>JAEEGH010016821.1_pt1 | contig 15691 bp, 10 predicted proteins | sample 9134181 | NCBI WGS metagenome assembly JAEEGH01 (sample SAMN16246544, study PRJNA631951) | gut metagenome | biome: gut microbiome; feature: rumen; material: DP-attached | host: Bos | place: Iran: Karaj | collected 2018-10 | reverse complement strand
ATCGAGATACATCTTAGTGATGTAACCCTCGGTGAGCTCGAGATAACGGGTACCCTTGGCAACGGTACCATAGAGAGTACCAGTCTGTGAGCGAAGACCCTTACCCAGATCCTCAAGACCAGCACCGATAGCCAGACCACCCTCAGAGAAAGCACTCTGTGTACGGCCGTAGACAATCTGCAGGAAGAGCTCGCGCATAGCGGTGTTGATAGCATCGCAAACGAGGTCGGTGTTCAGAGCCTCGAGGATGGTCTTACCAGGCAGAATCTCGCTGGCCATAGCAGCTGAGTGCGTCATACCTGTACATCCGATAGTCTCTACCAGAGCCTCCTGAATCACACCGTCCTTCACGTTCAGGCTCAGCTTGCAGGCACCCTGCTGAGGTGCACACCAACCGATACCGTGGGTGTAACCAGAGATTTCCTTGATTTCTTTCACTGCAACCCATTTGCCCTCCTCGGGGATTGGTGCAGGTCCATGGTAAGCGCCCTTACAAACGCTACACATGTTTTCCACTTCTTTTGAATAAATCATTGATAATAAAACATTTAAATGTTAAACAACTATATTAGTCCTTTTGTAGCCTACAAAATTAGTCGTTTTCCACGAATATTCCAAGCCTTTGCCTCCGCATTTAGAAATAATTAACATCATATCTAAGCAGTTGCGTCCTACAAATGGAGGCCAAGGCCCAGTAACAGGTTATTGGGGTAGTGGAAGTCGTATAGACTGTAGCCGATATGGAGGTAAGCCTGACGCATGATGGCTATCTTCAGTGCCAGTATCTCATAGAAACCCTTCAGGTCACCAGAACCCGCATTGACGAGGTTGTGACCCACGCCGAAGTTGATGGTGAAATAGGGCATGACGAACTCTACGCGACCTGAAAGTCCGAGTCCCACCTTGCGATACCAAGCAGGCTGGTGGACATCATGTTCAGAGTCACGCCACTCCTCTTCTTGCGGGGCAATGTCGTCGACCTCGATGTTGGCACTGCCATCATAGGAGGCATCGAACGAAGCGCCCACGTTGAGCCAATGATTCAGGTGATAGAGAGGATTGAAGTGGAAGCCGGCAACGCCATAAGTGCCTGGTATGGGGTAGGAACCGTTGGCTGTCTCCACGCCCTTGCGCTTCCAGGCGCCCCAGAGTGTGAGATCCCACAACCAATAGCGTTCGGACGGCGGTACGACAGACTCTTCCTGACGGGACTGCTGACGGTTGAAGTACCAAGCGACGCTGGCGCGGGCTCCCACCACGTTGAGACCTGCATTGGGAATGGAGGTATTACCGTTGCTGTAATGGGTGAAGGTGGCACCAAGATTGAGGTCGCACTGTCGCGAGAGCATCCAACGGAGGTAGATGTCGGCATCGAGATAAGCAGTCAGCTTAGAGCCGATGACGCGGTTCTCGGGATGATTCTTCTCATCGTAGGACTTCCAGCCGTAGGTCAGACCCAGGTTCCACTCATAGTTGAGCGACAGCCTGCTGGAAAGGTTCTTAATAGTGGCACCCTGGAAGAGATAGGCTGAGACTGGATTGCCCAACTGGGGGTTAAAATGGTGATAGGAGAGACCGACACCCTGATATACACCTTTATATATAATAGCCTCCCGAGAACCCTCAGGAGGCATAAAAGCATACTTCAGGTGCGCCACAAACGAACGATTCATCATACGAACCTCAGTATTGTTTCCTTTCAGGAATGCGTTCGTATGAAGGATGATGCCTGGCACGACCTCAGCTTCGAGGCGATGCACACGGGCACTATCGTCAGAGGCAGCTGTGGCAGCAACGGCCCAGGCCATCGCTGCCACAACCATCTTACTTCTCACCGTCGGGAGCCTGCCCGATCAAATCCATGAATTCATCGAGCTTAGGAGTGATGATAATCTGCGTGCGGCGGTTGCGCTGCTTGCCGAGCTCCGTATCGTTGGTGGCAATGGGGTTATACTCGCCACGACCGCCAGCCGTCAGTCGCTTGGGGTCTACACCATAGTCGTTCTGCAGGGCCTGAACCACTGAAGAGGCACGGAGGGTAGAGAGGTCCCAGTTGTTACGGATGTTGGTCTTCTTGATGGGCACATTATCCGTGTTACCCTCAACCAGTACGTCGTAATCCTTGTAGTCCTTGATGATCTTGGCAATCTTCGACAGCGTCTGGGCTGCACGGCTGTTAATCTCATAAGAGCCGCTCTTATAAAGCATATTGTCAGCCAGCGAGATGTATACAACACCCTTGAGCACCTGAACGTCAACCTCTTTCAGTTCGTCCTGCGAGAGCGAGCGTGTCAGATTGTTCGTCAGTACCATGTTCAGCGAGTCGCTCTTCGACTTTACCTCTACCAGATGGCGGATGTACTGATTCGACTCATTGATCTGATCGACGAGCTTCTCGATAGAGATATTGTTCTGCGAAGCATTCGTCAGACTCTTATCGAGCGACTCCTGCAGCTTGGCGTACTTATCCTCAGCGTTCTTAAGAGCCTGCTGAAGGCCACGCTGCTGCTCTTCCAAAGCTGTGATGCGGGCGTTCTTCCCTGCCAGATCCTCACGGGCATCCTGCAGTTTCTCCGTTAGCGACTTATTCTCCGTCTGGCAGTTGGCCAGATCCTTCTTACTGGCACAGCTGGTCATAATCAGACCAAAGGCTATTGCCATCAAAAATACACTCTTTTTCATACTCATTTTTGTTCTAAAATCACTTTAACGTTGCAAATTTAAGCAACAAACCGAAAAAACCAAGAAAAAATGGTGGTTATTAGATTTATTTTAATTAAATTTGCAGTCAAAAACCAAATAATGATGAAAAAACTCAAATTATCGCTCATGTTATTACTGAGTATTCTGACGCTTAGCGCCAATGCTCAGATGCTTTCTAAAGGGGTCTCAAAACTGCTGGCTGACAATCGGAATGCCAACATCACCAACGTGCTGTATGACCTCAGTTTCAACATTCCTGCCGACGTCAACCAGAAGGTGACGGGTAAGAACATCATCACCTTCGAGCTGAAAGAGAAGGCTGATGTGGTGCTCGACTTCCAAGGTGGTTTCGACGGTACCTATTACGTCTATACTGGTAAGAAAGGTAAGCGCCGCCAAGCTTTCGCCACTTACAAAGACGAACACATTATCATCTCGGAGAAATATCTCGAGGCAGGAAAAAACAAGATTGAGTTGAGCTTCACCAGTCTCGACAAGGCGCTGAATCGCCAAAAGGACTATATGTACACGATCTTCGTGCCCGACAAAGCCCGTTCGGTGTTCCCATGCTTCGACCAGCCTGATCTCAGGGCCCGCTATCTGACAAAGCTCAACGTGCCCAACGGCTGGAAAACGATGACCAGCGACGGCTGCTGCCCGCTGCCCACTTATCTCTATTCCTTCGTAGCAGGAAACTTCTATGAGAAGACCTCTACCCGCGACGGACGCGAGATGCGCGCACTCTACCGCGAGACTGACCCTGAGAAGGTGGCACAGCTCGACAAGGTGTTTGACGAGGCTGCCGCCGCCTTGAAATGGTTGGAAGGCTATACAGGTATTGCAAACCCCTTTGCCGACAAATACGGTATCGTGCTCATCCCCGACTATCAGTTTGGCGGTATGGAGCACCCAGGCGCCATCCAGCTTAATGCCCGCAGGATTTTTCTTGAGAAAAACGCCACACAGGAGGAACTGCTGGCACGTACCGAACTCATTGCCCACGAGACTGCTCACCTCTGGTTTGGTGACCTCGTAGCCCCAAAATGGTTTGAGGATGTATGGGCCAAGGAGGTGTTTGCCAATTTCATGGCATCGAAGATCACCCGCCGTCAATATAATAAGGTGGATCACGCTCTCAACTTCATCAAGACCTATCAGGCCAAGGCTATCGCGGCAGACCGCACGGAGGGCACTCACCCCATCGCACAGAATATCGACAACATCAATCACGCCAGTCTGCTCTACGATGATATCGTCTACGACAAGGCCCCTGTGATGATGCGCATGCTCGAAAAGATGATGGAGCCCCAAGTCATGCAGCGCGGCCTGCAGAAGTATCTCGCTGACCACGCTTATAGCAACGCCTCATGGGACGATCTCATCGCCACCCTCGACAAGGAAGCCCCCGCTATCGGCATCCGTCAGTTCAGCGATGTCTGGGTCAAGCAGAAGGGCATGCCTCACATCCACACAACTTACCGAGACGGCAAGGTGACCATCACCCAGACCGATCCCTATGGACGTGGTCTCGTATGGCGCCAGAAGTTCAAGGTGCAGCTCATCTATGAACTGGGCCGCAGCCGTGTGCTCGACGTAGAGATGGATCAGCCGCAGAAGACCTACACCGTGGCTTTCAAGCCCGACTATATCCTTCCCAACTACGATGGTCAGGGCTATGGCCGCTTCACGCTCGACGAAGAGTTCTCGAAGAAGCTGCCCATGCGTCTGCTTACCACCCGTGATGATCTGGCACGCTACGCCCTGTTGCTCACCATCCACGATAATTACCTGATGGGCAGAATCGCTCCCTCACACTTTGGAGAGCTCTACCGTATGATGATGCGCGAGAAGAACCCGCTCATCATGTCGACGGCTGTAGATCACATGCACAAGATCGCCTTCGACATGACTCTCGCCCAGCGTAAGACCCTCGAACTCTGTATGCTCGACCTGCTTGGTGAGAACCGCTCAAAGGAGTGCAGCCAGTATATCATCCGCAAACTGGCCAACAACGCCGTTTCACCAGAGGTTCTCGACAAGATCTATACCCTCTGGAAACTCCATAACGATCCAGCCTTCAACGAGCATGATTATATGGATATGGCCTATCGCCTCGCGATGACGCGCCCTGATCAGCGCCAGGACATCTTCGCTACCCAGCGTGGAAGGCTCACCAACAATGAGCTCCGTGAGGAATTCGACTTTATCAGCCGCGCTTGTGACCCGTCTGCCGAGGTACGTACCAAGCTGTTCAATGAACTGCTGAAGCCTGAGAACCGTAAGCACGAGCCTTGGGCCATTCGCGCCATCGATCTGCTGAGCGCCGATATCTATGAGCCCCAGAACAACAACCTCATCGCACCCAGCCTCAAGTCACTGGAATATCTCCAGGAGACCAGCGACATCTTCTTCCCTGAGAAGTGGGTAAAGGCTGTGCTCTGTCATCACAAGAGCAACGAGGCCAAGCAGGAAGTGGAGAAATTCCTCAATGCGAATTCTAACTTCCCCGATAATCTGAAGAATAAGATTCTCGCCGCAGCCTTCGTTCTGATGAAACAAGATCCGTACATCGAGAAAGCCAAGCCCAAAGTTGTCAAGAGCAAGAAACGCTAAATACAGTTAATCCCTCCGTTCATCACTGATCGGAGGGATTATTTTGACCGTCTATTTGCTGACTAACCCTATGACTGCATGAACGATAGATTGCTTGCCTGTTCGATAAACATATCAGCCATCATCTCGTTAGAGGAGTCTTCGCCATTAAGGACGTTCAAGATAAACAGGACTCCATCACGACCAAGCCCCATCTTCAAAGCATAAACAATGCAGAGGTTCTGTAATCCCACGTTTTCAGAAAGGATATCAAGGTCGGTAAGAGCCAACTGAGAGAGAGCCAGTTGAAAGGCCGCATCGCTATAGGTTTCGATGAAGCGCTGTACTTCGCCGAGCGTATCAAAATGGAAATACTCAAGCACAGGCAGGAAAGGCATCTGAGATACAGGGTAGATTTCTGCCTGATTAGTAGCTGCGATACGCTGATTAAGCTGATCGAATGGCTTCATAGAGATGAAACTACGGAAAGAGGCTTCATCGAGAGGCACTTCGTCGAGCTTACCCGAGGCGACCAGCGACTGTATGCGGCGGCGATAGTCGGTAAGCGTGGTGCGCAGGCGACTGAACTCATCGTCGACAAGTTCGAGCATGCCAGCCAGACGGCTGAACTGGCGACGATACTCCTTGGGAATACGGACATCACCTTTATAACCCGTGTCGTGCTCGATGGTAGACCACACATGCTGGAGGGCGGTACGCATCTGGATTTCAAAGCGGTACTCATTGAGCTCGGGCATCTGATAGTCAGAGATAAGACTCTTAGGTATACGGCAGATATAATGGAGGGAGTTATAGCCGAAGCTATCAAGCTGGTGGAGTTTGCGCTTATCTACCGATTCACGCCAGTCGACATCGAAGACATGCTTCACGATAGCAGCCACCTTGTCGACATCATCGGTATAGAAGGTGATGATGCGCACTCCGAGTATATCGGTGATATCGTCGAGCGTCTTATATTTGGCACCTTTCAGCTCAAGTTTTCCACGTAGTGACTTTTCCGTCTTGATGCGATGCTCGATAGAGTTGATGTATAAGCCGTTCTCCTGAAATGTCCAGCGCAGCTTGTCGAAAACGAGCTTATCCATACGTTCAAAGATATGCCTGCGCTCCTTATACTGCTGCATGAGCATCTCTCCATGAGGGTCTAATGAAATTTGGCTTGTCATGACTGATATATTCTTGCTGGCTGCAAAGTTAAGGATAATTTTTGTAAGTTCACGCCTTTTTGCAAAAAGAATTTTGTAATATGCGGATTTTTGACTACCTTTGCGCGCAAAATCAGAATAAATAATTAATAAGGTATGATACACTTCTTTCAGACCCCACAAAAAACTGTGATAGCCACAGAGGTTGATCACACACTCAGTGAACAAGAAATCAAGGAATTAAACTGGCTGTACGGCGAGGCATCACTGTTGAATGCAGAGCATCTGGATGGCTACTACATTGGTCCGCGACGCGAAATGGTGACTCCATGGTCGACCAATGCCGTCGAGATTACTCAGAACATGGGTATCAAGGGCATTAGCCGAATAGAGGAATATTTCCCTGCTGCCAGCAAGGATGCTGAGCACGATGAGATGTTGCAGCGTATGTATGATGGCTTGAACCAGGATATCTTTACCATCAACATCCAGCCCGAGCCTATCAAGTATGTGGATAATCTGGAAGAATATAACGAGCAGGAAGGTCTGGCCCTCTCACCCGAAGAGATCGAGTATCTGCACGGTTTGGAGAAACAGAACGGTCGCCCCCTGACCGACTCAGAGATCTTCGGTTTTGCACAGATTAACTCAGAGCACTGTCGTCATAAAATCTTCGGAGGTACGTTCATCATCGACGGCAAGGAGATGGAGAGCTCGCTCTTCGCTATGATCAAGAAGACCACACAGGAGAATCCTAACAAGATTCTCTCGGCATACAAAGACAATGTGGCTTTTGCACAGGGACCTGTTGTAGAGCAGTTTGCGCCAAAGGATCAGAGCACCAGCGACTATTTTCAGATAAAAGATATCGAGAGCGTGATCTCGCTGAAGGCTGAGACACACAACTTCCCCACTACCGTAGAGCCATTCAACGGTGCCGCTACGGGTACAGGCGGTGAGATCCGCGACCGTATGGGTGGTGGTGTCGGTTCATGGCCTATCGCTGGTACTGCCGTTTATATGACAGCCTATCCCCGTCTGCACGATGATGAGGGCGCAGCCCGTGACTGGGAGGATATCCTGCCTGTTCGCCAGTGGCTGTATCAGACACCACAGCAGATTCTGACCAAGGCTTCAAATGGTGCCTCAGACTTCGGCAACAAGTTCGGCCAGCCACTCATTTGTGGTTCTGTGCTGACTTTCGAGCACCAGGAGGGTAAGGATAAGTATGCTTACGATAAGGTGATTATGCTGGCAGGTGGTGTAGGTTACGGCACCAAGCGCGACTGTCTGAAGAAGGAGCCTCAGAAGGGTAACAAGGTGGTCGTCGTTGGTGGTGATAACTACCGCATCGGTCTTGGTGGTGGTTCTGTATCATCGGTTGATACTGGTCGCTATAGCAATGGCATCGAGTTGAACGCCGTTCAGCGAGCTAATCCAGAGATGCAGAAGCGTGCTTACAACCTGGTTCGTGCTCTGTGCGAAGAGGATGTGAACCCCGTGGTTTCTATCCACGACCATGGTTCTGCTGGCCACTTGAATTGCTTGTCAGAGCTCGTTGAGGAGTGCGGTGGCGAGATTGACATGACCAAGTTGCCTATTGGTGACAAGACTCTTTCTTCGAAGGAAATCATCGCCAACGAGAGTCAGGAGCGTATGGGCTTGCTCATCGACGAGAAGCATATCGAACATGTACGTAAGATTGCCGAGCGTGAGCGTGCCCCGCTGTATGTAGTCGGGGAAACCACTGGCGATGCCCACTTCTCGTTCAAGCAGGGCGACGACGTGAAGCCATTTGATCTGGATGTGGCTCAGATGTTCGGGCACTCGCCCAAGACCATCATGAAAGATAATACTGTAGAGCGTCACTACGAGGACGTGACCTATAGTCAGGATAAGATCAATGAATACCTTGACCGCGTGCTCCAGCTGGAAGCTGTGGCATGTAAGGACTGGCTGACTAATAAGGTTGACCGTTCCGTAACAGGAAAGATTGCCCGTCAGCAGTGTCAGGGTGAGATCCAGCTGCCTTTGAGCGACTGTGGTGTTGTAGCCCTCGACTATCGTGGTGTGAAGGGTATAGCCACCGCCTTAGGACATGCGCCTCAGGCAGGTTTGGCTAATCCTGCTGCCGGCAGTGTACTGTCTGTAGCCGAGGCACTGACCAATATCGTCTGGGCACCACTGGCTGAAGGTATGGATTCGCTGAGCCTCTCTGCCAACTGGATGTGGCCTTGTCGCTCTCAGGAGGGTGAGGATGCCCGTCTGTATGCCGGTGTAAAGGCCCTCTCAGATTTCTGTTGTGACCTGCACATCAATGTACCAACAGGTAAGGACTCACTGTCACTCTCTCAGCAATATCCTAACGGCGAGAAGATTATCTCTCCAGGAACAGTCATCGTAAGTGCCGGTGGTGAGGTTAGCGACATCAAGAAGGTGGTAAGCCCCGTCTTGGTGAACGATAAGAACGCCTCGCTCTATCATATCGACTTCTCTTTCGATGAGCAGCGCCTGGGTGGTTCTGCCTTTGCACAGAGCTTAGGCAAGGTGGGCGACGATGTGCCTACAGTTAAGAATGCCGAGTACTTTGCTGATGCCTTCATGGCTGTTCAGCAGATGATTGAGAAGGGTTGGATTATGGCAGGTCACGATATCTCTGCTGGTGGTCTTATCACCACACTGCTCGAGATGTGCTTCGCTAATACCAAGGGCGGTATGCATATCAATTTGCACGACATCTGCAAGGAGGGTGACATCGTGAAGGCACTCTTCGCTGAGAACCCAGGTGTGGTCATAGAGGTAAGCGACGAGCACAAGCAGGAGTTCAAGGACTTCATGGAGGAGCAGGGGGTAGGCTTTGCCAAAATTGGTTATCCTGTAGAAGACAGCCGCAGCATCGTGGTAAAGGCTGACGATAAGAACCTGACCTTCGACATCGACACTCTGCGCGACACCTGGTACAAGACCTCTTACCTGCTCGATCGCAAGCAGAGCTTCAACGGCAAGGCTAAGGAGCGCTTCGAGAACTATAAGAAACAGCCCATCGAGATGCAGTTTAATAAAGACTTCACAGGTAAGCTGGCTCAGTATGGTATTTCTGCCGATCGTCGCGAGAAGACTGGTGTAAAAGCTGCGATCATCCGTGAGAAGGGTACCAACGGTGAGCGCGAGATGGCTTACAGTCTCTACCTTGCCGGTTTCGATGTGAAGGACGTGATGATGACCGACCTGATCAGCGGTCGCGAGACACTCGAGGACATCAATATGATTGTCTTCTGTGGTGGTTTCTCTAACTCCGACGTACTTGGTTCGGCTAAGGGCTGGGCTGGTGCTTTCCTCTTCAATCCCAAGGCCAAGGAGGCTCTCGATAAGTTCTATGCCCGCAAGGACACCCTGTCGCTGGGTATCTGCAACGGTTGTCAGCTGATGGTTGAACTCGGTCTCACAGGTGCCAAAGGTGCTAAGATGCTGCATAACGACTCACATAAGTTCGAGAGTGAGTTCATCTCTCTGAATATTCCACAGAACAATTCTGTGATGTTTGGAAGCCTGAGCGGTAACAAACTCGGTCTGTGGGTAGCTCACGGAGAAGGTAAGTTCTCACTGCCTGAGGCCGAGAGCGCATACAATGTCATCGCCAAGTACAACTATGCGGGCTATCCTGCTAATCCTAACGGCTCTGACTATCATGTAGCAGGTATCTGTTCTGAGGATGGTCGTCATCTCTGCATGATGCCTCATCTGGAGCGTGCCATCTTCCCTTGGCAAAACGCCTGGTATCCAGCAGATCGTCGCAATGATGAGGTCACTCCGTGGATTGAGGCATTCGTCAACGCACGCAAGTGGATCGAGAAGAGAATCTAGGTTATCCTAGGGAGTCCTAGGTTATTCTAAAAAGACTGAGACTGATGAATCTCTACTGGGAATCATTTAAGACCTTCTTTAAGATTGGCATATTCACCCTGGGTGGTGGATATGCCATGATACCCTTGATAGAGGAAGAGGTGGTGAACAAGCACAAATGGGTAGAAAAGGACGAGATGCTCGACCTGATAGCCATCGCCCAAAGCTGTCCTGGTGTGTTTGCCATCAACATTGCCATCTTCATCGGCTATAAGCTGAAAAAGGTGCGTGGTGCCATTGCCACTACTCTTGGAACGGCTCTCCCCTCTTTCATGATCATTCTGGCCATCGCTATCTTTTTCAAGCAGTTTGAGGACAATAAGGTGGTGGCTGCCATCTTCCGAGGCATCCGTCCTGCCGTCGTAGCACTGATTGCGGTACCTACGTTTCGTCTGGCACAGCGTGCGAAACTGAATAGGTACACCTTTTGGATACCCATCGTCGCAGCCCTTGCTATCTGGAAATACGGATTCTCACCTATCTACGTCATCATCATAGCCGCTATCGCAGGCTATGCCTATGGAAAGATCGTTCAAGAGAACGACAGTCGTAACCAACAAAAAGTGAAAGAGCCATGATATTCCTGTCGCTATTCATCACGTTCTTCGAGATCGGACTCTTCGGATTCGGTGGCGGCTACGGTATGCTCTCACTGATACAACATGAGACGGTAGAATCCCATCACTGGCTGTCGACCGCTGAATTTACTGACATCGTGGCCATCTCGCAGATGACACCAGGACCTATTGGCATCAACTCGGCCACCTATTGCGGCTATACAGCCATCCACAATGCAGGTTATGGAAGTATGATGGCCGTACTGGGCAGTGCCACTGCCACCTTCGCCCTCGTGCTACCTTCACTCATCCTGATGATACTTATCAGCAAGATGTTCATGAAATATATGAATACCCCACTGGTGCAGTCGGTATTCAAGGGACTGCGCCCTGCCGTTGTGGGACTGCTCGCAGCTGCCACATTGCTACTCTGCAACAAGGAGAACTTCTCGACCCCATCGGAAAATCCTTGGCAGTTCTACATCAGTTGCGCTCTTCTCGCTGCCACAGCCTTCGGCACTGGCTACCTGAAAATCAACCCCATCCGCATGATCTGCTATGCGGGTATCGCCGGACTTTTATTATTATACTGATATGAAGAAACTGACTATGACCCTACTAACCCTGTTGACAGCCATTGTCACAATGGCACAGGGATGGCCGCAGAACTATGGCGGCGTGATGTTACAAGGATTCTACTGGGACGGCTATGCCGACTCGAAGTGGACCGTGCTCGAGAAACAGGCCGATGACATGTCACAGTACTTCGACCTCATCTGGATTCCCCAAAGCGGCAAGACTTCTGAATATTACCACACGAAACGACAGACGATGGGCTACGATCCCTGTTTCTGGCTTGATCACAACAGTTGCTGGGGTACAGAGGCAGAACTGAAGAAGATGATCAAGACCTTCAAGGACAAGGGAACTGGCATCATCGAAGATGTGGTCATCAACCACAAGAACGGACTGACGACGTGGGTAGACTTCCCCGATGAGACCAACGGCGCTTACAGCATTGCATGGGATAATGAGAAGTTCTCTGGTATCACAAGTGATGACGAGTGTAACAAAAACGGCTACAAGACCACTGGTGCCAAGGATACAGGTGATAACTTCGACGGCTATCGCGATCTGGACCATACCAACGAGACTGTACAGAAGAACGTAAAGACCTACCTCGAGTTCCTGCTGAAGGAACTGGGCTACGTGGGCTTCCGCTACGATATGGTGAAAGGGTATGATGCCAAATATACAGGCAAATACAATACGGAAGTCAATCCTACCTATAGCGTCGGCGAATGCTGGGACGGTAACAAGAGTGTGGTAACGAAATGGATCGACGGAACAAAGGTCGATGGCAAGATACAGAGTGCTGCCTTCGACTTCCCCATGAAGTACAACATCAATTCAGCCTTTGGAGGCGGCAACTGGAATGCCTTAGCAAAGGATATGCTGTCGAACGACAAGAATTACGCCCGCTATAGCGTGACCTTCGTTGACAATCACGACACCTTCCGTAGGGATGAAGGAAAGAAAGACTATCTGGGCACGAATGTCTGTGCCGCCAATGCCTATATCCTCGCGATGCCAGGCACACCTTGTCTCTTTCTGAAGCACTGGCAGTCGAACAAGGGTACCCTAAAGCGTCTCATCGCCTTGAGAAAGGCAGCTGGTATCACCAACGAGAGTGAGATTCTCACAGCTGAAACCATCGGAGGCGGATTCCTGCTCGTCGTACAAGGTTCGAATGGGAAGTTGCGACTTCATCTGGGACCTGTTGGCGATCTCTCTTTCAACAATCCCGTGGATATGTGGACACTGGCCATCGAGGGCAAAAACTTCCAAGTATATGCCAGCAAGGATGTAGACCAGACAGTCATGAAGGCCATCACCGAAGCAGACGAGAGTCCAGAGGACAATACACCAGTGGAAGTGCCCTCGTTCTGCACCATCAGTGAGGGTGAGACCTGCGCTTTCTTCGTGGCACCCAAGAACTGGGGGGCACAAATCAAGTGCTGGCGCTGGGACAAGCAGTATAACTACACCACCAACCAATGGCCAGGTGTGAACTGCGAGAAACTCGGCGAAGACAGCAAGGGCAACTCCGTTTGGAAGTGGACCTACAAAGCAAGCGACCGCAAGAGTCAAAGCAGCACCAACGAGGGCATCATCTTCAACGACGGCACGAACCAGACTGCCGACCTTGCCTTTATCAATGGCGGCTACTACAATCAGGACGGACTGCAGGCTGTCGTCTCAGTTACAGCCATCAAGGCTGCCAAGGCTGAAGCCTACAGCGATGTCAAGGTATACACCCTCGATGGCAGGCTACTACGCACAGCCAAGAATGCCAGCGAAGCACTCGGCGGACTCGACAAGGGCGTATACATTATTAATAATAAGAAAGTAATTATCAGATAATCGTTAATCCCCGCCAACCGACGGGGATTATTTATTTCACAAGAGAACGGACGACGAACCAGCAGTGCAGCAAGAACGTCTGAAGTCGACCATAATGACTCTCCATCACCCGATAACGCTCCCAAAGCGACTCACGGTGGTGGAGCGTTGTCTGTCCTTCTTCAGTATAGTTGGCCACCACCATCTTCAGATTCTGTAGGGGGATATTCTCCTTGGCAGCCGCTTTCATGACACGAATGCACCAGTCTACATCAGCAGAATAGCGGTAATGGGTATCGTAAGGTGTGGCAATGGCAAAATCGGTACGCGCATAGAAAGCCTGATGGCACACCAGCATACCCTGACGGAATGATTTCCACGACAGATTCTCTGGTGGAGCGAGACGACGGTGGTGCAGAAAGTGCCCTTCGCCGTCAACAATATCAGTATCACCATAGAGCACGGCCGGCAGCTGCGCATCGTCAACAGCTGCGACAATACGACTGACCGTATCCGAAGCTGGCAGGAAATCGCCCGCATTCAAGAAACACACATAGTCACCATCAAGACTGCGCAGCCCCTTGTTCATGGCATCATAGATGCCCTTATCGGGCTCGGACATCATCTGGATGCGATGCCCGTTCTCTGCTGCATTCGAACGCTCTATATAGGTTTCGACCAGCCGCAGTGTGTCATCAGTAGAAGCTCCATCGATAATCAGATGCACTATCTCAGGATAATCCTGCTGCAACACACTGTCGAGCGTTCGCTGCAACACACCGGCAGCATTATAAGTCACCGTCACATAGGTAATCCGGATCATAGCTTATAATGTTTGAAGGCCATCGCCTGTTGGTATACTTCGAGATACTTCATCGCCACACTCTGCTGCGAGTAATGACGGACGACTTTCTCAACAGCCTGGCGACTCAGTGCCTCAGCATCGGCCTCTGTCAGAATCCAACGGATACCTCGTGCCAAATCCTCTGCATCTCGATAAGCAGCCACATAGCCATTACGTTGATGGTCGATTTCCTCCGGGATGCCCCCCACCTTGAATCCCACACAAGGCACTCCGCAGGCCATCGCCTCCATGATAGTATTGGGCAGATTCTCAGAGAGCGAAGGCAGCACGAAGACATCTACTGCCTGATAGACATCGACAATCCGCTTCTCGTCATTGACATAGCCCAAGGGATAGGCTTCAAGCGGCAACTGTGCCGTCAGTTCCTCAGCATGGCCACCCAGGATCACAACACCGGGTTTGATATCTGTCAACAGCCTACACGCCTCAATGAGATACTGCATGCCCTTGTTTACCATAGTCACGCGCTGCGAAGCAAACAATACCAGCTGCTTGTCGAGAGGGAGTCCCAGGCGCTTCCTCGCTTCCGCCTTTACACCTCTTTTATATATATGCGTGTCTATCGGGTTGGGAATACTGGTAATCTTCTGCCCCTCCAACAGAGCACTCTTCTTCGCCTCCGACTCCAGCCATCGGCTACAGGCGACGAAGTAGATGTTCTCGCCTTCCAGCATCCGCTGCTTCTTTTGCCAGACAGAGGCAGAGAGATCGTGTGCAGAGCCCTTACCAGGCAACAGCCTGCAATTCCGGCACTTTGTTGTAAAGTTACGGCAATCCAACGTCACATGGCAAATCGCAGTTGCAGGCCAGATGTCATGCATGGTCCACACCACGGGCTTCCCACTACGCAAGATCTTCCTGATACCACTCAGCGAGAGCATGCCCTGATTGATCCAGTGCAGATGGATGATGTCTGCCTCCTGAAACTCACGCAGACGGGTGATGTCAGACCCCGCGTTGGCGATGTCGACTTCGAAAAGATGCTTACGAGAATGCATTCTCAGAAAGATGCAGAGCCGCTCCCAAAGAAAGTTCCAGCGCTGATGAGGTGATGAGGGAAGCTCAGACACCGTCAGCGCATCAGTCTCCTTATCGCGCACCAGCATCTTCGCCTTAACTCCATAATTGTTCAATGCTTTCATCAAACGGTTAGCAGCCACAGCAGCTCCACCCGTCCGTTCGCTCGTATTCACTATCAGTATTTTCATGTCATCTTTCCGATTGATATTGCAAAGGTACGAATAAGTGCGTAAAATACCAAAGAAAATGGTATTTTAAAGCAGTATTTTATGTGTTTGCGCACACAATCGCTTGATTTAAGTCAAGAATGATGGGATTTTATACACTTATTACCCATAAAGTCTTGCAAAAAACAAAAAATCGTCGTACCTTTGCATCGTCAAAAGGTTAATAGATTGTTTTAGGTTAGTAGTAATATTTATAGTTTTAGGTTTTTAGTTATTGGTAAAAGAAAGTTTTCAACTGTAGGATAACAGGTGGTC
>JAEEGH010016820.1_pt1 | contig 15691 bp, 8 predicted proteins | sample 9134181 | NCBI WGS metagenome assembly JAEEGH01 (sample SAMN16246544, study PRJNA631951) | gut metagenome | biome: gut microbiome; feature: rumen; material: DP-attached | host: Bos | place: Iran: Karaj | collected 2018-10 | reverse complement strand
AAGATTGAAGATCTGCGCGCTATGATTGAGAAGAAGGTATCCCTTACCAACCTCCTCCGCAATCTTTAGCCTATGGGCCCGCTCGCTCTTCTCATTACCGCCATTCTGGCTACGCTGGTCCTGTATTTCTGGGCCCGCAAGGCCCAGCTGGAAAAGCAGTTGCTGGAGGAAAGAGAAGAAAATGAGCGCATTATGTCCATTGCCGAAGACCTGCAGGCCCGTCTGGGCGCTATCCAAAAGCGCTCGGCGGGCCGCAGTTTTAATGCCCTGGACCGTCTCTGCGAGCAATATTACATTTATGAGGGGACGGACAACCTCCAGCCCCGCATTTTAAAAGAAGTCCGCTCCATTGTGGAGGGATTGCGGGCCGATGACGGAGTTCAGAAGCAGTTGGAGCAGGCGCTCAACGAAAGCTCGGACAATGTCATGGTGAAACTGAGGAACACTTTTCCGAAGTTGAAACAAGAAGATTACTTGTTATACCTTTTTGCCGCTTCCGGCTTCTCTTCTACCACCATCTCTACCCTCCTCGAAAAGGACAAACCCTACGTCTACAACCGCCTTTACCGCCTAAAAGAGCGGATAAAAGCCACTGAAACCCCCGATAGAGCCCTGTTTCTGGCCTGTTTAGATCGCTAATTCATTTTTAGTGGTTAAGTGCAGAAAAGTAAGGGTTTTCAACCAAAAAAGTGGCAGTTGCGAGATTGTTTTTCGACACCTTCCGGGTAAAACACTACATATCAAGGGGTTAACGAAACAAAAATGCGAGATTCTTTTTGGCCGCTTTTTTGGAGGCTTCAAAATAACTTCTCATCTTTGTATCAGAGAAAATAAACCCTAAATTTTATAACCATGGAAGTAAAGAAATCCCCCAAAGCCAGCCTTGAGAACAAGCGCCTGCTCTTCACTGAGATTGGTCTTGTCGTAGCTCTCGGCATTGTGTATTTGGCCTTCAACTACTCTTCCAAGGACGCCAAGGTGGCCGTTCTCGAAGACACCACCCAGGTTCTGGTAGAAGAAGAAATGGTGGCCATCCAGAATGAGCTCCCTCCGCCCCCGCCCGAGGCACCCAGCATCCCCGTCCTGAGTGACCAGATTGACATCGTGGACGATGATATCAAACTCGATGACGACCTCTTCATCAACCTGGAAGACAACAACCAGGCCTTTGAGATCCAGGACTATAAGGAAGCCGCTGTGGAAGAGGAAGAAGTGGAAGAAGAAGCCATTCCTTTCCAGCTCGTAGAAAAGAAGCCTTCCTTCCAGGGTGGCGACGCCAACGAGTTCTCCAAGTGGGTTAACTCCCGTCTGGTTTATCCCGAAATTGCCAAGGAAAACGGCGTACAGGGTCGTGTAACCCTTCAGTTCACCGTAGAGGCCGACGGCCGCGTGACCAACGTACGCGTTGTGCGTGGCGTGGATGAGTCCCTGGACAAGGAAGCCGTCCGCGTGGTTTCCAGCTCCCCCAAGTGGACCCCTGGCCGTCAGCGTGACCGCGCTGTAAAGGTTACCTACACCTTCCCCGTGATCTTCCAGCTCCGCTAATTCGGTACAAGCTTAAAAAGAGCCCTGCAGACAGCTGTAGGGCTCTTTTTTTATTTCACCCAGACCTCGTCTATAAAGAACCAGCAGGGGTTGCCCACGCCGTAATGCCATTCCGGGCAATCTTTCACGCCCTCTACCTGTATGCGCACATAGCGGGCTTTGGTGAGGCCTTTTCCCGTCACGGGCGTAAACTCAATGGTCCCGCTGCGGTTTTCTTCCAGCTGTACGTAGTCAAAAGGCCGAAAATTCTTTCCGTCGTCCGAAACCAGGAAGCGTACGGCCTTGGGTTCCAGGACCCAGGCGCCAATCTGGCGCAGAAAATCGGCCCCTATCTCGTGGATGGGCTTGATGGCGCCCAAATCAATGGTGAAATCGGCGTCCGTGCCTTCCCAGCCCACCCAGCTTTCTACATAGCCGGCACCGCCGAACAGGCCGTCCGTAAGGGCTGTAAGACCCAACTGAGCGTATCTGGGACGGGGTTCTATGGTAAAGGTAACGGGGCGCCCGTAGGCCAGGTTGCCTTCCGGAGAGCTCAGATACCGTTTGCGGTACAGCTCACAGTAGTCCAGCGGGCTGTTGGCGCGCTCGTTCAGGCTGGGAACCTGAAACTCCCGGATCCGGCTTTCAAACAGGTCCAGATCCTTTTCTACCGCCACGTTATTCCGGTTAATGTCCGTTCTGGCTATCTCCAGGGCCGAATATTGTAGCGGCAGGCGCGTGCGCCGCACGCGGGAAAGCTGCAGGGGCTGGTGGGCCACGGCAGCTTCGGCCTGGTCAAAAAGGGCATTGTAACGCTTCAGAAGCGCGGGTTGCAGGATATTTCCTTTGTAGGAAACGGGGGAGTCGTAGATGAACAGATCTACGTCCGTGGCCACCGCAGCGCCCTCCAGCGTATGGATATAATGTAGTATATAAGGTGCTGCATTGCCATAATAGGCCTCGCAGAAGTGCCTTTCCAGCGAATCCAGGCTGGCCGAAGGGTTCCACATAAGCTTGGAAACCAGATAGGGCCTCAATTCTGCAAAGTCTCCGCCGCGGGAGCTGTTGATTTGCGAGAAGTGCATCTGGACGCCGTGGTCGCGGAAAATGACCATATTGTCCTTGATAGTCTGCAAGTTAGGGAAAGGGGAGAGATAGTTGTCAAAGTTAATGCCGTAGTCCCAGAGGAAAATGTTGTTGCAGATGGCGCTCCAGCCCTCCAGATGCCTCATAAACTCCTGTCCGGAGGGGTTTTCGGGCAGGGAGGTCTGCCGGCGGCAGTCTATGTCGCAGAGCATAATGTTCACATTGGGCCGCGGCTTGGTTACTTTGGGCGGCTTCACAGAGAACAGATACGCCAGCGTAGAGATTTCCTTGTCAGGAAAACGCTCCGCCACGGCATTCACAAAGCGAAGGATGGGCCCGGAGGGACTCCCCTCCTCATTCATAATGGCCTGGCAGGCCGGACAGCGACAGTAAGTGTCTGATCCATCGTTCTGTGAGATGGAAATACAGTTCTGCTGAGGGTGTGCGTGGAACAGGCTGTCAAGGGTTCCGCAGACGATTTCCAGGACGTCCGGGTTGCTCAGACACCACTGGCTGGCGCTGCCGGGGTGGCGTTTGCCGCCGTAGTAGGCATAATAATCCGGATGCTCGGCTCCGTAACGGGATGCGGGCAGCAGGCGGTTGCAGGTATGGACCCAGAGATTGTCTACAAACAGGTCGGAAGGCTCTTCCAGGCGCATCCAGGTACGCAGCAGCGGGTCTTCCCTCAGGAGATAGTGGCTGCATTGCCGGTAACGAAAAGCCGGAATCTCGGTCCTGGGACGCACCGTGACTGTGTTGACACGGGGAAGATCATACTCTCCACCGCCCCAGTAGTTCATCCCCACTTCCTGCTCCAGGAAGTCACAGGCGGCGTAAGAAAGGGCTTTTCCAGACCCTTCCAGCAGCACGGACCCTTCTTTCAAGCTAATGCGGAAGGCGTCTTCCGGTAAATCGGCCCGTTCTTTCAGGACGATGTCTCCTTTGCGGATCTTGCCCCGGGCAATGGGGAAGGCGTAGCCGGTGGATTCGGCCAAATACGGCTGCAGGATGCTTGCAGCGGCGTTTTCGGCGGCGGAGTTCTCATAGCAGACGAGGCGGCTTTTGCCAGTAAACTCGATGGTTTGTCCCCAGACGCCAGTGCCCAGCACCAGCACGACCAGGGTGGTTATCAGTTTGGTTCTCATACTCACAAATATACCAAAATTTCTTACCTTTGTATACGTAATTATGACTCTTATGGCAGAAACATTCTCCCAAATCGGTAAAATTCAGGCAATAGAACAGCTTTATCAGCTGTCGGCATACAATCCCGTAAGCGGGCTCAGCTATACTTCTCCCAAGGGCGGGCGCATTACCACCGCGTCCCGTATGTATCTGGAAGGCATAGATTTCAATCTGGTGTACTTTCCCCTCAAACACCTGGGCTACAAGTGCGTAGTGGGTGTAGTGGGTGAGCTGTACGCCGCCCTGGCCGCCCCCAAGCTCCTCAATGTGGTGCTGGGCGTTTCGGCCAAGTTGGACTTTCCCCAGATCAAAGAGCTGTGGATGGGCATTACGGTGGCCGCCAAGGAACATGGCTTCGAGGCGGTGAACCTGGACCTTCAGCCTTCCAATAACGGGTTGTACCTGTCCTTAAGCGCTACCGGAGAAACGGCTATCCTCACAGAGAAACGCCGTCTGGCCGCCAAATCCAAGGATCTTATCTGCGTTTCCGGCAGTTTGGGCGCCGCTTATCTGGGCCTGCAGGTGCTGGAGCGGGGAGCCCGCGAGTTCCAGGAAAAGGGAACTCAGCCCGATATGACCCAGTACAAGATGCTGGTAGGGGCCTATCTGAGGCCCGAACTGGACGCTTCCGTGGTTTCCCGCCTGGAAGACGCAGAGATTTACCCTTCGTACGGCTATTTTGTGACCCGCGGCCTCTCGGATGCCCTCAAACGCCTCACGCGCGACAGCGGCCTGGGAGCCAAGGTGTATGCCGATAAGATTCCCTTCGAGGGCAACAGCTTCCAGCTGGGCAAAGAGCTGGATATGGACCCTGTATCGGCCGCTATGAACGGGGGAGACGACAACCGCCTCCTGTTTGTGGTGCCCATCCTGCATCTGGAGAAGTTCCGCCGGGAGTTCCAGACCTTTGACGTGATTGGTCACCTGGCCCAGCCCGAGGCCGGCACGGTTTTGGTCACTCCGGAGGGCGTTGAATTCCCCGTGAAGGCACAGGGATGGCAAGAAGAAACTGAATAAAACCTTAATAACATGAAGAAACTTGTATCCGTATTTGCAGTGGCTGCCTTGTTCAGCCTTTCTGCCAGCGCCCAGAGCATCCTGGACAAGCTGGGCAGCCTGGGAAATGTCATTTCCAACGCTGCCGGCGTGGTGTATTCCGCTCCCGTAAGCCTCAATGGCACCTATCAATATAACGGAGTGGCCGTTTCTGCCACCAGCTCCGAAGGCGGTATCCTTACCAATCTGGCCGGTTCCGCTGCTACTTCGGCCCTGGAAACCAAGGCCGACGGCTACCTCTCCAAGGTAGGGATCAAGCCCGGCGCTATGTCCTTCACCTTCAACTCCACGGACAACACCTTCACGCTGAATGTGGCCGGCATTTCCATCCCCGGTACCTACAAGGTGAGCGACGGAGAAAAGACCGTGTCCCTGGTGTTTGGCAAGAAACTGCAGTATCTGAGCATGACCGGCTCGCTGGAATCCAGCCTGGGCAATGTAAAGATGGTTTTCCCCGTCAACAAGGCTATGGCCCTCATCAAGAAACTGGCTTCTACGCTGGGTCAGAGCTCCTCTCAGCTGGGCTCCCTGGCCAAGCTGGCCGACGGCTACGACAACTTCCGCCTGGGCTTCAAGATGAGCAAATAAGCCCTTCGGCACCTCCTCACCGGCCGCGTTTGCAAAGAATCTGCCTTCTGTGCGTTCTGTCTGCAAACGCGGCTCTGTTTTCGGCCGAAAAGCCCGTTTTCGCCGCCACGTTTGCACATAATCTGCCCCAGGTGCTTTCTGCCTGCAAACGTGGCAATATCGTAAGAAACACACAAAATGCAGTCTGAAACAACACAACTTTTCTTACGATTGTAGGAATTCCGGATAGGCCTGCTTACCTTGGTGGGCATGAAGGAATCATATCATATCTGCTTTACATCGCACGACGAGGTGATGTTCCGGGATGAGGAAGATCACGGAGTCTTTGTTAACCTGATGGCGCTGCGGGCCTTTGTATCTGATGCTGAGATTCTGGCCGACGCAGAAATGTCCACCCACTTTCACTCCGTTGTGTTTGCCGAGGACCCGATGCTCTTTGCCTCTGCGCTAAGGATGTCCTATACCAAATACTTCAACCATAAGTATGACCGGAAGGGGAGGATGGGGCAGAAGTACACTTTCTCACAAAAGATCGACGGTTTCAATCACCAGATGGTGGCGCTGTCTTACGTTCTGAGGAACGGGCTTCATCACGGAGCGGCTCCCACGGCATTGGGATACGCCTATTGCTCTGTACGTGAGCTGTTTGCGAAAGAGATCGGCCTCTCTTCTGAGAGGTCCCGGCCTTTTTCTCGGGCCGATATGGCGGCCTATCTGCCCCGCTATTCAGCGTTCCCGGACCATTGGCAGATGGATGAATCAGGCGTTTTCCTTCGCAAGAGTTTTATGGAGCTTCGACGAGCCGAGCAGTACTACGGTTCGGCCAGAAACTATCTATATCAGATGAACCGGCTGACGGACGAAAGCTGGAAAGAAGACCAGCAGAAGGACAATACCGGCCAGCCCGTCACCCTGTCCATGATCGAAGGGGCCGATGAAAAATCCATAGCCCAGATGCTGAACAACGAGCACGGACGCAACTTCAACCCCAACCGCTTACAGGATATGGATGTTTGCCGCCTCATCGACCATGATCTGTTGCCCTCTTTTGGCGTCCGCTCAGTCTATCTGCTTTCGGATAGCCAGCGCCAGCGCCTTGCCCGCCAGCTCCAGGCCGAATACCGCCTCCCCAATCACCAGATTCGCCGCTGCCTGGGATACTAGCCCCTGCTGGTTTCCGGTCTGCTCCGGCCGCGTTTGCACGAAATCTGCCTTCTGTGCGTTCTAGCTGCAAACGCGGCTCCAAAATCGGCCTTTTCGGCCTGAAACCGCGCCACGTTTGCACAAAATCTGGCCCTGGTGCGTTCTAGCTGCAAACGCGGCTGGAAGCGGGCGCAATGTTGATAACTTTTTTGCGCAAAAACGGGGGAGAAATCGTATCTTTGCCGTATATGAGTTTCGTTCATCTTCACGTTCATACGCAGTACTCCATTTTGGACGGACAGTCGTCCATTGAGAACCTTTTTAACCGGGCCGAAGAGCTGGGGATGCCTGCCCTGGCCATCACCGACCACGGTAATATGTATGGCGTGAAGGAGTTCTTCAAGTATGCCAAGAAGCATCCTTCGGTGAAGCCCATCATAGGCTGCGAGATTTACGTCTCCAAGGGAGATCACCGCGTCAAGGAGAAGGGCTATTACCACCTCATTCTGCTGGCCAAGAACTACACAGGCTACCTCAACCTGGTCAAGATTGTGTCGGAAGCCCATATCAACGGTATGTACTACCGCCCGCGCGTGAGCCACGAGGTGGTGGAGAAGTACCACGAGGGGCTTATCTGCTCTTCGGCCTGTATGGCGGGAGAGGTTCCGCGCGCCATTATGGCACACAACGCCGAGGCCGTGGAGAAAGCCATCCTCTGGCACAAACGCGTCTTTGGGGAAGACTATTACCTGGAGGTGATGAAGCACAAGACGGAGGTCCCGGGCTTGGATAACCAGCTCTACGAGGACCAGTGCTACTACACCGGAGAAATCTTCAAGCTGGCCGAAAAGTACGGCGTAAAGGTGATAGCCACCAATGACGCCCACTTTGTGCGCAAAGAGGACGGACCCGTGCACGACCGCCTCATCTGCCTCACCACCAACGCCTATATTGACGACCCTGACCGCCTCCGCTACACCCAGCAGGAGTACATCAAGAGCGAGGAAGAGATGCGGGAGCTGTTCCCGGACCACCCGGAGTGCATAGAAAACACCCTGGAAGTGGCCTCCAAGATAGAGGAGTACACCATTGACCGGGATCCCGTACTGCCGGTATTTGAGATTGATCCGGCCTTTATGGCAGAGATTGACAAGTACCTGGAGCAGTACAAGGACATCATAGATGCAGGCCGATGCGACAAGCACGGCACCTACCGCGGAGACGGCTTCTGCCACTCGGTGGCCTATCTGTGCCACCTTACCTACCAGGGCGCCCACCAGCGTTACGGGGAAACCCTTACGCCGGAGCAGGACGAGCGCATAGATTTTGAGCTCAAAACCATCTGCCGTATGGGTTTCCCGGACTATTTCCTCATTGTGCAGGACTATATTGCCGCTTCGCGCGCTATGGGCAGTATGGTGGGCCCGGGCCGTGGTTCGGCCGCTGGTTCTGTGGTAGCTTACTGCCTCAGAATCACCAACCTGGACCCCATCAAGTACCAGCTCCTGTTTGAGCGTTTCCTCAATCCGGACCGTATCTCTATGCCGGATATTGACGTGGACTTTGAAGACCTCACCAAGGCCCACGACTACGTAGAGAAAAAGTACGGCGCCAGCCACGTGTCCCGTGTAATCACGTTCGGTACTATGGCCGCCAAGAGCGCCATCAAGGACGTGGCCCGAATAAGCCGCGTATCCATAGACGAGAGCAACCGCCTCACCAAGATGGTTCCCGACCGCCTTTCTGAGAAGAAGGAAAAGGAATACCCCTACAACCCCAAGCTGGACGAGCTGAAGCCCGGCTTCAAGGTCATTGAGAAGGAGGTGGACGGCGTAATGAAGACCTTCCAGAAGGGTATGGAGGACGTGGACGTCAAGATCAACCTCAAAAACTGCTACCGCCTGGTGCCGGAGTTCATAGAAGAGCTCAAGAACGGACCGGAGATCAACAAGGAGGTTCTCAAATATGCCCAGGCCCTGGAAGGCTGCGTCCGCCAGGTGGGTATGCACGCCTGCGCCACCATCATCGGCCGCGGAGACCTTACGGATTACCTGCCCATCTGCCTGTCCAAGGATAAGGAAACGGGCCTGGACGTGCGCACGTCGCAGTACGACGGCCACTACATCGAGGACGTGGGTATGCTCAAGATGGACTTCCTGGGCCTCATTACCCTCCAGATTATCCACAACTGCCTCAACCTCATCAAGGAGCACCACGGGGAAGACATAGACATTGAGGCCATCCCCATTGACGACAAGCCCACCCTGGAGCTCTACGGCCGCGGAGACACCACCTCCGTATTCCAGTTTGAATCGGAAGGCATGAAAACCTGGCTGCAGAAGCTGCGCCCGGAGCGTTTCGAAGACCTCATTGCTATGAACGCCCTGTATCGGCCCGGTCCTATGGACTATATCCCGGACTTTGTGGCCCGTAAACAGGGTGAGCAAGCTATTGAATACGACCTCCCCGAGATGGAGGAATACCTGCAGGACACTTACGGCGTCACGGTTTACCAGGAGCAGGTGATGCTTCTGTCCCAGAAGCTGGCCGGTTTCACCAAGGGTGAAGCAGACAAGCTCCGTAAGGCTATGGGTAAGAAGCAGATCGATATCCTGAACTCCCTCAAGGACAAGTTTATGTCCGGCGGCCAGGCCAACGGCCACCCCGAGAAAGTGCTGGACAAGATCTGGAAAGACTGGGAAAAGTTTGCCCAGTACGCCTTCAACAAGTCCCACGCCACCTGTTACGCCTGGGTGAGCTACCAGACCGGCTGGCTCAAGTGCCACTATCCGTCCGAATTCTTTGCTTCCTGCCTGGACTGCGCCAAGAGCATGGAAGAAATCATCAAGATTATGGACGACTGCAAGGGCCACGGTATCAAGGTGTTAAGCCCCGATGTCAACGAAAGTGCCGGCCACTTCACCGTTAACAAGGAAGGCAACGTGCGCTTTGCCCTGGGTTCCATCAAGGGCTTCGGCGCCAACGTGGTGGATGCCATCATAGCCGAAAGGGAAGAGCACGGTCTCTTCACGGACGTCTACGACTTTGTGGAGCGTATGGCCGGCAGCGTGAACCGCAAGAGCTTTGAGAACCTGGTCAACTCCGGCGCCCTGGACAGCCTGGGCCACAAGCGCAGTATGTACTTCCAGCCCGGCCGCGGCGGAGACCTCTTTATAGACCAGCTGGTGCGCTACGGAGAACTCTTCAAGGAGGACACCCTCTCCGGCGGCGTCTCCCTGTTTGGAGATATGGAGGAAATGAAGCCCGAGCGCCCTCCCCTGCCCGATAACGAGGGCGAGATGGACATTATGGATATGCTCCAGAAGGAAAAAGAGCTGGTGGGTATGTACCTGAGCTCCCATCCGCTGGACCGCTACCGCTTTGAGATGGAGAACTTCTGCACCTGCAAGATGGCCGATATGGGCGTCTTTGTGGCAGAATGCGAAGCCAAGAAGGCCCCCGCCAAGGTCTATGCAGCCGGTATAGTGACCGATTTCAAGCAGTTGACCACCAAGACGGGCAAACCCTACTCCCGCACCATTCTGGAAGATTACAGCGGCTCCTACGAGCTCACGCTCTTTGGAAAGGACCACGAGAACTTTATGCAGTATATGACGCCCCGCGCAACGCTGTTTTTAGAGGGCCTGGTGGAAGAAAAGTTCTTCGTTAAGCCCGAGGAGCGTGCGCAGGGTAAAACGTCGCCATACGCCTTTAAATTGCGCAAAGTGACGCTGCTGGGCAACATCTCCGACGATATCCTCTCCGGATTCAGTATGGACATCACCACGCCTATGCTCACGCAGCAGTTCCGCAAAGACCTCCTGCAGGTCATCAAGAAGCACAAGGGCAACATTCCCCTCACCCTGTTCCTGTTTGACCCCGGCACCCGCTACCGCATCCAGTTCTATTCCAAGAAGTTCCAGGTAGCCGTTACCTCCGAGTTCCTCCAGGATCTCCGCAGAATAGGCATAGATAAATACGAAGTAGTTCGCAAGTAGCCTCCCTCCGGATCTTTCTCCCCCTTGCCGCGTTTGCACGTAGAATGCACGTGGGGCCAATTTGGTGCAAACGTGGCGGCGAAAACGGGCGTTCGGGCCGAAAAAAGGGCCGCGTTTGCAGACAGAACGCACAGAAGGCAGATTATGTGCAAACGCGGCCGGAGCGGATCGGAGCAAGCGCACAAAAAAAACCGCGGCCCGGGGTGGGTCGCGGCTTTTTTGTCATCAGAAGGATTACTCGGCCTTCTTGCCGGCCTTGGTGGTAGCATCGTACATGATAGGAGTACCAATCATGATGGAAGCGTAAGTACCAATCAGGACACCCAGGCAGAGGGCCACGGCCAGACCGCGGATGCTCTCACCGCCCCAGATAGCGATGGCTACCATAGGAAGGAGGGTGGACACGGAAGTGTTCACGGTACGGGTGAGGGTGGCATTCAGAGCGGTGTTCACGGTCTTGCGGAAGTCGTCCTTCGGGTGGAGGCCGCGCTGCTCACGGATACGGTCGAAGATAACCACGTTATCGTTGATGGCGTAACCGATGATGGTCAGGATAGCGGCGATGAAGGTCTGGTCCACATCCAGGTTGAACGGCAGGATACCGTTGAACAGGGAGAAGAAGCCAATGATGATGATGGCGGTGTGAGCCAGGGAGACAACACCACCGAGACCCCAGGTCCAGCCCTTGAAGCGGAAGGCGATGTAGGCGAAGATCACCAGGAGGGCCAGCAGCACGGAGATGATGGCGCGGTTGGTGATTTCGTTGGAGATGGAGGCCGAAACCTTATCGGAGGAGATGATACCGTTGGGGTTCTCCAGGGTAGAGGTGAAGCTGGCCAGGGTGACCGGCTCCTTGTAGAAGCCCTTGAGGGCGTTGTACAGCAGGCCTTCAATCTCAGTATCTACAGCGGAGCTTTCCTCGCGGTACTTGTACTGGGTGGAGATCTTCATCTGGGCGTCACCACCAAACTGCTTCACCTCAACGGAGGACTGGTCTACGCCAGCCTCTTCGGCAGCAATACGGAAGGTGTCTTCCACGGCGGAGCGGACGCTTTCAGCGGTAACGCTCTGGTCAAAGCGGACCACATAGGTACGGCCACCGGTGAAGTCAACACCATAGCTGAATCCCTTGAGGGAGATGGAAGCGATGGCAATGATAATGAGGGCACCGGAGATGATATAGGAGTACTTCTTGAGGCCGATGAAGTCTACATTGGTGTGCTTGAGGAAGTTCTCGGTGAACTTGTTGGACAGGGTCACGCTCTTACCCTTGACGATGCGGTCGTCAAAGATCAGACGGGTGATGAAGATGGAGGTCAGAACGGAGGTGATGATACCGATGATGAGGGTGGTAGCAAAACCGCGAACCGGACCGGAACCGGCCATAAACAGGATGATACCGGTGAGGAGGGTGGTTACCTGACCGTCGATGATGGCGGAGTAAGCGTTCTTGTAACCGTCGTGCACGGCGAGGGAGAAGCCCTTACCGGCAGCCAGCTCTTCCTTGATACGCTCGTAGATAATCACGTTGGCATCCACGGCCATACCCAAAGTCAACACGAGACCGGCGATACCGGGCAGGGTGAGGACGGCGCCGAAGGAAACCAGCACGCCAAACAGCAGGAGCACATTGCAAAGCAGAGCAACGTCTGCAATGAGACCGGCGCCGCGATAGAACAGCACCATATAGATGAGCACCAGGATGAAGGCGATGAGGAAGGAGATGAGACCGGCGCGGATGGAAGCGGAACCCAGGGACGGGCCAACCACCTGCTCCTGAATGATGGTAGCGGGAGCGCGGAGCTTACCGGCCTTGAGCACGTTGGCAAGGTCTTCGGCCTCTTCTACGGTGAAGTTACCGGTGATCTCGGAAGAACCGCCGGTGATGGCGTTGAGCACGTTGGGGTAGGAATACACCAGACCATCCAGGACGATGGCGACCTGACGGCCGATGTTGTCCTTGGTGAGGTTGGCCCAGATGTTGGCACCCTCACGGTTCATAGTCATAGAGACGGAAGGAGCACCGCTGCCGCCACGCTGGGAACCGTTGAAGTTCACGCGGGTGTCGGTTACAACGCTACCATCGAGGGGGGCGTTGCCGTCGGGGTCGGTGACCTTGAGAGCCACGAGCTCATATTTGCCGATAACGGCGGAGGAGTAGTAGGGGTTACCGTCCTTGTCGTACTGCTGCTCAACGGGCTTCACGGACCAGGCACCGCGGAATTCGGCGGGGAGGTAATCGGAAGCGAGGGCCAGGTACTTGTTAACGGTAGCGGTATCCACGGAGCTGGCATAACCCAGGCAGGCCGAACCGCCACCGGTAGGAAGGAGCACGCTGTACAGGGGATCTGCACCAATGCCTTCTTCTCCGGCGAGGAGTTCGCTTACGCGGGCGTTCACGCTGCCAAGGTCAATTTCCTGGGCGGTGAAGGTGGGCCAGAACTCCAGGGAAGCGGTACCCTGCAGGAGCTTACGCACGCGCTCGGGATCCTTAACACCAGGGAGTTCGATGAGAATCTTACCGGTGTTGCTCACCTGCTGGATATTGGGCTGGGTAACACCCAGGCGGTCAATACGCTTGCGGAGCACGTTGAAGGAATCGTCAATGGCGCTCTTGGCCTCTGCACGGAGGGCCGTGATGACCTCACCGTTGGAGGAATCGTTGGAAATCTTGTCACGGAGTTCGGTGGTGGCGAAGATCTCGTTGAGGCGACGCTGAGGAGCTACCTGGTTCCAGGCCGATTCAAACAGGCCGATGAAGTCACGGCTGTCGTTCACGTTCTCCTTCTTGGCCTTCTCCATAGCGGCCACGAAATCAGGGTCGTTGGGATTGGCGGCCAGGGCCTTGATAACGTCTTCCAGCTGCACCTGCAGCATCACGTTCATACCGCCCTTGAGGTCCAGACCCAGGTTGATTTCCTTTTCCTTAACGTTCTTGAAAGGATACCAGAGGTACACTTTCTCGTTGTTCAGGGAGTCTAAGTAAACTCTGTTGATGTTGTTTGCCACCGAGTCCTTCACATATTCCAGAACGTCGGCGGGGACATTGTTTGCCTCTACAAACTGCTGGGCCATAGCCTCTGCATATTTGGCGGCCTTGCTCTCCTGGTAGCGGGTTACCGCCGTGAAGGAGAGCTGCCAAATGCTGGCAATACCGAGCAGGATGGCAACAAATCTAATCCAACCTTTGCTTTGCATGTTTTTATTGTTTTGATTTAACTTTATTTCAATTCGTTTACCGGCGTCAATAGACACTACGGCAAAATAGGTTGCAAATTTACGATTTTTTTCTGATTTACCACGTTTCCCAGAACTATTTCTCACATTTTTGCATGTTCCTCTTGCGAAGTCAGCAAAAATATGTATCTTTGCAGTCCCGCTTGAGTAGCGGGTGTTTCAGGAACATCATTCCCGGAGGGGTGGGTGAGTGGCTGAAACCAGCAGTTTGCTAAACTGCCGTACGGGTTATTCTGTACCACGAGTTCGAATCTCGTCCCCTCCGCCTAATGCAAACAAAAGGCCGCGCCAAGTTTACTTGTGCGCGGTTTTTTGTTTGCATTATGGCAAGCCCGCCGCAGGCGGGAGAGATGCCGCGAAGCGGAATCTCGGAGGGGACGAGATATGTGGGGAGGGATTTACCTTTGCCGGCAGAAGCCGGCTATATGAGGGGACGAAAAAAAAGAGTTTTACCGATTTCCTTCTTTGCGAATGAATTTGTATGGATTCAAGCGTATGCAAAACTATTGAAGCCCCAATTAATTTTGCCTGAATGAACTATTCTATTTATATTTGAGGGTAAATCACGAATTCATTCGTTATGAATCGTAAACACTTTCTAATAACCATTTTCCTGCTGGCCACCTCCTGTGCTAATGCCTTTGCCCAGCTTGCGCTGCGTGAGAATCCCCAGCCGATGTCGCCGCAGGCGTCGGAGATGACAAGATACGGAACGCATAACGTCAATCTGTACACCGGAAGATTCGGGGTGAACATCCCCATCGGGGTTTACAAGGATGCGGATTTTGAGGTGCCTGTTTCTCTTAGCTACAATTACAATGGTTTTCGTCCTAACGAGCAACCGTCTGAAGTCGGGCTGGGCTGGGCTGTTTCATGTGGCGGAGTCATAACAAGGGAAGTCCGTGGAATTCCGGATGAAGAACCAGGTCGCTTTAAATTTGTAGTTGATAACGGATGCGTTTTTTCAGACATTCATCCTCTTGATACCATTCCTTGGAATTCTATTTCCAATTTAACTCCCGTTTATTTTGAAGCGCTTGGAAATGATGTACGATATGACAAAGCAGTGAATGCTGCCTATTCTGTCAATGGAACGCTGTATGATGCCAACCCCGATGTATATCATTTCAATTTCCTGGGTCATTCGGGAAGTTTTGTCCGGCGTATGGATGGCAGTTTCGCAGTGTTTGATACCAACGGAGAGACAACATATAAAGTTAGTAAAAAGAATGCGTTTTCCGGTACTGTTTCCGGTGGATATCTTTCAAAAATAACAATTGTTACCAGCGATGGATACAAATATGTATTTGGTGATGATTCTGATGCGTGGCAGTTTTGCGATCGAATTGCAATAGAAAAAAAACCGGAAGAAGAGGAGCCGTTGGGTACCATCGTTTCCTGGAAATTAAATAAGATTATCTCTCCCGGAGGACGGGAGATGTATTTTTATTATTCACGAAAGCAGGAAACTCTGCTTAAAATAAGAAACTTCGATGCATCCTTATGGTATGCTTACTCTTCTTTGGGCCCTTCGTCCACAAATCTTTATAGTAAAAACTCATATACCAATCAATCACCTATTGAGGGTGTTTATTTAGATGACAAAGGATATGTCGTTTCTTTTGAATATGGAGTAAAGGATGTCTCCCTGGCAGGGAAATTCATTAATGGTACGGGATATAATAATTTGATTGATTTGGAGACTTCCACAAAGCTTCTGGACTGTATTACGATCCAAGGGGAGATGACAGATTTTTCTTATTCTTGGAGCACAAATGGCAATACCTACCCCTTTCTGAGTGAGATATCTCCCCCTTGCACCGGAGTCTATAACTTTGAATACGACGGAATAACCACTGGGTATTTCCCCGAGT
>JAEEGH010016818.1_pt1 | contig 15692 bp, 10 predicted proteins | sample 9134181 | NCBI WGS metagenome assembly JAEEGH01 (sample SAMN16246544, study PRJNA631951) | gut metagenome | biome: gut microbiome; feature: rumen; material: DP-attached | host: Bos | place: Iran: Karaj | collected 2018-10 | reverse complement strand
CTTGGCCAACAGCCAACTCAACAAGGTGCCGCCACCCATGACCAGGATAATGCCATAGGAGGCCTTCGCATACTGTTGAAACTCCTGTTCGTTGGTGCTGACACGCTTCTTTCGACCTGTGGGTGAAGCCTCGTCGCTCTCGATACCGGCCATTGCAGGGTCTATCTCCTCATCTTGTGGCTGCATCTGTTCATGCGTCAGTTTCGTGCGGATAATCTTCTCTGCCAACGGACCACCTATCATAGAACCGGCAATCAGTCCGAAGGTGGCAGCAGCCATACCGATGGTTCCTGCGCCAGACAGTCCCATTCCTTCAAGCACTCTCGCAAATCCGCCAGCCGTACCGTGTCCGCCAGTCATAGATATACTGCCTGAAGCCATACCTATCAGAGGATCGACACCCATAAGCCGGGTAATCCCTATGGGCATCAGGTTCTGCAGAGCGATGATAACAACCAACAGGACAAGCATGATGATCAGGAGCTTGCCACCCTGCTTTAATACCTTAAGGTCGCTCTGGAAGCCGACGCTGGTAAAGAATGCCAGCATAAAGACATCCTTCAGCGTACCGTCGAACGACACCTCCACATCGAACCAGCCATAGAGTGCCAACGTTATCAACGAAAAGATGATACCACCGCTTACCGGCGAAGGTACACAGAACTTCTGCAGGAAAGCAACCTTTCGCGTCAAAATCATACCGACGATGAGGGCCAAGGCACCTACACCGGCAGTCTGTATCATATTCAGCTCAATACTTGCCATGAAAAATCAAATATTATTAAAAGATTAGAATCTATACTGCAACTTTATATTGGCCGCATGTCTGTTTACTGCGGCATCACTACAGACGGCATCAAACATATCATGCCAGTCAACACCCAAATTCCATTTCCTGCCTAATTGTTTGTTCACAGACAGACATCCATAGACAGGCGTACCATACAACTCACGTTCTGGCGACTTCTTAGTATAATATACCACCTGCATACCTATCTGCCATTCATGAGGAAGATAAGCAGTCGGAGCCAGCCGGAATGAAGCAAAGCCGCCACTCTTGGCGATATAGAGATTAGATCCGCCCGCGAGAGTCAACCCGTTCGTCTTCCAATAAGCCGATACACCCAGTTCGGTAAAATTCTCGCCATCTTCGACAGTATAATAACTCGCCTCCGTCTGCACCGTCAACTTCTGCTTACTATAGGCATAAGCCAGCTTCACCTGATTGATGTTCCATTCTTCCAGCAGTCCCTTAGCCCTCATCCATTCCTCATCAAAATATGTATTGGCATCCATAAAGAGAACTAAGTAGGAAGGATTATAGTATTTGCGATAATAGCCCAACTGGATATGATTGCGGTCATCTGGTACATAGATGACGCTGGCATTTGCATTGTCACGGGTGTCGGAATGCTTTTGACTGATACCTGCATCCATTAAATGATAGTTATAGAACATCACACGATTACCAACTGTCAACTTCCACTGAGGCATGGAATAGGTGAACTGCAGATAGACATCATGGTTGAAGACATCCCAGCTTCTATCCGCATCCTTTTGCCTAGTCATCAGGTAATCACCCTCAACGCCCAGCATCATGGACAGCCGCTTGGTCAGCAAAGGCGTATTCAGTTCAACGATAAACAATGGCAGCTTGTTGGATAAGGAAAGATCACTGGCATACTGATAACCGCCCACGATGAGCAGTTCTGTTCCCAGGTCATTAAAAGTGTGGAAGTATCTCGCCCTGCCCATCACCTTCCGCGACGTACTGTAAGGATGGTCAAGATATTGCTGGGTGAAATAGGTCAGCAGCCTGTTCCTATCATCAAAGCGGTTCGTCATGTGAAGCGTCAGATATTCCTCATTCCCGTCCTGATGACGATAAGACGCATTGGCATAGAGGTCGGTACTTTTACTGCCGTATAACGTATTCACGGAACCAATACCTGCCACATTCTTCCCGAAATCTCCCTGTCCTTCCACGAAACCATTCAAGGCATCAGGCATCTTCATGTTGATATCCAACACCCTACCCATCCCAATGGTTCCCTTCGCGACACCCGTATTGTCACAAACCTGAATCTTGGCGATATCCTTGGCTTTCATCTGACTCAGAATCAACCTGGTGTCGCCATTCATCGGACAGTTGTCGATGCGGAGGTTATAGCTGGAAATGACATCCTCATAACCGCCAATCATCAGTTCTGGCACCATCTGGAGGACATCCATCAACGTCTCCTCCCCCATCAGTTCCATACGTTGAGGATAAATCATCGTCCTGTCCGCCTTGATCTCTACGACGGGCAGATTACTTTCCGCAAACACAGAGACTGACAAAAGCAGAAAGCTGATTAATATGAGAATATGTCGATGCATCTTTTGCAAAAATACGCATTTTTCTGGATTCTGTTTGGATATTAATCCTTTTTAACTTTATCGGTTACAAATTCTTATGGCTGTTTGGATAGAAAATCGTACCTTTGCCGGCAATTTTAAAAATCAAGTAAGTTGCAAATGAAGAAACTATTATCTATAATGTCGATGGTAGCATGTCTCATGCTGCCATCTTCTGCTCAGGAGAAACTGAAAGTAGGAGGAACGGAAAGGGAGTATAAGATCTATGTGCCCAAGGATCTGGGTGCCAAGCGTCCGCTGCTGATATCCTGTCACGGCATGAATCAGGACGCTGCCTACCAGATGGGTATGCTCGACATCCAGTCGGTAGCCGATACGGCCAAGTTCGTCACCGTCTTCCCAGAAGGCATCAGCAAAAGCTGGGACATCACCGGCAACCGCGACATCAACTTTATGCTGGCCATCATCGACGAGATGGTGGAGAAATACGACATCGACCGTGGGCGCGTCTATCTGTCGGGATTCTCGATGGGCGGCATGTTCACCTATCACGCCATGAACAAGATTGCCGACCGCATCGCAGCTTTCGCTCCCATCAGCGGCTATCCCATGGGCGGAGCAACAGCCAGTCCCAATGTGAGACCGATACCCATCATCCACACCCACGGCACGAGCGACGACGTGGTGACCTTCTCGAATGTGCAGAAGAACCTGAACGTCTGGATCAAGCACAACGGCTGTCCTGAAACGGCTGAGGTGACAAAGAGATACCGCAACGCTGCTCATATCACCCGTCATGTATGGGGTCCGGGCAACGACGACGTCGAGGTGGTGCTGATGGAGATGGCGAACAAGGGCCACTGGATCTCCAACGACAACGGCGTGAAAACGGGCGACGAGATATGGAGGTTCTGCAGCCGTTACAGCATCGAGGCAGCCGATCCCGTCGAGAAGCCGCAGATACTGCCCAATGAGCGTTTCGCCAGTCTGGAAGAGGCTGAGGGCAAGACGTTTGCCATCGTCAACGAGGCAGAAGGCAAGGCACTCTTCGGCTCCGATGCCCAGAACTTAGGTTACGAGGACTATTCCACAGCCTTCGACGACAACAACTCCGGCTATCTCTTCCGCTTGGAACAGAGCGATGTGGCTGGCGGATACCTATTGAGGCTCATCACTCCCGACAATCAGGAGTACAACATCTGGGGCAAGCCGGGCTATCTGAATGCCCAGCCGTTGGAGACGGGCTGGTGCTGTTTCATCCTCGGCCTGACGAAAGGCAACGGCGAGGACTTTGAGAACGGTGCCGTCTGGAATATCGACTACACGGACGGCAAGGGATTCACCCTGAAGAACGTCGGTACGGGCAAATATCTGAAAGATGCCGGCAATGCGAACCACGACGAGCCTACCTATTTCTCCTTCTGTACCCTCGCCACCACCACCGCCATCAATGACATCACGATTACCAAGCCTCACCATAGCGCCCTCTACGACCTCCAGGGCCGTCGCGTCGACGGAAGCACCCTCCGTCCTGGAATCTACATCAAGAACGGGCGTAAGGTTGTGAAGAGGAAGTGAAGAAAACAGCTCAACGTTCGTACTCAATACCGTCGTAGAGATCCTGCACGCCGTCTATGCTCTCTGGGATGATATGGAGGCGGGCCCCACGAATGTGCTTCTTGGGGTTGAAGTCTGAGGGATTGTCCACCTTGTCACTCTCAATCTCCAGTTTCAGCAGGCCGATTCCATCCAGACACACCTTGTCGCCGTTGCGCAGATGTCGCTTGACGACTTTGGCAATTTGGCTAAGTGCAGTCTTGTAAACGACCTCGTCTATGGGAACCATTTCTTCGATGCACTCTTCCACGATTTCCTTCGTGCCGACAGTCTGCTGATGCACAGCCACCGCCTTGTATTTGCCGAATGTCGAAAGCTTCGGCTTGGTTTCCTGTTGAAGCTTGTATTTCATAAATCGATTGTATTTGTCGATGCAAAATTTAAAAGACTTTTCTACTTATATGGTTTTCTGCAAAAATACTTATTACATATAGTATGAGAGAATATATATTGGCATTATTCTTGGTCGTAATGTTGATCAATATATCGTTCATTCTTTCCTATTACAAGCAGAATGATAATCATAAGAATTGGCGTTGCCAATAGACTCAGAAGTATCCATACTACTACACTTCTATTACGATCCTTTGCCATAACCGCAACAAGAACATATAAACCGACTGTTATTCCTATGGAAAAGAGTAAAACAACAATGACAATGATTAAATTGCAAGAGTCAAAAGTGGACGTTCCAATCTTTTGTCTTTATTTTGTCTTTGCTATGTCACCATAAGCGATTTGTTTTTAAAGTTTGACATTATTTATATTTACCAAGGAAGGTACTTGAATCAAGCACTTCCATTTTGGCAAATCCAAAGTCTTTGATGTTACGAGTGATCAAGCAGTCTGCCCCAGCCTGGACGGCAGAGAAATATTGCAGGGCATCCTCAAAGTCATTTGCCTTCAGACTGATGGCCCGATCCACGACATCAGCACCCAGCGGTACTATATTGAATATTGGCCGGAAAGTCTGAATCAGATCATAAAACTTATCGGCAGGGATTTCCTTACGCGTGATGTATTTGATGTTTGCAATTGACAGATCAGATATGAGCAGTTCAATACGGTCATCTACGGCCATGTCGAAAATGCCCAGGGCATCATCGACAAACTGCTCACGACGGCAGAGAATATCGAGAAATATGTTCGTGTCAATGAATACCTTCATAACCGTCTATTGATATTTTTCTACCAAAGCCTCCTCCTTTTCACGCTTCCAGTCGCCGACACTCTCTTCATGGAGTATGCCGACCATCTGGCGGATCTTGGCTTTCTGCTGTGCCCTCTTTGCCTGCTGAGCCTCTTCTTCGCTTTTGTAGATAGAGTTTATAGCGTCAAGAACCTTCTGCCAAAGTGACGTGTCGGTCTTGTCGAAACGCTCCAGAATCTGCATCGTGCTCGCACGTAAATCAATTGCTGTCATATCATAAGTTGTTAATTCACGGGGCAAAGATAGGAAATATTTCTGAAACTTGCAAGCTTTTGGACAAAAAAGCGTCTGAGCGTCTATTCCATGATGTACAAAATGGCAATCTTTGGGCTGATGAAGGCAATTCAAATTATAAGGAAATAATTAGCAAATTCAACAAAACACCTACATAACTACATTAATAGTTTAATATATGCCTGACAATCAATCATATACAGAAATATTTATATACACAATAACTAAATTATAACTACATATAACTACATTCAAACTACATAAAACGAGGTTTTATAGGCACTAAAGTCTTGGGAAATGGTGACGAGAGAGACAGAAAGGATAGATGTGAGCAAGAAATTCTCGAGAGAATTTGAGAGAAAGGATAGGGTAAAGTCGGAGTTTAGTTAGGGTAAAGTCCGAAATTCTCTCGAGAATTTAGAAGGGAGGGCTGGGGAAAGCCAGAGAAAGGTATGAGGAAGATGAGGGTTTAGACGGCTTAAAAGTCCTAAAAATGGCCAAATACATGTAGTTTGCATGTAGGTATATGTAGTTATAATGTAGTTTGAATGTAGTTTGATTTGTTTGTTATCTATTTGGTTATAAGCAAGTTACGTCAAATGCAATGTAGTTATGTAGGCATTTTTAAAAAATTTGAATAAAAATTCTTTGATTTTTGGGCGCAAAGGGGGCTGGCCCTTTTGCGCCCTGAGTGTATTTACTCGTAAGAGATGTCGATTACGGGGCGGAGATAGACTGTACCGATAATACCTGAAGGTGTGAGAGTGAATGTAATAGTTCCATCAGATGATTTCACGGCGTGACACCAATTCAGATTCTCTTCCACATAACAGAAATAATTTTCACTACTATTTTTAAATATGCCAGGGGTAGCTGGGTCTGATAGGAAAGTTTTGCACTCCAATTCTGTTGGTATTCGCCAATCACCTATTGCGTTTTGAGGTTTTGGAATGCCTGACATGTAGGTTTGATAGTTCGCTTGGGTAAGTTCTTTTTTAAAATCATTACTCAGCAGGACAGCCGTATGGTTCGCTGGATCAACAGAGACGACATAGTAGTCATTGTATAGTTGGCCTGCTTCTGGAGCCTCAGAAGTTTCGCCACCTGAGCCTGAGTTAGAGCCACCTTCGTTTCCACTAGGATTGTTTACTATATTGCTTTCATCAAATTCAAAATCGATAGCAATTGGATCGGCAGGCCAATCTTGGGAAGTGATAGTGCCAGAGAAGGATACTTCAGTATAGGTACCAGTAATATCGTATTTGTTGTTGGCAGACAATGCGGCACTGGCTATATAGGTGTAGGAATGGGTATCCTCTTCGCCACGATTAAATGTGATGGTGATGGAGGGTCTGCCTATTGAGGGGAAGACAAGTTGCTGGGGCGTAGATTCCCAATTGCCAGTAATGGTGTTATGGGTGAGACTGAAGGTACAGGTGATGGGATCAGTATCAACATAAGTGCCATTGAACTGGATGGCTGAGCTGAACGAGCTGACGGAGACCGTAACGCCTATGACATCCTCAGGCACCTGACTGATGGTGACAGAAGAGAGTTCGAGCACCTTGCGTTGCAGCTCCATATCAACTGGGGCGTTGTCTCCATTGGTGAGTGTGACGGTTTTCATATCCATCAAAAGGTCCCCCATAGTCTGGCCTTCAGCTACACTTATGACTGATGTGGGTGTGGCTGTGGTTTCATCTGGAAGCTGGAAATGAGAAAGCCCACTGGAGTTAATGGCACAGATGGTGTAAGAGCCTGCAGGCAGTTTGACCGAAGCAGAGGCAGAGCTGTAGTCGCCAGCAGCATCCGTCTGAAGGGTGCGGACAAACTCGTTGCTGCCATTGAAGAGGTAGACGGAGGCGATAGGCGTCTCGCCTCCCCTGGTGTGGGTGACGATGCTGAGCTGATTGTTGGACGACTGGTTGGCGGACAAGAGGTCAGACTCCTGTTCGTTACAACTGACAAGACACACGAAGCTACTCATAATAGCTGCGGCTGAATGAATGAAATGTTTCATAACCTTGCGTTTTTTGTTAGTAAAAAAGTTAATGTTAACTCGGGTGGGCGCTGACGGATTCGAACCGCCGACCCTCTGCTTGTAAGGCAGATGCTCTAAACCAGCTGAGCTAAGCGCCCGTGTTTTCAATTGCGGGTGCAAAGGTACGAAGAATAATTGAGAATTGAGAATTGAGAATTGAGAATTATGATTACATTAACAGCTTTTAACCCTTTTAGGCGAAAAGGCGTTCGATATCGGTCTGCGGAAGGATGGAGAGGATGGGTTTACCGTTGGGCATGTAGTTGACGTTGGAACAGGCAAAGAGTTCGTTGACCAGCTGTTCCATTTCATCGTTGGAGAGGACTTGGCCGTAGGGAACGGCAACGCTCTGAGCCAGGGAGAGGGCGATGTTTTTGTTTATAGTTCTTGCTAAGGCAAGCGTCCCTTCGGGTCGAGCGGACAGTTTATTGTTTATAGATGATATGTCTGAGGCGGAGTCGTCGCAGAAAGAGTGATCTTGGGCGTCAGTAACGATCTGTTGGAGGAGGGAAACGGGATTGATACCTTCAAGGCCGGCAGGGATACCGTTGATGGCGAAGGTGTTGCCGCCGAGGTCGGAGAGATCGAAACCGATAGCTGTAAGGCTGGGGAGTATCTGCTGAAGGATGACACTCTCAGCAGGCGAGAAACGGACAGACTCAGGGAAGAGCATCTGTTGGGTGGCGGCAGCGTGGTTTTCGAACTGTTGCAGATAGCGCTCATAACGGATGCGCACATCGGCACGATGCTGATCGATGATCATGAGGCCAGACTTGACGGCGGTCATGATGTAACAGCCCTTGTATTGGTAGTGGAGAGGAGAGGGATCGAATTGAGAATTGAGAGTTTGGAATTGAGAATTGAGAGTTGAGAGTTGAGAATTATGATTACCTGAGGAGGCAGAATCGTCCGTAGGGAATAAAGAAGGGGATTGCAAATCTCCTTCAACAGAGGAGAAAGGAGAGGCGTTGGCGATGTCGTAGAGCTGTTCCCAGTCGGAGGGGACATTCTTTTTGTTGACAGATGAAAAGTCCGATCCGGAATGAGATTCGCTGTGGGAGCGGAAGGGATTGTAGTCCGGATTGTAGTTCACCTTTGGCGCAGCGATGCTGTCACGCTCAGGGTCGAAGATAGGAATCTCAGGCTTTCCCTGCACATCGAAGTCGATGGCCGGCACATCGCAGAAACGCCCCAAAGCATCGCGAACCGTAGCCGTGAGCACCTGCCAGATAGCCTGTTCGTTCTCAAACTTGATCTCCGTCTTCGTGGGATGGATATTCACATCGACCGCGGCGGGATCGACATCGATATAGAGGAAATAAGGCACCTGCATGCCCTCAGGTATCATACGGTCGTAGGCTGTGATAACGGCCTTGTGGAAATACGGATGACGCATATATCGCCCATTGACGAAGAAGAAATCGTGACCGCTCTTCTTACGGGCCGTCTCTGGCTTGCCCACAAAGCCCGTGATGTTGCAGAGCGTGGTCTGAACCTCAACAGGCAGAAGGTCCTGCGAATACTGTCGGCCATAGACATCAGTAATACGCTGACGCAGGCTGGCAGGCTTGAGGTTCTGGAGCTCGGCCCCGTTATGGTGGAGGATGAAATGGATGTCAGGATAGACGAGCACGATGCGCTCGAAAGCCTGAAGGATGTTGCTGAGTTCGGTGGCGTTGGACTTGAGGAACTTCCGTCGGGCTGGGACATTATAAAAGAGGTTGTCCACCTTAAAGCTGCTACCCACAGGAGCAGCAGCGGGTTCCTGTGACACCACCTTCGAGGCTGCTATCTGGATGCGCGTACCTATTTCATCGTCAGCCATTCGGGTAAGCAGCTCCACCTGTGCCACAGCGGCGATGGAGGCGAGGGCCTCACCACGGAAGCCCATCGTATGGAGGGCAAAGAGGTCGTCGGCCTTGCGGATCTTCGACGTAGCATGACGCTCGAAAGACAGACGGGCATCGGTCTCAGACATTCCCTTTCCGTCGTCGATGACCTGGATAGAGGTGCGCCCTGCATCAACGATGATGACATGGATGGTCTTGGCCCCTGCGTCGACGGCGTTCTCCACCAGCTCCTTCACGACGGAAGCCGGGCGCTGAATCACCTCACCAGCGGCAATCTGGTTGGCAACGCTATCAGGGAGAAGGGAGATGATGTCGGACATTTTTGTTTATAGTTTAGTGTTTATAGTTTATAGATGATTACTCTGTGGCAGGACTAGGGGCCTGTGAATCTTCGGGAACAGGTTCTTGCGTCTCTACGGGAGCGATGGGTTGCGACTCATCAGAAGCAGGCTCTTGAGTCTCATCGGAAGCTGGTTCTTGATTCTCTTCAGGCACAGGTTCTTGTTTCTCTTTTTCGCTATTTCCCTTTTTGTCATTCTTGCCGCGCCAGTTGAAGATATCGTAACGGTTGAGAGGACGGATGTAGTCGTACCAGGCGAAACCCGGCAGGCGCTTGCGATCAGCAGGAATCTGGTTGAGCGGATACATCGTGCCAGAAGTCTTCGGCGTCCACACGCTCTCGAGCTTCTGGTTCTTCAGGAACATACGGAGCTCAGACGTCTCCTGATAGTTATAGATGATAGGCAGCGTATCGCCCTCCTCGAAGAAATAGCCGATAATCACATTGTCCTTCGCCCGAGCCTCGCGGATCTTGCCCTCTAAGAAATAGGAGAACATCTCACGGGAGGACACCTGATTGTAGCAAGCGGTATCGGACTTCAGCTGCTGGATGGAGAAGCAGTTGCCGATAATGTGGGTATGATCGATGACGGAGTCACGCAGATAGACATTGACAAGGTCGCCCACCAGCTGCTGACCGTTATTCCAAAGAATGGGATCATGGTACAGCGTCATGCAGGAGTCTTTTGAGATATAGACGAGCGAGTCGCAGACTGCCTGCACGTCCTGACGGAAAGCACGGACATGATGATAGGCATGGATCTTGCGATAGACGGAGTCGGTCTCGATGTTGAAGGTGACGACCTTGAACGTGTCGGCATGCATGAATAGGGAGTCGCCCTGCGAGAAATCGATGGCCACCGCACTGTCCGTACACATCGCATAGCCCGTATTCTCGTAATACTCGCCATAGTTGCCCGTGAGTTTGTTACGATTGACGGAATCGACATAGACCACATCGTAGAACGCCTGGCTGAAGCCCATCTTACTGTCGTAATAGACGCTGTCGCCCACGAGCATCCTACCATTGTTGGTAAGTACGGAGCGGTTCATGAGACGGGCACGTTCAAGCTTCGTATCATAATAGCCCTGCTCGGAATAGATATGGTTGTCGCCGGAGGTGATGTCGGAAGGACCGACGATATGGGCCATCGAGTTGTGAGTGTCGTAATAGAGTGTGTCCGTCGTGAGGAAGAAGTCGGGGTTCTTCATCTTCACATCGTAGTTGAAGACCGACATCTTCGTCTGGGTGTTGTACTCGCCCCAGTCGGAGGTGAGCGTGGTTTTGCCGTCAATCAGCTTACCACCCTCGAAGAAATAGGCGTTGTCGTAGATACGGTCGAAGTCGAGACTGTCCGTATAGAGGACGGTCTTGCGATGTTTGAGTACGACATTGTAACGGGCACGGGCTATCTGCTCATTGCCGTCGTAGTAGGCATAGTCGCTGAAGAGTGAGAGTGTGTCACCCTGGTACATCTTCACATTACCGAAGGCCTCAAAGGAGTTGGAGGCCTCGTAGAAATAGGCACTGTCGCAATAGAGCCGTGCCCCCTCATGAGTGAAGTGTACCTTGCCGTTGAGGATAGTGGCATCGGCATTGATCCGCTGGTCGTAGTGGAGCACGTCGGCGTGGACGAGATAGATGCGGGAGTCCTGAACCTTCGACTTGCGGGCGGGGCGTTTCGTCTTTCCTTTCTGGGCCTGCGCTTCGCTAAATGATAAATGAAAAATGATAAATGATAAAGTTATCACCATCAGCCATAAAGATCCTCTTCTATGCATCAGTATCCTCCTTTATTTATCATTCATCTTAGCGCAAGCGCTATTTGATCCAGCCTTCGTATTCGAACTTGCAGTCACGATAGTCTTCGTTCAGACGGGTGTAGACACTCTTGATCTTATCGACCACCCACTGATGGATGCGGTCATTCTGACGACGCTGCAGCACCACGTCTTTCAAGGTCTGGAAATCCTCAGAGATAGATGCCTTATGGCCCTCCACACGGTTCTTCAGCTTGGCAATGATACAGACGGTCTTGCCTCGCGCATTGATCATTTGGAAGGCGTGAGACACCTGCCCCACCTGCATCGTATCTACCACCTTAGCCACCTCTGGCGGCAGGTCCTGCATCTTGAAGCGGGAGGTGATACGGCCTGTCTGCGGATCGCTGTTCGACATCAGGCCTTTGTTGTTGCGGGTGTCCTTATCGTCGGAGAGCATCGAGGCAGCATCCTCGAAAGTGAACTTCTCTGCACGGATATCATCAGCGATAGAGTCGAGTCGGGCCAATGCTTTCTCGATAGCCTCTTCTGAAACAACAGGCTTACGGAGTATATGACGCACGTTGACCTTATCACCACGCTTCTCGATGAGCTGGATGATGTGGAAGCCAAACTCAGACTCCACAATCTTCGACACTTTCTTGGGATCGGTGAGGTTGAAGGCCACCGATGCGAAAGCGGGGTCGAGCATACCACGACCAGAGAGACCTAACTCACCACCACGACGGGCTGTTCCTGGGTCTTCGGAATATAGACGAGCCAGCGTGGAGAACGTGGCATCGCCACGATTCACACGATCTGTATATTCACGGAGCTCATCCTTCACACGGTTCAACTCCTCAACAGGAATCTTCGGCGTCATCTGCACGATCTCCACCTCCACCTCGGTGGGGATGAAGGGCAGACTGTCCTGTGGCAGGTCCTTGAAATAACGACGCACCTCGGCAGGTGTGACAGCGATATCCTCAACGAGCTTACGCTTCATCTTCTGTACCATCTGACGGTCTTTCAGTTCCTCCCGCAGGTCGTTGCGTATCTGCGACAGAGGCTTGTGACGGTACTCTTCGAGACGCTCGCGAGAGCCGTCGACCATTTCGAGCCAGTAGTTGATATGCTGCTCTACCTCTGGAGCCACGTCAGCGTCAGTCACCTCGATACTGTCGATCTGTGCCTGGTGCTTGAAAAGCTTCTGTACAGCAATCTGCTCCGGGATCATACAGTCAGGATCGCCATTCCACTTCACACCTTCCATCGCTGCCTGCATACGGTATGTCTCAACGTCGGACTTCAGGATGGCCTCGTCGCCAATGACCCAGATGACCTCATCGATGACGGTGCCCATGTGGACGGAGTCGGTGGCTGTGGTGTCGGCGGTGATGCTATCGGCAGGGAGCCTGAAAGTTCCGGATAACCCGGATAAGCCAGGATTGCCGGCAAAGGCAGCCCCTATGAACGGGAGACCTACGAACAGGGTTACTATCAGATTCCTTATTGTCTTCATCAGTGTTTATTTACTGTTTTCAATACATCATCATATATCTTCACAGGATAGCGTTGGCGGAGGTCAGCCACCCACTGCTGTTCAAGTGCCTGCTGGTAATCTTCAACCACCTGACTGCGCACATCGGTATAATCTTCGGGCTTCTTCAGCTTCTTGCCATAAACAGCGTCGATGGGATAGTCCTTATTGACTTCAATGGGCTGGTCAAGCGCTGTACGGAAGATCTTATGATCGACCAGGCGGCTGTCGCCAGGCTTGAAAAGTCCCTGTTCCACACGGATGCGAATGATGGAGTCAGGATTGAACGTCTGGCGCAAGACATCGGCCCACTGACCAAACGGCAGTCCTTTGACACAACGCTTCACGGCCTTGACATCAGCCTGGTCCTTCACATGGTAGGCGATACCCTTGAAACGGGGTTCCGTAAAAGTATAGTCCTTCTTATGGGCACGGAACCAATTATCGAGGGCAGCCTCATCTTTCGAGGCTTTCTCCCACACCTGACGGTTGCTGATCTCATAGACCAACAATCCATCGTGATATTCCTGAATGAGGTATTTCATATCTGAGTCGACAGCACCTAAAGAGTCGGTACGACGAGTAATATACTCCTCTTCCGTCATCTGACCACTGTTCACGACACTCTGGACTTTATGACGGCCGATGGCCTCACGGATACCCTGCTGCTCGAACGAACGCATAATCTGATCCTTGAGCTCCTCGAAAGGCTCGAGTTGCTTGCGGCCTTTCATCAAGATGATGTGGTAACCGTCTGGTGCCAGCACCGGCCGGCTTAATTCTCCTGTCTGGAGGGCAAAAGCGGCCTCTTCGAACTCCGGATACACCTGACCCGGACCTATCCACGCCAGTTCACCACCATTGGCAGCGCTGCGACGGTCCTGAGACACTTTCTTACAGAGCTCGGCGAAGTCTGCACCCTGCTTAAGAGCCTGCCAGATGGAGTCTGCACGCTGAGCGACTTTCGCCTGTTCCTCAGGCTTAGCCTTGGTGGAGACACGAAGGAAGATATGTGCAGGAAGGACCAAACCCTTCTCGCCAATACGCTCCTTCGCACGGTCGTAGGCCTTGCGGGCCTCTGCTTCCACCTCTGCATCACTCGTCATCGTGGGCAGCACCTGCATATCCCGATAGACAACAAACTCATTCTTGAATGACTTGAGCGTGTCAAGCTTGGCATCAAGGGCTGCTGCTACCTTCATCTTATAGATGGCATAAAGATCGGCATATTCCTCGATGCCTTTTTTGTCGATCACACCGTCGCTGTTATTCTTATTAAATGAATACTCAAACTCTGAACGGGTTACATTCACCCCATTGACAGTCATTACCACAGGATCTGTCTGTGCCATGGCGGCTGTGCTCATCAGACAGGCCGCCAGTATCATCTTTAACTTCATCTGTTTAATTCGTGAAATTCGTTTAATTCGTTGTTTTATAAAATCAATCGTTTGGTCTTGAATAGTTAGGAGCCTCACTGGTGATGGTGATATCGTGCGGATGGCTCTCGTTGACACCGGCATTGGTGATACGGGTGAACTTCGCTTCGTGGAGCTGTTCGATGGTTGCGGCACCACAGTAGCCCATACCTGAGCGCAAACCACCCACCATCTGATAGATTACCTCCTGTACCGTTCCCTTGTAAGGCACACGTCCTGCGATGCCCTCGGGCACAAGTTTCTTCACCTCCTTCGTGTCACCCTGGAAGTAACGGTCCTTAGAGCCGTGCTTCTGTTCCATAGCCTCTAACGAGCCCATACCACGATAGCTCTTGAACTTACGACCGTTGTAGATGATGGTGTCGCCAGGACTCTCTTCCGTACCTGCGACGAGCGATCCCATCATAACGCAGCTACCACCAGCGGCAAGGGCCTTGACGATATCACCAGAATAACGCAGACCACCATCAGCGATGAGGGGGATGCCCGTGCCTTTCAGCACACTGTAAACATCATAGATAGCACTCAGCTGGGGAACACCCACGCCAGCCACCACACGAGTGGTGCAGATAGAACCTGGGCCAATACCCACCTTAATGGCGTCAGCGCCATTGTCAATCAACATCTTAGCAGCCTCACCAGTAGCAACGTTACCAACAACGATGTCAATATGTGGGAAGCACTTCTTAGCCTCGACGAGTTTTTCAATCACAGACTTTGAATGTCCATGAGCTGTGTCGATGACGATAGCATCAGCACCTGCATCGACGAGTGCCTGCATACGATCAAGCGTATCGGTTGTCACACCCACACCTGCGGCTACACGCAGACGACCTTTTTCGTCCTTACAAGCCATAGGCTTATCCTTGGCCTTCGTGATATCTTTATAGGTAATGAGTCCGATAAGGCGGTTGTCCTTATCCACTACGGGCAGTTTCTCAATCTTGTTCTTCTGTAGGATTTCTGCTGCGGCCATCAGGTCGGTCTGCTGATGAGTGGTCACAAGGTTGTCTTTCGACATGATCTCCTCCACAGGACGGTCCAGACGACGCTCAAAGCGGAGGTCACGATTAGTAACGATACCCACGAGGTGTTTCTCATCGTCGACCACAGGGATACCACCAATATGATACTCCGACATGATGTCGAGCGCCTGAGCGACGGTAGAACCTAAGGGAATGGTCACAGGATCATAGATCATACCGTTCTCTGCACGCTTCACGATGGCCACCTGACGCGCCTGGTCCTCGATGGACATATTCTTGTGGATCACGCCGATGCCACCTTCGCGAGCGATGGCAAT
>JAEEGH010016817.1_pt1 | contig 15693 bp, 16 predicted proteins | sample 9134181 | NCBI WGS metagenome assembly JAEEGH01 (sample SAMN16246544, study PRJNA631951) | gut metagenome | biome: gut microbiome; feature: rumen; material: DP-attached | host: Bos | place: Iran: Karaj | collected 2018-10 | reverse complement strand
TGGCTGGCTTCATTGCCCGTTGCACCAAGCAAAAGGCACCGATCGACTTCTTGGAGGCTGTACGTCTTGCTCATGAACAGAATTCTAAGGTTAAGGGACTATTCGTGGGTGAGGGTGATATGGATGCTGAAGTTGACGACATGATTGCGAAGTACAAGATGGATAGCTACATCTATCGATCGAGGTTCCGCACCGATGTACCGGATTTGCTGCATTGCATCAACGTTTATTGTCTTCCCAGTCTTTGGGAAGGCTTGTCAATCGCTTTATTAGAAGCAATGGCTATGGGTATAGCCATTGTTGCTACACCCACTGATGGCACCAAGGAGGTTATTACCCACGAGGATAATGGTCTCCTGATTCCGTATAGTCAGCCACAGGTGTTGGCAGATGCGATACTTAGATTCTTTGATGATTCTTCTCTATACGAACAGTGTGGTAGCAACGCACGCCAGTTAGTTGCTGAACGGTTCAACGCTGAGCGAGTATCTGCTGCCGTTGCCAAAATCTATTTGGAAGAAATGAAGGAAAGGTAGAAGATCCGTAGAAAAATAGAAAAGAGGATGTGTCAAGACATCCCCTTCTTAGTTAAGAATTAATGGTTAACGGTTCAGACTGGCGAAGTAATCGCGGTACTCCTGGCAGGAGAAGGAGGGGCAATCCGTGTGGACACCTTCCAGTTCACAATGACCCATGATGGCGGCATCGGGGTAGTCTTCCTTGAGGGCACGGAGGAGGGCGATGAGGGCCGCACGCTGCTCGGGGGTGCGGGTGTCGGCGGCTCGGCCTTTCTCGTCCAGGCCTCCTTCATAGCAGATGCCGATGGAATGGGCATTGTAGTGTCGGGCATGCATGCCAACCTCTTCCTCTTTGCGGGTCTGATAGACCTTTCCGTCTTTCTCGATGTAGTAGTGATAGCCGATGCCCTTGTTATGGAAACGGGCGTTATGGCAGTCACGCAGCCTATCGACGGTGAAACGCTGGTTGCGGCGCGTGGCACTGCAATGAATGACGATCAATGAAATATTCCGCATGACTGTACCAATACTGTTGAACTAATGGCTGTGAGAATCGTTATCACGATCTGCACAATCTGTTTCAATGTCTGTCTTTTCATTTTTTGTTTATAGTTTATTGTTTACAGTTATGTCACTTCGTTCCATGACTTTTGTCTCGACTCGGCAAAATTCGAACAAGTTCGATTTTGCTCTCGCTGCTCCAAAAGTTTATAGATAATTACTTCTGAAGCGAGGTTTATGGTCTACAGTCCTGCCTATAGTCATATTAGCTATAAACTATAAACTGTAAACCATAAACATTAGAGACTACTCTCCGCCGGCTTCGCCAGGCGTCACGCCACCACCGCCAGGTATGTCGGATGAACCGCCACCGGGAATGTCGCTGCTGCCACCGCTGGGAGTGCTACCCGAGTTAGAAACGTTCATGGCATTGTCGTGGGTCTCCTCGAAGACAACGTCCTTGAGCATGGTGATGGCATTGACGTACTTCTGCTTGACGCTACCATCGGTCTGCTTGCTCTGACCGACAACGACACGGGTGGTCTCTGGCTGGAAGAGGACGCGACGGGTGGTGATGGTCTGAGCACCACAGTCCTCCAATTTGGCGACACCTATGGAGCTGAAGCCGACCTTGAAGATGCCGATGCCATCGAGCTTGATTTTCTGGCCGAGTTCGAAGAAGTGCTTGAAGGCTTCGCCCAGTTCCTGCAGCACGGCCTTGATATCGCTCTTCTTGACGGAGGCCTGACGCTGGATGAAGTCGGCAAGTTCCTCAGTGCCAATGAAGTGGTTGTCGTAAACGGCCATGGCATAATACTTGCCGAAGGCGGTACTCTGTTCGTTCTTGTTTTGTGACTTAATGAATTTTTGTGACATAAAAATAATTGTTAAGGGTTAATGATTAATTGTTATACTCATAGTGGACGCCCAATGTTCAATGTTCAACGGACGGTCTTAATGCCTTGTCCGGATAGGCTTAACGAGTTGTTCAGATAATACTTTACCCCCCTAAGGGATTATCTCGACGAGGTGTTCAGATAATCTGGATGACTCGTTCAGACGGTCTCGATAAAGTGAAAGTTCCATAGTTACGTGCTGTTTTGTTTTCTGGGTACAAAGGTACTACTCTGGCCGAGGCAATTGGTGCACTTTTGTGCAATGCGACTTGAAATTACAGCTATTTTTGCAATTGGGTCGTTTTTTTGTCCTTTTCGAACTTCATCCTTAGCGAAGCTTGCTCTGCATCTTGCAGATGGCGGATGAACTTCTGGTAGAGTTCAGAGCGGTTGAGAAGTTCCTGATCCTGATATTCAGGAGGCAGATCGATACAATAATCCTCGCAGATGTACCTTACTGCTTCAGGAGGAAGCTTATGGGCATTGGGGCTGACACCCAGTGCTTCGAGGATATGACTACGAGTCGCCAGATAACGACTGAAGGTGTTGCGATGCACACCGGCAAGTCTGGCCAGTGTACTCTTACTGATGAATTTGTGTTTGTCGTATAGGTTTACCATGTTTGTTACGTTGAGGGATGAAAAGCGAAAGTATCTGCGAGGTCGATTTTCCGACGCTTCTGGTCAGGGGTGGCATTCTTCTCGAGATAGTCTGAGACATAGATGGAGCAGCCGAGGAAACGTTGGGCAGACTGTGCAATGGTGTACCACTTGGAGTAGGTCGCACCATTTTCATCAGTATCCGGGAAGATGATGATTTTCCGGGAATGAGAAAGTTTGAATGTTTTTTAATTCCATCGGCCTGTTATTTCCGTCTGTTAGTATGTATCCTATATCCCCTTACACCCCTCTTCTATAGCCCCACCTCTCTATGAGAGAGGGTGGGCCTATATAGAGAGGGGGTTAAGAGGGGATGAGGATGACTACTACACGACCATGTTTGTCCATCGTTGTCTGCACGATACGCTGGTCAACCGCCAGCTTAAATACTTTGTCATAATATTTCGGTTGTTTGATGCCGCTGATGGCCATCACCTCGTTCTGCAATGCTTCGAGTGTCAGTGAAGGCATCACACCCATCGCATCGAAAAACAGTTTTCCGAGATTCCACTCCCATGGCTGTCGGGCATTGCTGTCATTATGGATGATATAATCCTGATTGAACGAGTCGGCCTTCGTGGTCTTAATCTGATAAGCCTCGGGCTTGTTGGTTTTGTAGCGGCCATTATCGTCGCGTGGCTGATAGCTGGCAGGCTTCGTTGTGATGACAGGCAGACCGTCCTCGTCAATCTTGTAATAGAGCGTTTCCGGGATACGGAACTTCCTGGTGAACGTCTGCTCCGCAGAGAAGACATCGGTCTTCTCAATCTGCTCACAGTAGTACACATCGAAGGCCTTATGTAAGATCTCGGTTCCCAGCCAACCGCGTAGGTTGCGCTTCTCGCCGGATCGGTTCAAATGGATGACGATGGTGATGTTGCAGTTGTGTTCCGAAGCAAGCTGCATCAGCTGGTCGATGACCTTGGCAGAGCCCTCAGGATCGTTGACGGAGGGCAACAGGTCACTCACGTTGTCGATAACCACCATGTCAGGTTTGTAGGCCTCGATGCCGGCAACGAGATATTCCAGTCGCTGCTCGTAAGTGCAGGCACGGACGTTAAAGACGAAATAGTTCTCGTCCAAGTCTGTATTTTCCGTACAATCTGTGTGAATTAGCTTCTGCACCCGATCTGTGAGAATCGACTTGGTGGACTGTCGGCTCTGTTCGGTGTCATACCACATCACCTTCAGCGGCTCATCACGGATACGCTCCAGTTCGAGCACGTTCTTCTCTGCACAGCAGGCCATGAGCATCGATGTGAAGAAAGTCTTGCCGCACTTCTCTGTACCGGTGACTGTCGAGATGTCACGACGTGGAAAGCATGGCTTACCGAACAGTCGCATGAGGAACTCTTCAGGAGGGACATCCGTGTCGGACATAATTCTGAACTTGTCTAATCGTACCACTGAGGGTGGTACTGAAGGAGCCACGCCAGCCTTGCCAAGCTCCTCCTCAATAGGGTCTTTTCCGTTCATAGCTAAAATACCTTTTTTGTTTAATTTGTAAAATAAAAAAACTTAGTTTATAATAAAATGCTGTTTTATTCGTTTATACATATAGTGTCGCCGGTCGACAGTGTAAAGGTACGCAGAACTGGCGAGGTAAAAGAAAAACTGTCCGTACAGCGGACACATTATATAATTATTAACATTTTATGGAAGACAAATTTGTTTTAGACCCGCTGTCAGCAGCACATGAGCTGACAGCAAGAACGCTGGAGAAGGCAGACCGTGTCTTCTATCGTCAGCGTCGTACCATGGAGGATAGCTATGGCATGCCTCATGGTACTTTTTCTGGAGTCTAAAGCGGAAAACTTGAGGACTTCGAGTTAAAAATCTCCCAGCTGATAGCCATCTATCGGGATATCATCGGGCACTACAAAAACAATCCTGAACGCCAAGATCAGGAGTTCCGCGAATTAGTCGCCATCCTCAGAAAGGAAATAATGCCACCATAAGGGCGGATTTATTGGCATAACATATCAAACTGATAGCACCAGTTGTGAATAGGGTAGGGCTTGCCTTGAATGTTAATGGTAAGAGAATCTCCTTGGGAGTCACGCAGATTGCCTCGTGGACCATGGAGGTTACCACTTTTCATATTGTCACCGTTGACAGCATATCGTATGCGACAGTCTGTTGGCGTTCCAGAACAGTGGATAACAACAGAGTCACCTCCGATTATTATAGACTTGGCAATGTTTTGATTCTGTCGATTGATGACACTAAAGCCATAGTTGGCTGCTTTCCTAACTTGAATCGTATCTATAACTAAAGGTGGAAATGGAACATTGAAACGAATAGTGACAATAGTATCTTGAGATGATACACATAAAGGAACCAGTCCTTGGAATCTGTCTTTATCCCTTAATATACCAAGTACCGATTTTGCCGCTAAAGTGCCAATGCATTGTTGCCCAATGGCATCGATATGAATTATTTCATTGACGCATGTGTAAGGGTAGGTCGGACCGCTTGCCCAGAAATCATTATCTGTATTTAACAAGTTAACAAAGGCTTGAGGCACTTTTGTCTCGCGACCGTTATAGACATTTGCCTTGAATTTCTTTGCCCTCGTTAACGAATTAGCTTGGTAGCAAATAAAAGGAATGTTTAGGGACTGATGGGTAATATCTTTGATATCGTTATTCATGTCCTCTTGGATTTGTTTAAGTAACTGCTGGTAGTCTGTGTTAGGATAGTCCACTATATCAGACTCTCCTTGCATCCAGCAAATAGCAGGAACTATAAACTTCCAACCATTATCAGAAGCTTCTTCGTAAGCCGTTTTGATGTTCTCAATAAATCTCTGATAGGGTATTGTTCCTTTACTTAGGTTCGCAATCTCTGTACCCCCTTGGCCTCCGGGAAATATACATATCAAAGTGTCATTGCCAGTAGCATCTGCTAATAGTCTTGCCATATTGTAAATTGACAATTCAAAAGAGTGCTTTTGGTAATGAATTAGTTTTTTGGCAAACAACTTTGTATTATCATTATCGAAATATCCGAAGTCGTGGGATAGATTCTCAGTTACGATACGTCCATCGGCATAATTTGCCAATGAATCGAAGTCGGTAATACGAACTGCTTCCTCGCCTAAAGCCAAACTTTGACCGTAAACGGGAATGCAAATGACCGTTTTGTGCTCATATTCCTGATGACAGGAAATGAGCATACCAATAAACAATGTATAAATGAAGTATTTTGTTTTCATATATGCAAAGGTACAAAAAATATTGTAATAAGGTTGAATAATTCATCTTTTTTTTGTACTTTTGCAAGACTAATCATAATTATTATGCTATCATTTAAGCAATTAAGTAGAAATTGTAAACATCGTGAGGTGGCTTCAGCAGCACCACGGATGGCTTTGGTCGGTGATACTGCTACGCAGTTTTTGGCTACAGCCCTGCGTGGCGAGGCCATCAATAGGGGGTATGATCTTGAGTTGTTTGAGGCAGAATATAATCAGGTGGAGCGTCAGTTTCTTGACCCCTCAAGTGAATTGTATACTTTTGAGGCTGATTATATTGTGCTATTTCAGTCAACCCATAAGTTATGCGAACATCATAGTATGCTCTCCGATAGTGAACGGGCATCATTAGCTGACAATCGTCTTGCTTTCCTTACATCAATATGCCAAAATCCCCAGTTGACAGGAAAGAAACTCATTTGTATGAACTATCCGGAGATTGAGGATACTGTCTTTGGCAGTTATGCCAATCAGGTAGAATCTTCGTTTACTTATCAAGTCCGTAAGTTGAACTATGGTTTGATGCAGTTAGCTCGTGAATACAGCAACTTGTTTATTTGCGATATCGCTGGTGTTCAGAACAAGATAGGCCGTGATAGAATGTTTGCCTCAAATGTCTATGTCAGTACGGAAATGGTGCTGTCAATAGATGCATTGCCTTATGTGGCTTCGAGAGTAATAGATATTGTCAGTGCATTGCGTGGGCAGTTTAAGAAGTGCTTGATACTTGACCTCGATAATACAGTATGGGGTGGGGTGATAGGTGATGATGGCTTGGAGGGCATCCAGCTTGGTCATGGCTTGGGTATAGGAAAAGCCTTTACGGAATTCCAGATGTGGGTGAAGAAACTGAAACAGCGAGGCGTTATCATCTGTGTGGCTTCCAAGAATAATGAGGAAACAGCCAAGGAACCCTTTGAGAAGCATCCGGATATGGTACTTCACTTGGATGATATTGCCGTTTTTATGGCAAATTGGGAGACCAAGGTTGACAATATCCGTGCCATCCAACAGATTCTCAATATTGGGTTTGACTCAATGGTATTTCTTGATGATAATCCTTTTGAACGTAATATGGTTCGGGAGAATATCCCTGGCATCACCGTGCCGGAACTACCTGAAGATCCGGGTGAGTATCTGGAGTTCCTATATGGAGAAAATTTATTTGAGACAGTTTCATATAGTGGAACAGACAAAGATCGCACCAAGCAATACCAAGTTGAGGCACAACGTGTTTCTTTGCAAAAGACTTTTGCCAATGAAGCTGATTTCCTCAAATCGCTCAATATGGTTTCGGAAGTCAGTGGGTTTACAAAGTTTAATACGCCAAGGGTTGCTCAACTTTCGCAACGTAGCAACCAGTTTAACTTAAGAACGGTACGATATACGGAGGCTGATATTGAGGCAATGGCGGCTGACAAGGATGTGATAGATCTTAGTTTCACGTTGGAAGATAAGTTTGGCGATAATGGTCTGATAGCTGTCGTTATCATGAAAAGGCATGATGACGTGACACTTTTTGTTGATACCTGGTTTATGAGTTGTCGTGTATTGAAACGCGGCATGGAGAATTTTACGCTGAATACGATGGTGGAGCAGGCTAAGGCAAGAGGATACAAACGGATTATAGGAGAGTATTTGCCTACACCGAAAAATAAGATGGTGGAAGAACATTATCTTCATTTAGGGTTTATTTCTGTTGATGATGCATCTACAGCTCAGTATATGTTGGATGTACAAAATTATAAGCCTCGTGAATGTTATATTGTAAAGAAGTAGTTTATGGATTGCACATTAGAACATATAGGATATGTCACAGATGATATTGCCAAAACGGCAGTGTCGTTCCTGTTATTAGGTTATCATGCGGACGAAATTGTCAATGACGACACGCAGCGTACACGAATCTGTTTCCTACGGAAGCGTGGAGAAACAAACATCGAACTGGTAGAGCCTTATGAGGACAATAAGACGATGCAAAAAATGTTGAAGCGTGGTGTCACTCCCTATCACACCTGCTATGTGGTTGAAGATATGAATGCGGCATACGAGGAAATGCTTGACAATGATTTTACTCCGCTGTTCAAGCCTGTAGCAGCACCCGCTTTTGGAAATCGGTTGATATGCTATTTCTGGAAAAGCGAAATAGGCTTCATCGAATTGCTCAATCGTTAAATCTCAAAAGATAGAAAGCATGAAAAGAGAGCGTAACTTTGAGGTTATGAGAACCTTGGCCATGTTCTTTATTGTGATTTATCATTGTCTAACTCATGGGGTAGGCGGTGAATTTGGGTTTAGTGTCGCTCGTCCAGTAACAGTCATGAATCTTGCTTTTTCAGATTTGCTACTTGTCTTTTGCAGTATTTCGGTAAATCTATATGTAATGGTATCGGGATATTTCTTAGCAGATTTGGATTTTAAACTGAGTAGGATTGTCAGGACATGGCTGAATACGTGCTTCTATTCGTGTGCCATTACGTTGTTGATGATGGCTTTATCTGTCGTTCCTTTCAGTGTCGTAGGCCTTGGCAAGAGTCTTTTCCCAATAAGTACTGATGCGTATTGGTTTGTTACTCAGTATATTGGTTTGCTCATTCTATCTCCATTCTTGGCTTTGTTGGTAAGGCAATTGACTTATCGTCAATACGTATGCCTTTTAATAGGTGGGGCATTCCTGTGTTTGTCTGTCATACCAGACTTTCCTTTAGCTAAGAGATTCCATGTGGCACATGGTAATTCTTTATGGAGTTTCGCCTATCTGTTTATGATAGCAGGCTTTATCAGACATCATCTGCATAAGATTTCCATGATTAGGTTGTGCGGCGTGATGGCTCTTGTCGTTTTATTGACACTGATGTGTGAATTGTACTCAGGATTTCATGGAAATCAGGTCTGTCTATATTGGTTTGATTACAATGGCATTCCCTTTGTGCTTTCTGTCCAGATGTTTGTCCTTGTCAAACAGATGAAGATTGCTCAATCCACCTTTTGGAATATGTTAGTTCAAGCAGCACCCTATACATTTGGTGTCTATTTGATTCATGACCATCTGATGGTACGTGAATGGCTATGGAACACACTCTCCTTGCCATCCCAATGTGAATACTGGTATTATCCTTTTGCCATCATTGGGTTATGCGTCTTAATCTTTATAGCTTGTGTCTTGATAGATGCTGTCAGGAAGCGCCTGTTCTCTATTTTCAAAATTGACAACTATGTGGTCAAGATAGACCAATGGTCATTGCATCCGCGTTTTTAATTCTTTACTTAACTTGGTAGAGAATAGTTCTGCCCCTTTCCTGTTGAGATGGCCAAAATCATAGAAGAGGTTGGTTTGTCCTACAAAGTCGGAATCGCGGTAGTGGTCAATAAACTGGAGATGATGTTTGCTTGCTAACTCACGTGGAAATTTGAAAACGTCTTGCAGGGAACAAACATACATGGGCGATTCTACGAAAATGAGTTGAATGCCCTTTTGCTGACATGTTTCGATAAATTTCTCCAGAAGTGCCACACGAGCTGTATCAACAGGGAAAGGATATTCCTCTGCCTTCACACCAGTTGTATCCATCACGCCATCCATGGGTTTCCATCCTTTCAGACTTCGATCCATGGAACCGAATTTTCCTGTGAGCAAATTGGGTAGGCTGCCTGAAAAACGGTAAACAGTTGATAACAGGTAGGGCCAGTATTTCCCTGAGAGTTTTAGCATATCATCGCATTCATCGCTCATCCCACAATAGGGCGCTAAAGAGTTGGCGCGTTCTGTTCCAGAGAAAGGTATCTTGAGCCAATCGCAGGGATGAATCTCAAATATGATGGTCTTGGGAGTATAACGTGAGAGAATATTACCCAACAAACCATAATGATAGTAGATGTTCTTAATGCCCCAGTCGGCTGTATTGTAGCAGTTGATGCCCAGTTCTTTTTCAAAGATAGCGGGAACGTAATGGTGCAGACAGCGAGAACTTCCAAAGAACAGCAGGGGATCCTGTACTGTTTCGTTGGAATAACTGATCTTATATTCGTCAGTGGCATTTGACTGATTATATAAGTATTTCAGCCCCAGCCCTAATGTCCTGTCAATTACGAAAAACAGACAGATGACAATAACAATATGTATGACGAGCTTTTTCATCGTTCAGAACTGGAAATATATGAATTGGTTACTATCAAAGATGCCAAACAGGAGGATCGCTATGATTTCTATTGCTATGGTCAGTTCCCAACGCCATCTCTCAGCGAAGTGGGGGAGATAGAGTTGCTTTTTGGCGAACCATTCTTCCTGAATGTCAACATAGATAAGAGCTACAGAACAGAAAGCTGCATTGACTAAGGTGGGCATGTCGATGAACAGTCCGCCATTCCATGCCTCTGGTATCCGACAAAGTATATCCCAGAATTCTCCAATATTATTTGAATGGAAGAGCATGAGTCCAAAGGTCACCACCAGATAGTTGCCAACCATCTTTAGAACGAAGGGCCAAGTGGGCCAACCAAGCTGATTGACCTTGATTTTTGTTTTCTTGAAAAATTGTCCACTGACCATCAATGGGATGTACCATAATCCATGGTAGATTCCAAAGAGGAGAAAGGTCCAGTCCGCCCCATGCCACATACCGATAAAAGTCATGTTGAGCATAATGGCTGCAATGGTGCCATTCGTTCCCCAATCACGTAACTTGATGTTTAGGGGCATAAACACATAGTCCGTCAGCCAACTGGTCAGTGACATATGCCAACGACTCCAGTATTGTGCGATGTTGATGGTGAAGAACGGACGTTTGAAGTTTTCGGCAACTTTGAATCCTAACATGAGGGAAACGCCAATGGCCATTTCACTATAGCCGCTGAAGTCGGCATACATCTGGAAAGGATAAAGTAGGGAGGCAAAGATAATCGAGAGGGCTGAATGGTGTTCGAAATTGTTCCATACAGCACAGATATACAGGTCTAACCGGTCTGCAATGCACATTTTCATGAACATACCCCAAAGAACCCGTCTAAAACCGAGCATCAGATTGTCTGAACTGAACAAACGACTCTGTGAAAGCTGTTTCAGGAAAGGCTTTGGCCGGTCAATAGGACCAGAAAGAATAGTGGGGAAGAAAGCAATAAAATTGGCAAAGTTCAAAACATTCTTCTCGTGGTCTATCTTCCCATGATAGATGTCGAGCGTGTAGCTCATCAACTTGAATGTGAAAAAACTGAGACCGACAGGTACCACCAAGTGAAGTGCCGTCCATGACAGGTGCAGACCAATAACATTGGCTGCTTTTACGAACGATCCAATAAAGAAATCGAGATATTTGAAATAAAACAAGGCGCCAATACCTACTATGACACTTAGAGTGGTCAGTCGTGAGGCTTGTTTCTCTTTTCCCTGTTCAATGGCTTTTCCAATCCCGCATCCAATCAACCAGAATGCTATGGTCAAGATGGCAAGTAAGCCTGACATCTTGATGTCTATTTGGCCATAGAACCAATAGGAACATGCCAAAAGAAATAGATTCTGTACTTGTTTCTTCGGTTGGCACAGGTAGTAGACTACCATTACCACTAGAAAGAACCACAGAAAAGCCAGAGAGTTGACAACCATCTTTCAGTTAAAGTTTCTTTCCGATACAGTCAATCAAATCACCAACATTATCCCATGACAGGATTTCGCGAGAGGTGAACTTGATGTTAAATGCTTTCTCCAATGCAACGACCAGTTGAACATGCGACAAAGAATCCCACTCTTCTACATCGTCAGCGGTAGTCTCATCGGTTAATACCAAATCGTCTACTTCTAATTCGTCACGGAATACTTCCTGAACACGGGCTAAAATATCGTTTCTTTCCATAATTTTTAATATTTATTGCTTCTAATAATTCTGCAAAGATAATAAATTTCTATTACTCAACCAAATAATCACTCATAAAAATCAAATTTAAAGCCAATCTCTTTGGCTATCAAAAGAACTTCTTTGGTTTTTTCTTCTGAGAACCAAGTCGGTATGGACGAGTGGGTACTAAAGATAACGAATGCTTTTCGTTCGTAGGCTTTATGTAATAGTTGCCGCATAGCTTCTATATCGGTATGGGGTGTGATAGCGATACGTCCCAGTTGGAACACATGCCTGTCTGGGTTTACGAGACTGGCTCCAGATATCATCTGACACCCTTGTCGTTTAATAACCTGACGTATAGCTCTGGTGTTGCAGCCATGAGGAGGTACGACCAGTTTTAAAATATGGGTGGTGTCAAATCCTTGTTCAGAGAGCCGCTGATAACTATTCTGCATGTCTTCTTCAATTTGTGCTTCGCTCCAATCTTCCCACCGCTCGTGACGTAATCCATGCAGGACGATGCCTGCTCCTTGCCTTTGCCAGTATGCCAAAGAGTCAGCAACCGCCTTTGTCATCTTGTCCGCAATGATGGCAAAGGCCGGTTGAATACCAACCTCATCAGCTATTTTTTTGACGGTAAAGACGCCTTCGCTACTATCATCGTCAATCCATAGTGCATGTGCTTTGTCATCCGTAGAACAACCATACCATAAATCATGCATTCCTACATAGAGTGTCTGCTTGTTCATTTCTACAAATAGGGGAGTACGATTCATGGTAATGTATAAAGTAAATATACATAATGCAATCATAAGACATTGTAGCATTCTTTTCATTTTTCTAGTGTTGCTAAGAATATATACGCATATTTTTGCAAATTTACGACTTTATTTCCAAATAATCACTATATTTGCAGAGTATTTGATACAAAATATTGTTAAACAGCATCTGTTTCAGTTTCTAAGAATGAAAAAAATATTGATTTGTACGTCCGTCACGTTGCTTGTCTTGTTGTCTGTATGTGCTATTATTGCCGTGAAATCAATTGTCCATGTACAGTTACCTCATGGAGCCATGTTGCATGTTCTACCGGCTTTTAATAATAATAAGGTTTATGGCGCAGTTGTTATATGTCCCGGTGGTGGATACTGTTATTTGAAAAAATGGCATGAGGGATATCTGTGGTTTCCTTACTTTTTTAAGCGAGGATACACAGTCGCAATGTTAGAATATAAAATGCCGAAAGGCGATTATCGGATACCCATGACTGATGCCGCTGAAGCCATTCGGGTAATGCGATGTCGGGCAGACGAATGGCATTTCAATAAAGATAATGTCGGCATTATGGGTTTCTCTGCTGGAGGACATCTCGCGTCAACGATGTTGGTCACTGATAACGATTCTGTTCGTCCCAACTTTGGAATCCTTTTCTATCCTGTCATTTCTATGAAGAAAGAGCTGACCCATATGGACTCACATGATCAGCTATTAGGAAAAGATGCTTCTATACAATTGGAATACCAATTTAGCAATGAACTGCATGTCTCTGAAAAAACACCTCCCACCTTCATTGCCGTTACAAGTGATGATAAGGCTGCTATCCCTCAAAATTCTATTCGTTTTCATGATGCGATGCGTGCTAAGAAACGTCCTGTATCACTTTTTATTTATCCATCTGGTGGACATGGCTGGGTATGTCAATTTACTTCTGAATATCGCAAATCAGCGTTGGATGAATTGACAAATTGGCTAAATGATAGACTGTATGAATAGTATTGGGGATTGTAGATTCGTATAAATATCGGTAATAGAGATTTTTAGAAGTATATTAAATCAAATTCATTGCCGATATATTGTTTAAAGAAATCTTCTTTGGAATTTTGAGGTACATAAGCAATTTTGACACCAAATAGCCTTTTTAATATTCTGAGCTTTAATATGTCAGAATAGTTATATGCTGAAGTGGTAATCCATTTTACATGGCTTTTGCTCCTTAAACAGAAATAAATGTAGTGGAAAATGTTCTTATTGTAGAATGCCATCATGGGTAAATAGCCAAATCTTTTAAGTTCTGTATATCGTTGCCATGTAAATGCTTCTACAAGAAGATTTCTTTTATCCTTTACAAAATATTTGTTTAGTGTTACAGGGTCGTCTATTTTGTCAGTGACAAGTATAAACGGTCGTTTTTGACGTATTTTTAAGACTTCATCAAGAGTAATGGGAGTGTATTTATTATATATTTTACGTGATTTAAAATCTTTAGGAAAAACATCGGAATCTCCAAAACCAGTCATTTGGTTAAATGACCTAATATCATGCATACAAAGAAGAATGCTGTCGCTATTTGGTATTAAATCAAGTTCTATATATTTGTATTGCCTGTTTATTGATTGTAATATTGCTTCTTTACTGTTCGTATAATTGTAACCGTCAATTTCCCCTCCGGCATGTGCAATATAAAATTGTTTGTCTCTATAATCAACATGGTTATTGATAGGCCTAATTAACCAAATAATAGATAGAGATAATGATATTAATATAATACTTAAAAACTTTATTTGTTTGCTACTAAGAAACATAGCTCTAAATTATTTATTAAAATAATTGTTCCTTAAAATCCACTCGGAGACATCCCATTTGCTGTCGTTTAGGGAGCTCTGGTAATTTGGTGACAAAAGTGAATGCCCCAATCCACACCATTCTGTTTCTATGTTTAAAATATTCATAAGGGTCGTGTAGACATCTATTTGGTTACATGGACCGTGCCAGGACTTTTGGTTGTCAATGCCACTGTTAATGATATATAATGGCAATTCGTTGCTGATACCTGAGCCAAAATCGGTACTGTGGACATGATGGTCAGCTGTAATAATAATCAAGCTCTTATCATAAAGCCCAGATGTCTTCAGATGGTTAATGTAATCATGTATGCACTTATCAGTATAATGACATGCAATTAAGTAGTTTTTAAGTTCTGTAGACAAGTTGCTGTCTTCAAGTTTAAATGATTTGTCTATCGGTTCTGTATAGGGGTAATGCATTGAAACAGTCAAAATAACAGAGAAAGTCTTTTTACACTTGTTTTGGTTGTCTATTTTACTTGCGAGTTCGAATACTTCATGGTCATTCAATTCTTGTTGAGTCTTGTCACCATAGTCTTTGGCTGAGAAAAGTTGATGGAAACCATATTGTTGGCACATGGTAGATTGGTTCCAGAGGGATGGCTGTGTCGGTATTATCATTCTTGATTTGAACCCCAGTTTTTCTAACAATTTAGGCATACCAGGAAGGACCTTGTTTTTTGCTTTTGAGACAGTAATGGCAGATTTGAGTGGAAGGAGGCCCGTCATGTAGATATATTGCCCATCAGATGATTCTCCTAATGTAATATTAGGAGCCATATGACCGTTGTAGTAGGTCGAACTATCATGCCGAAGAGAATTGAGAAATGGAGTGATTTCTTTTCCTTTGACCTTCATGTCAGAAGAGAATGACATGTAGGATTCAACAATAATGAAAATAATATTTTTATTATAATTGACAGAGTCACTAAATGGTATCATACTTTTTGAGCTTTCCTTTACAGCCTCGGCAATTGATGCTTTCTGACTACCAGAAAGTTCCTTCTTGCCATTAAAATCTTCGACAATGTCATAATAGAGCGTTCTTAAACAACTGCGGTGGAAGGTTGTAATGATAGGTTCGCATAACCTGCCGTGTTCATCGAAATGGCGGGAAATAATCCTTTTTTTATAATATGAATAATAACGGCATTCTGGTATAGAATAACAATAAATGAAATGAGCTGTCATGTCGAAAAGAATGAGCAATAGGGCAGATAAGCATAAGGTGATGATAGTACGATAGGTTCCTGCCGTTTTAGTTTTTTTGTATATTAAGATAAAAAAGATAAGTTCTATGATGAAAAATAAATCTTGCCATTTAAAGCCACATAACACAGCGTTAAAAACTAATGGGTCGAATAATGATGTCCCTTGCCCAATGGCAGAAACGGTCAAGTAGGAGTTA
>JAEEGH010016813.1_pt1 | contig 15694 bp, 10 predicted proteins | sample 9134181 | NCBI WGS metagenome assembly JAEEGH01 (sample SAMN16246544, study PRJNA631951) | gut metagenome | biome: gut microbiome; feature: rumen; material: DP-attached | host: Bos | place: Iran: Karaj | collected 2018-10 | reverse complement strand
TTAACATAAAAAATCCCGATACATACAGAGCTGATCAGCTCTAGTAGAAATCGGGATACTCTCAGTATTAAACTTTATTACCCTAACCTTCTACGCTGCCTGTTACCAAATTGTTAAAAATCTTAACAATATGTCCAAAACGATATTATATCAGTACCGCTTTTTAACGTCAATCATGCGAAATACCGACAGTTTCCATCGGATACGTCACAAATATATTCATCGTAACATTTATCATATTTATAGTATCGGTCCTTCTGTCATGATTTCCTCAGCTGAGGAATGAGCCTATTTTAACATGCGCAGTATTCGATGTTAAAATGCATTATCGGCAAATTAACAATTGTATTTTTTCTATTTTAATAGAATATAGATAAAATTTTTTATATAAATAATAAAAAGTTTCCGTATACCAATAAAGGAGGAGCCGAGGCTCCTCCCATTGTAGCTATGATCTTTTTGATATATTACTCAAAAATCATACCGCATATAGCTTGCTGCGAAATATCATTGCGTTTTTGATTTAAGATATTTGTGTTGAGATTGAAAATATTATATTTTCAATCTCATTCTACTGTGACATCTATTGCAGATCCGATAGAACCAGATCCCTGAATTCCAAATTCAACAGATGAACCTGGCTGGATATTTGAATTCCAGGACATAGGTGTGATCACATAATAGTCACCGGACTCTTCAATGTTTACGCACCAGCTTGCATCGATCTTAACCTGGCTCTTCTTAACTTTTACAGTCCAGCTTGAAACAGCGGATGCAGAGTCATTATTAACCTTGATGATAACCTGATATCCTGATCCCCAATTGTTGATTGTGTATGTAACATTAAGACCATCACCAGCTACAGGTGTTGGATCTGGATCAACAGGTTCTGGATCTGGCTGCGGCTGAGGATCCGGCTGTGGCTCTGGATCTGGCTGCGGCTGAGGATCTGTAGTTGGGATCTGCTTACCATTGATAGTAGCAGGTGTTCCATCAACGTGCTTCATGATAGCACTGATGATCTCAGGATCTTTCCACTGAAGAGTATTTCTATCGATATACATGTGGCATTCGCCGTCAGAACCTGCAGAATTGTTCTGGTATACATTGTTATCCCAAAGAACCATTGCTACATTGCTGTATCCTGCAGCTTTGCCCCAGTAATAATCAGCCCATTTAACACGCTCAGCTGTATTATTTCTGTTTGTAGCACTTGTCTCACCAACAACTACAGGGATGTTTTTTGAAAGGAACTTGGAATTAAGATCAATAAAGAAAGAATCAATATCGCCCTTAAGGTTGTCAGTAAACTGTGTTGTATATGAATCACTTGCAAGTGCGAATGTATAAGGAATGTATGCATGAACTGAAAGGATAAGTCTGTCCTTAGCAGAGTCTGTAGGCATCTTGAATCCGTCTGTCATGCAGCCTTCGATTGAAGCATCATAGCCGGGAACCATTACGCATCTTGTCACGTTGTTGCCACCTGTTGCTCTGATAGCATCAAGAGCTACCTGATTGTAATCATTGATACATGCAACAGCTTCTTTGATGTCTGAGCTTGGGTTATTTCTTGGGAACCACCACTCTTCGTTGTGGCCTACAAGTCTGGGCTCATTCATTGTCTCAAAAACAAGATGATAATCATAGTTCTTAAATTCATTAGCTACCTGTGTCCAGATTGACTTAAAGTATTTTTCTGAACGATCCTTATTAGCATTGTTAGGAACGTAGAAGCAATAATCAGAGTTGATATCATGATGTGTATTAAGGATTACATACATATCATTAGCAATTGCATAATCTACAACTTCCTTAACTCTGCTCATAAAGAAGTCAGGGATCTGATAATTAGAACCTGTTGTATACTGTCCCCATGAAACAGGTATACGAATTGTATTAAAGCCTGCCTTTGCAACCTCGTCTATCAAAGCTTTAGTTGTTGCAGGATTGCCCCAATAAGTTTCATTGGAACTTGTGTAAGGAAAATTAGAACTCTGTCCAAAAGAATCAAGACTGTTTCCAATATTCCAACCTACTGTCATATCTGAAACCACTTCTGTTGCAGTCTTATCTGTACCAGCAGCATAAGCTGTCCCTGCAGGGATCAAAGGTTTCAGAGAAGTCAGCGCCAGCGATACACCAAGTAATGCCATCGCCTTTTTAAAACATTTAAATTTTTTGCGCAAAGCTATGCACCTCCCATCTGTCAAAACGCAACATCTACATAATAGAAGAAGTATATTTATTAAGTCAACCGTAAAATATTGTAATAGTATATTTGAATTAACCAGTTTCCTTTTAAAACAGCAGCTCAAATGCCCTGTTATATGCATAATATCCAATTTTTATTTTTAATAATATGTTAATTTTTGTACATATCTTGCAATTTTTGCACTTTTGGGTCAAAAACCGATTATACAAAACCAACAATTATGAATCTTCAATTTCTACACGCAAAAAGCCACGTTTCCAATATATACTCTTATCACACCTAGTTTTATTTAATGATTTTTGATAAAGTAGTATTGTTACATTATTGATAATAATTACCAGCGTAATTATATCTATACTTTTTATATAAAAGCATGAGCTCATAGATAATATATAAATAACTTAAATCTCTCAATTTTACATGATCAAAAATGAGTAAATAAACATAATCGGGAGGATATGGTATGGATTTTGATCTGTTTATGCTTTATTTTATTATCTTTGGCATTCCTGTGGCTATTTTTGTCTGGTTTATCGTTTCTATAATTTTATTCATAAAAAGAGACAAAGAGGATAAGCGTTCCTTCAGAATGCGTCTTACTTCTTTGTGTCTTTCAGGATCATTCCTTTTGGCGATAATAATATTTTATCTGTTTGTCTCCTGGCTTTTAACCCAGATGGTTGCAAACATGTGAGGTGCCTGCTATGAGTGAAAAAACATTTACCAAAATCATATGGATCATCGCAATCCTCGGAATCATCAGTATCGCAGCCCTTGGAGTCTGGTCTTACCTTTTATATAAAGACTGCTCCATTATTTCTTACATAGCGAACCGGGGTTGAATGAGTTGATCTCCGATTAATTCCACGAATTGGTGTCGTAAACTCCACCAATTCCAAACATATACAACTCGAGATAAGAGGTTAAAAATGAAAATGCGAAATCAAATATGTATCATCATCTGTATGGTACTTGCCATAATTCTTTTTGATATTTCAGTTTTTAATTTAGTCACCAAAAGGTATATTGATAATAGAGGCTCCGAAGTGAAGAGCCGTTCCATAGAAGTTTCTGAATATCTTCCTTTTACAGAAGATTCCGGCATCTGCCATGTTGATACAGATGTAAAACTGTCAGGCGACCTTCCTGTCATAGACGGTGCTGCTGCCCTGTATCCCATGTTCTCTGCCTTTGTAGATGCAGTTTATCCTGAAGACAGCGTATCTTTTGACGGAACCGATTTTACAGAAGGCAGCGCACTTCAGTTTCATAACACCAGAGGCGCATATCAGGCAGTTGTGGACGGCAGCGCCGACATCATTTTCTGCGCCCAACCCTCCGAAGAACAACTGCAATACGCCAAAGACCACGGCGTCGAACTCGCCATGATCCCTATTGGCTACGAAGCCTTCGTATTTATAGTAGGCAAAGATAACCCCGTAGACAGCCTTACCATCGAACAGGTACAGGGCCTTTATACCGGCAAATACACAAACTGGTCCGAAGTCGGCGGAGACAACCGCCTGGTAGACGCCGTCCAGCGAAACGTCGGCAGCGGAAGCCAAACTGCCATGCTCTCTTTCATGAATGGCCAGGAAATGAAACGTTCTCTCTTCGGCACGTTAACAGGAAGAGCTATAGGCTTTTCTTTTAGATACTATGTAGAAGGATTAAATGGTAATTCTGATGTAAAGATGCTCGCGCTTAACGGAGTGTACCCCAGCGAAGAAAACATCGCTAACGGAACATACCCCATTGCAAGCAATTTCTTTGCTGTATACGATCTTGCCAACGAGAATGCAAATATACCTCTATTATTTGATTTTATACTATCAGAAGCTGGTCAAGAAATTGTCAGAGAAAGCGGTTATATACCATTGAACATCCAATAAATTGCTAATAGCCAAATTTCCAAAACGCCCCCACAAAGCTATGGGGGCGTTCTAATTATTTATGCCTATAAAGAAGCTATATCTCGACCACTCCCAGGACTCTTGTTCGAACCCTGATTTTCAAACTTATCAACGGTATCTTGTATGTATCTATACGTTTTTGTATACTGTATTATAGAGGGTACCGTGTATGTATAAAAAAAGCATTCACCAAAATGTGATTACTCTTATTATTCTTTTCATAGCGGTTACATCTATAATGCTGTTTTTTGGAAGCGATGTATTCTCTTCTAAAAGTGCAGTTTCTTTAGGCAGTCTTGACGATGGCTATTCCATAAGTGCCCGTAACGAAACCAATACTTCTGTCAAACTTTCTACTTTTCACATCAAAAACATCAGACGTGGCGAGATAATACGTCTTTATAATGATCTGCCTGAAGATGAGATCGTTTCACCAACTTTAATGTTCATCACCTACCTGTCCACGGTAGATGTTTATGTTGACGGCAAAATTGTTTATTCCTATGGACATGATTATTACAATCAAAGGAAGATCATTCCTAAAAAACAGCACCTTATAACCCTTGATGATAAAGACAAAAACGAATCTCTTGAGATTGTTGTAGTCGCTGGAGAAAACGGGGCTTTTGAGAATTTTGGTCCTATCTACTTTGGTACAAGAAAAGATCTTGTTAAATCATTTTTACAAAAGCACAGGCTGGTCATCTTTATCGGTGGCTTTTTTATCATGTATGCATGTCTTTTGTTATCGCTTGCACTATATCTGACTTTTCAGAAAAAAAGAGCCTTATCACTTCTTGCAAGTGCCGGAGTTGGCATTATATTCGGAACATATATTTACGCTTATGAAGATGTGTTCTGCTTTATAAGTAACAATGACTATTTTTTTACAATTCTTGAATATATTTCCCTGTACTTTATTCCGCTTGCAATCGTACTGACGATCTATTCGGTCCAGAATTTCAAGGCAGGTATCATTCAGCGAATTATTGAAGCTATTAATTTGCTGCTTCCTATAACTTTTATTACCCTTCATGTACTGAACAAGGTTCACCTTAGCAGATTCCCGATCGCAATACACATACTATGCGTTGTTGATATTCTGTTTCTTTTCCCTCCTCTTGTAAAAAGACTGTATTCGGAGTTTAAAAAAGAGATCGAATCAACCACTTATACCGGTATCAATGCGTTTGCTTATCTTACTTTTGGCTTTATCTCTTTTATGGTCATGGGATTTATCGAGATCGTAAAATACAATATTCAGATCTATGGTGAAAATCCTGATATTTTTCTGACCAGGGTTAATTATCTTACTCTTGGATCCTTGTATTTCACTATATGTCTTTTCATATATTATCTTCTAAACGGTATAGAGCACGTAAACTCTCAGTATGTCAAAGAACAGCTTGAGGGGCTTGCGTATACTGATGAACTGACCGGGCTTATGAACAGAGCTAAATGCATGCAGTTTACAAAAACGCTTGAAAGCCCCTATGCTGTCGTAAGCATTGACCTTGACAGGCTCAAGCTGGTTAATGATACATATGGGCATCTTGAAGGCGACAAGATGATCAGAACTTTTTCAGAGCTTCTTTCAAAAGCATTCGATGGCGCTTCTCTTATAGGCCGTACCGGTGGTGATGAGTTTATGGTAATATACGAAAGCCCTTCTGCGAATGTGTGTGATAAGGCAATTCGTACTCTGGAAGAATATATGGCTGAATTCAACCAAAAAAAAGAAAAGTTTACCCTTTCAGCCTCAATGGGATACGCCTATAGTTCAGAGCTTAGTACTATGGGCTTTAATGATGTATTTTATCTGGCAGATTCAAGGATGTATGAGATGAAGGAGAAACATCATGCTTAAGAAAGTCATATATCTGACAATTTCCTTCATAGTCTTTTTGTGTCTTATGGCTGGTGGCCACAATCTTATTCGCCCATCGGGGTTTGACAAGGTTATGACGCTTGATGACGGCTGGACTGTCACCTATAATGACACGGTTTATGAGAATGTAAAGCTCTCTGAACTTAGAGAGCTTATTGGCAATGGAACATATAAAGGTGACAAGCTGATATTCAAAAGGAAGCTCCCAGATATTTCTGACTTCGTTGCACCATCAATTTTGTTCCAGACCAAGTTCAGTGCCTGGCAGATTAAGGTTGATGGAGTTTTACTTGCAGAGCATCTGATGGACAAGTATTCAAAAGGTGAATTTGTTGGCTGTGAAAATAATTTCTATACTTTGTCCACATATTACTCAAATTCAACCTTTGAACTTGAATATTATGTTGCAGAGGATGGAGCGTATAACTATTTTACTCCTCCCTTAGCCGGCAGCTATCAGGACCTGCTTTTGTATTTTATTTATAACTATCTGTATATCCTCATGTCTTCATGCTTTTTTATCATATTTGGACTTTTGTTCCTGGCAATATCCATAGGCTTCAGGCGCATTCTTCCGGAAGTGGATATACAGATCTACTCTGCCCTTTTGTACATAACTCTTGGAATATGGTTCCTCGCTCAATTTAATCTTCTTGATTTCCTTGTTGATACAAATGGACATGAAACGGAGATCGAGTATATATCACTATATTTTGTCATCCCTCTAATGTATTTTGTAATGGGTTCTGCCCATGATTTCCTTAAGCACAAAATATATCTTATATTTGCTGTTGTAAGTACTATTTTTGCGACAACGCCTATTGTCATACATTTTCTTGGCGGCATGCATATAAATAAGTTCCTGTTCCTTTATCAGATCAATGCGACTATACTTTTTGTATTTATGCTCATTATGGTAATAAGAGATGTAAAACAGCAGTCTATCAGTACCTCACAGCTCATTCAGCTGGCAGGTATGTGCATGATATCTCTGGCTTTTATCTTCAATGTTCTGTTTTTGTATCTGGAAGTTGCCGGTATCAGCGAACAGATCATGCTGTCAAAAGAAGCTGTTCCTACAGGAACCTTCTGTATGGTATTCACTTCGCTTGTTAACTATTATCTGTATATTGCAGAATCTTACGGTCGCAAAAAGGAATATGAGTCACTTGCCCATCTTGCCTATGCCGATGGTCTTACTAATATTCCTAACAGGTCAAAATATGAAAAGTACCTGGCCGATCTCAACAAAACAGATGAAGATTACTGCATTATCAGTATAGATCTTAATAATCTAAAGCAGGTCAATGACAAGATCAGTCACCTTATGGGTGATAAGTACCTGAAGCAGTTCAGCTCTGCTTTAGAAAATTGTTTTAAGGATAAGGGTTTTATAGCCAGAATCGGCGGAGATGAATTCGTTGCCATATTAAAAGGCGATAACATAAACGAAGCTGATAGTCTTATCAGCACTCTTAATGATGCCCTTGATAAACTTAACAAAAAAGATTCCAGCTTCATACGTAGCGCCGCTACAGGCTATGCCTATAAACACGAAGCTGACGAACAAAGCTGGAATGCTGTATATCTTCTTGCTGATAAAAGAATGTATGCTAATAAAGCTAAAATGAAGAGCAGCTGAAGCTCAAATCATTGTCTTTCAGATATTTATTCAAATGTTAATTCAGATATTTATTGAGGCTTTAATTGACCTATAGATCAGTGATCCTCAAGATAGTCTGACATTAACAGCCAGTCTATATCTACCACCCTTGCTTCCCATTCTTCTGACAGGGTCTCATATTCATCGTCTGAAATCTTATATTCAGACTTCTGTGCGGTATCGTCAGGTTCCTGAGCATCTTCACCTTCTATGTGAACATACTCTTCCCACATTCCAAGGAACTCATCTGCTACAAAGCCTTCACTACCCCAATCAGTACCTTCAGGAGCAACCTGTGACGGATCAAAGTGATATCTCCACATGCCCCAGTATGCTGCTCCGCCGCTTCCTGTTTCATAGATGCTGCCATCATCTCCAAGCCAGAGGTAACACCTGCTACCACCTTCGAAGACATGTACAGGCTTATTATCTATAAGGGTGTATACTCTTTCAAATATAGTTGTAGGAGTCCACTCATCACCATTTACAATACCGAATATCAGTTCAAATATGCCGTCACTGTTAAGATCAACATAAGTATATCCGACATTAGCCAGGTCAAAGTCATAATCCATCTCATAAAATGAACCCATCTTTGATGTGCCGTCATCAAGTGCCTCAGGATTAAGAAGTCCAAATCCGCCAATGCCAAAGTCCTTCTTTTCATCTACCAGAGAATAATCAGACGAACCATCATTATCAAATTCGCCGCGTCCCTCTTCCATCATTTCCTTATAATCTTCATATGAGGCATAAGTTTCCTGGAATGCATCCGCATAGAGCTCGTCATATTCTTTGATGATGTCTTCATCTTCAAGTCTGTAGATATAGCCATCACCTTCTTTTACTAAATATGTACGGTCATACAAGCCTTCTTCAGGGCCAAATTCTGAGTCAGTATTATTTTTGGAAGACTGGTCACTACCATTAGAGTCACCTTCATCCGAAGAATCATCTTCTGAAGCCATGTCTGATGCTTTTGCTGAAGCTTCATCCTCAATCTCCTTATCAGCTTCATCAGATGATACTTCATCTTTTTCTTTTCCCTCAGTATCTGTTTCTTCCTGGTCTTTAGAATCCTCAGATTTTTCTTCCTGATCCTCTTTCGCGCCTTTAGACAAGGATATATCAGCGCATCCTGTCATAAGAACTGTTGATATTAACAAGCATGCAACTATTCTTTTTTTCATAAATTTTTCTCCTCGTAATTTTTATTCGCGTTATTTGGTTGATTTTTTTTCGAATAAAAGCCTATTACATTTTAACATATTATAATATTATTAGCATAAGCCGATACCATTGTTAGTATACACCGATATTGTTAGCATAATGCCCCTACCCTAAAGAGATACGAATTAAACTATTTAATAAGGAGTTTTATCACATGAATCCAAACAAAGAAGCATGCACTTGCAAAAATATCAAATACAAAGATATCATCGACTTGGTATTATCAGGAGTCACTGAAATAAACGATGTCCAAGCAAAGCTCCGCTACGGAACCGGATGCGGCAAGTGCGTGGAATTCATCGAGTTCCTTATACAAGATGTAGCAGCAAACCCAACTAAATATACCTGATTTAATGCACTCCTATTTAGCTTTGCACTTTTCTCACATAAGTATTTCTAAAGTCTTGAATATTCCTGCGGATGGCAGTTAATAAATGATTTTGGAGTCTTTGAAAATTTTATTGAATTCAAGAGCTTGATAGATGGAATAATATATTCTGTTTGGGATTTATCTGTTTGAGCGAAGCGAGTTTATAAATCCCAGAATATATTATTCCAGATATCATGCCTTGAATTCTATAAAATTTTCACGACTCCAAAATCATTTATTAACTGCCATCCGCAGGAATACTCAGCCCATTAGAAATCCTATATCATTTTCCCTTTGCTGCGCTCAAAAAAGTCATCCACCTGCTGCATGACTTCTCTTTGGCCGGCGCTTTTTAAGATGTAGCCTTGGGGTTTAAGTCTTAAGACCTTTGCTACGCTTTCCTTATCTCCTTTTCCCGTAAGGAATATTACCGGTATATCAGAAGTTCCGGTTTCGCTTCTCATCATTTCAAGAACCTGAGGCCCTGTCGTTACAGGCATCTCATAATCCAAAAGAACAAGATCCGGGATATTTTTGGCAATATAAGTAATAGCCTGCATGCCGGAATTAACGATCGTAACCCTGTATTTTTCAGACAGCCAGCTTTTGACAAGATGAAGGAATGTCGGGTCGTCATCTACCAGAAGAATATTTTTTCTTGCATTAATAGAATCCTGATTCTGAGCAAGTTCTGTAAGCTTTACTACGAGCATCTTGATATCAAGAGGTCTTTCAAAGATATTGTCGATAACAGACTTGCCTATTACCTTGTTTAAAATCTCAACCTCTTCTTCATCTCCTATCACATTCAGACTCTTTTCCTTCTCAATACAGGTGTCCTTCAGGTAAATAAGAGCTTCTGTGACATTAAGGATAAAATCTCCAAGATAGAACAAAATAATATCTGCAGTCTCAATGTGTTCCTTGATATCATTGATGATCGGACCACACCCTGCAACCACAAAACCTGCTTCTCCGAGATTTTTCGATATGGCGTCTACCATAAATGTAGAACCCTGACTTATAAGCAATACGTTCTTATTCATCTGTTTACCTCTAATATCGAACTAATTTCGTTCCAATCAGCCTTTCGGATAGCTTCTTTGAGATTATTATAACGTTCCTTTTCTTCTTCAGGTATTGCATATGTATTAACTTGATCGATCACCATCATCACAGAATCGTAATCGAACATCTGCGCCGTCTCACGAATTGCATCATAAGCTTCTTTTAACTTATCATGACTAATCAGTTCTTTGGAGCTATCATCATCCTGTTTTCTGGCATTATCCGGATCAGCTCTTTTGATACTGTCTGCAAGTTCTATGTATTCTTTTAGTAACATTGGTGTCTTTTCTTTTATTATATCATCATTTTGGTCATCGCCGGCTTTTTCAAGTTCCTCTGCAAGTGTAGCCAGATGCTCTGCTCCAATAATTCTTGACGAACTCTTTAGTGCGTGAACTTTGATGGTATAGTTTTCAAAATCCGAATTTTCAAAGGAGTTTTCAATAGCTCCTATATTGTCACTTGCACCTTCTTCATAGACTTTCAGTACGCGTTCAAAGCTCGAAGGAGATCCGCAGTTGTTTATTCCTTTTTGAATATCGATTCCATTAATATTTTGTATCCAGAGTGGAATGTCATTTTCAAAATGGTCTTTTTCCTTATCACTTTCTTCTGTCACTTTTGCAAGGCCCTTTGGTAAAAGATATTTAAGAATGACCACTTCCAATAATATAGGATCTATGGGTTTTGATATATAATCATCAAAGCCTTCTGACAGATACAACTCCCTGGAGCCCGAAACAGCATTTGCGGTCAGAGCTATCACGGGCGTTTTCTCTTTGTCTATTAGTTTATATTTTTGAATAAATCTGAATGTTTCGATTCCGTCCATTTCCGGCATTCTGTGATCAAGGAAGATCATGTCATAGTGCTTATTATGAAGCATGTCTATACATTCCATTCCACTGGTTGCCGTGTCTATCTGCAACTGCGTTTTCTTAAGAAGATTCTCGATAACAGTGAGATTCATCTTGGTATCATCTACTACAAGTATCTTTGCATCTGGTGCTATGAAGCTTTCGTGATACTTCTCCCTGCTTGCTATCGAGCGGTTTAGTGCCTGCTCGAAATTTCCTATTGGAGCTTCATCAACAATTTTTTGCTGAAGGTCAAAAGAGAATGTTGATCTCTGCCCAAAAATGCTGGTAACTTCAAGTCTTGAGCCCATCATTTCAAGAAGTTCATGGGTTATGCTCATTCCAAGGCCCGTTCCTTCTATTGTTCTGTTATGACGCTCATCGATTCTTTCAAAAGCGCCGTAGAGCTTTGGCATATCCTCTTCTTTGATTCCTATTCCTGTATCCGCCACTGATACTCTAACGATGATATTGTCTTCCTGGCGGCATTTGGTCTGTATATCTAAAGTAATACTTCCTTTTTCTGTGTATTTAACGGCATTGGTAAGAATGTTGGTCATGACCTGTTTGATCCTTATCTCATCACCATAGAGGATGTTAGGAATTTCCGGATCAATCTTTATGATAAGCTCAAGACCTTTATCTTCTGCTCTTTTTTTGATCATATTGATAAGATCGTTGATAAGGGATGAAAATGCATACTCTACAGGGACAATCTCCATTTTACCGGCTTCTATCTTGGAGAAGTCCAGAATATCATTGATGATTCCAAGAAGGTTATTGCCGGCACTTCTTATGTCATCTGCATATTTTAATATCTCATCCTGAGTGCTTTCACGCAGGATCATCTCATCCATTCCAAGTATGGTATTTATAGGGGTTCTGATCTCATGAGATACGTTGGACAAAAAGGCTGATTTAGTTTCAGAAGCTTTTTTGGCAACTTCAAGCTCTTTTTCCAATTCGTGCTCTTCGTTGATATGGTTTATGTAATCCTCGATGGCATGAACGGTCTTCTTGATGGAGTCGTTGACTATACTGATCTCATCGTGGGTGTTAACAACTATATTGTCAACCTGACGGCCAACAATAAGCTTATTTTCATCATCAGCAGCTGCGTATTCCTGCATGAAATCTGACATTCTGCCAAGAGGTGCTCCTATCGCAACCTTAGTGTAGAAATTGGCTATTCCTGCAACCGGAATGCCCACACACAGCATCAGAAGGAGCATTTTAATGTCGTAGCTAATGGTTGTCGTATCAAACGAAAATGTCAGCAGATCGATATGCTGTTTAAGAGCAGAATCCGTCATCTGAAGATCAACATCTGAAAAGATCTCACCTTTTTGTATGGAGTTATATAAAATACTCTTTATATCAGGGAAAAGAGCTACCATAAAAACTCCGACAAAGACGCCAAGAACAAGCTCCAAAAGGATTATGATAGCTGTTATCTTGATGCTGACTCTTGTTTTCTTAAAGCGGCGCCTGAGTTCTTTATCAGAGCAATAGAATTTGGTATAGGTTACAGATAGAGGGAATGCATATTTAGTTTTTTCAGGAGCTTTTACTAAATAAAAATGCAGAAGGAATGCAGTCAGAAATACTACTACGATCGCATGGGAAAAATACTTCATGAAATAAGGAAACGCATCTAATGTATACATCCTTTCGTCTACCACAACGATGCTAAAGAACTGCATGAATGAAACAACCACAAGAGTAACAGCTGCGCAAATAGCTGTTTTTTTCTTGGTCATAAACCATCTGTACTGGCCAAAAAGAGCAAAACAAAGAATAGCAGCGAGATTAATGGACATCTTATATACATTATCGCTATCTACGACGAGAACATAGATAAATTCAAGCAAAAATGCTATCAACGATACTACATATCCATACAGCCCCCCGAGAACGAGATATGGCATGATAGCAAACGCAGCTATAACTACTCCGTTCACTTCCAGAATAAACAGTTCGCAGTGAAGAGACGCAAATACGCAAAGCCACATAAGAGTCAAAATAACTACTGTGCCTATTATGATGTTGGTCACTACTGTAGATTTTTCATATTTATCAAAACCAGCCATAGATTTGATCTACTCCACATGAATATCAAGCAAACACACTGCATCCTGGTATCAAGGGCGTTCTTTTCACATAAATTTTGATCACTTGTAAAAAGAACATAGTCCAATATTTATATCGGTTTTTTTGTCATATGGAATGAGGTTTTCAACTTTACTAATTGTTTATTAATAAGCATATATGAGCAAAAAAAGAATCAGGCACGTTTATAAACGCGTCTGACTCCTTTTAAATGTCTGATCATGCAAAGCCTATAATATTTTTTAAGCAAGGCCTGTTAAGAACAATATGAATATAAGTACAGGTAATACAAACATGAAGTAATACTTGAAAAATTTAGGAAGCTTGATTCCTTCTCCTGTATTAACCTCAGCCTGGTACTTGTCAAATCCCCATCCCCACTTTGTAACGCAGAAAAGAAGGAAAATGATGGCGCCTATAGGAAGGAAAAGGTTACTTACCATAAAGTCTTCTGAATCAAGGATATCTTTACCTGCAATGATCCTTACGTCTTTTAAGATATTGTAGTCAAGGGCACATGGTGTGCAGGTTACAAGAAGGATTATGTAGTTGATAAGTGATGACTTCTTTCTGGACCAGCCAAAGTTATCAATACCTACAGCAATGATATTTTCAAATACAGCAATTACTGTAGAAAAGCTTGCAAATGTCATGAATACGAAGAACAGTGTGCCCCAGAGTCTTCCGAAATTCATGTGAATGAAGATCTCAGGAAGTGTGATAAATATAAGTGATGGGCCTGCTGTTGTCTCGATTCCATAAGAAAAGCATGCAGGGAATATGATAAGACCTGACAATATAGCTATAAGTGTATCAAGAGCACAGATCCTGAGGGATTCTCCCACAAGTCCTTTGTCCTTGTGCATATAGCTACCAAAGATTTCCATGGAAGCTGCACCAAGTGACAAGGTGAAAAAGCTCTGGTTCATTGCTGCTGTTATTACTTTGCCAAGTCCAACCTGCTTAACTGACTTTACAGATGGAAGCAGATAGAACTTGATACCTTCTGAAGCACCTGAAAGTGTTGCACTGTTTATCGCAAGCACGATGATAAGTACGATAAGAGCTATCATCATGAACTTTGTGATATTCTCAATACCCTTCTGAAGACCCATGGCACATACAACAATGCCAAATGTTACTGTAAGGATCATAAAGAACATTGCCTGCTTTGGAGATGCAAGCATATTGTCAAAAACATTAGCAACTGTATTTTCTGAATTAACTGTCTCAAATCTGCCGGTAGCAAACTTGATCATATAGTTGACCATCCAGCCTGATACTGTTGTGTAGTACATCATGAGCATGAGGTTAGCTATAAAGCAGACCCAGCCATGTATATGCCACTTAGTCCCCTTAGGCTCAAGTACTTTATATGCCTGTACTACGCTCTTTCTGCTGGCTCTTCCTACTGCCAGCTCCATTGTAAGAATCGGAGCCCCCATAATAAGCAGAAACAAAAGGTAGAAAAGAACAAAGAGTCCACCGCCGTTCTGTCCTGTAATATATGGAAATTTCCATACATTACCTATTCCGATTGCGCATCCTGCGCTGACTAAGATAAATCCCAGTCTTGATTTGAAATTTTCTCTTTCCATAACTTGTTCCAATTTTATTATTATTTTGCATCTGCATATTTTTTAAAACACATTTTGTAAAAACGCAGTAAATCCACTATTTCATAACGTTTTTCACAACATTGTTTGACGCTTTGACGCGTTCGTGCTTTTATGTGCTAAATCATGCAGACGTAATATTAATAGTAGCATAATTAATCTCTTTTGGAAAGATATTAATTATGATCAATGTTTTTTGACGAACACTTCCTTTTCAAGTGCAGATTTGCATAGAAAAAGATGTTTTAGATCAATTTTATAGCACATAAAACGTTTTCTTTAACTTCTTGTTATTTTTTTGTCATTATATATCAAATTTGTATTATAATAGGAAGTGTGTTACTGTTCAGCTATATCAGAAAGCAGTAACTTTTGTGTGCGTACAAATCTACACATCAATCTAGCCAATCAAAGAAAGAGGTATAAGTAATGATCAACTGGAAAAATGCAGATGAACTCAAGTCATTTAACGATCTTTATGCTCTTAAAGACCAGGTAAATCTTGTAGACGTTATGGATGGAGCAAATGGTGCAGAAAGAGTAAAGAAATACTCTGCTGCTATGTCAGGAGGACTTTCTTACAACTATGCAGCTAAGCAGGTAGATGATACTGTGCTTTCTGCTCTTGCAAAATTTGCCGAGGAAGCTCAGCTCGTTGAGAAATTTGAGGCTCTTTACAATGGCGAAGTTATCAATACAGGTGAAAAGAGACTCGTTCTTCACCAGCTTACTCGTGGTCAGCTTGGCGGTGACGTTGTTGCTGAC
>JAEEGH010016811.1_pt1 | contig 15694 bp, 13 predicted proteins | sample 9134181 | NCBI WGS metagenome assembly JAEEGH01 (sample SAMN16246544, study PRJNA631951) | gut metagenome | biome: gut microbiome; feature: rumen; material: DP-attached | host: Bos | place: Iran: Karaj | collected 2018-10 | reverse complement strand
CCTTTTTCAGAATCACTTATAATCAAATGTTCAATTCCTAATCCATGAGTCAATCCATGCATCACCACACTCAACACTACTAGAACAACAATCGCTATGACATAGAGAGATGCTTGATAATCAATCCAAAGAAGCAACGAACTAAAACATCCGTCTGCTACAATTGCGGCAACTAAAGCAAGCAAATAGAAATACACTCTATGCCGAAATTTTGCTAATGCAAAAAAATACCCCATAACTGTACCAATAGTAAAATGAGCCGGAATCAGGACAAATGCGCTTAACAGTCCTCGTACCAATTGATTATCTTCATTATTATATAAGTACCATCCGTTCATAATACCGATAAAGCCTAATGCGACACATACAGAATAAACGACGGCATCTACATATTCATCATAATACTTGTTAAATAACAGGAATAGCGAAAGGACCACAAACTTAGCCAACTCAGCAGGTACTGCACATGACAAGAATCCCGTGCTCCAACACTCGGACCATTTGACAAATACATATCGTCCAAATTCTTCCTGATCTGACAAACCACCCAAACTAAGAATGTAGGCAGAAAAGACACCTAACAAAACAGCTACCAGCAAGGCAATAAGCGGCTCTTTCTTATACTCATCTCGTATATAGACGTATATAAGATACGCTGCAATCGGTACCAGCGTCGTTAGAAGTACATATAGATTTATCTCGTTTATCATACTGCAAAATCATTAGAGTCTTCCTTGTCATGTGTATTGGGACGGCATAACAATTTGTCCTTATACAACAAGAGCGTTGTATCAACCACACAAAAGTCAAAGGATTTGTAATCAGCCTCCCATCCTTTCTTTTTTGTTACATCTCGGGACTCCTTGTCTAATTCGTTCCATGGGCGCAAACAATTATGTTGTCTTTGTCGCTCATCACATTCGTGCAAGTCTTTTCCAGCTTTAACATACCCTAACATTTCATGTGAAGCATTCCAACGCAGATGTTCCAATCTGGCAAGATTCAGAACCGCAAGGTTTTCTCTTTCATTCAATTCTCTATATGAAATACTATCATGGGAACCTTCGCTGTTTGGTGTCTCACCGTCCGTTTCGAAGTATCTCTCAAGAAAATCTTGCCAGTCGTAATCTTCATCAAATGCCTCCCTAAGCAAATAGAGTTTTGTACCAGCATGAAGGGCATTTGCTATGTCTTGGCTCTCTTTTCGTCTTAGAGAGCGGATATCGTCCAACGATGTCTTACGATCTTTTAATGGTATATCGATGGCTGTCTTATTTCCCAAAACATCTATATCGTATTTCTTTACGCCCATCAAGATTTCTCTCCTGGTATTCCACAGCTCTTTTTCACCCTTTATCTTTGCATAGCCCTCTTGGAACCGCTTGCCTTTGACGGTAAGTTCTTCATCAATGATTGTCTGATAAGAATAGATTTTTTCGTTCTGACCGAAAGGGATAATAATTGTTTGATCGATGTAGTCTTCTTGCCCTTCGTCTTTGAGTTTTTTTCGGCGGTCATTATTGTAACCTTCATTATAATGGCTCGCAATCTTTTGCATATAGTCTTCCTTGTCCGATCGATAGGAACGTACATATATTTTCAACCTGCTTAAATCTTTTCGACTTTGACGAATAATGTTGAACATCCTGATGGCACAGGTCATTCCCATTTCGTCATTACCAACAGCTATGACCACATAATTTAAGTTCTCCTTGAAAGAATCATCGAATATCTCATAAAACCCCTTACTACGGCAGTCATACGGTTCCATTTTAATATGTACATTTTCCTCCATTTTGCTTTCTGTCATGACAGCGGGGGCGAATGCATGTAAATGTCCTTCAAGCTCTTTCATCCTGGGATCAACAATTGTACAATAGAAAGGACTTCTATTGTTTTCAGATTTACTATAAATAAAGGCTCCAAATTCATATAGGTATTTGAATGCGTCCTGACCAGCTTCGTCAAAGCCTACAATTAAACTGTGAAAGGCTGACTTCACTGTCGTGGGATTATCTTTGTCAGTCTCCACCAATCTTACAGGGTGGTTGTTCTCATCCGCTTTCAACAATTCTACAGATAGACTGGCTGAGTCTATGACGCGAACTTCCAGTCCTTTCTTTACTGCAATATCCTCTACCACCCTATTCAGTCCATTGCGCCTGGCATGACAATATATTCGTTGTGTTATTTTCCCTACTCCGGCATTGATGGTCTCATCTTGTGCTAACACCGAAACTGCCCTAATGTTTTCATCCTCATTTTCTGAGAGGACGAATACGTGCAATTCCGCATCCTTAACTCCGGAAGAGAGTTCCTGAATGAGTTCCCGTAGTTTTATAAGATTCATCTCACCGAGGACATCGTTCTTGGCCAGCTTGCCTTTATCAACATCGCAAAGAAGAATCTCTGTAAATGTGACTCTCGCTCCCACATCCTCAGCGTCTGCAAATGACTGTTCACGATGAGTGAACATCTCTACTATACTATTCCATCCGCCACGATCATTTTCATCTACCGGACTTTTCTCTACTATCACTATTAAAGCCTGTTCCCCCTCCTTGTCGCGGATGCTTCTCGCTAAAAAAAGAGATGGTTCATTCGTTCCAAAGAACACATAGAGATGATTATGATTGTCATCAATCTTCGTTTGCCAATGCAACTTGCGGTATGCCCTAACTCGCGCATAAATTAAACTAAGCAATACAGCAACGGTACAAGAGAAAGATAATACTGCCTGAATAGAAATTAGTCCCTTCAGATAGTCATGACCTTTAATTTCATCAAAAACATTGCTCTCAATGTCTAACATAAACAAATCAAGCGAACAAACTATGGATCTTAACAAATATTCTGCATTGACAAAATCAGCATCCGAATAACAGAATGCCGCCAGATAGAATGCGCTACCTGTAGCCAGGAAAAATCCCATTAAACTAGCCAATACTCGCAAGATCCTTTCTCGTCCGGCAACTTTACTTGACCTTCCCCGCCACCAAATGCAAAATTGCTTCCTTACCTGCCATAGAGCACAGCATATAGCCAGAATGACAATCAGCCAAGATAATTTTGCTTCTTTAACCAGCAAAAGAACAGTAGAAATGACAAGTGTCAGACATACTATCCACCATATTGGGGATAAATTGTTTTGCTTAGTCATCATTCCTTACACTTTAAAGTTGACCAAAAAATTATTTACAAGATCTGCGATTTTCTTATAAAGGTTTTTCCAATCTTCTTCCTTTTTAGGATTCTCATTTTCAATATTTTTTGCTACGATTTTGTCAAAAATGGTTTTTTGAAAATGACAAACAAGTCTATTCCTTTCTTCTGCCTCTTTCCGTGAGGCTTCAAAACATTTCAACTCTTTTTCAATGTTTACCTTTTCTGTTTCCATTGCCCTCCGCGTTTTCACATCCATATTATGCCACAGGGTAATCACAATGGCCGCAATGATGGCAAGTAAGATAATAGCCCCGCAAATAATGGCTACAATTTTAACATCATTGTCATTTGTTTCTACCTCTTGAAGGTAAGGATGCCAATTGCTAATAACATTAGCCAGTTCCACCATAGCTGAATCGCTCATTGCTATAGTATCGTTTAGATTAATAATAAATGTACTCATCTTTTTGTTTTTTTATTTGCATATTCTTTTTACTCATACTCTCTCACAAACCACAGCCGATAGATAGGGTCAACAAATACCAATTTTCCCCCTTTCATTTCCACAATATCCTTGTTTTGCAAAACCTTCTTATTTTTGCTTATAGTATTGGGATTGCCCAAATGGTATTTCGCCCTGGCATCTGCCGAAGAAAGTTGTTGTACCCCATCCTTGATAGCACGAAGCATCTCTATCTGACTGGCAGCCAAGGTCTCTGTGTCATTTAGAAACATCGGAGAATTTGTGTTGATCATCTGTTTCAATCCGTAAATAAATGACTGCTCTGAAACCTCTGCCGCAGTGGCATTCCATACGAAATAGCAACACTGCTGCAAATACCAGGAGTGGCACTCTGTCACATCACAGATACGGCTGGCAAATTCATCAGAAATATGCTTCCCGGACTTCTCAAACGTGTCAACAATAAAAGGCATCCACTCTTCCTTTGGAATCTTGTTCAAGAACAGTAGTTGTCCGAAACGATAGAATGGCGAGTTGGAATTATTAAAGATGTCCAACATCATGTGTCGCTTACTGCCATAAAGACAATACGACACTCGCTCCTGTTGCTGCCATGCAGAACGCATTTTCCCCTCCATATTCTTATATTCGGGAAGATTTGCCAGTTGCTGGAATTCATCAATGCAGACAATAATCTTAATCTTTTTGGCCTGTGCCAATGTTTCCGGCAGTCGAAGGATGTCCATCTTGTCTTGCTCTTGAGGAACGAACTTCACATCGAAAGCCATGAAATTGGTTACATCGTCCTTAATAACTACCTGCGGCACCACGCCTGTCAGAAACTTCTTGGCATCCTGTATGCGCTTCTCTAACTTGCTTGATGCACATGCTATCACCTGACTGGCAAACGTCCTGTAGAATTCTGCCTCAGAACCGATGCTAAAAGCATCAATATAGCACACTCTGACATCCTTGTTCTCTTCTTGTAATTCTTCCATAGCCACCTTGACAAGAGAAGATTTACCCCAACGGCGTGGAGATACCAACATCACGTTGATATGTGAAGATAGAAAGTTTTTCAACTGTGCCCTATCTTCCACCCTATCAACAAAATTCTCTCTTGTTGCCAATGTTCCGTATTGAAATGGTGCATTCATATTCATTAGGATTCATTATCAGGTGCAAATATACAAAAAGTTACCCAAGGGTAAATTACCCAAAGGTAACTTTTATTATTCTTTAACGGATTTCCTAGACTGCGTGCAATAGGATAGACTACAATTACTTTTACACAGAAAAGTTTGGTAGAGTCAAGGGAAATGCTTACTTTTGCAGGGAGAAAAAGTAAAACATCTTTGACTGTGGAGGCGAGGAAGTTTAAAAATAGGAGAGAACAAGCTGACTATTATGCTCAGTTGAGGGGTTGGAAACCTCTGACGGAAGAAGACAGGGCTGCTATTGATGATGCTGTCAGAATGGTGACGAACCTAAAACCAAAGATGGACAATGCGTTACCTAATGCACAATATGCTCAGCTTACCGATGCCGACTTCCCAGAAGTAAGTGTAGAGGAATATGACTCTTTTGTTAAGAGGCAAAGTGGCCGAATAATCAAAGGTTTAGAGAAATGGCTGTAACACAAGTTCGTAAAATGAAGAAAACAGCTCAATTATTTGGAATTTTCGATATTTCTTCCTATCTTTGTATCGTCAGAAATGACTAATCCGGTATTTTCCGCGTGGGGGTAAGCCCGTATCGACCCTGCCCCAATTTTAAAAGCCACCCATTGAGGCGGCTTTTTTACTTCACATACTTTCGCGGGAACTGTATCAGAAAAATATACCATATCGGGTATAAAGATTTGCATTCCAACCATTATTATACCCGAACTGATATACACAAAACATCACAACACCCACAATGTTGTCGTTTTCTGTGCAATAGGTAAGACTACAACTTAGACAACTTGGACAACTGGGGACAACATTTTTATCAGTCATTGGTGTCGCGTGATACTTACCATTTCCAGTCCTCCATTGTTTCGTCTTCAAATACGTCGGCTGCCATCAGTTTGTCCTCACCGTCGTCATGCGCCTGCTTGGCTGCCGCAGCCCAACCTTCGCGGGGGGCAAGACCTGTCTCTTTTCTTTTGCGCTTCATTTCGTCTTATTTGATATACTCATCAAGGCTTGACGGGTCAAAATCGTCAAGCTCTACTCCTGATTCACATTCTGCCATCGCTGCCAATGTTATTTTGTTCGGCTCATTGTAAAGGGCATCCATAATATACATAGCTATAACTGTGGTGGTCTAAGGAATGCTATTTCATCATTTCTGCAAATGTGTCAAGCGACATAACCTTGAATATTGGAAATGGAGACGCTGCCACATCATTGAAATGACTATCATTTGTGACTATGATATCTGCTTGACAGACAAAGGCACAGTCTACAAACTTGTTGTCATCATAATCTTGCTTTACCAATCCAAGATGGAAATACGGATCCTTTCGCACCACATTTTGGGAACGGGCTATTACTTTCAGAAACAAGTCTGCTGCAGTAGCTGACGCTTTTTGCCGTAGTATTTCCTCGTATTCTAAAAGAATCTCAGTGGAAACACAAAGCGTATAGCGGCACTCTAAAAAGGCAGTAAACAGAAAGTTGTATCTACTTTGAGCACCTAATATGGGCAGTAGGCAATTAGTGTCAAGAACAATCTTAGGTTGTTGCATGGCCAAAGAACTGTTATTTGACGTACGGTGTACGGAAATGCTGTCCCTTCAGTTCGTCAAGGGCTTTTTGATTGAGTGTGCCGTTGTCCCAAAGCCGTTGCATCTCTGCTTGTAATCTATCGGCATAGAATTTCCGCAAAACCTCCATCAAGTCATTTACCTCTTGCTCATCTTGAGCACCGGCAAATGACTCTAATATCATCATCTGGGACTGATTCATTGAACTTACTTCCATAACATTATTTTTAGTATTGTCTGCAAAAGTAAGCATTTCCTTTGACTCTGCCAAACTTTTATGTGGAAAAGTAGTTGGGGGGTATATTGACTACAACTTAGACAACTCAGACAACTTGGGACAACATTTTTATCAGTCATTGGTGTCGCGTGATACTTACCATTTCCAGTCCTCCATTGTTTCGTCTTCAAATACGTCGGCCTTTGCGCTTACAGCTCCTACCGTAATGGTCAACAGTAGTAGGAATAATGATTGCTTCATTTGGTTTCTTCTGTGATTATCTGTCTGACTTGTTCTGTTGTCAGGTTTAGGTTCATTGCTATGCTTTCCACTGACATGCCGGCTTGGTGAAGCATCCTAACGGAAGTGCAAATAGTAGCCCATTGCTCTGCAATCTGTGTATTTTGCTCTGCAATCTGTGTATTTTGCTCTGCAATCTGTGTATTTTGCTCTGCAATTTGTGTATTTTGCTCAGCTATCTTCCTGTCTCTGAGAAGGATGGTTGTGTCACGGTCCTCAATCACTGAGAAGAATTCGTCCTCGACATTCATTTCATGCCTCATCTTTGCGTCCGCAGCAGCAGTCATCAGTCGTTGCAAGATGTGTAGCATGTCGTTGTCCCCGACGTATGCAGACTCATCGATATTCAGCATCTGCTTGACATGTCCGTCCTTATGTGTTTGGTCAAAGATGCTAAGCACCCTATCCAGCTTGTTGTTGATTTGTCCGTGCAGGCGTGGAATCTGTACGATGATGCTGTCGTGGGTGAGACTCTCCACAAACGGGTCTGGCAGTCCCTTTGTCACTACGTTGCCGTTATAGTCATACGACTGGCGGCGTACGTAGAGCACCGGCTCCTCGAGGTCGCCGACTTTATGTCCCAACAGGTAAACGGTCACCATGGGAATGGCATAAGCCCGCTTGTTCTCCGGCAGCATGTTTTCAACGTTAGCATACTGTGCACCGAGGTACTGACGGAAACGCAGCGTCTCCGTTTCCAACCAGGTCTTCTGCAACTCAATCAGTATCAGGTGTTTCGATCCGTCTTCCTCCTGTATGGTTGCCCCGAAATCTATGCGGAATACCGACAGCCCGTCGCGGGCGATGTTGGAATATTCGTTGCGGCGCGTCTGCACTGCCACCACGTTCTTCTTCAGCAGAGCGGACAGGATGGTTTTTGCTATGCGTTCGTCCTCCATGAGGTACTTGAACACGATGTCGTAGACGGGGTTTGCAATAATCATACGCTACGTTTCTCCTTTTTACTTCTGAATGTCGTTGCAAAGTTAGCAACTATTTTTGAAACATCCAAGAAAAGGCGGTTTTTTCTTACACTACAAATCCCCCGCGAACATGGCAATAGCCATTGCGCGGGGGATGATGGGTAGGGAGTCTTCACCTCACATGGGGTCTGTCCCCCTGTGAGTGAAACATCCAAGAAAAGGTGGCTTTTCTTAATCCATTCAATTACTCTGGTAAAACTCTACAAGAGTTTAGCCGTCGTGTTCCCTAACAATTCTGCTGCTGTCATCACGGGTATATCTGAAAACTCTGAAAAATCGCGCCCGTTGTTTGTTACTATGACATCGCATCCTGCTGCTTTCGCACATTGATACTGCAACATATCCTCAAAGTCTCGCACACGCTGTCCCAAAGCAGACAGTAACTGGGCATCGTCCGTAGGGAGTACTTTTATAAAACTATGCAATTCGTACAATAGCCCATATACATCAGTTTTACCCTTGAGAATATATGCCATATTTGCAAATGTGAGGTATGATGCAGTTAGGGCAAACGCTCCATTCTTGCCATATTGGAGGAGTTGTTCTGCATCTTCTCCATGCTCTCGTCCCAAGGCATAGTCAATGAGAATGTTGGTGTCAATGAACACGCGCATCATCTGTTCAGTAGTATTTGAAGACGTGGATCACTCTCAATCTCTGCTTCAGTGAAAGAAACACAACCACTCCATTTCTTAATTTCATCAGAAACGGGTATGGTTTTATAAGTCTTTCTGATGTCAGTATTGTCTTTTAGATTTTTCGACGGCAACAATGTCCTGACATAAGTCAGGATTTTCTCCATTGCCGTTTCGTTGTCCAGCAGTGGACTCATTTCGCGGAATAATTCCGCACGTAGTTGAATTGCAGTCATACCTTTATACTTTATGTTTTTGTTTGCCAAAAGAGTTTCCCAGACTCTTTATCTGCTGCAAAGATAGCAACTAATTTTGAAACATCCAAGAAAAGGCGGTTTTTTCTTACACTACAAATCCCCCGCGCAAGGGGTGTTGCCTTGTTGCGCGGGGGATGATGGGGCAGGGAGTCTTCGGTGGCGGCAGCATTCCTGCCGCCACCGAAAGACTATTGATTAGTATTCGTCGTCTTCGAAGAAGTCATCGCCGAACTGGCGTGAGGGGTCACTGGGGTCTGGCTCACCTTGTTGAATGGGCTTGTCCCCCATATAGCTTTTGGTGTCTGAACCCGTGAGCAACGCAATGTCTTCGCACGGCAGTTCTTCAATCATCGGCTTGATATATATACGTTTCATAGTTTCAATATTTACTTGATTACATACTTCTTACCGTTCACGATATACATACCCTTTGGCAGACCATTCAGCGAGTTGCCTACATGCTGGCCGTTCATGTTGTAAACCTTACCAGTAGCAGGAAGTATTCTTTCTCCGTCAAGAGTGTCGATTGCAGTGGTTTCGCTGCCGTCGCCGACATCAACAATGTCATCGTCAAAGATAAACATGGTTTCGCGGGCACTGTTGACAAAGTCATAGTCGTCGATACCGTCCAGGAATTCAATCTTCAGTGTGCCGTTCAACAAGTCGTTCTGCGTACCAACCGTCGTTACTGAAGGATAGTTGGAATGGCCATTCTCGTTGTTACGGAAGTGACCGCTCGTCGTATGCTCGTCCTCCACCTCTTGCGTACACAGAATGACGCACTTGTAGGCATTCCATGTGTAGTTCTTGTTGCTAGCCAGGCGGTACCACTGGCCGGTTCCCTCCAACGTGTAATAGCAGTAGCGCGGCAGTTTCTGATCCCAGAACTGGCCGATGAACGTGTAGTAGTACTTCTTATTAGTGCCACTATGCGTCGCGTAGCCATCTTTGCTTGTTTCATGATGGAATGCCTGAATCTTATGCTCCTCGAAGGGCTTGGCGAACTTCAGTGTGGCCAGATTTGTTCCTGATCCACCAAGGTATTCCATTGTTTCGTTATTGTTGGCACAAGAGGCTGTCTGCTTGAACTTGTCGCCATAGCGCGACATCACGTATTTACCCAGGTTCTTGACGGTTATACCGCTCTGCAAGTAGGGACGGATGTAGTACGGATGGCCACCCTTGATGACAATCTTCTCGCCGGCAGCGTTCAATCCGCAATCCTCATAGCTATTTTCGGGTTCGTCTTCTGAATTGTCGATGGCCAGGTAATCATATCTACCGGAAACTTTTGGGGCTGTCGTCAGGTTTTTCGTCATGCTGAATCGAATAACATTAGTAGTACCAGAAGTGCCTGGATAGCGATCGACAGTATGCAGTGTGCGAATTTCGGGCAGGATTCTGTCGATGATGTCACCTCCGGTATCTTGTCCAACGTGTTTGATCTTGTCTGTGCCCACCGTGTTGGTATACTGCGCTGTGCTGTAGGGGACACCCAGCATCTCATAGACCTGATCCTCAGTCATGTCGAACGGAATACAGAAGGTGTACCATCCAGCCTGCACGTATTCACGATCTTTGGCATTCTGGTAGTCTGGCTCAACGTATGTGGCCTGCGACAGCGTGAACTGGTGCCAGCCCTCGTAACCACTGAAATCGTAGTCACCTGCTTTGCCGCCTTCAGGTTGGCTGGTCGTCGGGATGTTGTCACCACCGTTCACCTCGTGGTTGATGTCGTAGGTGGTTGTCCAGTCGTTCCATGTGTTATCGTTGGTGGCTTGGTTGTAGGCGCGGCGTAACTCAGAGAACGTAGGCCATAAAATCTCATCACCGTTGGCATCGACAGCACCCGTTTGCTCCTTCTTCGTATAGATTTTGTTGACATCGGTGTATCTCTTCTTCATCGTGTCATAATCAGGAGTGCCTTCGGTAGCGACAAAGGCATCCTTGTACGGGAAACGGAGCACGGTGTAGTAGTTGGTACCGTTTACGTATTTATCGCGGCAGTAAGGGAAGTCGCCACCTTGGAATCCGCCCCAACCGTAGAGCATGTTGGCAGGGAAGGCTCCCTTGTAGCACTTGGGAACATCGGTAGCCAGGATATACATATCGAATACGGGGCGGTTCTGCGGGAATACGGTCTGGTTTGCACTGAGCGATGCTCCGGCAGGTGTAGGCTCATTACCTATCTCCTTGACATTAGCCGACAGGGTATAGGTATTGGCACCGTTGTCAATCAGGTGGCCAGAGGCATCGGTGGTTGTGATGTGCTCAATATATGTGTCGAGGAATGCACCATTGCCAATATACTGGTAGTTGTAAGGGATATGGATTTCTGCGTTTGCTAACAGTTTACAGTTGTTCAATGCGTTGTCAGCTATACGCCATACGCTGTTGTCGGTAGGTAGGATAGCCCCCGTCAAACTAGTAGCCGGAGCAATGCCAAGTTGCGTGTAGCAGAGGTCGTTCTGGTAGGAGAAACCAGAGGCACTGCTCTCGCTTTTAGCGTAGGTGTGCGTTGCGTTGTCGAAACGGTAACTGCGGTTACCTTCTACGACGTTGGCACCCTCGGTGTATGTGGGCAGCGTAGCTTTGCTAAAATCCCATGACTCTATGGCAGCATAGCCGCTCAGCGCACCGCCTTGAGTGCCAGCAGCCACACCTGTAATGCAACCGTTCTCAATGGTCGTAACGAGGTGCCCGTTAGCGTCGATGCCATTTATGCGGTTAGCGATGTCTTTAGCACAGACAGGGCCGCCTATAGTCAGCGTGCTGATGCTGTAGGCACGCTCTATCAGGTTGAGGGCGTGCAGCATGGGAAGCATGCCTTCCATGCCGCCTTCCTTGTATGACTGATATACCAGGGTGCTTTTCTTGGTAGGCTCGGAGAGAACATCGTCAGACTTCACCAGAGTAGCAATACCCTGCAGGTTTTCGCATGTACCCACCTGGGGCAGACCGGCCAGCGTCGTGGCGTAGTTGTATGGCATGGCGATGTCCTTCACGCTACTATTAGAGAAGCTTGTCCATGTTTCGTTGCTGACGGGATTTTCGCCAGAATCAGCAAACGAAGCATGCGTCAGGTCGATGTACGGGTTGGTGAAATCGCTGAGTGAAGTGGTAGATCCGCTTTGTATGATATCCTCGCTGTCCAGCGTTCCTGCAATTGATATAATGTTAGCATCCTTCAGCAGCTGAGGCATGTAGCCATAGGCATATCCAAGGCGACCTGTTGTTCGCAGGTAGGTCAACGTTGCAGTTTTGTTAATCTGTCCGTAACCACTGCCATACTGATAACTTTCGCCATCAAAGTAAGCCTGTGTTGCATACGGTGAAGCAGTACCTTTGTATGTAGAAACGGCATAAGTGTTGGCATTGTACTTATAATATTTGTGGGAGTCTGTACTCTTATAAGCGGAAGTTGCTGTGCCGTCATCTTCCTTTGTGAAGTCATTGTCGTAAATGATACCGTTGCGGGTTACTGTAGCTGCCGTTGTATTCTGCGGTATTACCAAGTGGTAAGTATTCAGCTCGCTGAAATCTACTCCTAACTTGCTGATGTTAATCCACGTCAGGTCCACGCAACCGACTCCACCACCTCCATTGGCACCATTGACGAATGTTTGCAGTCCCGACAGGAACGACGGAGTTACCTCGGGATACTGGTGCTGATCAGAGCCAACTGTAGTGTTAGCATAACGCGGGAGGAAGGTAATACAACTCTGGCTATTGATGAGGTCAGGCGCATTAGCCTCCAGATTGCCCACGGTTCCGTTGGTGGCGTAGATGTTCATATTCTTGACTTCAGTCGTCTTCGTGGTATAGTAAGCTACGCACTCATAACCGTCATCCACCAAAGCCTTAACATCTGCGATTTTACCAGCCTCAGTATTTATTGTTCCTGGCAGCACGATGGCAACACTGGTGGGAATAGTGCTGCTCGTGATGTTGGTGATGATCACGCCTTCGGCGAAAGTGCAATCTGATAGATCAAGCAGCTTCAGTCCAGTGAGACTGGTCTGGATATAGGTGATATCTTCAGCGGTCAGCGTACCGGTGACGTGCAGGCGCTCGATGTTGGCAACGGTGTTGTTTTCATCAGGATCCTGAGCTTCGTTGTACGTCTCTAACGCTGCGGGTACTGTTGAATTCAATAAATTTCCTGCTGCGCTAATCTCCACGTGGGAGGGTTCGATAGCTGTCAAGGTGTATTTCTTGCTGTTATCAGCAATTTCTGACAATTTCGGAACAATGCGGTCGGTGGTAAACTCCGTCGACGATGCGGTGGTAATGGTCAGACCGCTATAGTCGCCGCCTTCATCACGTGTCACCTCCACAGTACCTATGCGGTTAGTGATGTTCTCAGCCGTTATGGCATCACTTCCGCTGTCTGACATACCGTTCAATTTGATGCCGTTGATGTTCAGCGACGTCAGGCTGTTGGTATTTGATGCATTAACGCTCTTTGCCGTCAGCTGCGTGAAGTCGAAGCTGGTGGCATTGGTACCGCTGACATTCAGCGTACCTCCGATGTTGGCCAAGTCCACCTCTAGGTCGCTTGTCAGGCTGGTATTCGTCGAGTTAGTATTCGACAGGTCGACGTCGCCGCCGACGGTGGTGTGACCCAAGCTGACGGTAGCCAGACCGTTGATGCCGTGAGCATCTACAGCTGCCACGGTAGCCTCGTTCATCTGGAAATTAGTAAGACCGGCACAGCGCGACACATCGATAGTAACGTTGCTATTATTGGTATAGCTGAGATCCAGATTTGTCAGGTTGTCGTTGTCGAATATGAATGGAGTAGCCGTATTTATAGCTTGGTCTTCATCATCTTCATCGTCAGCATTTGTATCTACTGATTTGCAGACGCCGGTACCCACGGCAATAGTGACTGACTTGATACTGCTTGCGGCATTATTGATGGCAGCAAGTAAGTTGTCGCCGAACTTGCTGTAGACAGGGTTGTTACCGTAATGACCGGACACTACTCTTATCGAAGTAGTTCCCGAACGTACGATGCGTGAATCGTTCAATGCAGTGTGAAGGTATGCATAGTCGTTCAGCTCCAGAATGTCCAGCCGCTTGTGGTCTGTGCCGGTATAGGAGTAAACGGCGGCTATGCTGCCTTTATTGGGATTGGCAGCAAATACGGCCATCATATCGCCCGTCCAGTCATTAGGTAGGATGATACGGTAAGGCAAGTTGTCTGTTACCTTATAATTCGCTAACACGGCAGGAGTGATGTTCGCACCGCTGAGGTCGAGGTAGCGGTATTGCATGGGTCTTGCGTGTTCAGGGTCTGAACCCCAGAAGTTCACGTCGTCGTCGTTCAAGGCTACTGTGCTTTCTACTATCATGTACCAGGCATTGCGCAGTCCTGCTTGTTCGTCAAAAGCCTTTGACAGTCCGCCGGGCTTGTTCACCCATACATAGTCGGCCACTATTTGGTCTTTATCCTGTGTGCCGCTGAAAGGTGCATAGATATATTTAAGATTGGCATGAGTCTTCATGGCATCCGTAACGGAGGACTTCGTGTCTGATGCCTTCTTAGGCAACACCAGTGCTTCCAGCGTTGAGGGCAATGCCAAACTTCCGATATTGGTGCCAGCGTCAGCCTCAAGGCTTAGGTATTTCAGTCCCGTCAATGAGCCAAAGGCGGTCATCTGCTCTGTAGATAGTGTTCCGCCAGTGATAGTGATGCTGGTGGGCGTAACGTCAGCTTCGGCCAGTTCTGAAAGTTTGGTATCGAGTTGGCTGGCTGTGCAGGAAACGACTGGATTTACAACATTAGTCGTACCACCGCTGACACGAGCAGCCACTTCAGAAGTCAGACAGACGACGGTGGTGCCGCTGTTTACCGTGATGGTATTGCTGCCAGTGCTTTCGGTTGTGATGCTGGTCAGGTCAAGTTTCTTGTCTGCTGGCAATACAGAGGTAAGGTCAATGGCTCCTACCTCGTTCACAATCTTCAGCTTCGTGTAGTCGGACTTGATGTCGGTCAGCACGGCAATATCGCCAACTGCAGTGTAAAGCGCGGCATTGATGGTCGTGCCGGAAACAGAGAATTTGTTTACCGCAGCTGACTGGTTATAGTTCCATCGGTTGCAAACAATCAGACCGTCGGGGTTGTTGGCAAATGAAGCCGGAACAATGATGTTTTTGAATGTGAGAGGAGTGGGAGAAGATGCGTCTGCTATAGGCAAATAATAGCTTGTGACGGTCCCGCTTGTTTGCGAAGCTATGTTGACGGAGGCTTCGCTGAGGTCAAGCAGGGGAATGGATTTGTAATTGTCACTCAGGCTTGCGAGGGGTGAATCGGCTCCGCCAGAAAGCGTAACGCCAGTTCCTGTTTTGACAACGACCTTTGTAACGCCTGTGATGTCACATGGCATTACCCAATTTACCCAATCTGTATGATCTTCCTTTACTAATGGTTTGTCATTGGCATCTTTGAATGTCAATGTCAGCGTTTGGTTAGGACTAGTACCAGTAAGTTCCCAATCGGAATTTCCGCTTGCGCCGAACTTACCACTTGTAGCTGGATCCGGATCTTGTGCCCACGCCCCTATCGAGACGCAGAGCATCGAAATGATAAAGAATAAATACTTTTTCATTGTTACGAAATTTTTAATATTATTAGTTCCTTCTATATTCCAATCTTACCGAAGTTGTCGTTTTGGTTGCTTAATACTGTAGTTATATACGCAGTTTATTGTGTTCAGCGTGCAAAGTTACATATTATATACAAATTAAACAAATAATTGTATCGATAAATTTGTTTTTGTTAGCAATAATTAACAGTAGGTGTTAATGTCTTGATTTATATCAAGGCGGAGGTGCTTGCTGTATTGTTGTTTTCTGAGGCAGAGATTGGCTATTCCTTTTTTTTTTGTCCTCTCCCTCTATATTCCCTTACAGGGAA
>JAEEGH010016807.1_pt1 | contig 15696 bp, 13 predicted proteins | sample 9134181 | NCBI WGS metagenome assembly JAEEGH01 (sample SAMN16246544, study PRJNA631951) | gut metagenome | biome: gut microbiome; feature: rumen; material: DP-attached | host: Bos | place: Iran: Karaj | collected 2018-10 | reverse complement strand
GGCTCGGCGCGCTGTTCGGTACGGCAGCGGAGCTGTTTTCACCGAGCGAATACGACACCGTGACGGTGCCGCTCGTCATCGCGGCGGTACTGCTGATCACCGGAAGGGTATAGCCTCGCGTCAACTACCCACTTGCCTTGGCAGGTGGGTAGTTGACTCTTGCCGGTTGGCCAATAGCGCTCCGACAGGTCTTATACGTGGCTCTGCGAAAAATGTGCAAGTATCTAAAGATAATTTCAGAAAAATGTGGATAAATAATGTTATAACATTCGGAAAAATGTGCAATACTGTGTATCAATTCAAGGGACCGCTTACGGAAAACTATGTTCTGCAGCAGTTGCGCGGCCAGTTTGATGTCGAGCCCCGTTACTACTCCGATAAAAACAGCGAGATAGACTTTATTCTTCAATTCGGTACCGAGATCATTCCGATTGAGGCAAAGGGTGGAGAGGACAAGTCTGCGCCTTCGTTTAAGAAGTATGTCAAAGACAACCATCCCGAACATGCACTGCGTTATTCCAAGCGCGGGTACAGTAAAGATGGAGAGATTACGAACATGCCCTTGTACCTCGCGAGAAAAACCAGAGAATTGCTTTGAGTCTACATGAGAGGTTTCGTTTTTCTTGATTCTTCGTGAGATACAGGAGGAGACCACCCGATCAGGCGGCCTCCTCCTTTTCTGCTATGCGGCTGCTTCAGTCCGGATGATCAATACCCGGTCCTGGGCAGCGGCGTGGTGTCGGCGGGGCGGAAGACGACAGTGAGCCACTGGGCCGTTGCCGTCTGCCACTCATTGAGATACTGTCCGCCCACGTACGCGCGGTTGACGATGGCAGCCCCGTGCGACCGGATTGCATCACACAATGGCTTTCGGATTTCAGCAGCCGGCACGGGCTTCCACACATCAATCCCCATGCCTTCCGTCATACGGCCGCTTCAGTGCTGATTTCTCGTGGCTCAGATATAGTAACGGTCTCAAAAATGCTTGGACATGCAAAAGTATCCACTACAGAGGATATTTATAGCCACGTAATTGAGGAAACCAAACAGTTGGCGAGCAATCTTTTGGCCGAAGTCTATTACAGAGGCAAAACAGAAAGACCCTCCGTGGTCCCCAAATGGTCCCCATAGACGGTTTTTCTGGTTACAAAAATGCCGAAAAAGTTAGAAAAACCGGCCATTTCGTGAGAAATGACCGGTTTTTAGTGGTTGCGGGGGAGGGATTTGAACCCACGACCTCCGGGTTATGAGGGCTCGACTTGGCCTCTCACGATTTGTGACGATGTGCCGTAAACCCTTATATATCAACGGTTTCCGAGAATTGTCATTTTATGGTATTTGACGATTTCGGGCCATTTTTGACAGTCGCGGTCCCCTCACGGTCCCCTCAGAACAGGCAATTTGAAACACCGGCCTTGAAGATATCCTGCCGGATTTCATAGGCTTCAAGTTCACTGTTGACAGTATACACCGTCAAAAACATGTTGCTATATAATATAGCAATGGCATATCGGTACGATATAGAAGTGCGCCCTTAGTTCCGAAGGGGGTTTATTTTCGGCATTTTCTTGGTCACCACCAACTGAAATACAAACGCACCGGCTTCAATGAGCTTTTTCTGATTCTCCGGCTTCTTGATCCACTCAATAGCCTTTGCCATCTGATCCTCAAGAATCTTTTGAGCAGCTTCTTTTCCGTCTGCCATAAGTTTTTTTCGCTTTGCCTGTCGCTCAGCCTTTTTCTCATCGAAATGGACTGCCTCGGGAATAACAGCAACTTCGTATCCAAGGCCCTTCATAAACACTTCCATAGTATCACCATAAACGGTCAGAAGTACCTTTTTCAGATTTGTTCCTTCAAAGGAGGCGATGCTTTCCTCAGCAATCTGAACAGCCAGTGCTTTATCAAACCCATTATTGCCTGAAGCAAGTAACGGAAAAGCAATCGACTCGCATCCCATAACATCAGCAATTTAAGAGCTGAGATGTATGCAGAGCTAAGACGATCATACTCGTTGTGCTCGCCATCGATCCATCTAGGTACAACAGCGTGGACGATGTATTTTGCATCCAAGTCATAGGCAAGAGTAGGAATTGCGCTGCCGGTATTGCAGTGACCGAGTTCCTTGCAGGCTTTTGTCAGCTGCTTTCGGCCGGCCGCTTCGAAGATGGCTCTTGATGTTCCACTACCCTCTTTTAATGCTTCGTTCGCGGGAAGGACAATAGCATCAGCGTGGATGTTCACAATGTTCGCTTTGAAAACTTCAAAAGTCATATTAGTCAGACTCCTTTTTCTTACCGTACTCCGTAGCGGCTTCGGCAACTTTCAGAGCAGGTCTAGGTTCGAAGTCGTAGCTCACAGTTACCTCCGTCAGTATCAAATGCCTATTCCAATATTCTAAGATTAACTTTAGCCATCAGGCTATATACCTCCAGATAACAGATAAGAATCTCGGAAAAGACAGTGTATTCTGTCAATGGTGTCGTTTCAAATGATAGCGTTTCTACATATATAGCTGGCGGGGGAGTGATGACCTCCGCCATTTTTGTTTACAGCTTATCTTTTCGCATTGCTTTAATGCTTCACCCAATCAATTCCATTTAAGCGATGCCATCCATAAGAAGCTGCCAGCGGCTTTCCACCATGCTCACCACATAATCCCTTTGAATATCTGCGGAGGGAAGAATGGCATATGCAAGGCGATGCAACTCCTCCCGGTTCAGGGTGGGCGCGGAATAGGGGAGTTGCTTTTCTTTTAGCAAATCCAGAAACTCGTCGATCAGCAGGGGGCTTGTTTTACTCGGATCGCTGCCATAGCCTCTGGAGATCAGGGCAATATTATCATCGAAGTTCGGAGCCATGCACAGGACCTCGCCGGTCGCCCTGTCCCGGAGCACACCATAGTTTTTCGTGTGCCGGTCCATGTTGAAGCACAGGGCGTCCATGAACAGGATGTCCAGGTATTCCTTGCCGAGGGAGGGTTTCAGGGCGGTGAGCCGCTCGTAATTCAGCGCATAGTCCTCATTGTCGCCCACAATGGCCGACGCCGGTTCAAAGTTCATCCGGCCTTCCGTGAAGTCCCTGGTTTTCACATAGTCTCCCAATTCCTGATATTCCGCCATGGAAAAGCCCAAGGCCTTGCCCAAAGCGGCGATGAACAGCTCGGAAAACCGCTCCAGCTCGTTCTCGTTCTTATACAGCCACCAGGCCCCGTCCTCGATGCGCCAGCATTTTTCGTAGCTGCCGATATTGGTGAGCTCCGGCGTGCCCGTCTTGAGTTCCTCTGGCGTGAATTCCCTGGAATAGCTGGAAAATCTGCCGGTGAGGGCGATCTCCGCGAAACTGTCCGCCGAGAAACGGACATTCCGCCAGGTGAGGTCCGGCTCCGATTCTCCTTTGAACCAATAATCGTCCGTGATCGCAGCCCCGTGACTGTGCAGCACGGCGGCCAGGTCACTGCTGTCCGACAGGCGGAGAACCTTCTTCAGGATACGGGAATTGGTGCGGTGGCGATCGATGGCCCGCTCCTCCAGCCAGCCCAGAATATCGTCGTGGTCACGAAGATACAGCGGCATCCGGGACCTGTCCAGCGGCATGACCTGTCCGTGACGGACCTCCGCCACAGGCTCGTCCCCGCTCATCAGTATTCCGTTGAGTACCATGCGATCACCTCCTGTTTATCTTTATCCTATCATAATCCGAAACAGCCTTCAAGCCGACAGAAAAGTATTATGTTCCCTGCATGATCGAAGAGACGTCAACGGATCCAACATAGTCAAATGAACGGAAAATGACTGTATTGGATTGACTGTTGACGTCCTTTGTGGTAATATGGGAGCGTACCCAAAAAGCTAAAATAGGAAATAACAAGATTTGTCGAGGATTATCGATGCGAAATCTGAACTATAAAACCGAATATCAGAAGCTGCTGACGCCGGAGATCGTGTCTTATCTGGCACAGATCCACGAAATGAAAGGGCAGCAGAACCTTTTTGCCGAAGCGCAGAAGGAAGCGCTTCTCGAACTCCTGGAGATCGCGAGGATCCAGAGCACGGAGGCTTCCAACCGCATCGAGGGCATCATCACCACAGACGACCGGCTGAAAAAGCTCGTGATGAACAAGACGACGCCGAAGAGCCGGAGCGAGCGGGAGATCGCCGGTTACCGGGATGTGCTGAACACCGTCCACGAAAACTATGACTTTATCCCCATCCGGCCGGGCATGATCCTGCAGCTGCACCGGGACCTTTACAGATTCAGCAATTCCGCCATCGGCGGCAGCTTCAAGAACGCAGACAACGTGATCGCAGAGGAGCTGCCCGACGGAACGAAGCGCGTTCGCTTTCAGCCGGTCCCGGCCTGGGAAACCCAGGAAGCCATGGAAACCCTCTGCCGGGCCTTCCGGGAGGCCTCCGAAGACCCGGAACTGGACGCGCTCCTCCTGATCCCCATGTTTATCCTGGATTTCCTTTGCATCCACCCCTTCAACGACGGCAACGGACGCATGAGCCGCCTGCTCACGCTGCTACTCCTTTACCGCGCCGGATATTTCGTCGGGAAATACATCAGCATCGAACGGCTGATCGCGGACAGCAAGGAGACCTATTACGAAGCCCTGCAGGACAGCTCGGCGGGGTGGCATGAGGCCGCCAGCGACTATCTGCCCTTCGTCCGCTATATGCTGGGCGTGGTGATCGCGGCCTATCGGGAGTTCGACGTCAGGGCGGCGCTGCTGGTCACAAAGCACCTGTCCAAGCCCGGCAGGGTCCGGGAGATCATCCGGGCCACCACGGGGCGGATCACGAAGGCGCAGATCATGGCCCAATGCCCGGACGTCAGCCAGAAGACCGTGGAGCGGGCGCTGACGGAGATGCTGAGCAGCGGGGAGATCATCAAGATCGGCGGAGGCCGCTATACCTCCTACACATGGAACTGGGAGAAGGAGTAAAAAATGGTTACAGGCGAACTGAAAAGCAAAATCGACAGCCTTTGGGAGATCTTCTGGACCGGCGGGCTGACCAATCCCCTGGACGTCATCGAGCAGATGACCTATCTCATGTTCATCCACGACCTGGACGACGCGGACAATCTCCGGGCCAAAGAAGCGGCCATGCTGGGCCTGCCCTATGAGAGCATCTTCGCCAGGGAAGTGCAGATCGGAGACCGCACCGTGGACGGCAGCCAGCTCAAATGGAGCGTGTTCCACGATTTCCCTGCCGGGAAGATGTATTCCACCGTGCAGGAATGGGTATTCCCCTTCATCAAGAACCTCCACGGCGACAAGGAGAGCGCCTATTCCAAATATATGGGCGACGCCATTTTCAAGCTCCCCACGCCGCTGCTGCTGGATAAGGTAGTCGCGGCCATGGATGGCATCTATGAGCAGATGGCCCAGCTAAAGACAGCGGACACAAGGGGCGACGTGTATGAATACCTCCTGTCCAAAATCTCCACCGCCGGTCTCAACGGCCAGTTCCGCACGCCCCGGCACATCATCCGCATGATGGTGGACCTGATGGAGCCCAGGGCGGACGAAGTCGTCTGCGACCCGGCCTGCGGCACCTCCGGCTTCCTGGTGGCGGTGAGCGACTACCTCAAGGAAAACCGCAAGCAGGAGGTTTTCTTCAACCGCCAGAACAAGGATCACTATATGAACCATATGTTCCATGGCTACGATATGGACCGCACCATGCTGCGCATCGGGGCCATGAACATGATGACTCACGGGGTGGATAACCCCTTCATCGAATACCGGGACAGCCTGTCCGACCAGAACCCGGACAAGGAGAAGTATTCCCTGATCCTGGCCAATCCCCCCTTCAAGGGCAGCCTGGATGCGGACATCGTCTCCGCCGACCTGTTGAAGGTCTGCAAGACCAAGAAGACCGAGCTGCTGTTCCTGGCGCTGTTCCTGCGGATGCTCAAAGTGGGCGGCCGCTGCGCCTGCATCGTCCCGGACGGCGTGCTCTTCGGCTCCTCCACGGCCCACAAGGCCATCCGGAAGGAGCTGATCGAGGGCAACCGGCTGGAGGCGGTGATCTCCATGCCCTCCGGCGTGTTCAAGCCTTATGCGGGCGTGTCCACCGCCATTCTTGTTTTCACCAAGACCGGCCACGGCGGCACAGACAAGGTCTGGTTCTACGATATGAAGGCCGACGGCTACAGTCTGGACGACAAGCGCAGCGAGACGAAGGAGAACGATATCCCGGATATCATTGCTCGGTTCCATGCGTTGGATGCCGAACAGGAACGGAAACGGACGGAGCAGAGCTTCTTTGTGCCGAAGGACGAGATCGTCGGCAATGGCTATGACCTCTCCATCAACAAATACAAGCAGACGGAGTACAAAGCGGCGGAGTATCCGCCCACGAGTGAGATCATGGCCAAACTGGACGAGTTGGAAATGGAGATCAGTGCTGAAATGGATTCGCTCCGGGAACTCCTGGGGCTGTAAATTGAGGTCTGTAGGGATGCTGAAAACAACTAATCTAGTTACCCTCGGAACACTTATAAAACCTGCTAAAACGATTAGATGTGGTAACGATTCTTATCCTGTTTTGTCTATGACGATGCACAATGGGCTTGTTTTTCAAGATGATAAGTTCAAAAAGGAAATAGCCTCAAAAGATAAATCAGATTACAAAGTGGTTTATAGGAATCAGCTTGTTGTTAGTTTTCCAATAGATGAAGGAGTATTGGCTGCACAGCGAATTGTGGATGCTGGGATTGTAAGTCCAGCTTATGGAATCTGGGATATTGATCAGTCCCGAATAATCCCGGAGTTCCTTGAAAATGCGCTTCGCTGCGAAAGAGCAATTGCCTATTATAAGGCAAAGCTTAGAGGCTCAACGGCTCGCAGAAGAAGCCTGCCTACACCAACATTGCTGGAGTTTACAGTGCCACTTCCTTCTCTTGAAGAGCAGAAGACTATCCTCAAGGTAGTAAACAAAGCAAAGAAGGTAATTGGTTACAGGAAGCAGCAGCTTTCCGCTCTTGACGATCTGATCAAAGCCCGATTTGTCGAGATGTTCGGGGATCCTGAGACTAATCCGAAAGGCTGGAGAAAGAAGCCCCTTTCTGATGTAATAACTGCTGCAAACAACGGAATGGCACGGCGCGGAAATGATGAAGATGGGAATATTGTAATGCGGCTTGTAGAACTACAGGACGGTTATATTGATTATTCAAACCCGAACAGAATTGTTCTTACACAAGCAGAAAAGAAAAGGTATTTGCTAAATGATAAAGACTTCCTCTTTGCAAGAGTAAATGGGAATCCTGATAACGTTGGAAGATGTGCTGTGTTCTATGATATCGGTGAACCGGTGTTTCATAACGATCATATCATCCGGGTACACTTCAATGACAATGCTCTTGATGGCCCATTTGCGAGTGCTTTGCTAAATAGTGAGTATGGAAAGCGTCAGCTTAGAAACCAGATTAAAACGTCAGCTGGTCAATACACAGTAAGTCAGGACGGTATTGGAGCAATTGTAGCAATTCTTCCACCGTTGGAGCTTCAGCTTCAGTTCGCTGCCTTCGTTGCTCAGATCGACAAATCCAAATCTGTCATCCAGAAGTCCCTTGACGAAACGCAGCTTTTGTTTGACAGTTTGATGCAGCAGTACTTTGGTTAAGTCAAAGAAAAAACATAAAGAACAATTGCAAAGGAGCTTTAGAAATGGAAAACAACACTTCGGTCATTATCAATCTTTTTGAGGGAACTATCTCACTCTCCGGGACGGCAGAATTCGTTGAAAAAACTATGCCTACAGTTTTCGAATTTGTAGAAAAGAATCTCTCTGCCCCACAAAAAGGCAAAAGAACGAGTGCTCCAATTGAATTGGATAGTATCAATGACTCGGTTATGGATGAAGCAGAAACGAAGCGGGACACCAGCAATACTCATGACGAAAAAGAAAAGTATCTAAAAGCTGGGATTTATCATATAGATGCCGAGGATGGGGAAATCTCAATCCTGCAAAAGATTCCTGGTGCAAACAAATCCGAGAAAGCAAAGAATATCGCTTTAATTGTTTTGTACATAAAAGGAGGTAAAATTCAGGGAAAAGAACTAATACCACTATGCGAAAAACATGCCTGTTTTGATAGCGCCAATTTCGCTTCAACTTTTAAAAATGAACTTACGAATTTCGTAAGAAAAGGCTCTGGCCAGTCCTGGACTCTGGAATTAACTCAGCCTGGCGAAGACGCCGCAAAAGCATTGCTAGAGGAAATGATTAATGACAAGAAGTAACATTCAAAAAGAGTTAAATGCCATTTATCCAGCTGAGCTGGTTGATTCTTTGATGGAGAGCTACGAAAAAGCTGTCTCAGAGTATAAGAAAGCACACTGGCAGTATTTTGGAAATGAAGTTGGTCAATTTATCGAAATAGGGCGCAGAATGATAGAATTACAAACGGAAAAGAAATACACGCCTTTATCAAACAAGCTGAGTATTTTCAACGAAAGAGTCCTACTCGATTGGGAAAACCATCCCTCGTCTATTTCGGAATCCTATCGAATCATAATTCCGCGCGCTCTCTATGCGATGTACTGTATACGCAATAAGAGAGGGATGATTCATAAAAATGAAATTGATCCGAACAAGATGGATGCAATTATGTTACTCAGCAACATGAAATGGGTATTCGCAGAATTGTTCAGACTGGCATCTAAGTTATCGTTTGATGAAGCAATAGAATGTATTGATTCTATTATGATTCGAGAAACGATAATTGTTTGGGATAATGGAACAATGTTGCGCATACTTGACGTTGGAATGAAGACAAAGGATAAGATACTGTGTTTACTCTATGTTAAAGATAGCCAGGATGAGACCGAACTTAAAGAATCGATAGAATACAAAAATATTTCGGATTTCAGAAAAATATTACGGGATTTACACAGCAAGAGATTGATTGAATACAAAGCAGGCGTATGTAGGCTTTCTCCACTCGGAATTCAACGAGCAGAGGAATTGTTGGCTCGATAGCTTTTGGTGATCTAGAACATTTTCAGCCCATTCGTCTTCCAAGTGAAATATGTTGCTTTCGCTGACACGGCAGTCGCTGGGGAGAGAATTCTGAATATCAACCCCGCGGCTTGGGAATTAGGCTACCAGTATCCGAAAGTGTTTTCAGTCTCCACTAAATAGAAAGACAGAGAAAACAGTAAAAAAGAGGGAGGCTATCCCATGACCAACTTTGACATATTCCTCTCCGAACCCAAGTTCGCCTCTTTTGCAGAGGTGGCGGTTTCGGCGGAGAAGATCTATCAGATCGACCCGGCGGCCTGCGTGCTGAACTGCCGCCGGGCCATGGAGGCAGCCGTCAAATGGATGTATTCCGTGGACGGCGAGCTTGTGCTGCCCTGGGACGATAAGCTGGTCAGCCTCATGAGCACGGACGAATTCCGGGACGTGGCGGGTGAAAATCTCCTGCGCCGGATGCACTTCATCCGCAAGCTGGGCAACACCGCCGCCCACGCGGGGAGCCGGATCTCCCGCGAACAGGCGGCGCTGTGCCTGGAAAACCTCTACATATTCCTGGACTTCGTGGCCTACTGCTATGGGGAGAGCTACGAGGAGCGGGCCTTTGACCCGGCGCTCTTGAACCCCATTCAAGGGGAGGCGGCCTCGGCTGTTGACGAACACGGAGGGGATACCCTGCTAAGGGAGTCGGAAATCGACCTTGCGGCCCTCATGGCGGAAAACGCCGCCCTCAAAGCCGAGCTCACCGCCCGGCGGGAAGAACAGCAGCAGACCTATGTCCCGAAGCCCCTGGAGCTGAGCGAATACAAGACCCGCAAGCTCTATATCGACGCCATGCTCACGGACGCGGGCTGGACCGAGGGCAAGAACTGGCTGAACGAATATGAGATCCCCGGCATGCCCAACAAGTCTGAGGTGGGCTATGCCGACTATGTGCTGCTGGGGGACGACGGGCGCATCCTCGCCGTGATCGAGGCCAAGCGCACCTGCACGGACGCGGCCAAGGGCCGCCAGCAGGCCAAGCTCTACGCCGACCTGATCGAAAAGAGGCAGGGCCGCCGCCCGGTGGTGTTCCTTACCAACGGCTTCGAGACCCGCATTGTGGACAACCGATATCCGGAGCGGAAGGTCGCGGCCATCTGGTCCAAGCGGGACCTGGAAAAGCACTTCAACCTCCAGCGCACGCGCTCCAGCCTCAAAAACGTCGTGGTGGATAAGGCCATCGCAGGGCGCTACTACCAGGAGGCGGCCGTCAAGGCGGTCTGCGACAGCTTCGGGCAGCGCAACCGCCGCAAGGCGCTGCTGGTCATGGCTACCGGCTCCGGCAAGACGCGCACGGTCATTGCCCTTGTGAAGGTGCTGATGGACCAGGGCTGGATCAAGAACGTGCTGTTCCTGGCGGACCGCAATTCCCTGGTCACTCAGGCCAAACGCAATTTTGTGAACCTCCTGCCCGACCTCTCGGTGACGAACCTATGCGAGGAGAAGGATAATTATGAGGCCCGCGGCGTGTTCTCCACTTACCAGACCATGATGAACTGCATCGACACCGTGCAGGACGAGGAGGGAAAGCTCTTCTCCTGCGGTCATTTCGATCTGGTGATCTGCGACGAGGCCCACCGCTCCATCTACAACAAATACCGGGATATCTTCACCTATTTCGACGCGCCCCTGGTGGGCCTGACCGCTACGCCCAAGGACGAGATCGACAAGAATACTTATGAGATCTTTGAGCTGGAGAGCGGCGTGCCCACCTATGGCTATGAGCTGGCCCAGGCGGTGCAGGACGGGTTCCTGGTGGATTTCCTCTCCGTGGAGACCACGCTGAAATTCATCCAGCAGGGCATCGTTTACGACGAGCTTTCCGAGGCGGACCGGGAGGCCTATGAGGACACCTTCGAGGACGAAAACGGCGAGCTGCCGGAGAGCATCGCCTCCTCTGCGCTCAACGAGTGGATCTTCAACGAGGACACCATCCGCGAGGTGCTGCATATCCTCATGACCCACGGCATCCGGATCGACTACGGCAATAAGATCGGCAAGACCATCATCTTCGCCAAGAACCACACCCACGCTGAAAAGATCCTGGAGGTCTTCGGCAGGGAGTACCCCCATCTGACCGGATGGGCCAAGGTCATCGACAACTATATGACCTATGCCCAGAGCGCCATCGACGAGTTTTCCGAGCCGAACAAGCTGCCGCAGATCGCCATCTCCGTGGACATGCTGGACACCGGCATCGACGTGCCGGAGGTGCTGAACCTGGTCTTTTTCAAGAAGGTCATGAGCAAGGCCAAGTTCTGGCAGATAATCGGCCGGGGCACCCGGCTGTGTCCGGGACTGATCGATGGCGCGGACAAGGACAAATTCTATATCTTCGATTTCTGCGGCAATTTCGAATTCTTCCGCATGAACAAGGGGAAGCCCACCGCCAACATGATCGCCCTGTCCGGCGCCATCTTCCACCTCAAGGCACAGATCGCCTTCAAGCTGCAGGATCTCAACTATCAGACGCCGGAGCTGATCGCGTTCCGCAAGTCGCTGGTGGACGACATGGCCGCCAAGGTGGGGGAACTCAACCGCGACAACTTCGCGGTCAAGCAGCATCTGAAATATGTGGAGCTGTATGCCGATCCCGACAATTACAGCGCCCTCACCTATGAGGACACCCTGCTCATGCGGCAGGAGCTGGCCCCGCTGATCGAGCCGGATGCGGACGACGCCAAAGCGCTGCGCTTCGACGCACTGATGTACGGCATCGAGCTGGCCTATCTGGCGGGGAAGAAGTACAGCCGGGCGCGGCATGACCTGCTGAAAAAGGTTTCCGCCGTGGCAAGCGTCGCCAATATCCCGGAGATCATGATGCAGGCGGAGCTGATCGACAAGATCCTGCATACGGATTATCTGGACAACGCGGGGGTGGGCGAATTTGAGCACATCCGCGAAAGTCTGCGGGACCTGATGAAGTACATCCCGACCGGCAAGATCATCTATGATACGGATTTCGACGACGAGGTCCTCTCCGTGGAGTGGAAGGAATCGGAGCTGGAAAACGACGATCTGAAGAATTACAAGGCCAAGGCGGAGTTCTATGTCCGGCAGCACCAGGACAACGCCGTGATCGCCAAGCTCAAGGGCAATGTTCCCCTGACCGGTGAGGATGTCAGAGTGCTGGAGCGTATCCTTTGGAGCGAGGTCGGCACCCGGCAGGAGTATGAGGCTGAGTACGGCTCCAAGCCCCTGGGCGAGTTCGTGCGGGAGATCGTGGGGCTGGACATGAACGCGGCCAAGGCCGCCTTCGCGGAGTTTCTGAACGACGTGAACCTGGACAGCCGCCAGATCTATTTCGTCAACCAGATCGTGGAATACATCGTTCACAACGGCATGATGAAGGATTTATCCGTGCTGCAGGAGACGCCCTTCACCGACCAGGGCAGCATCGTGGAGGTATTCACGGACCTGTCCGTCTGGGCGGGCATCCGCCAGGTGATCGACCGGGTCAACGCCAACGCCGTGGCAGCGTAAAGCGCGAGGATATAATTCCGAAACCGTCCCATTCACGGCACCTTTGATCTGCCAATGGGACAGTTTGGCGAAGGCGGACAGCCAAAGGGCGACCGCAAGTTTCGATGGAGTAAAGAAAGACTGAATAAATCGCGGCAGTAACAGAGACAGAGGGATGAAGAATGACATCAGATTACGAAAAGCTTTCGAGTGCCCGGAAGCATTGATATCGCTCGGTTTCCGGCCCCTTGGTCGGGAAACAAAAAAGACAGACACGACGGAAAACCGTCATGTCTGCCGAATGGTTGCGGGGGAGGGATTTGAACCCACGACCTCCGGGTTATGAGCCCGACGAGCTACCGAACTGCTCTACCCCGCGATATCGCCTTGAGCTTTATTACTATAACACAGGCCCCATGCCTTGTCAAGCACGAAATTTCCCCCCATAGAAAGTTTCCCCCCATAGAAAGTTTCCTTCCCAACGAAAGTTCCCGCAGGATTCCATTTCATGCCTTCAAGCCGGGAACTCCACATTCCTGCCGAGGTCCCGCCTGCCGGGCAGCGGTTCGGCGTCCTGCCCCGTGAGGCTGCGATTCCGACTCGGGCTTTTGCTCGCGGTCCGGATGGCCCTCATCCAGGCTCTGGGGGGACAGCGCATCCCGGCCCGGCGCCGAAAATGGAAACGGGAAGCAGTCGCCCTTCTCAGCCGCCCGGGCGGCGCGCAGAGACGAGACCCGGAGAGTGAACAGAGGGGAAGCACTGAAAGTTTGGGCGACAAAGGTATTGTTTTTTCACGGGAGTGCGGGTATAATGTCAAAACAAAGCAAGTATTCCGCAGAGTCGGAAGAAGGCAATCATACAACAGAGCCAATCGGGAGGGATAAGGCATGGATACCCAAAAGCTGAATAAAGAGACCATGATCGCCGAAGTGCTGGAGATGGATTACGCGGAGGAGATCATTCCCCTGTTCACCGCCATCGGCATGCACTGCCTGGGCTGCGCCGCCGCGTCGGAAGAGACGGTGGAGGAGGCCTGCCTGGTGCACGGCATCGACCCGGACGCGTTCGTCAGCGCCGTCAACGGCGTGATCGACGGCCTGGCGGCAAATCGGGCCATGTAAGGAGAAAAGACCGGCCTCCGGGCCGGTCTTTTGCATCATAGTGTGATGGAGCAAATCAGACTGACGCCCCGGCTCCTGGCCGCGGGAGAAAAGGTGCAGGCCGGCGCCCGGGCTGCGGACGTGGGGACAGATCACGGTTATCTGCCCGTCTGGCTGCGGCAAAGAGGCGTCTGCGAGAAGGTCATCGCCTCGGATATCGCTCCGGGGCCGCTGGAGACCGCCCGCGCCTCTGCGCTGCGATATGGTGTGACGGGCATCGAATTCCGCCTCTGCCCCGGCCTGGCGGGCATCCGCCCCGAGGAGGCGGACACGGTGATCATCGCAGGCATGAGCGGGGAGACCATGGTTTCCATCCTGGCCGACGCGGGCTGGGACTGGACGGGGAAACACCTCATCCTGCAGCCCATGACCAAGCGCGCCGAGCTCCTGACCTGGCTCTACAGCCACGGCCTCCACATCGCGGAGGAAAAGCCGGTGGCGGAGCGGGGCCGGCTCTATTGGGTGTTCCTGGCGGAAGCGGGGGAGCGGCCCATGCCGCGCCCGGCGCACCTCTGGGCGGGCTTCAGGGAGACGGACTACGCCCACCGGCTGCGGCGGCAGCTGGAGCGTTCCCTGGCCGGGCAGCGGAATGCCCGGGAGCCGGATGCGGCGGAGCTGCGCCGGACAGAAGAACTGTTGGAGGATATGAAAGATGCCTACGGTTGGTGAGATCTTCGATTTTCTGAATCAAAAGGCCCCGGTGGAAACAAAGCTGGATTTTGACAATGTGGGGCTGCTGGTGGGCAGCCGGGAACGGCCGGTCACGTCGGCTCTGCTGGCCCTGGAGATCACCGGCGAGGTGATCGCGGAGGCGAAGGAGCGCAGAGCCGGGCTGGTGCTGAGCCACCATCCCCTGTTTTTCGACCTGAAAGCCGTCAGCAGCGAGGTCCCCCAGGGGAAGAAGGCCATGGACCTGCTGACCGGGCATATGGCCGCTGTCTGCATGCACACGAACCTGGACGCGGCGGACGGCGGCGTCAACGACGCCCTGGCTTCCGCCCTTGGCCTGGGGGACGCCCGGCCCTATGAGCCGGAGCACATCTGCCGCCTGGGGACCCTGCCGGAGGCGATGCCCCTGGCGGACTTCCTTCGCCGCACCAGGGATCGGCTGGGCTGCGCCGGGCTGCGCTATGTGGACGGCGGGCGGCCCGTGTGCCTGGTGGCGGTGGGCGGCGGCAGCTGCGGCAGCATGCTGGAGGAGACGGCCGAAACCGGCTGCGACACCTTCGTGACCGCAGACGTGAAGCACGACCAGTTTTTGCGAGCCAAGGAGCTGGGCCTGAACCTCATCGACGCGGGCCATTTCAACACGGAGAACGTGGTGATTCCCGTCCTGCGGGACTGGCTGGCGGACCGGTTTCCGGACCTCAAGCTCCGTATCGCCGCCCATGGCCAGCCCGAGAAGTATTACGTTTGAGACGGCGCCGGTTCCTGACAACGCACGGAACGGATCGGAGACAGGGATGAACTACCGGGACATCAACGCTTCGACGATCGATCGCTGGGTCGAGGAAGGCTGGGAATGGGGAAAGCCCATCAGTCATGAGACGTATCTGGCCGCCCTGCAGGGGCATTGGGACGTGCTGCTGACGCCTACAAAGCCGGTTCCCCATGCCTGGTTCGGAGAACTGAAGGGAAAGCGCGTCCTCGGCCTCGCCAGCGGCGGCGGACAGCAGATGCCGATCTTCGCCGCCCTTGGGGCGGAGTGCACGGTGCTGGATTATTCCGAGCGGCAGCTTGCCAGCGAGCGCAGGGTGGCCGAAAGGGAGGGCTACGCCATATCCATCGTGCGGGCAGATATGACAGAGCCGCTGCCTTTTCCGGACGAGACCTTCGATCTGATCTTTCATCCGGTCTCCAACTGTTACATCCGGGAGGTCAGGCCGGTCTGGCGGGAGTGCTGGCGCGTGCTGAAGCCGGGCGGAACACTCCTTTCCGGCGTTGACCACTATGTCAATTTCATCGTGGACGAGGACGAGCGGGAGATCGTCAACCATCTTCCCTTCGATCCCCTGGCCGACCCGGCGCAGCGGGCGAAG
>JAEEGH010016801.1_pt1 | contig 15702 bp, 9 predicted proteins | sample 9134181 | NCBI WGS metagenome assembly JAEEGH01 (sample SAMN16246544, study PRJNA631951) | gut metagenome | biome: gut microbiome; feature: rumen; material: DP-attached | host: Bos | place: Iran: Karaj | collected 2018-10 | reverse complement strand
TAAGTTTCAATGTATCATTAAATTCTTGAGGGTCAATATTTACATTAGTATAACTAAAATCCAATCCATTACATTTCCATTTATCAGTATACTTTCCATTTTGTACAATACCACCACACATTTCTTTGTACGCCTCTCGGATATAATCAAAACTTAAATCAACACAACTCAAGTCATATTGTCTTAGTACACGATTATGCCATGGAACATAATTATCAAATTTTTCAGCTGGAGGAGCCAATGCACTAAATACGGAAAAATCAGTTATTTCTTTAAATCTCATTGGAGTAATTGTTTTATCACTTACAAAAGTTCGATGATCTTCATAGGCAGATACACCTAAACATTTTCCTTTAGCTTGACGAATATCTGCTCCAGTTTTAAGTAAGTTTGCATCAGTAATATCAACTCCAGTTAAATCTACACCACGTAAATCAACACCCTCTAAATTTGCACCACGTAAACTTGAACCTAAATATTTAGGAACTATTACTGCATTAGTATAACTTAAATCAACACCATTTAAATCTGGACAAATATTCTTCACCTTTTTTCGCCAATTATTAGATGATCTTCCATAATCTAATGTTGTTAAATCATATTCTCTAAGTGCTTCGTTTTCTTCTTTTGTCTTAGGCAATGGATTAACATTCTTTTCTCTCATAAAATATCCCAAATCAACAAGTGCTTGTCCTAGTATATTTTTTCTATTTGTATATGGAATCTTTTTAAATTTATTTATTGCTTCACTAAAATCAACTGTATTTTTTTTATCAACTACTTCAATTGTTTTTTTACCAGTAGCAATTAAAAGAGCAACGATATCTTCTTTATTAAACTCATCAGTAGTAGCTAATTTAACTAACTTGATGTATTTACTTTTATCTTCAGCATTCTTAAATAATTCATCGACTTCTTTTAAGAACAATAAACTAACTCCACTTATAAAATCAACGCCTTTAGCTTTATAATCATAAAGGATATCAATAATTTCATATCGATTATTATCAATACATTCTTTTTTTATTACATCATAAAAGAAACTAATTAAATATTCTCTAAGCTCTTTTTTCTCTTTTGAAAATCTATCTGTAGATAATTTACTATAGTTATCTAGTATTACTATTACATCTTCAGTATCTACTCTACTATTTAACATATCTATAGCAATTTGTTTACAACTAGCTAATTTATGTAATTCTCTTATTGATGGTAATATATCATTTTCTAAATCAACTGAATATTTTGCCATTATTGTAGCCATTTGCTCTGCTTCAGCATTTTTATCAATTGTAAAAGATAATCTTTGCCCATAGTAATTATCACGTAGTTCTTCATATTTTCTTTTTAATTCTTTTACTGTATCTTGAGCAAATTCTATTATTTCAAGCTTTTTTAAAGTGTTTTCTATTTCACTTTCATAAGCATCAGTTTCTATTTTTAATTGATCTTTAGCTGCCATACACTCACCTACTATAATAATAGTACCATATAATAATAAAAAAAGAAAGTATTATAACTTTCTATTTTTTTCTTTCTTTAGTTGGAACAATATATTCACTAACAGTTGGATTTATTCTAGGTGAAATATTTGCACCTGTTCCTTTTAAGTTACAATAGGCAAATAATTTTTCTTTTCCACGGAAATCTTTATCTCTTAAATCAACACCCTCTAGATTTAACACTAATTGTTCAGTAAATTGTTGTGGATCAATATCAATATTAGTATAACTAAAATCAAGACCGCGACAATACATAGAATCAACGTATTCAACAAGACCTTTAAATTGTTTATCTTCGTTTTCCTCATATATTTGATTAATATATTCATTATAATTAATACAACTTAAATCATATTGTCTTAATACTCTATTTTCCCATGGAAAATATTCATTAACATATTTTTGATTATATGGCGCAATGGCCTTTAGACCTGTTATTTTTTCAAATTGCATAGGTGTAATCATCTTCTTGCTTACCAATACTCTCTTTGGTTCATAAGCAGATACTCCAAGGCATTCTCCAATACTTCCCGTTATATCAGCACCTGTTCCAAGTAGATTTGCACCAGTTATATCTATATCAGTTAAATCTACTCCTCGCATATCAACACCCTCTAAATTAGCATTTCTTAAGCTCTTAATCTTATAATATTTAGGTATGATAACTGCATTAGTATAACTATAATCTGTTTTTTCTAATCTAGGTTTAACACACTTATAAAATCCTTCAAGCTTAGAATATTTAACTCCCAAGTTAACTCTTGTCATATCATATTCTCTTAATTTCATATTCGCTTTAGAATTAGTAGGAAAAGGATCAACATTTGTAGCTTTCCTAAATACATTATATGCTGCTAATACCTTACCTCTTAAAATAATTGGTATACGATTTGTATAAAAAGATGTGGTATATTGTTTTGCTTCATCAAATACTTGAGTATCTTTAGTTTCAACAATAGATGGTTTTGTTATTTTTCCTGTTGCAACTAATAAATTGATAATATCTTCTTTACTAAAGTCATCATCTGTTGCATGTTTAACAAGTTCAATTATTGCTCTTCCATTTTGACTTTTAAATATTTCATCTGAATCTTCTTTAGCTTTTTTAAATATTTCATTAACTTCTTCTAAGAATAAACGAGATACTTTAACTATAAAATTAATATCCTTTTCTTTATATTCATATAATAAGTCAATTATATTAAATCTATTTTTTATTCCCTCTTGTTTAATTAACTTATAAAGCAAAGCTCCTATTTCATCATATAAAGCAGTTTTTTCAGCGTTATATTTAGGTGGGACAGAATAAAACTTTTCTATTAATTTATTTATTTCATCAATATCAACATTTTCAGAATTATCTAAACTTACAACTAATTGTTTACAATTAGCTAATGTCATTATTTCTTTAAGTGGTGTTAGAACATCAGTTTCAATATCAACAGCATATCTAGAAGTATTACTAATATTAAAATCAGCTCTTAAACCTTCTTTATATTCATTAAATACATCAAGTCTTTCACCATAATATTTACTTTGTAGTTCAGCATATTTTTCTTTAATACTATCAGCTAGTTCATTATAAAATCCAGTTATTTCTAGTTTTAATAGGATCTCTTCTATTTCTTTTTCATGAGCATCTATTTCTATTTTAAATTTATCATCAACTGCCATACATTCACCTACTATAACAATATTACCATATAATAACAAAAAAAGAAAGTGAAAAACACTTTCTATGGTATTAAATCAATTCTTTTTGCATGTAGTACCATTCTACTTTTACCACCACCAGTACATGTTGATAATGTAAGAATAGAATCTTCTCCATTAACTTCTACATTATAATTATAAACTGATCTCCTTTTTAAAGTTTTAACAAACTTATCAAATTCATTATTATTTTTAAATTTAGTATTTATATAATAATCTTCTACTTTAATACTATAAGTAGAAAAAACTTGGTAAGTAACTACTTCATTTTCTAATACTAAATTAAATGTATGATTATCTATATTTTCATACCAACTTTTCTTTATTACATTACGTAATGTTCCAAACATAGTTCCGTTATAAGTATTATGACCATAGATAACTATATTCTTATCATTCCCATCTAGTTTATTATGATAATCCATAAATATCCAACCAGCCACACTAGATTGTTTATATAAATTATGTTTTAAATAATAACTATTATCTTTTCCCTTAACTACTACATAATCTATTTTAGTACCAGGTACTTTAAGATAAGCAACTATTTCTTTATTTTTTTTCTTTAAAGAAACAAAGTCTATATCATTTTTATCTTTACTAGTATCATCTATTATTTCCTTTATTTCTTCTTGAATAATTTCTGTTTTATTATTAGCTAAATGCCAATCAATAATATTATAAATAGAATAGATTAATACTATTAAGCAAATAAACATAATTATTTTAATAATAATATTCCTTTTATTATTTTTCTTTTTTTTCATATTACCACCTTTAATAAAAGAACTAGACAAACTAGTTCTTTATTCTTTTAATTATTTTCTTTTAAATATCTTTTTGAACTAACAAGTCCAATAATACTTATTAGTAAAGTTATTAGATAAAGAACAATATTATCTCCTGTTTGTGGATTATCTGGAGGTGGTTCATGATCTCCTTGTCCTTTGACATTGTGAATAATGAAACCATATTCTCCATCTTCTTCATAAGAAGCTACATAACCTTCTGGAACATTTTCTTCACGTACTGTGTATTCAATCTTCTCACCAAGGCTATATACTAACAAATCAGTAAACTCATGTTTCCACTCGTTTTCACTAGACAATACTATTGTATCATATTCTTTACCATTTGCAAGTAGTGTAACTGTAACACTTTCAGGTGCTGCACCAAGCATAGGTTTTACTTCTTCACCTTCTGACTTGGACTCTTCTTCATCAGGTATAGAAGTTGGTACTGTAGCCTCACCTATTTGAGTTTCTTCAACCAAACCGTCTTCAAGAGCATTAACTTTTATTGGCATTACAAGATTTAATATCATGCATAAAACAACTCCAACAAGAATTAAAAATCTCTTGTTCATCTAAAACCTCCTTCATTAATTATGCTTACTATAATAATCATTAAAGGATTCTTTTTAAAGAATATTTACTCTTTTTGATACATAAAAAAAGAAATCAAAATTAATTGATTTCTTTTATTATTAATTACTCTTTCTTAAGTAAAGTTTTCCACTAACAATTCCAATTAAACTAATTAATAATGTTATTAGATAAAGAATTATGTTATCTCCTGTTTGAGGATTATCTGGTGGATTTCCTTCTCCCTTACCTTTTACGTTATGGATAATAAATCCGCCTTCTACTTCTTCATAAGCTACTTCGTATCCTTCAGGTACTTCATCTTCACGTACTGTATAAGTTATTTCTTTACCATTTTCTTTAACTGGTAATTCAGTAAATGTATGTTTCCATTCATTTTCTTCACTTAATACAACACTATCTATTTCTTTACCATTAGCAAGTAATGTAATTGTTACACTTTCTGGTCTTGTTCCAGCAAAGTTATCATCATCTGCCCATACTTTTTCTACTGTTATAGTAGTTTCTTCTGGAGTATGAGTATTAGTAATTGTTAATGTGTCTTCACTATAAGTTGTTTCATAACCATCTACTTCAAATTCAACAACTGTATAAACTATTTCTTTACCATTTTCATATTTTTGAAGACCTGTAATAGTCTTAGTCCAATTATCTTTTTCAGTTAATGTAACAGTATCTCCATTACTTAATTTAACTGTAATGCTTTCTGGTCTAATTCCGTCTTGATTATTATTATCTTCCCAAATCTTAGTTACAGTAATTTCTGTAGTTTCATATTCACGTGAATTTGTTACAACAAATGCATTCTTTTCTTTATCAAATACAATTGTTGGTTCATCATAGTTATCAACCTTAGCTTCAGTAACAGTATATTCAATTTCTTTACCATCACTATATTTATCTAATTCAGTGAATGTATGTTTCCATTCATTCTCTTCATTTAGAGTAATAGTTCCTGCTTCTTCACCATCAGCAAGTAAAGTAATTGTAATATTTTCTGGTCTAAATCCTTCTTTATTAGAAGAATCTTCCCATACTTTTTCAACACTAACAGTTGTCTTTTCAGTTTCATAACTATTAGTAATTGTTAATGTTTTATTATCAATTTCTTTTGTATAACCAGTTACTTCTTCTTCATCTACAGTAAATTCTACTTCAGTACCTTTATTATAGTATACTGCTACATCTTCTACTGTAGCTGTCCAATTATCACCTTCACCACTTAGAGTTACTTCATAAGTGTTTCCATCTGATCCTGTTACAGTAAATTTAACTGATGTTGGACGTTTTCCATCTTGATTAGATTTATCATCCCAAACCTTAGTTACTTCAAGATCTTTTGTTTCAGGTTCATAACTATTAGTAATAGTTAATGTTTTATTATCAATTTCTTTTTCGTAACCAGTTACTCCTTCTTCATCAACAGTATATTCTACTGCTTCTCCACCGTTAAAGTATTTATTAACAGTTTTTGTTGCTGTCCAAGTATTACCTTCACCACTTAGAGTTACTTCATAAGTATTTTCATCAGTTCCTGTAATTGTAAACTTAACTGATTCTGGACGGTTTCCATCTTGGTCACTATTATCATTCCATACTTTTGTTACTGTGATATCATCAGTTGCTGGTTCATAACTATTAGTAATTGTTAATGTATCATTATCAATATCTTTTGTATAACCAGTTACTGCTTCTTCATCTACAGTAAATTCTACATCAGTACCTTTATTATAATATTTACTAACTTCTTTAGTAGCTGTCCACTTATCACCTGTACCACTTAGAGTTACATCATAAGTTTTACCATCAGTTCCAGTTATAGTGAATTTAACTGATGTTGGACGCTCTCCATCTTGGTCACTATTATCTTCCCATACTTTAGTAACTGTTATTTCATATGTTTCTGGTGTATGAGAATTTTTAATTGTTGTTGTTGTTCCACTTATACTTGTTGTTGGTGTATAACCAGTAGGAATATTTGCTTCTTTCTCTTCCCAAGTATAAGTTACTTCTTGTTTATTTTTATAAGCTGGTAAATTTTCAACAGTCTTTGTCCAACTATTTGATTCGTCTAAAACATATGTTTCACCATTACTTAATGTAACAGTTACATTTTCTGGACGAAGACCATCTTGATCATTATTATCATCCCACTCTTTAACAACTGTTGTACTAACTCTTAATAGAGTATTTGTAACTGTAAATCCATCTTTTTGATTTCCTGTTACTTTTCCAACAGTATATCCAAGAATTTGACCTAATTCTTCTAATGTATAAGTAATTTCTCCATTACTATCGAATACTGGTAAATTAGTATATGTATATACCCAATTACCATCTTTATCTACTTCATAAGTTTCTGGTTGAGCTACTTCTGTATTTCCACCTTTTAAACTTAATGTAATAGTATCTGGTCTATTACTATATTTATTATCTTCATCTACCCAAATCTTAGTAACAGTTATTTCTGTTAATACATTCTTATTAGTATATGTATAACCATAAGCTCTATTAGTACTCATGATTTCACCAGTTACTAATTCATCATCTATAGTAGGTACATAATCAACTGTAGTACCTTCTTCATTTACATAAGTTGTAGCTACATAATCTACTTTTTCAAATTCAAATTTAGAATCTATATCAACTTCTTTAATTGTATATGTAGTTCCAGTTAATAAGTTAATAATTCTTAAATTCCATCCAGCTAGCATTTCAACTGTGAATGTTGTTCCACTACCAGTTTTATAATAACCAGAATTTCCATCAGCTGTTGCATCAGTTACTACTAATCCATCTTCGGCTGTAGCAAATGCTGCATCTGGATCATTTTCAACTTTTACTGAGAACCAAATATCATCACCATTTGGATCTACTACATTTATTTCAAACTTAAATGTTTGATCATCAAAATGAGTTGCATTTTCTGAATAGTTAACTGTCTTAGTTAAATCAACCCAACTTCTTCTTTCATTAGTTGCTGTTAATTTAGCTTGTCCATCTTCTATAGTTCCTACTGTATAATAGTAATCTCCTATTTTATAATAAGTACCACTTGTTGGCTCTTCTGTTCCTTGTCTTACTAAAATAGTTAAATCACCATTTATTAACATTGGATGAACTACTTCAGATTTCATTTCCCAGTTATAAACATCTGAACCTAATTCTCCAAATGAGAAATCATGTCCTGTTGTTTTAATATCAACTACGCCATTTTTAATAGTCATAATACCTACTGAAATGTAAGCACTACCTGTCCATCCCTTTTCATTACTTAAATCAAATGAATACCATTTATTATTATCACTTAAAACATTTATGGTTACTGGAGTTTTTTCTCTTCCATCTATATCGTTATCCCACTCTTTAGTTACAGCTAGCATTTGTGTTGCTGTTGTACTTACTGGATCTGGATTTTCATATTCCTTAGTATGTGTTTGTGGATTTTCTTCTCTTGTATCTTTAAATGATAATGTTGCTGTTGTATTTGTTCTTAATGTATAACCTTCACCTTTTTTTTCTAAATACATTTTAATATTTGCATCTAATGTATCATAATTACTTGGCTTGTTTTTTAAATCTGCAATTAAGTCTAAAGTTGTTTGACTTGGCCATACTACAAATGTTACTTTGTATTCTACACCATTTTCAAGAACTCCTTCATCACTTAAATCCCAGACTACTTCACCATCAGCATTTAAATCTGCTTCTGGAGCGTCTGCCCATTCTTCACCATTCTTATAATATTTGAATGAATTTTTATCTACGTCTAATAAACTACTTATTCCACTTGATGTTGTTACTTTATTTGTTGTTCCATCATTGATTGCTACAGCACCAATACCTGCCATTTCAATTTTGCTTAAAATATCATTTAACGCTTCTTGTAATGCAGCAGTGTCACTAGCATCATAATAGTTACCTGCTGGGGCTCCAGCTGTTGTTGTTAATGTTTGTAAACGACTTACATCTCCATAAGCACCAATTGTATAGAATTGTTTACCTGAAGAAACAATTTCTGTGGCTTCATCAACTGATGCATCATATGCTCTTTGTTCATTAGTACTACTATTAAAGTTGTAATATAAACCATTAGTATGTGGATCTTCGTCATAATCACCAGCTGATACTCTAACTGATGGATTACCATCAGAAACGAATATTACATAAATTGGATCACTATCTTCAAAATCTATTGAACTAACATGTTGTAATGCACCTTCCCAGTTAGTTCCTTGTGCATAACCTAAACCATTAACCATTGAACTATATTCTGCATAACTAGTTGTTTTAGTTATTCTTGTATGAGCAGTCATATTGAAATCAATTAATGCCATCTCTACTGTATTAGTAGGATTGCCTTCAATTTCATTATTATGTAATAGTGCATTTGCAATAGCATTAACTGCTGCCTTAGCAGCTTCTAATCTTGTTTGATTAGGTTGTTGTCTTGTATATCTTTGACCATTATATCGAACACCGTTATACCAGTATGTTGATCTATTACCAGTACCTTCTCTTGTCAATGGAACGTATTCACCATCAATTAATCCGTATAAATTATCTGCGTTACCATTAGTTGGTGTATAAGTTGCCTCTCCAGGACCAGCATCACGAGTTGTCATACTATTTGATGTATCAAGAACAACTATTACATTAACTTTATTAACTTGCTTTTCAGCATCACCCACAACTGTAAGTGATAGTGTATAAGTTCCATCATTATTATCTACTATTTCTTTATCATGATCTGGAATATCTCCAAGTGGGTCTGTTACTTTAATAACATATTCACCAGTTGATGTACGAATAGTTACTGTCTCCTCTGTAGTAAATGATTTTAAACTTTTAATATTATAATCATTTGAACCATCAACTTTAACAATACTTAATATCTCATTGTTACTTGTTACTATTTCATTTACTTCAGACATTGAAATATTAATTCCAAGTTTATTAATTAATTGAGAAAGTAAAATACTACTTCCACCTGGAATACTTAAATGATATTCATTATGAGTAAATGTTACTTCATAATTTTCTTCATTGTTTGTTTCAGAAACTTCTGTTTCTTCTTCATTAGCAAGTTCTGTATTTACTTCTTCAACAACTTCATTATTAATATTATTATCTACTTCTACAAGTTCATTGTCGGTTTCAACATTATTTTCTTCTTCACTTGTTAAAGCAGGATTTTCTTCTGTTTCTTCGTCGATGTTTTTTTCTTCAGTTTTTTCTTCTACAGTAGTTTCATCAACTCCTACTTCTTCCTCTTTTTCTTGAGAAAAAACATTTTCGGAATTTTCTACATTTCCTGGCGAAGGATCACTCGAGACGACCTCAACTTCTTTTTCCTTTTCTTCTGTCTCTTCCTCTTGTACTTCTTCAGTAACTTCACCAGCTACTACTTCAGGAACATCTGTTATTAGTTCCTCAGCTTTAACATTAAAATGCCAAAAGCATACTAGCAATAAAATGCTAATCAAAATTTTCTTTTTCATTTTCAAAACTCCCCTATATTATCATTATTATTTATTATAATAACGAAAAACTTGTCGAAACCCGACTAATGCTTTCTATCCTAACACTTTTCAAGTAATATGTCAAGAAAAAAATCATATTCAAAAGAGATTTTTTTCAATATCTAAAATTCATTTTTTAAGGACAAAAAAAAGAAGGTTTCCCTTCTTTTATTTTTTATTCAAAATTATATTTCTTAACACATACTACTAGTCCACTTAAACTAGTTACTAATCCTAATACATAAAGTCCAATGTTATCTCCAGTTTGTGGGTTATCATATGTTGGTTCATCAGGTTCACCTTCACCTTGTCCTAAGACATTGTGAATGATATAACCATCTTCTGTTTCTTCATATGCAACTTCATAACCTTCTGGTACTTCTACTTCACGAACTTCGTATTTGATTTCTTCTTTGTTACTATATGCAGGTAACTCTTTAAATGTATGTGTCCAATCATTTTCATTATTTAATTCTACAGTATCAATTTCTTCTTCATCAACAACTAATGCAACAGTTACACTTTCAGGACGTTTACCACTTTCGTTTTCATCATCTGCCCAAACTTTAGTAACTGTAATTTCAATTAGTTTTGGAATATGAGTATTGATTAATGTTGTTAAATTATTTTCTTCATCTAAAACAGTGTCAGTTAATTCATAACCTTCAGGTGTTTCTTCTGTCCAAGTATATTTAACTTTTTCACCATCTTCATATTCAGGTACATCTTTAACTGTAGCAGTCCACTTGTTCTCTTCATTAAGTGTAACCTTTGTACCATTACTTAGTGTCACATCGATACTATCTGGGCGAAGACCATCTTGATTATCTTCATCATCCCATACTTTTGTAACACCAACGTTAATTAATATTTGTTCATATTTTGCATAAAGTGTAATTTGTTTTGGTTCTGGTTTTGTACCAGCTTCATTTGGATAGAATGTTGTTTCAGTAACTTCATTACCATTAGCATCAAACCATCCTAAGAATTTATAACCTACTCTTGTAGTATCATAATTAATACTTACACTTTCAAAACTTGATTCACTACTAATGAATTTATTATCACCATCATATAAATCTAATGTAACATCAGGTTGCCAGTATGCATATGCATCTTCTTTCATTTCTTCAGCACCTTGGTTAGTCACATCATGATTATAAGTCTCACCAGCTTTGAAAGTTTTATCTCCTACTTTATAATATAGGAATTGATAATGTGTCTTTCCTTCTGGTTCACTGAATGTATGTGAGTAAGTTCCAAAGTGACCTTCTCCATTACTCCAACTTCCACCTGAAGTAGAAACTTCATCGTGAACAACTAAAGTATATTTGTTAGCTTTTTCAGCTTCCCATTTTAAGATATAAGTAATTGTTACTTCAGCAGGTGAATCACTAGAACGCTTGTACGGTACAACAATACGATTTGAATCAACTTCATTAGTCTTAGGATCTACATAATACATTGATTCTGGTACTGGATTTCCATTTTCATCATACCATCCTTTTACTGTATACTTAGGTCCACTTCCAAATGTAGTAAATTGTAATGCTCTAGTAGTTTTTGATGTACCATCCGTATCATGTAATGTTGATGTTTGTGTAGTAGCAACTCCATTACCACTATTTACAAAATTACCATCCATGTCTTCTTCTTTGAAAACAAATTTAACTACTGTCTTTGGTCTATCAACCTTTGTCCATTGCATATAAACATCAACTGTATCATCAGCTGTTATATCACTATTTGCTTGAGCATATAATCTATAACTTGCTGGTTTAGTTGCATCACTTGCACTATAAAGTTTTAATAGTGATGGATAAGTACTACCAGGTGTATAATCTTTATCAATTTTATCTCCACCTTCTTTAGCAGTATAGAAACCATCAAATGTATAAATGTAATCACCTGATGCAATTGTAAAGTTATCATTTATTGCATAAACAGCAGACTTCACTGTTTGACTAGATGTTCCTGAAGCAGTTGATTTTGTAGTAAATGACTTTACTATTTTGTTAGTTCTAGTATCATAGATGTTAACAGTAACAGTATATTCAGCATTTACATCTTCAGCTTCACCATCAGCTTTAGTATCACCTCTAGTTGGTTCAGCTTTTGCTTCAGCTTTAACTTCTGGAGCTTTAACCTCTTCTTGTTTAGGTTCTTCTACTTTCTCTTCTTTCTTAATTTCGATCTCAGCATTTTCTGGATCTGTTGCAACAGGCAATGTTGTATCATCATCTGCTTTAACGTTAATACACCAGAAAGATACTAACAATAAAGCAATTAATAGAAATGCTTTTTTCATTTCAACCAAACTCCCCCTGAGTCAGTTTTACGTTTTTATCTCTAAAAACATAACCCCCTGACTGACGGCTATATATAATACCACTTTATAGTTAAAATGTCAACGATTTTCTATATCCTTATTATATATATAAAAAAAAGAAGATTTCTCTTCTTAAAAATTTTCAATATTTATTTTTACTCTTTTATTATCTTGTAAATAACTATTTGCTTGAACAAGAACACGAATTGCATTTGCAGTTTTACCACCTTTACCAATTACACGTCCAATATCACTTTCATCAACTAACACTTCAATAACAATTTCTTTTTCATTCTCACTTGGGAATTCTTTAACTGTTACCATGTCTGGATTAGCTACTACATTCTTTACAAGATATTCAGTCATTTCTACTAAATTCATTGTTCACCTATTTACTAGCTTTCTTAGTTGTTGTCTTCTTAGCTGCTTCTTTCTTTGGTGCTGCTTTTTTAGTTTCTTTCTTTTCTACTGGTTCAGCTTCTTTCTTTTCTACTTTACCAGTTTTTGATTCAGCAAACTTCTTCATAATACCAGCTTCTTTAAATAGATTCTTAACTGTATTAGAAGGAATAGCTCCTTCACCTAACCATTTAAGTGCAACTTTCTCATTGATCTTAACTTGGTTTGGTTGAACTAATGGATTGTATGTACCAATAAGTTCAATATATTTTCCATCTCTCTTAGTATGAGAATCAATTGCTACTATACGATAAGTTGGTTGTTTAGTTTTACCTAATCTTGTTAATCTTAATTTAACTGCCATGATTTCACTCCTTTCAAATCAATAATAATTATATGACAATAATTAATGTATGTCAACATTTTTTTGATAACACACTAATTTTTAATGCGTTAACCATTTTATGTTAACACATTTTATTAATACAATTTCTTAGTAATAAGATTACTCTTCCATTTTTCTTTTATTTGTGTTATAATCACGTCAGTGGTGATTTAGTATGTTAAAGATGTCTGATATATTAGATGAAAAAGAAAAGGTTCTACATCAAAAATCTGAAGAAGTAACTTTTCCTCTTTCTAAAGAAGATAAAAAAACTATTAAAGATATAATTGAACTATTAACTAATAGTCAAATACCTGAATTAGCTGATAAGTATTGTTTAAGACCAGGTATGGGACTTGCAGCAATACAACTTGGAATTAAAAAAAGATACTTCGTAGTAGTTCATGAATATGATGAAGGTAAGTTTGATAACTATGTAATTATTAATCCTAAAATAGTAAGTACATCAGAAGAAATGATTTATGTTGGTGAAGGAGAAGGATGTCTTTCTGTTAATCGTGAAACAGTAGGTATTGTTCCAAGACATGCAAGAATAACTCTTGAAGCTTATGATGAAGAAGGAAGAAAAATTAGAGTAAGAGGTCGTGAAGAATTAGCCATTGCTTTCCAACATGAAATTGATCACTTGAATGGTATAATGTTCACTGATCGAATTGATAAAAAAGATCCATTTAAAAATAAAGACTTATATCGTGAAATATAAGCCTTTTTTTATTTGACAATTATTTACAAAAATTCATTGACTTTTTAGAAAAAAGTGATAGTATATAAATCACCAGTTCGATTTTAGGCGAATTGGTCGCTAGTATCACACTAGCCAACCCCTTTTTATTCTTTTTAAAAGGATCCGCCCTCAGGGGAACGGGTCCTTTTGTGTTATATAAAAAATTAAAAGAGCATGTTCTATGCTCTTTTTTTTATAAATGTTTTTCACTTTTCTAATTTATTTCATAATAATTATTTGGATCAACTTCTATATCCTTATTTATATATAGAGTAAATAAAGTATCACCAACATTAACAGTTTCACCAATATGTTTTTTTAATACTATTCCAACTGAGTAATCAATAGCATCTTCTTTAGACATTCTACCTGCTCCAAGACTAACTGATAACATACCTAAGGCTAATGCTTTAATCTTTTTAATAGTTCCAGATTTAGTACTTTTTACATCAATTGTTTTATCACTAACTTTAACACCATTGATATCTCCACCTTGGGCTTTTACAAACTCTAAAAATTTATCATAAGCTTTACCACTAGTTAATACTTCATCAACTTCTTTAGCTGCTGCTTCCAAAGAAATATTTTTAGCCATTGAAACCATTTTAGTAGATACTTCAACACACAAATCTCTTAAGTGAGATTTCTTTCCTTTTAGAATATCCATTGCTTCAATCACTTCAAGAGCATTACCTATATTATCACCAAGTGGTGTATTCATATCAGTTAATTCACAAACAACTTCTTTACCATATGCCATACCAATTCTTTCCATCATATCAGCTAGTTTTTTTGCTTCATCCATTTCTTTCATTAAAGCTCCATCACCAACTTTAACATCCAAAAGAATCTTATCTGCTCCACCTGCTATTTTTTTAGACATAATACTAGTAGCAATTAAAGGAATAGAAGATACCGTTCCGGTTACATCACGAAGTGCATAAATTACTTTATCCATTGGACATAAATTCTTTGTTTGTCCAGTTACTGCTAATCCAATATTTTTAACTTGATTAATAAATTCTTCTTCAGTTAGGTTAACATTAAATCCTGGGATACTTTCCAGTTTATCAATAGTACCTCCAGTATGTCCTAATCCTCTTCCACTCATCTTAGGAACAACAACTCCACAAGCAGCTACAATAGGTCCAATAATTAATGTTACTTTATCACCTACACCACCAGTTGAATGTTTATCAATTTTAACTCCTGGTAACATACTTAAATCAAGTACATCTCCACTCTTGATAAAGATATCTACTAAATCAAATATCTCTCTATCACTCATACCATTAATACAAATAGCCATTAATAAACTACTCATTTGATAGTCCTTAACTGTTCCATTTAAATACCCGTTAAAAATAAAATCAAGTTCTTCTTTAGTTAACTCTTCATTAACTCTTTTCTTGTTAATAATTTCTACTACATTCATATATCCTCCTATTTATATAAATCTTTAATTATTATATCCATCATCTCTAAATAATTATCTGATAAATCATAAGTCTTAATATTTAATTTTTTAAAACACTTATTATAGTAATTATTTCTTTTAATAAAACAATCACATTTCTCTAATATCTCTTTATCACTAAATATATTTATCCATTCATTATGATCATATTTTTTTATTCTATTAAATAGACTATCTTTATCTAAATAATTATAAGTTAAACCAATTATATTAATATTATTTATTTTATTATAAACACTTTCTAT
>JAEEGH010016800.1_pt1 | contig 15702 bp, 17 predicted proteins | sample 9134181 | NCBI WGS metagenome assembly JAEEGH01 (sample SAMN16246544, study PRJNA631951) | gut metagenome | biome: gut microbiome; feature: rumen; material: DP-attached | host: Bos | place: Iran: Karaj | collected 2018-10 | reverse complement strand
CGTGCTCATCATCATCAAGCAAAACCAGGGCTTCAATGACTACGACCGTCCGACCACCATTGAGAAGTATCTCAACTACGTGAAGGACCAAAAGAAAGCCACCGAGAAGGTGCATGAGATCAAATACAACGACTCCGGAAAGATTAACGAACTAGAACTGATAAAGAAATGAAAAAGATCATTGCCACTTTAGTGATTGCCTTGTGCGTCGTGGGAAGCGCCATGGCACAGGACGAACTGAGTTACGAACGCAAGCAGGCCATCGACAGCCTCGCCTTGGAGAAGGTGAGAGACCTGAGCAAATACATCAAGATCGTTGGCTCGAAGGAGACGCCTTTCAGCGAGGCCAACCGCGTCATCGACCGCGCCGAGGAGCTCTTCATGAGCGATGCCGAAATCGGTGTGTCGTCGCTCGGCTCCAACAAGATCACCTACTATCGCGTCCGCAAGTACTTCGAGCACCTCATGCGCCTGAACTACGACCGCGTCGAGATTGAATGGTACAACATCGAATACGTCAGCGACCTGCAACGTCAGCCCGACGGCACCTACGTGGGCGTCATCACCATCTTCCAGACCTTCCGCGGCTACGACAAGGAGGGCAACCTGGCCTACAAAGACACCACCAAGAAAGACATCACCGTCTACGTGAAACGCAAAGAGACACAGATCGGCGGCCGCACCATCGGCTTCTGGGATGTGCTGCTCGGCGACATGCGTGTCAAGGAAACGTCGAATAGATGAAAATCGTAAGTAATATTGTCTTATTGGCACTTACTATCGCCATCGTCTGGCCTGTTGCAGGTCAGACGATTGGCGATTTTAAGATGGACGAGACCGAGCTCTACGCCATGACCAAGCAGATGGGCCAGTTCATGCGCCGGTTCAACTACGAGGAAGACCAGTTCGGCAACCAGCTCAACCCAAAAGACCCCAAATACCGCAGCAACGAGATGCGCCGCAAGTCGCTGCCCATCCTCTTCGACCAGGAGAGATACGGCACGCAGACCGAGCTGCAGCGCTATTTCATCGAAGACGTCACAAAGGGCGACTCCACCTACATGACCTTCCTCGGCGGCCGGTGGTACTCCGAGGTGTCGTGCACCTTCCGCTACAACGGGCGCGACGTCAACGTGATGCTGTTTTTGGCCGTCGAAAAAGAGGGCTTGGGCTCGAAATGGGTGCTCACCAACGTGTATTTCTCGGAGTTCAACAAGCTCTTCCCCAACGGAGAGATGGCCGAACGCGAGAAGCACTTCCTGCATCCCATGAGCCACGAGCTCGACTTCATGAACATCTACAAGGCCTTCCAGGACCCAGACGTCATCGAATACTACGCCTCCAAGGAGTTCCAACCCGACTACCTGACCTTGTTCTTCTACGAGATCAAGAAAGGCAAGCTGATCTTCCAGCACGTCGCCTCGGTGAAGTTCCACGTCCTGCAAATCAAGGACTGGTACTTCGAGGTGTCGTGGTTCAACCGCTCGGGCCTCAACTCGGGCTGGCTCATGTCGAACGTCATCTACATGCCTGAAAAGGAAAAAATCAACCTCATCAAATTCTATCAACCATGAGAAAGGTAGCTTTACTCACGATAATGCTGCTGGGTTTCGCCTTTGGCGCACAGGCCCAAAAACTCTCGAAAGACGAAATCGCCAAATATGAGAACGAGATCAAGGCGATGGTCACCTACCTCGAGGAGACCATGAACTTCTTGGGCGACAGCACCTCGTCGGCCATAGAGAAGGAGATTGTGTTCACCGAGAGCTGGAGCAAGGTCTTCACCGACGACAAGGTGCAGATCGAAGACGACCTCGACGTGAACCGCAACACGCCCATCAACAAGGACGTGCAGGCCTATCTCAAAGACATTGACTTCTTCTTCAAGTGGGCTACCTTCAAGTTCGACGTGCAGAGCATCGCCAACAGCACCCGCGCCGACGGCACCGTCTTCTTCAAGGCCACGCTGACACGCCATCTCACCGCTATGACCATCAACGACGAAGCTGTCGACAACGTGAAGAACCGCTTCGTCGAGATCAACCTCGACCGTCAGAACAACAGCCTCAAGATCGCGAGCATCTATACCACCAAGATTAACGAGACCGAAGCACTACGCAACTGGTGGAACAGCCTGTCACAAAACTGGAAGAGCCGCATCGGTAGCGACGTGATGCTCTACGACAGCATCCCGTTGGCCAACGTGGGTATGATCACCGCCGCCGACTTCATGGGCTCGTATCCCACCATCGACCCCCTCACGGGCCAGACCATCCTCAGGGACAAGATTTTCAAGAACGACATGGCCGAACTCGACGCCAAGCTGAAGATGGCCTCCCAGAAACAACGCCTCGACCTCTCGGGCATCCGCGAGATCATCAGCTTGGAGCCCCTCAACGAGCTGTCGGACCTCACTTGGCTCGACGTCTCGGAGACCTCTGTCGAAGACCTCTCGCCCGTGCGTAACCTCAACAAGCTGAAGGTGCTGCGTGCCAACTCCACCCTGGCCGACGACCTCTCCGCGCTCAAATACAACATCACCCTCGAAGAGCTTGAGATGGCCAACACCACCCTCGACGACCTCACAGTGCTCGCCTCGTTGCGCAACCTCACCAAAATCAACCTGGCCAACACCCAAGTCAATAGGCTCACGCAGCTGAAGAGCTGTCCCGACCTCGCCTGGCTCAGCCTGAGCGGCACCCGCATCGCCAACATCGGCGTGCTGCAAGACCTGACCAAGCTGCGCACCCTCGACATCAGCAAGACCACGGTGCGCGACCTGGGACCCATCAGCCAGCTGAAGGACTTGCAGAGCCTCAACATCTCGGGCTCGGCCATCAGCAACCTGCAGGCGCTGAGCACGATGGAGAACCTCAGGGAGCTATATTGCAGCAACACCTCCATCAGCGACCTATCGCCCCTGAAGGGCAACCGCCGTCTGAGCAAGATCTACTGCGACCACTCGGGCATCCACGACGCCGAGGCCAGCGCCTTCACCAAAGACAACCCCTACACCCTCGTCATCTACGACACCGAGGCACTGAAGAGCTGGTGGAATGGCCTGCCGATGTACTGGAAAGCCGTGTTCTCGAAGCAGATAAAGGTCGACAAGGAGCCCACCACTGAACAGCTGCACCAGATTATTAACCTGCAGGAACTCGACCTCTCAGGCAACGGATTCATGCAGAACCTGATGCCTGTTAGCCGTCTCACCAACCTGCGTTCGCTCAACATCGCCAACACCGAGATTGGCTTCCTGCAACCCATCCAAGGCTTAGCCAACTTGGAGACGCTCAACATCGAGCACACCTACATCAGCGATCTCAAGCCCTTGCAAGACATGCCGAGCCTGCGGTTCCTCAACATCATGAACACCCCTGTCAACGACCTCTCTCCTTTGGCCAACGACGGCAAGATAGAGGTAGTGTTGGCCGACAGCACCATCATCGGCAAGAGCCAGGTGATGGCGCTGAAAGAACAACAACGTCAGGTGACGGTGGTGTATCAAACCGAGATCCTGAAGACGTGGTGGAACGGCCTTGACGCGATATGGCAAGCCATCTTCCGCAATGCCGTTGGCACCCAGCAGGAGACGCCCGAGGCCTTGCAACTGCAGCAGATCAGAGACCTGAGAGAGCTCGAGATCACTCCTGAGTACCCCATCCTCTCCTTGGAACCGCTCACCAACCTCATGTGGCTCGAACGCCTCACCATCAACAACCAAAGTGTGAGCGACCTGAAACCCTTGGAGAACAAAGAGTTTCTGGTGGAACTCAACGCGCAAAACAACCCCGTCAGCAGCCTGAAGCCCATTGAGGGGAGCACCCTCTTGGAACTGCTCAATATTGAGAACACGCAGGTCGGCGACTTGGCCCCGCTCTCGAAGATGGACAACCTCGTCACCCTCAACGCTAGCGGCACGCCCGTGAAGTCGCTGAAGCCCCTCTCGGGCCTGCAGAAGTTGGAGAACCTCTTCGTCAACAACACCAACGTGCGCAGCATCTCGCCCGTCGAGAACATCCCGACGCTGAAACAGCTGAAGGTCTACAACACCAAGGTGAAGAAACGCGCCGTCGAGTCGTTGCAGCAAAAACGACTCGATCTGAATATCATCTATTATTGATACCCTACTCACAGTAGGACCACGCCTTTTGGCAAGGGTCGCTGAGCCCGTCGAAGCGCCCTGTCGAAAGGCGTTTTTTATTCTGTTTTTTCTTTTGACTTGAAAGATAATAATTTGTATTTTTGCAAAATCTTCCAATCTTGAAATAGGGAATTGGAAATCTTGAAATCAGGAATCTTGAAATTTTTAAATATAGTATTATGGAAATCAGAAAATTAGAGCAAATGTTCGAGGTTTTGCGTAGCAAACCCAAGAAACGTCTTGTGGCCGCCTATGCCAACGACGACCATACCATCTGCGCGGTGAATGCCGCCGTCAAGGAAGGTCTCATCGAAGCCACGCTGATTGGCGACCAGAACGTCATCGCTGAGGTGTGCAAGGCCGAGAATATCGACATCAACAACTTCAAGGTCATCCACGAGCCCGTCGACGTGAAGGCTGCTGCCATGGCCTGCGACCTCATCAACGCCGGCGAAGCCGACATCCTGATGAAGGGTCTGCTGCCCACCGACAAGTACATGCGCGCCATCCTCAACAAGGAACGCGGCCTCTGCCCGCCCAATGTGACGCTGGCCCATGTCGCCGTCATCGAGAACCCCAACTACCATAAGCTCATGGTGGCCTCCGACTGCGCCATTATCCCGCTGCCCGACATCAAGCAGAAGCAACAGTTGCTCAAATATGTGACCTCTGTGGCCACCAAGTTGGGTGTCAGCTGCCCGAAGGTCGCCATGGTGACCGCCACCGAGCAGATGAGCGCCGGCATCCCCGCTTGCGTCGACGCCGCAATCATCGCCAAGATGGCTGAGCGCGGCCAGATCAAGGGCTGCATGGTGGAAGGCCCCATCAGCCTCGACCTCGCCTTGGATGCCGAGACCGCTGCCATCAAGGGCATGAAGAACCCCGTGGCCGGCGACGCCGACTGCCTCGTGTTCCCCAACCTCGAAGCCTCCAACGTGTTCTACAAGTGCTGCACCAAGTTCGACAAGAGCGAAGTGGGTGCTATGCTCATGGGCGCCAAGGTGCCTTGCGTGCTCAGCTCGCGTGGCGACACGTCGAAGACGAAACTGTATTCCATCGCACTGGCTGCTATGATGGCGTAATTGCTAACCAAAAACACCCAACAACATGTATAAATTATTAATCATCAACCCCGGCTCCACATCAACGAAAGTTGCTGTTTTCCAAGATAAAGAACAGGTGTTCAAGAAGAACATCAAACACTCCGTGGAGGACCTTGCCAAATTCGACAGGATTGCCGACCAGTTCTCCTATCGTAAGGAAATGATCCTGAACGAGTTGAAGAACGAAGGCATCAACCTTGACGGTCTCAGCGCCGTGGTGGGTCGCGGCGGCCTGCTGCATCCTCTCACCTCTGGCGTCTACGAGGTGAACGAGGCCATGATCAAAGACCTCATCGCTGCCACCTATGGCGAGCATGCCTGCAACCTCGGTGGCCTCATCGCCAACGACATCGCCAAGGAATACGGCGTGAAGGCCTATATCGCCGACCCCGTCGTCGTCGACGAGATGGAAGACGTGGCCCGCTATTCGGGTCACCCGCTCTTTCCGCGCATCTCCATCTTCCACGCCTTGAACCAGAAGATGATCGCTCGTCAGCACGCTGCTGCCGTGGGCAAGAGATACGAAGACCTCAACCTCATCGGTGTGCACCTCGGCGGTGGCATCTCGGTGGGTGCCCACAAGAAAGGCCGTGTTGTCGACGTCAACAACGCGTTGAACGGCGACGGTCCCTTCACCCCCGAGCGTTCTGGCGCCCTGCCGTCAGGTCCTCTGATGAAGGCCTGCTTCAGCGGTCAATACACCAAGAAGGATGTCGACCTCATGCTGAAGGGACAAGGCGGCTTTGTCGCCTACCTCGGCACCAACGACGCTCTTGAGGTGGAGAACGCCGTGAAGGCTGGCAACAAGGAATGGGAGAAGGTATACCGCGCTATGGCCTATCAGGTGGCTAAGGAGATCGGCGGCCTGGCCGCTTCGGCCTTAGACATGGATGTCGATGGCATCTTCATCACCGGTGGCATGGCCTACGACAAGACCTTCTGTGGCATCGTCAAGGAACATGTCGAGAAGATCGCTCCCGTGTATGTCTATCCTGGCGAGGACGAAATGAAGGCCTTGGCATTGAACGGCCTGATGGTCCTCAACGGCGAGACCGATGTGAAGGTGTACGAATAATTTTGTAGAGACGCGCCATAGCGCGTCTCTACAAAATTAATTCCCAGCACAAGCGGCCGTAGCCGCGCTAATGGTAATACCTGGAATGTTTTCCAACTGGTGCGCACACGATTCAAGAGTGGCACCCGTGGTGAGCACGTCGTCGACGAGGAGGACGTGCTTTCCTTTTAACTCGTCGGCGAAGCGCACCTCGAAGATGTCCTGCACGTTCTGGAAACGCTCCTCGGCCGATTTGTGGGTCTGCGTCTCGGTGTAGACGCCCCTGACAAGGTATTTGTCGCCGATGGGGATGCCTGTCACCTCGTGGATGCCGTGGCATATTATCAGGCTCTGGTTGTAGCCGCGTTGCCGTTCGCGTTTGGGATGCAGCGGCACGGGGATGAGGACGTCGATGCCTTGAAACAGCGGCGCGTCCTTGATGCTCTCTCCGATTTGTTGGCCGAGGAAGACCCCTGCTTCTTTGTTGCCTTTGTATTTCAGCTGGTGGATGAGATGCTGCACCTTGCCCGACTTGGCGAAGAAGAGGCAGGCCGTGACGGCATGGAATCGTACGCGGCCATAGAAAGACTGTGCCAAGGGGTTCTCGGGGTTGAGTTCATAGCCTGTGTGGGGTAGGGTATAACGGCATTTGAGGCAGACCGTCTTCTCGTCTTTGAGCAGCGCCTCGCCGCAGGCAGCGCAGACGCGGGGATAGAACAGGTTGAGGATGCTATCGAGCCATTCGCGGAGTTTCATGGTCTCTTAATGTCCGAAGTGGATGTATTTCTTTCTCGGGACCATAGGCTTGACTTTGCCTACCACGTTGGTCGTGTCAAGTCTGTTCTTGGTGTTCTTGGTTTCGTCGGCTTTGTCGAAGTCACTCCAGCTGTAGTCGATGGAAAAATCCAGTGAGTCGGGGAGGAGCTCGTCGGTGCGCCCTTGTTCGCGCAATACTTCGTTATACATCTTACGGTTGCGGCGCAGGGTGGATTGGCGGCGGGCCGAGGCGTTGTATTTGTCGTAGAGGTATTGTATCGGGTTGGCGGTGATGGTGGGTTTGCCGTTGCCCACGGGTTCGCGGCTCAGCCAGAGGTCGTCGAGGTCGTCGTGGAGCCGCTCGATCTCGCTTGGGGTCTCGATACTGGGCATGGTGACGAGCATCTGCTTGAAGTCCTCGTAGTTGCTGAAGGGCAGCACGGTCACCTCGCGCAGGGTGATGGTCTCGGGAAGCAGACGGATGACGAGGGTGTCGGCGGAGGTGAGGCTCTCATCGATGGTGATGAGGCGGCGTGTGTAGCCCACGCAGCTCACCCACAGCGTGTCGACCTGCTGTGCCTGGATACGGAACCTTCCTTGTTGGTCGGTGATGGTGCCGTGGTGTGCCATCTTACTGATCACGTGCGTGTTGCGGATGGGATGCAGGCTGTCGGCAGTGATCACATAGCCATAATACTCCACGCGCTTGGGCTTGCCTTCATCGCCGTTTTGCGCGACGGCGGCGAGGCAGCATAGCATCAGTGACAATATAAGTAGCAGTTGTTTCACTCCACTATTAACGACATTTGGTTCAAAATAGTTTATCCTTTCTCCAACATTTTCTCCAACCTATTGTACCAGTCCTCCCCGAACTTGCGGATCATCGGGCCTTTGAGGAATTTCCACAGCGGGATGCCGTCGCGTTCGCCTTTGCGCTTAGCGGGCACGCACACGCTCCATTCGTGGTAAAGGATGTGGGTGAGGCCGTCCTTTTCCACCAAACGGATAGGGTAGAGGTGGCAGGAAATGGGTTTCCAAAAGTCGCATTTGCCTTCGAGATAGGCCTTTTCGATGGCGCAGAGCGCTGTGCCGTTCTCATGGAAATAGACGAAGGCGCATTCCTCGCCGTTCACTAAGGGCGTGACGAGCTCACCCGTCTCGTCGTAATCGTAGACGTCGTTATCTTCGATCACCTGGATGCCCTCGGGCCGCATATACGTCTTGATGGCTTCGAGGTTGTCTTCAATGCGCTCTATCTCAGCGGCTTCGAGAGGCGCACCGGCATCGCCGGCCACACAGCACCAGCCCTTGCAACGCGGCAGGCTACAGCAGAAGTAGGCGTTGAGGAACGCGTCGGTGATCACTACATTGTCGAGGATAATCATGCTGCAAAAATAATTTTTTTCCAAAAAATGCTTGCCATGTAAAATAAAAGTTCTAACTTTGCAGCGCAAAGTACTTTAAAGACCATGGAAAATAAGGAAGCTCTCAATACACTGAACGACATCAAGGAGATGATGGAGCGTTCGTCCAAGTTCAAGGCTATCAGCGGGTTGTCTATCATTATCGTGGGCATTTTAGCCTCGCTGGTATCGGCCTATATCTATTTCTTCTTAGGCGATTATCATATCAACACGCCGAGCAAATGGCGTACTACCATCATCGTGGCGCTCTGCCTCTTGGTGGTGGCCTTCCTGACGGTGTTTCTCTTCGCCTATCTGAAAGCCAAACGCCATCAGCTGCGTTTCAAGATGGATGTCACGATGCGTCGGCTGCTCCTCAATTTCTTCATCCCCATGGTCGCCGGCGGCCTGCTCTGCCTCGCCTTGGTGCAGCAGCAGCATTATGGCCTCATCTCTTCCATCACGCTGATCTTCTACGGCCTCGCACTCATCAACAGCAGCCATTTCAGCTATCCCGCCCTGCGCTATTTAGGCTATGTCGAGCTGGCCTTGGGTATCGTCGACTGTTTCTTGGTGAACTACGCCCTGCTGACCTGGTTCCTTGGCTTCGGGGTGGCCCACATCGTGTTCGGTATCGTCTTCATGCTAAAATATGAAAGGAGCAAGTAAGCCATGATTGCCAATCTGGACGGTTTAAACAAGGCTTTCGAAAGCAAGATCCGACTGGGCATCATGTCGGTGCTCATGGCCAACGAGTCGGTCGACTTCACCACGATGAAGTCGCTGCTCGAGCTCACCGACGGCAACCTGGCCAGTCATGCCCGCAGCCTCGAAGAGTTGGGTTACATCCGCTGCGAGAAGCGATTCATCGGGCGCAAACCCAACACCAGCTATTCCATCACCGACTTGGGTCGCGCTGCCTTCTCCGCTCATATCCAAGCCCTTGCGTCGTTTTTAAATAGCCAACAATAGAGGAACTCTTTTTTTTGATACGTTAACTTTGAAATTCAAAGTACTTTTAAATAATAAACAACCATTAAAAACTAAACATCATGACAACAGAAGAAAACAACGAGGTCAGGGAAGACCTGCCAACGGAAAACAAAAGACAAAGCAACAAGAAAGCCCGTCCGGGCCTAAAACTCTTGCTCATCGCAGGGATGTGTGCGGTATTTTTCATCCCGCAACTCCTTTTGAAGAATCTGGTCTCGGAGCGTAAGAGCACCGAGGGCGAGGCCGAGAGTGAGGTCTTCGAGAAATGGGCTGGACCGCAAACCGTCACGGGTCCCGTTATCAAGGTCGAGTATTCGTGGGTTGAAGGGAAAGACGAGAAAAAAGAAACCCGCACCAAGGTCATCCTGCCCGAGCTACTGGACGTGAAAGGCCAGGTGAACACCAAACATCTGAAACGCGGCATCTACGACTTCTCCGTCTACGAGACCGCCTTGGACATCACCGGTCAGCTCAAATTGCCGAAGGATTTCGAAAAACAACAAGGTGAGTATGAATGGCATTTCGAGAATGCCAAGATTGTGGTGGGGCTGCCCAACCTGCGCGGCCTGAGCGACAATGTGGCACTCAATTTAAGCGGTACGTCTTACGACATGGTGGCCGAAACGGGCAACCTGAAAGGACTCTCCTGCGAGGTGGATCTTTCGCAACTTATCGAGGGCGAGACCCTTGACTTCTCGTTGGTTTTACCCTTCAAAGGCTCGGGCGATCTAATGTTTGCACCTGTCGGGCAGACCACGACGGTCAGTCTTACCTCGGACTGCGTCACGCCGAGTTTCAACGGCTATTACCTGCCCGACGATCGTCAGGTGGACGATTCGGGCTTCGTGGCCTCATGGAAGGTGTTGGCCATCAACCGCGATTATCCGCAGGTGCTGGATGATTCTTTCTTGAGATTCAACGACTATGGCTGTACGAATTTCGAGGAGTCGACCTTTGGCGTGGAGCTGAAAGTGCCCGTGGAGCAATACCTTCAAACCGACCGCGCCATTAAGTATGCCTTCCTCATCATCCTGCTCACCTTTGCGGCGGTCTTCTTCATCGAGATGCGCAAGGCCAAGCCCGTCCACCCCGTGCAGTATCTCCTCGTCGGCATCGCGCTTACCATTTTCTACACGTTGTTGCTGTCGTTCTCTGAGCACATGAATTTCGGGCTCTCTTACCTCATCGCCAGCGAGATGACCATCGGCCTGATCGTCGCCTTCATGGCCTCTGTCACCAAGGACAAAAAGACCGCCTTGGGCATCGGCCTCCTGTTGGCGGTGCTCTATGCTTTCGTCTATGTCTTGCTGCAGTTGGAGAGCTATGCCCTGCTCGTGGGAAGTGTCGGTCTCTTCATAATTTTAGGAATTGCCATGTTTGCTTCACAAAAGATTGATTGGTACAAGAAAAAAGAGTAATTTTGCAGCCGCAAAAGCAGGTGAGATTCCCCTGCGGGGAATGGAGTAGAGCCATTAATTGTATAACGCGGCGGCGGATAGAACCTACGAATCGTAAGTGCCACAAGCCACCGCAAAATACAAAAACGAACAAACTCCATTCCCGAAGGGAAACTCTTCTTAAATCTTTGAATCTTCAAATCTTTTAATCTTTAAATCATAAAGTAATGGCATTTAATCTTAGAAACAGAAACTTCCTGAAGCTTTTGGACTTCACTCCGGAAGAGATTAAGTTCTTACTGAAACTTGCCGCCGATCTTAAGGCCGCCAAGTATGCAGGTACTGAACAACCTCACCTCGTGGGCAAGAACATTGCCCTTATCTTCGAAAAGACCTCGACCCGCACCCGCTGCGCCTTCGAGGTTGGTGCCAAAGACCAGGGTGCCCATGTGACCTACCTCGGTCCCACCGGTAGCCAGATCGGCATCAAAGAGAGCATGAAAGATACCGCCCGCGTGCTGGGTCGAATGTTCGACGGCATCGAGTACCGTGGCTTCGACCAAGCCACTGTCGAGGAACTGGCCCAATACGCCGGCGTCCCCGTGTGGAACGGTCTCACCGCCGAAGCTCACCCCACTCAGATTTTGGCCGACTTCCTCACCATCCAGGAGCATACCGACAAGCCCCTCAACCAGGTGAAGTTCGCCTATATCGGCGATGCCCGCTACAATATGGGTAACAGCCTGATGGTCGGCGGTGTGAAGATGGGTATGGACATCCGCATTATCGCCCCCAAGAAACTGCAACCGGCCAAGGATCTTGTCAAGAAGTGCCAGGAAATCGCCAAGCAAACCGGTGCCAAGCTCACCATCACCGACGACGTGGAGAAGGGCGTGAAGGGTCTTGACTTCATCTACACCGACATCTGGGTGTCGATGGGCGAGCCCGACAGCGTGTGGAAAGAGCGCATCAAGATGCTGATGCCTTACCAGGTCAACGCAGCCCTGATGAAAAAGACCGGCAACCCCAAGTGCAAGTTCATGCACTGCCTGCCTTCGTATCACAATCTGGAGACCAAGGCTGGCCGCGACGTCTATGAGAAGTTCGGCCTGAACGGCATCGAGGTCACGGAGGACGTGTTCGAGAGCGAGAACAGCATCGTCTTCGACGAGGCCGAGAACCGCATGCACACCATCAAGGCCGTTATGGTGGCCACGCTGGGAGATTAATAGACGCAGAACGACAACACTAACGTTCTAACCGTCATGCCGGACTTGATCCGGCATCTCCCAAGCGCGGAGACGAATCCCTTGCTTTGGGAGATCGCGGGTCCGTCATTCCGTGAAAACGGAACCGCAATGACGATAAAGGCAAAAAAAAAAGGAACCTCATTGGGGTTCCTTTTTATGTTTTTATGGCCTTTTCAACCTAGAAATAGTTTGTAATCCTTTTCTTTAATCGGTTGATTATCAAAGTAAAAGTTTTTGAAAAGTTTGTAAGGCCCCTCCCCATTGCATTTTTCAAGCATTTTTTGTAATATTTTTGCGTTGTCAAAATAACACAATATGACATTGCACAAAATGACTCGGATGGCAAAAACGCTGGGGCTGGTTTTCGGCTTGCTTCTGCTGTTGTCTGCGTGCGGCAGCAAGGGCAAGACGGAACGTATGGTCGCCGTTGTGGATGAGGTGCGCGCCAAGTACAAGGCATACGAAGACATCAGCAACGAGGACCCAATCTTTGAAGCCTACGACTATTTCGTGAAACGAAAAGACTTCGAGAACGCCGCGCCCGCCGCGCTATACAGCGGCTGCGTGCGTCAGGCCAAGAAGGAGTATGAGGCTGCCATGAACTGCTATAAGGAAGCCGACCATTACGGCCGACTGGTCGGCGACTCGGTTAGTGCCGCTTTCGCACAATACTATATAGGTGACCTCCTCAACGCCAGCGGCAATGAGGCCGAAGCCATCGAAAACTACAAGGCCGCCGCCGAACTGTGGGGCGACAGCCTCTCGCGCAAGGCCAAGTGTCTCAACGCTGTGGCCATGATGCACATCGTGAACGACGAGTACGACAGCGCTTTCGTCTATCTCGACCTAGCCTTACACCTGGCCCAAACCTCCAAAGACAAGGTCGCCGAAGCCTCAGTATGGAACAACTATTCCGTTGCCTATCAGTTGCTTGACGAAAATGATGCCGCTTTGGACTGTTTGCGAAAGACTTTGCCCTTGGTGGACGAAAAACGTCGCCCCATCGCCCTGCTCAACTTGGCGAAGGTGTATTTGGCCATGGACAATCGCGACTCCTTGGAATGCTATAAGACACAGATGCTCAACGCGATAGAAACGGTGGAGTGTAAGCCTGAGACCATGGCCGCCGTGTACGGCTTCCTCATCAACGACGCCTTGAGCGTGGGCGACTACGAAGGCGCCTATCAGTTTGAGAAACAACACGAACAGGTGGCCTTGGACCTCCTCTCCGACCAGACGCAGAGCTCCGTTCTCGAAATCCAAAAGAAATACGACTTTGAGGCGCAGGCCAACCAACACAACCGCCAGATGCTCTCTCGGCAACGGCTCATCCTCCTCCTCACGGTTGTTTTGATCGTTGCTTTGGTAGCTGTTACAATACTGATTCTCAATGCTTTGAAAAAGAAACGTATTGAAGCTGAAATCAACGCCAAGTTGCTGGAACTGAAAAAACGCAATGCGCAACAACAACAGGAGCAGAATGCCATTCAGGCGCAATACAATGAAATGCAGACAGAATTCGGTGACAAGTTGAAAGACGAATACCTGCAGAAATGCCACATCATTCGCTGCTTCGAGGTGTTGTCGCACGACAAAAACAACCCGATTGCCTTCAAGGATTTGGAAAAGTCGCTTTTTGAGGGCGAGGACCATTGGGCTGGTTTCGAGGCGGCCTTCGAGGGCGTGCATCCGGGATTCATCTCATACGTGCATAGGCAGTATCCTGACCTTAGCGAGTTGGAGTTCCGTTACTGCCTGCTCTCCCACTTCAAGCTCTCGCGCCAGGAATACGCCGACGTGCTCGGTTGCAGCGTCTATAATGTCGACAAGATAAGGGCAAGCCTTAACACTAAAATGAAAACAAAAGAATAACAATATGAAAAACAAGATTTTAGCATTCACTTTTACGATAGCCTTTGCATGCATCACCGCATCTTGCATGAAAGAACCTACGTATTACTCGCTCATCGGCGACAAGGACAAAATCGACATCAAGGGTTCGCTGATGGGTGGCGACATGAGAAGTCCAAACATTGAGGCGGGCTATCTGGGCAAGACGGTCTACGTGTATTTCCACGAATACATGGACTATTGCAAGGTGACCATCAGCAACGCGCAGGATTCCGTCCTCTTCTGCGAGGAGACCCCAACCTATCCCAATGCCGAAGTACGCTTCTATATGGGCGACCAACCCTTTGGGCGTTACCATCTCGTCATCAGTAACGGCATCGACGAGGCCGAGGGATGGTTCAACAATTTTAAGATTGTGGCAGTTAGACCGCATTAGTGGATTTAAAACCTAAAGTCAAATATATAAAATGCAACACCTTATGAAGAAAACATTTTTCTTTCTTTGCTTGTTAGTCATCGCATTAACATCTTGTGACCCTGGATACGGCATTGATTTCAAACTTGTCAACAATATTGGTCAAGCAGTAACATTCACTTCAAACCCTGAATACCAAGGATTTTGGAAAGATCACCCTGATGGCATTACGATTGGATCAAAACAAGACACAGTGTTTTTCGTTAGTAATGGTTTGGGGGCAGCAAATTTAGCTACTGCAAAAGCCGATTTGTTCATGGTTTATGGCGATACTATTGTTTTTACTTTTGATGATGGCAAGCGTTTGGTTTACACGCAAGATGAAGGAAACGGGCCTTTTGATTTTGAAGGGAACCGTTATATTTGGACAACAAAAAGAGGCAATATGTTCCTGCTACGCTATGATTGTTATGGGTATCTTACCTATATGATTACTGAAGAGGATTATGCCCAAGCAGAATAAGGAAATCGAATAATCGGGAGAGTATTAAAAACCAACAATTAATGAAGAAAAGACTTTTCATACTCTGCCTGATGGCATTCCTTTCGGGGTTTGTGTGGGGACAAGCCTCAGACAGCCCATATTCCATCGTGGTTCATGCAGCCGGTGGTCGTGGCGAATTTGAAGGTTTGGTCGAAAATAGGAGTACCAATCATTGGGTTGTCGCAATGGGCATAGATGAAAAGTGGAGTTTTTCGGAACGATGGGCGTTGGTGTTCGGCTTAGACTACCAATACTGGTATTTTATAGACTATTATGTTAATGGTGGATCCTATAGCAACGAGCCCCCTCCTGACAACGCAAATGGCCATATTATACGGTTGCCTGTCCGTTTGGAGCATCAAATAGATGAGTATTATTTGGCGTTAGGCGCTCTTGTAGAAAAGGGATTCGGAGATCGTTCTGAAGGCAGCCTCAAAGACATTCTGTCCCTTGGACCCATCGTGGAGGTAGGCGGTAGGATTAGGCTCTCCGAAAAAAGTGCACTTCGGATCGGACTGCAACTCTCTGTGGGCCACACCTTCGGCATTGGCAAATACCAAGACTTGGAATGCACACGAGTGGAAACCGGGTTGCTTCTGCGGATTGGATATAAATATCATTTTTAATATAGTATAACCTTAAATCATCAACAAAATGAAAAAGACAGTATTAACCCTCGTTATGGCCCTCTTTGCCATTGCCGCATTCGCGCAAAATGAAGAAAACAAAAGTTTTATCCCCAACGGATACCAAGGCTTTTTGGAAGAAAGCAACTGCTGGCATTTTGACAAA
>JAEEGH010016794.1_pt1 | contig 15706 bp, 13 predicted proteins | sample 9134181 | NCBI WGS metagenome assembly JAEEGH01 (sample SAMN16246544, study PRJNA631951) | gut metagenome | biome: gut microbiome; feature: rumen; material: DP-attached | host: Bos | place: Iran: Karaj | collected 2018-10 | reverse complement strand
CAGGAAAAGGCCGGGGAACCTTATGAAGTGACCGGTGAAGCACTAGATGAAGTTTCATCTAAGCTGGGCACTGTCATAAGTGATATCCGAAAAATTGTCATAAGGGGTGACAGTCAGGAGGATAAAGCAGAGAAAAACAGGCTGACTGCAGAATATAAAGAAAAGTATCCGGGCATAAGAAAGGTACCATGGTATTATACGCACTTTAAGACACAGTATACAAAAGAAGAAAAGGAAAAACTGTGTGAACATGTCTATGAACTTAACAAGCTGTATAACACCTATGATTTCCGCTATGTTTCAACCCATATGGATGCTGCCCTGTCGTCTAACTACGGCCAGATTGATTTATGGATACAGCAGTTCATATATTTCTTTACAAATGCGTATAAGGAGGATCCTGTTGTTATTGAGAAATTCTTACAGCTTGAGGGCAGATATGAGGTGGCAAAGCCTAAGGATGCCCTCCTTAAGGAACTGCAGGATAAAGATGGCAACGGTGATATAACCCTTCCGACCTATCTTCATTATGATGAGGATGCATACGAGGGACTTAAGAAATTGGCGAGTGATGATACCGTTGACCTTCTGAATCTCAAGCTTAAGGCACTTGATTTCAATGAGCGTAAGATACTGATGAACAAGGCAAGGGCAAAAGAAATGCTGGCGCAGATCGATGAGGCCAAGAAGAAGGCTGAAATCTTCTATAAACTCATGGGCTGGACAGAGGAACCGCAGTGCAAGTTCTTCCTGAAGCAGGATGATTATAAGAAGTTCAAGGACATCAACGAACTGGCGGTTGATCCCGGCAAAACCTACCTGTCCATAGATAACAGGAATTATATTTACGGAGTGAAGGAGTATGCCAAATATGCTTCCGATAATGAATTTGAACAGGCGTTTGCGGCAGAAAAAAAGAAGCGTCATGACCCGAAAAGGTGGGATGATCAGAATTTTGGCTGGAACGCCCGCTATGAATATGAACGCGAAGAAATCATGAGGCATAATCCACTGAGGGGAAACATAAGAGAAGTGGAAGATCTGCAGAAATAGACTGCAAATGAAGGCAAGGCATCTTAAAAAGATTCCTGAAGCTGACCGGTAAACGGGAAGGGAGCCTGAACAGCCCCTTCCCGTATTGTTTTTTGCAGTATCAGGTGAATATTGGGTCCGATTAGGGTATAATATATTCTGTATGTCGTAAGCCCTGCGGGAGTCCGAATGTGGGCAGGATTGTGAATACCACCTGCATGTACGGTGACAAGCTGTATATAGGAACTGACACCGGGTTGCAGATAGTAAATTCCGACAACAGGGAAGGGTTTGACTGTACCGTAAATTTCAGGAAGGAAGACAATAAGATCACTGTCACCACCACCAATGCAGGGATATTTGTAAAGAGTGTGTCCATCATTAATGATAAGACGGAGCATGTCTATGCGTCGCTTACCGGTGACCAGGTGATTCTTACAAATATAAGAATTTCATAAAAGATATTTTTGGTGGGTTGATCATAACATATTGTGGTGTGATTCAGAGGGGGATATATGCACTATAACTGTCTTATAGTAGATGACGAAGTAGAGCTTGCCAAGATGACGGCAGAATACTTCGAGATGTTCGATATAAAGACGCAGTATGTTGCCAGCGTCTCTTCATGTTATGAATTCCTTGATAAAAATGAAGCGGACCTGATACTGCTGGATATCAATTTAGGTGACGGCTCGGGCTTTGATGTCTGCAAGACTGTAAGGGAGAAGTATAAGCTTCCCATACTTTTCATAAGCGCCAGGCAGAGCGATGATGATGTGCTGATCGCCCTGAGCATTGGCGGGGACGATTATATCAAGAAGCCATACAGCCTGGCAGTTCTTCTGGCCAAGGTAAAGATCAATCTGAAAAAGATCGAGGAGCTTAAGAAAGTTTCAGCCGGCAGCCTGAATAGTACAGCAGCCGGAGAAGATAATGTAAATGCGGCTTCCGGCGGGCGTTTCACCATCGAAGATGCCACCATGTCAGTTGTGGTTGGAGACAGGCACATTAGCCTGAAGGCCAAGGAATTCGCACTCTTAAAATGTCTTTATTCCCACAAGAATACAATAGTGACAAAGGATGCCCTTTTTGAGGAGGTATGGGGAGATACCTTCTATTCTGACGGTACCCTCAATGTTCATATCAGGAAACTCAGGGAGAAGCTGGAAGAGGATCCCAATGATCCAAAAATCATAAAGACTATCTGGGGCACCGGATACATACTGGAGGAGCCTTCAGAATGAAAGGGTTAAAGAAGATAGCTCTCTTTTATACTTTGTTTATGACGGCGGTGCTGCTCATTATCTGCGGTCTGCACAAGAGCCTTCGCTTTGCCCAGAGGATACCGGACTCATATACGGATGAAGAGCTTAAAGTATACAAGCAGATCTGGGATCATATGAGCAATTCCGTGGATATGTACAAGGAGCAGACCTTCATATTTACGGTGTACATCTGGGGGCTGATGATGCTGGCTGGCTATGTCCTGCTGTTAGTGATCTATTTCAGGGATTTAAAGCCCATAATGGAGCTTCAGAAATTTGCGGAGGAAATCGCAAAGGGGAACCTTGATGTGCCCCTTCCCATGAAAAGAAATAACAGCTTCGTAGAGTTTTCCGAGGGATTCGATATCATGAGGGAGGAACTGCGGGCATCCAAGCGACGTGAGATCGAGGCTGAAAATGCCAAAAAACAGCTGGTGGCTGAATTAAGCCATGATCTTAAGACACCGGTGGCTACCATACAGGCTACCTGCGAAGTCCTGGAGATGCAGATATCCAGGAAGAAGGAAGAGCTGGAGAAGCTGATGGCAGAAGCTGGCTCCGGCTCTGGTGATGCGGGCAGAGCAGCGGAGGAAGTTCCTTCCGACGGTACCGCGGATAATATGCAGGGAGTGCTTGCGGACAGATATGCTGAGATTGAAAATCTTGAGGAGAAGGTAGGCTATATAACTAAGAAGGCTGCAACAATACAGGAGCTGGTACAGAATGTCCTTCACGCAACCATTGACGATATGAAGGAAGTCACCCTGGCGATTGACGAGTATCCGTCGACTGATATTGAGGGCTTCATAACAAATCTCAAGGAGTACGGCAGGATCATAATTGAAAACCATATTCCGGGCTGTCTGGTATATATGGACAGGCTCAGGATGGAGCAGGTGATCGATAATGTGATCGGAAATTCCTACAAGTATGCGGGGACGGATATACACGTTTCCTTCAAGGAGACTGAAATTACTGCCTCGGATGACGGAAAGAAGGACAGGTTTGTTAAGATAATCATAAGGGACAAAGGCCCCGGTGTCTCAGAGGAAGAAATCCCCCTTCTGGTAGAAAAGTACTACAGGGGCACGAATTCAAAGGATAAAAACGGATACGGCCTGGGAATGTATCTTGTAAATCTCTACATGGAAAAACAGGGCGGCGGCTTCGAATACTACAACGATGAGGGATTTGTAGTGGAACTGCTGGTTAAGAAAGTATGAAGACTCTGATATCTGTGATTACCGTATGTCTCAATGCGGAAAAGGATATTGAATTTACCATGGACTCTGTTCTGGATCAGGAGTTTACTGAGTATGAATATCTGATACAGGACGGCGGTTCGGATGATCGTACAATTGAAATTGCAGAAGGATACAGGGAACGTTTTAAGGAAAGAAATATTCCCTTTCGTATAATCTCGGAAAAAGATGAGGGATTATATGATGCAATGAATAAGGCTGCCGGCAGTGCGCGTGGTGAGTGGCTCATATACATGAATGTCGGGGATGGTTTTTTTGACGGGAATGTATTAAAGAATCTGTCTGAAGAAGTTTCAGATAAGTATGACGTATTGTATGGTGATGCGGTCATGCTTGAAAAAGACATGTATAAGCTGTTGCGGGCAGAGAATACGGACAGGTTAAGAGTTACCAATCCCATTTGTCATCAGGCATCACTTACAAGAACTGAAATGATCAGAAAGAATCCCTTTGACAGCCGGTATAAGATAGCCGCTGATTTCGATTTTTTTCTGAAACTGTACCTGGCGGATGCGGACAGGATAAAGAAAACGGACCGGGTTTTTAGTGTGTTTAGTTTAGGCGGGATCAGTAACAGCAATATTTTCCAAAGAGAGAAGGAATTTAATGCATCAAGAAAACAGAACGGTATGAAGCGGGTGCTGTTTCCGGGGCTGCTGATATTGGCGGTTGTTGCTTTCAACTTGGCGAGGAATATTTTAAAAGAAATAATGGGCAAGGGATATTACTCCAAATCCCGAGGATGGTTTTCCGACAGGTACGAGGCGGTAAAGACAGATGTGTGAGATAAGCATTGTAGTCCCCGTATATAATAAAAAGAATTATATTGAAGATACAGTTAAGAGCATTCTCCGTCAGACCTTTGATGATTTTGAACTGCTGCTTATTGATGACGGATCTGTGGACGGATCCGGTGAAATATGCGACAGACTGTCTGCAGGGGATGCGCGGGTTAAGGTTTTTCATACCGAAAACCGCGGAGTAAGTGCCGCAAGGAATTTGGGAATAAAGAAGGCTGTCGGAAAATATATTTCTTTCATCGACGCGGATGACCGTATAAAAAGGGATTTTCTGGAAAAGCTGCACTGTGCAATTACAGAAGAAAATGCTGATATGTCTGTATGCGGCTATTATGAAGTCCGGAAAAGCAAGGCAGTTATGCACTTGCATAAAAACTATGGTTCCGGCGATAAGGCGTATGAAGCCCTAAGGCAGAACCTTTTGTGTATCCTGTGGAACAAGCTCTATGTCAGGGAAAAGATAAAGCACTTATTTGACGAGGGAATATCCACCTGCGAGGACAGCCTGTTTACGGCCAGGTACTATTATGACAACAGACCGAAGGTTGCATATGTGGATGAAGCTTTGTACGGTTACATGGTGCATGACGACGGGCTGACATCAAAGCTGCAGGATGGGGCTTTGAAGGGTATCAGCAGGTTCCTGATGGTTAACCGGCTGATCTCCGAAGAAATAGCGGATGACAGATTAAAGCACCGTGCCATTCATCATGCATATATCATGTATTTCTACGGCGTGTACCTGTATATATTCGAGACGCTGGGGAAAGGCCCATTAAATGAGAATGTTCTATCACAAATAGAACAGGTTATAAGTGACAGGAAGTACCGCAGGATAATAAGATATATCATAGGATATCCTTTCAGGGATATAGGTGCGGAAAGGATAACGGCCGTAGAAATCTTCATCATTAGCTTTTCACTGTTAGGGATGAAAAGAGGGATATACTTTTTTTCAAAGGTAAAAAAATGTTTGGTACCATAAATGAGCCATTAGTCAGCATAGTCATACCTGTATATAATGCAGAGGATTATCTTGAGGAGTCATTGGGCACTGTGGTTTCGCAGTCCTACAGGAATCTTGAAATAATCTGCGTGGATGACAGCTCTACGGATAACAGCCTTCTGCTGATAAAAAAAATGATGCAGGAAGACCCCAGGATAAGCCTGGTCACTCAGGAAAATCAGGGTGCCGGTGCAGCCAGGAATCTGGGGATAAAAGAAGCAAAGGGTGAGTACATTCTTTTTTTTGACGCAGATGATGTTCTGAAAAAGAAGGCGGTAGAGACAGCTGTAAGGGCAGCAGTAAAGCATGATGCGGATATCGTGCTGTATGGGTATTATAAGTTTAACGGCAGCAGAAAGATCCGGACTGACTTCTCGGCTAAGAAACTGAAGGTGCCTATGAACAGGAAGATAGCACCGGCGGATATATCAGACAGACTGTTTCAGTGCGATCACGGCATGCCCTGGAATAAGCTTTATAAGACAGAGTTCCTTCGTGGAATCGGGGTGGAGTTCCAGAAATTAAGGAATACGAATGATGAGTTTTTTTCAAGGCTTACTACGGTGCAGGCTGGGAGCATGGTATTTCTTGATAAGATACTTGTGGGCTACCGGGTAGGGAACAAGGGCAGTCTTCATGGAAATGCGGACAGGAATATACTTGACTGTACCTGTGCCCTGCGGGCTATTCATGATGAACTGAAAAGCCGGGGATACTATGGGACGTATCAGGCAACCTACAAAAAGCTGGCAGGATACATCATCATGCTGAAACTCATTGCAATAGATGACCATGAAATGTTCCGGCTCTTTGCTGATGAAGTGAGCAAAAATGTGATAGACAGCTGCGAAATGGACGAAGACTTCCTGGAGGATAAATACAAAGCTGCATTCCGTGCACTGAAGGCGGGGGATATTGAGAAAGCAGAGCGGGAAGCCGGAGTACTGAGAAAGTAATTGCGTTAATGGAGTTACATGAAATTCGAAGACTGTAAATGGGATATTGTGATAGAGGCGAAACAGAATCCTCTGTCTCTTGATCTTAAGCAGATAATAGATTACAGGGACCTGGTTTTTCTTTTTGTGCGCAGGGATATCGCTACCACATATAAGCAGACCATACTGGGCCCTTTGTGGTATCTCTTTCAGCCGATATTCACCACAGTCATGTTTATGATAGTATTCGGTCATGTGGCAAAAATTGGAACTGATGACATTCCTTCGGTACTTTTTTATTCTATCGGTGTCATACTGTGGTCTTTTTTCAGCAGCCTCTTAATGTGCCAGGCAAATGTTTTTTCTTCGAATAAAGATATTTTCGGTAAGGTGTATTTTCCGAGGCTGACAGCCCCAATTTCCATCATTTTCAGTGAGCTGATCAAATTCCTGATACAGTTTGGCATATTTGTAATTATATTTGTTATATACCTGTTCAACGGATATGCAGAATTTCTTTCCTTTAGATTGCTGTTGCTGCCTCTTGTCGTAGTATGGATGATACTTATGGCCACCGGACTGGGGCTGATGGTATCTTCAGTCACAACGAAATACAGGGATCTTGCAAAGGCTCTGGAGTTTTTCATATCGATGTTCATGTATGCGGCACCTGTGGTATATCCTCTGTCCGAAGTGTCGGATAGATTCAGGGTATTCTTTGTGCTGAATCCGGTTACTGCGGTTCTGGAGTGCTTCAGAAGTCTGTGCTTCGGTACAGGCAATGTATCCTGGAATATGGTTTTGTATAGTATAGGCTGCACTTTGCTTTTTTTGATGCTGGGTGTGTTCCTGTTTAATAAAAACGAAAAGGTTTTTGTGGACGTGATATAGCTTCGGGTAAAAGCTTATGGATGATATTGTAATAAAAGCAGAGAATATAGGAAAGTATTACAGGCTTGGCCAGATCAACACGGGCATGTTTTATCTTGATGCAAAATCCTGGGTGTCACGTAAGCTGGGCATTGAAGATAAGACGTTAAAGATCGGGGAAAGCGTAGAGGATAAGAACGGCTTCTGGGCTCTGGACGATATCAATTTTGAAATAAAGCAGGGCGACCGTGTGGGCATCATCGGAAAAAATGGTGCAGGCAAATCCACACTCTTAAAGGTAATCAGCCGTGTGACAGCACCTACAAAGGGACGCATAGGCATAAAGGGAAATGTGGCCAGCCTCCTGGAAGTGGGAACAGGCTTCCACCATGATATGACAGGCAGGGAGAACATTTATTTAAATGGTGCGATCCTTGGAATGAAGCGGGCAGAGATCAATGAAAAGATTGACGATATCATTGCCTTCAGTGAGATCAATGAGCACATAGATACTCCTGTGAAAAGATATTCCAGCGGTATGTATGTGCGTCTTGCTTTTGCAGTGGCAGCAAGCCTGGACAGCGACATACTGATCGCAGATGAAGTGCTGGCTGTTGGGGATGCTGAATTCCAGAAAAGGGCCCTGGGCAGGATGAATGACTTAAGCAGCCAGCAGGGACGTACCGTGCTTTTCGTCAGCCACAGGATGAATGCGGTGAAATCCCTTTGCAAAACAGGCATCCTGTTAAATAAAGGCAGAATCGTGATGCGTGATGATATAGATAAGTGTATCACCGGATATCAGAGCAACCTGTATGATAAAAAATCCTTTGAGGATCTTTCACATTACGATAATGAATTTTTTGAACTGCTGGAGTTTAAGCTTGTGGATCAGGATGGACATGACCTGGCAATGCCGGTAGAAAACGGGGATAAGGCCTTTGTTCATATCGAACTGAACATGAAAAAGCTCCATCATGCATTTACAACCGGCTATGCCATTTACAACTCGGAAGGCACACTTATGTACTGGTCATATTCCGTGGATGATTATGATGAAAATAATAATGTGAAATTAGGCAGGAATGTACTTTTAGGTGAGATACCTAACCACTTTCTCAATGAAGGGGAGTATTATATTTATTTTTCTGCCAGTCTTCATTTCATACAATGGCTGGTAAATCCTGAGGTAGATTCCCCCTGCCTTAAGCTTTATATACAGGGTGGGCTCAGCGAGTCCCCCTTCTGGACTATGAAAAGGCCGGGGGTATGTGCTCCGGTGCTTAAGTGGAATGTGAAATACGATCACAGTTGAAAATGGCAGGTTGTCAATGGTATGAAGAATAAAAATCAGCAAACATATTCAGGATTCCGTCTGCTGCTCCGTAAACTTAAATATGTGTTAAAGGGTGAAAAAAAGAGTATAAAAAAAGTCCCCGGGATCAATGGCGATTATGATTATCTGGAAATATGCCATAACGGAACTGTTGACTATGGGAAGATAATATATGTGATCAAAGAAAACTGTGATCATGACGGGTTCTGCGCAACATTAAGATTTATACTGTGTTATCTTATATTTGCAGAACAGCATGGGATGGTTCCCAAGATAATACTATCGAAAGACTTTGTCTATTATGATGAAGATAAGAGCAGGGAAATCAGTAATCCCTGGGAGTATTATTTCGTTCAGGCAGAGGATTCATATGATGAGACCAATGCGTTAAATGTCTGCTACGGAAATTATTATCAGATGCAGATGATAAGGGAACGTTATGATATGAGTGCTTATAAGGCCGAGAATTATTACGATAAGGAGATACTAAGGCTCTGTTCGCCGCTTGTAAGAAAGTATCTTGTTATCAGACCGGAGATTACCGGAGAAGCTGCAGAGATGCTTAAGGAAGTCAGCGAAAAGGGTGGAAAGATCCTGGGCGTTCATTTCAGGGGAACCGATTATAAATATGGATATAACGGTCACCCTGTATATATTGATGAAGGACAGATGATATCTGAAATAAAGATTGCAATGGATAAGGGCCAATTCGCTGCGGTATTTCTTGCTACGGACGATATTTCCATATGCGATAAGATCAGGGAACATATTATTGGAACTGAAGTGCTGATGTTTCAGGATGTTTACAGAAGTGATGGCAATAAGTCTGTGGCCTTCAGTGAAAATGAAAGAAAGTACCACCATTACCTTTTGGGGTATGAGATTGCAAGGGATATGTATACATTAAGCCTTTGTGACGGATTATTGGCATGCAAGTCATCGGTAGGCTTTATCAGTAATCTTTATAAACACAGCAGAAATGAAGAATATGAATTTATGCATATTATCGATAACGGTAATCATGTAAGCGATAAGCCATTTGTGGCAAGACCTTAGGTTAAGTCTGAAACAGGCATGGGAAAAAATCTGGAGATTGGAAAAAAACTAAAGAGTGCTAAGCATATTGGGATTGTCGGTATCGGTGTGAACGCCGAAAAACTTGTCGACGATTTTATTTATATTTTCGAAAAAATGCTTAATATCGGTGACAGGATAGGATGGGCTGAAGGTTTATGCCTGACTGATAAAAAGCATGATTTTTATATTTGCTGCACATATGAGCGTGAGGGTGCAGTGGATAATATGGCGAAGGCAGGTCTCAGATATAAAGAGCATTATTTTTTCGCCGAGGACTGTTTCTTTCTGATGGATGACCTGAAAGGCAGCCGGATCGCGCTGCTGTCTTATCCGGGAACTGTTAAGGGCTGGATCAAAGCATTAGCATTCGGATATGCAGCTAAGCATGGGAAGCTTACTCCCCGGGACAGATACAAAGATATTTTAAGCGGAAGGTATTCCAATAATAAGGGTAACCGTTACGGCAGGCATTTACAACAGAACAGTAATGGAATCGTAAGAAAATTCATATATGCGTGGTTCTTTTTCCTGGGAAGCCTGGAGAGTCTGCCACAGTTATTCCCAGGGAAAAGACTGAATGAGAAATATGAATATATCTGCTTTGAATCCGTTGCGGATGCAATAAGGTATAAAATAGATAATCCTGATGCGGCCGGTAAAGTAATTACTGTAGAAGAGCTCAAGGCGCATACGATGGCTTCACTCTATATGAGGGCAGTTTATTTTGACAGAAGGCAGAATGGCTGTGCCTGCGATACGCCCTTAAATACTCTGTGGATAGGTGAGCATGGAACTACAAGACTTTGCGGCTGTCCGGATTTTCTGGATATAAGCTGCGGCAATGTTGGAATGACTGATTGCGGAAGGATATGGAACTCACCCCTTGCACGTATAATGCGCCTGTCGGTCATAAACAATACATATACATTCTGTTCAAGGGACCTTTGCAGGATGTTTAATGCAAACAAAGACGGGGAAGCATTACTTGAGCGTAAAGCTGATGTGAAGGAGAAGGATCATCCGGGAATAATAAAAGTTGCAAATGATTATGTCTGCAATCTGCGTTGCCCGTCGTGTCGTAAACATATCCTGGCTAAAAATGATAATGACACGGCAATGGAGATAGAGGAATGTACACATGAACTGCTGGAGTCAGGCTGGCTTGATAAAGCGGACAGACTTGTGGTGGGGGCAAGCGGCGAGACTTTTCTGTCAAAGAATTACAGACGGATCCTCTATGAGGGTGTTGTTAAAAGAAACAGCATTTATATTATGACCAACGGCACACTTTTCACGCAGAGAGAATGGGAGCAGCTGAAGAGCCGGTATGAACATATAGGTTTCTCTGTTTCTGTTGATGCGGCTACTAAGGAAACATATGCAAAGGTAAGGTGCGGTGGTAATTTTGATCGTCTTATGGAGAATATGGAATTCTTATCCGGGCTCCGCAGGGAGAATAAAGTAGAAGAAGTCACAGTCAACATGGTAGTTCAGAAAGCCAATTACAGGGAAATCCCCGATTTTATCAGATGGGCTAAAAGGTTAGGATTTGACACTGCCTATCTGTCAAATGTCTGGAACTGGGGAACATATTCGGATGAAGAATTTGAAAATAACGTGTCTATGTTTGACCGGAACGGGCAGATGAAACCGGAGCTGGCAGCTGTGCTTGAAGATCCTGTATGCAGGAATCCGATAGTAGATATGAGATGGGCGGAGTGACAGGACAATTGTAGGTTAACTGAATATCGTGATATACTGTTAATATGCGATACCGTAAAACGTTTATTTCTTCAAAGTATTATACAATGCTTGCCGGGGGCACATTGACTTCGCTGCTGGTTGCTGCAGTTGTAATGGCTGATACATTCATTGCAGGATTAATGCTTGGCGAGCACGGAGTTGCAGGCGTTAACCTTGTTATGCCAATTTATGCCCTGGCAAGCTTTTTTGCAATGGTGTTTTCTTTAGGCGCTCCTATTCTGTATTCCAATCAGATCGGAGCATTTCAGAAAGAAGAAGCAGATAAGACCTTTGGCACCAGTCTTCTTATGGCTATAGTCTCAGGGGGCATTCTGTTTATCGTTCTTATGCTTTTCGGCAATGCTTATCTTCGCTTTTATCATGCAGATTCGCAAGTTTATGAGCTGGCAAAAGAATACCTTAAGTGGATGAAGTATAATGTAATGCTGACTCCCTTAAATGCCCTTATCGCAGGCATGGTATTTGCTGATGGAGACGAGACTATAAGCAACATAGGCAATCTTATATCCGGAGTCGGTAATATTCTTTTATCAATACCACTTTGCAGTATCATGGGTATTGGAGGCCTTGGAATGGCTTCCTTTTTAACTACTGCTCTCTCCTGCGCAGCTTTATTCCTTCATTTTCTGAAAAAGAGAAATTCCCTTCATTTAAATCTTCATTTTTCCTCGAAACTGGTTTTTACAATTATCAAATACAGCATTGTTGATTCCAGTACATATCTGTTTCTTGGATTATTTACCTTTGCCTGTAACCACATGATCGTATACTTCTTTGGATCAGAAATGCTGTATCTGTCGGTTGTGATTACGTTTATAAAAGAGGCCCAGCTGTTATTTGACGGTATTGGCGGAGCAATAACTCCACTCATAAGCCTCTATCTCGGAGAAGAAACCTATGACGGAGTTCATGAAATATGGCGTCATGCCAAAAGAACAGCTCGTATAGAAAGTGTAGCTATGACCTGTCTGCTTTTTCTTTTGGCCCCACTCATTATTAAGATAATAGGAGTTACAGATCCGCAATCTGCAGGAATTGCTGTATGGGAACTAAGAATACTTTCCATGAGCATGATATTTACCTGCCGCCTGTACCTTGACTCTTCGTATTACATTATCGTGGATAAAATACCTCTCGGCGTACTTATCTGTGCCCTGAGAGATGTTGTGATAGCGCTCCCTTTTGCAGTACTTGGGGGAGTTGCAGGCGGGATATATGGGATGGCAATTGGCCTGATGCTCGCTCAGCCCGTCAGCTATCTTGTTTCTGTATTATATGTCAGACGGAAATACGGAAAAGAGAATTATCCGCTGTTTATAGCAGACAAGGAAAATGCCAAGAAAACGCTCTTTTATGAACTTGAAGTAAAAGAGGACAACATCATATCGGTAAGAGATTGTCTGGAAAAAGAGCTTAAACAGGAGAACTATTCTTTGAAGACAATAAACAGAGTGATGCTGCTTGTTGAAGAGACGCTTATGATGATCTCTGACAACAATCCGGGAAGAACAGTTCTGGCAGAATGCTCTTTGATTATTGGAGAGCATCTTACCCTGATTATTAAGGATGACGGCAAGATTTTTGATATGACCCAAAACGATATGGAAGTAAGCTCCCTCAGAAGCTATGTCATGTCAAATCTGATCGGAAGTTTTTCTGCAAAGAAAATGCATTTTCTAACACTTAGCTATAACCGCAATGTATTTGAAATAAAAGGGGAAATGATGACATGAACCCCGTATGTTTGGGAATTTCTTTGAGAAGCAGCTCGAAATACTTGCATAGGATCAAACCTCCGAAATTTCCCAAGTGTTACGAAAAGATTGTTATTAACGTGAACCGACAGGTGTGAAGAATTACGTTGTGTGAACAGCGGGAAAGTGGTATACTTTTTTATGCTGTTTTTTGCCATGGAATCACAGAATTGATATAGCTGGCAGGCAGAGAAAGGATGAATTATTATGAAGTTGGGCATAGTTATATGAGCACCTATTTCATGTATCTCCATAAAGAGTCATAAAACTCTATGAAACCGCATATATACTGGGTTCGTGGTAATTTGTTCTCGTATGTAACTTGTTATAAATTATTATAATTTATAGAAAAATGGTACTCCCGTGGTACTCGGTATGGTACTCGATATTCGGGAGACCAAGAAAAAATATCAACATTATTTCATTTGTAACAAGCTATATTGAGACCCAGGTTAGCAAAACTTAATCGAAAAAAATGATTACAAATAATTGCCTATACATTCCTGCTTTATGTAGGTGATGTGTAGGCATTTTTTGGGGGAATAAGAAAATGATATATATTGATACGAAAAATACACTATCGCTAAAACGTGGTGTGATGGATTTTTTAAATATAACGGAGGAAGAGCTAGAGCAAATATTCGAAACGATGGATTCTGTTGAAGAGGCTCCATATGATTGGGCTAAATCATTTTTAGAGGATTATGGTATAGACTCATCTTTGGATTCTATCCAAATGTTTCACCTCACAAGACGCTTGAATGGAACAAATCTAAGGGTCAACAATAATCTAGAACAGCTTTTGTTAAGAGAGACACCGGTATCTGAATTTTTTAAAAGATATGATGTGACTTTTAAGAAAAATCCTGGACATATGGAAATGTATTATAAAGGATCTTTACAACCGTTGGATGATGAGTTTTATACAGGACCGGGAAATATGGCTTATATCAAGTCTAGGCTTGGATATTTTGAGACTCAAGACTATTGCGTGAATGGATTTGCGTTTAGAACTCATTTGGAAATGCAGTCATATTATCGATCTCTTTCATGGTGTCCTGAATTAGTGGACAACATAGGCAGATTTTTAGAGATAAAGAATATGGTGACAGATTACATGGATAACAGCAAATATTATTGTATTGAATACTTGATCCCCCTCTCAGAAGTTATTTTTGATATAACAAATTCGCCGGAATCTGAATTAGAAAAAACTCTTATTTTTCTTGCAAACGCCATAGAAAGGTTATACAAAGAATGGAAGCGAGCGAGCTTTATTTGTGACGATAATTTAATATTACGCCTTGAAGATAATGCTGAAACAAAGGAAGAGTGGTTTATTAATGCAGAAGAATTGAAACTATAAAACACAGGTAAAATAGATTTTTTAGCATCGGATAGTAAAATATCCGATGCTTTTTTTGTTTTGTTTTTTACATAGACACATTCTGTCTTTACAGATTTGTATTATGCCAATATAAAAAATACGAAACAAGCAATATGAAGGAGACAGATAATATGCCAAATAGAAAGGATAAGTATTGGAATCAGTTCTTAAATGATTGGGATGGGGATGCCACTGATGGAGATAGTAAGGGAAGTAGGACAACTGTCTTTTCGTCAAAGGAAGACAGACTCTTTTATGTCTATGGTGATATCAATGCAAGAAATTGTGCTGATGTGGCATATGATATCTCCCAGATCAATATTGAAGATGATGATAAAGACAGAAAGGAAAAAGATTTTAAAAGAAAACCTATCAAGATTTATTTTAATTCTTTTGGAGGGAGCGTATATGATATGTGGCTCTTAGTAGATACTATTTTAGGCTCTAAAACGCCTGTACATACATATTGTACCGGATACGCTATGAGTGCTGCCTTTGTCATTTTTCTGGCTGGACACAAACGTTACATGAGCCCTCATGCAACGCTTATGTATCATCAGATTTACTGTTGGAGATCAGGAAAATACCAGGACTTAGTTGACGACAGGGAGCAAACTGATCACTTGAACGATATGATTGAACAGTTTGTAGTAGAAAGATCAGGTCTGACTAAGGAAGATTTGTTGAATATCAGAGAGAAAAAGAAAGATACATATTTTTCCGCGAAGGAAGCAAAGGAAAAGAAAATCATAACCGATATTATCGGCTTTACTAAGAAGCAACAAAATTCCGATTAAGGAGGTGAATCTAATGAAGAGACTGTTGTTCTGGCTTCGCGTAATTAGAGACCCGGTTTGGGGCTGTAGATCCTTTTGCGGAACATGTAAGTATTACACAATTTGTCGCAATGAGAAGGATTGAAAAACAATTAAAAAAACTTTTTCTGAAGGACAGAAGCTGTCTAGGTGGTTTGATATTTTTAGACTACCAAACACCGCAAGCGGGCAAAATCAAATTCAAAATTTATACCGAAGGAGGTACTTGAAAATGAGTAATACAGACGTTGTTGAAACAGTTGTGCAGGAAGAGGAAGACTTGTTGACTGATGAAGAGATTAAGGATATTGAGAAAGAGGTGAATGAAGTGGAAGCTAAAGAAGGTAATAAGAGCATCTATGTTCTTCTAGAAGAAGAGATTATGGGACTTGATATCCCGGAC
>JAEEGH010016793.1_pt1 | contig 15706 bp, 14 predicted proteins | sample 9134181 | NCBI WGS metagenome assembly JAEEGH01 (sample SAMN16246544, study PRJNA631951) | gut metagenome | biome: gut microbiome; feature: rumen; material: DP-attached | host: Bos | place: Iran: Karaj | collected 2018-10 | reverse complement strand
GAGTTCTTCATTTTGGTGATGTCATGATGTGTGCAATGGTTCCTTATTACATTCTTTATATAAGTATTGAGATGTGCTCCGGAGCACTAAGAGGTATGGGTGAAGCCATAATTCCTACGTTCATGACACTTGTTGGCGTATGCTTATTAAGAGTAGTCTGGATAGCATTTGCACTTCCACTTAGGAATGACATCACTACAGTTGTTTATTCATACCCGATCACGTGGACTGTAACATCGATAATGTTCCTGATATATTATTTCTTTTCATCTAATAAAAAACTTAACAGACCAGCTAAGATCAGCTGATCAAAAGAGAGTAGACCGTAAGGCCTACTCTCTTTTTAGTGGAACTACAGGAAGTAGTTCGTACATGTTCAGAAATGCATGGATGCATTTATATGTACCAATCATTGAAGCTTCTGAAGAAGTGTTACAAATTCTGTCTTATAAGGATCACTTCCTGCTGATGAGCCTGCTCTGGCTGTTGCATTTTCAAGACTTGCATTTTCTGCATTTGAGCTATTTGATATTATAAGTGCGCTTTCTACTACAGCTGCTGCAAAGTTGAAGGATGCTGAGTTATCACCTGCTGATGGGCTTATAGCGAAACTGAGTTCAACAGATTTTTCGTCGCTTGAATTCTTGCCTTCAGGCTTTTTATAGCGAATGGAAAGAGCAAGGAGTTCATCTGAATCTGCAGCTTCTGTTGTCTTGGCACCGTCCTGATATCTAAGGTTTGAAGAAGCGCCTTCGCCGTTTGCAAACACGAGTTCGTATACAACTGTTACATCCTGGCCTGCACCAACTTCGCCGCCGTCCTTGGTATCATCTTCAAAATCCTGAGCTGCCATTGTTCTGTTTTCATATCCGATAAGTCTGTATTCGCTGATCTGGTTAGGATTGAACTCTACCTGGAATTTAACGTCTTTAGCTACAGTTATTGTTGTTTCTGCAAGCTTATCGCAAAGAACTCTGTTTGCTTCTTCAAGGCAGTCGATATAGAAGTAGTTACCGTTACCTGCATCTGCGATTGCTTCCATGTTTGTATCTGAATAGTTACCTGTACCAAATCCAAGAACTGTAAGGTATACTCCGGATTCTTTCTCCTGAGTGATAAGATCTGTAAGTTCTGTGGCTGTTGTAAGTCCAAGGTTCATATCTCCATCAGATGCGATGATAACACGGTTGTTGCCGCCTTCGATGAAGTATTTGTTGGCTATTTCATAAGCTGCTGTGATTCCGCCAGAACCATTAGTGCATCCACCATATCCGATGCAGCTGTCATATGCTGCGGCAAGAGCTTCTTTTATTTTGCCCTTATCAGCTGAGCCTTCGATAAGCGTTTCAGATGTACCTGAATAAGTTACAACTGATACAGTATCACCATCAGAAAGAGTTTCGAGAAAGGCTTCAAAAGATGATTTTACAAGACCTATTTTTTCCTCTTCAGGATAAGACATGGAACCGGATGTATCGATAAGGAATACGAAGTTTGTTCCGTTATTTTCTACCTTAGACTCATTGGCTTTGATGTTCATGACAAGAAGTCCGTTATCTGTATTCCATGGGCAGATTCCGGTTTCATAGGTTACGCTGAAGGCTTCCGCCTGTTCAGGTGTAAGATTAACAGCGACAGTGTTTAAGCTGTCATAATCAAAGTAGTTGAGCATTTCCTCAACCCTGATGGATCCGTGAGGGATGGAATCGAGTGTATAACCGCTGTTGACCATTCTTCTGAAGTTTGTATAGGATGCTGTATCTACATCTGCTCCAAAAGTTGAAAGAGGGCTTACAGCAACCTGTGTAAAAGCATTTTCATCTTCTGCAGTATATTCTTCTGTGTTCATAGAGATGTCAGGTTCTGAATAAGTAGTATCGTATGCTTCGTCACAAGATTCTCCTGCAGTTTCAAATGTAGCGCATTCATAATCTGCACACGGATCATCATTGGTTGTTGCACTTGGTACAGGGGCAGCAGTATTGATCTGTGAATTTGAGCCTTGATAAAAATCAGATTGTGATGATGTTTCACCTTTGCCGGTTGCTCTGCTTCCTCCGCAGCCTGCAAGAACTGTTGCACAAGTTACAAGTGATAGGGTTTTTACTAATGATCTTTTCATAATTATCCTCCGTCTTGATTTGTTTATAAATTTTTAAATATCAGTTTCATTATTTCGTTTTTGAGGTCTTTTTAACCCCTTGTACCTATATAGACGGAGCCGTAATTTAATACGTCACACTTTTTTGAAAAAAATTTTCTTCGTGTTTACTTATTTTTGGTCTCGGCCGATAATATATAGGAATGATCTTTAGAAAAGGAACAATGTCTCGATTCGAAAGGAAAGAGAAGTGTCTGAATTTGATGAAAATCTGAGACTATCATCAAGACTGGTACAGGAGCTATATCATAAGTATGCTTTTAATATGTATGATGATATGCCCTATGGCTACGCCATCATGAAAGTCATCGAAGCAGATGACGACAATGGCGAGGCTTTCTTTATCTATGCCAATTCTGAATTCTTATCCATGACAGATAATGAGGATATTGATATAAAGGGAAAATCCTACAGGGAAGTTATGGGCGGCCTTAGCATAAGTGTTTATAGAAACCTTTGTAAAGCTGCTTATCATAAGGAGAAGTCTATATTCTTTGAAAATATCAATAGTGGTGGCTCATGGCTTGATGTAATGACCTTTCCATCTATCCAGAATGGATACTGTGCTATGGCCCTGTTTGATTCTTTCGTTTTTGACAGCAATTTCATAGAAAATGAAGATCTTGCAGAGGCAGACCGTGTGATCGTTAAGATCGCAAAGATGATCCACTCTTCGGAGGATGATTTTGATATCAATGTACACAGAGCCTTAAGGTTCCTGGGTGATTGTCTTAAATGTGAAAAGACCTATATCCTTGAATTTTTCCATGGGCAGCCTCTTATAAGATATGAGTGGCAAAAGGATGAGAACTTCGACGAAGAAGAGTATGCTCCAGAAGTGATCATGGAGAGGATTCAGTATATAGAACCCTGGATCAGGGAAAATCATATCTTTATCGTGGAAAATATCGATAATGTGGCAGATAAAAATGAACCTGTTTACAAGGTCATGCGCACAAAGGGTATCAGATCCATGATTATGGTGCCTTACTATGTAGATAACAGCATAGTAGGATACCTTATCATTGATAATTATAAAGAAAAAAATATCTGTACCATCAAGTATCTTGTAGAAATTACAGCAATCACGTTTTTCTCAGAGATTCATTCAAGACGCCTTGTTGAAAAACTGACCTTCATGGGAATCCATGACCAGCTTACTAATGTTAATAACAGAAATGCCTTCAATCTGCGAGTATGCGAGCTTGAAGGAATAGAAGATTGTGTAGGAATAGCATATGCTGATGTTAATGGACTTAAGATGATCAATGATGAGCTGGGCCACGATGCCGGCGATGCAAGGATCATCAAGATCGCATCCATGCTGTCCAGAGTTTTCCTTAGAAGAGATGTATTTCGAATCGGCGGAGACGAATTTGTTGTTATCGTTCCGGGTATTGGTAAAGATGAGTTTGATGAAAAGATAGCCCACCTAAAAAAGATTGCAAGACAGCTTGAAAACGAAGAAAAGATAGCAGCAAATTCAGGTGTCAACATGTTCTTTTCACTGGGATATGTATGGGCGGATAATTGCTTTGAAATAAATGATCTGCTGAAAAAAGCGGATGAACTTATGTATGAGGAGAAGCAAAAGTATTATAAGGTAGTTGGTCATAGAAGATAGTTTTGTAATACGGAATTTATTTTCGGATTGTGAAAAAATCTAAAGTGTGGTAAAAAATGTATGGAAGCATTTACATTTTTTACTGCACTTTTTATATGGGAAGGAATGTTTCGTATGGAAGAGAAGAATCCAATACAGGTAGCCGACAGGCTGTTCGGAGTTGTAGAGTTCCTTGCGGAAAGAGAATCTTCAGGACTTATGGAGATAGCAACTGCACTTGAACTTAATAAAAGTACTGCTCACAGGATACTTACATCTCTGCAGTACATGGGATATGTAAGACAGACCGAGGAAGGCAAGTATGTTCTTACAATGAAAATAGTAGAATTGTCAGGCAAGGTTATGAGCCGCTTTGACATAATAGGTCTTGTCCGTCCGCATCTTAAGAGCCTTATGGAGCTTACAGGCGAGACCGTTCATTTTGTAAAAAGAGATGGTAATGAAGCCATATATATCGACAAGGTGGAAGCCCGCTTTAACACCATACAGATGGTATCGCATATTGGCAGTCGTATCCCGCTTTACTGCTCAGGTGTGGGCAAAGCTATGGCTGCTACTTTTTCACCTGATGAAGTCAGACGCATGTGGAAAGAAAGCGATATCAAGAAGCTGACCCCTAATACTATCACTGATTATCTGGATTTTGAGGATACCCTTGCAAGAATAAGGGAAGAAGGCTATGCCATAGATGATGAAGAGAATCAGCTTGGAGTAAGGTGCGTTGCGGCAGATCTGTCAGCACCGGGTAAGAGCGCTGAATATGCTCTTAGTATATCTGCCCCTGTCTCAAGAATGGATGATACCAGGCTTTTGAAGCTTGCAGATTATATGATAAAGACCAGAAATGAAATATTGGAAGCTATCAGACCCATTCTATGAGCTTTGTTGCGGAAGCTTACTTTACCCTCTTATCTCATTTGTGATTTTTGTATGAAAGCGTTTACAAAATTCGGTAAAAATTACTACCTGGTAAGTTATTGACATAAGTTTTTCAAATACTATAATAAAAATTGTCAAAACCATTATATGAAAACAGGTTTCATATTATGAAACTTCTGTTATGAAACAACTTTCAGTCAAGATAAGTTTTTATAAGGAGAAAAATTATGAACGCAGTACTTGAACAGTTCCAGAAAATCGGAATCATCCCTGTTGTAGTCCTTGATGATGCTAAGGATGCTGAGGCACTTGGTAAGGCACTTATGGAAGGTGGTCTTCCTGCAGCAGAAGTTACATTCCGTACAGATGCAGCAGAGGAATCTATCCGTATCATGTCTGAGAAGTTCCCTGAAATGCTTGTTGGTGCAGGAACAGTCCTTACAACAGAGCAGGTTGACCGTGCTGTTGCAGCCGGCGCTAAGTTTATCGTAAGTCCCGGACTTAATCCTAAGGTTGTTAAGTACTGTATTGAGAAAAATATACCTGTAACTCCAGGAACTCAGACACCAACTGAGATGGAGCAGGCACTTGAGCTTGGGCTCGACGTAGTTAAGTTCTTCCCTGCAGAGCCTGCCGGTGGTCTTAAGATGATCAAGGCAGTCTCTGCACCCTATACAATGCTTAAGTTCATGCCTACAGGCGGAATCAGCGCAGAGAACGTAAGAGAGTATCTTGCATTTGATAAGATCCTTGCATGCGGCGGAAGCTGGATGGTTAAGAAGGATATGATCAAGAACGGTGAGTTCGATAAGATTAAGGAAATGGTTGCTGAGGCAGCTGCTATTGTAAAAGAAATTAGAGGAGTTTAAATTGCAATGCAATTTAAACTCTGGACGGGCACCCTTTGAGCGCACGTCCCCAAGATAATACATAAAGTGGGAGAAAATATCATGAAAGTAAATATGAATTTAAGACCTGCCGAAGAGTGCAAGTTTGATGCAGTATCACTTGGTGAGATCATGCTTCGTCTTGATCCGGGCGAAGGAAGAATCCGTACAGCACGTTCTTTCCGTGCGTGGGAAGGCGGTGGAGAATACAACGTAATCAGAGGTCTCCACAAGTGCTTTGGTATGAACACTGCTGTTATCACAGCTTTTGCTGATAACGAAGTTGGTAAGCTCATGAAGGATTTCATCGAGCAGGGCGGTGTTGATACATCTCTTATCAACTGGAAGAAGACAGACGGAATCGGACGTCTTTGCAGAAACGGAATCAACTTCACAGAAAGAGGATTTGGTATCCGCGGAGCAGTAGGATGCTCAGACCGTGCTAATACAGCAATCTCACAGGCAACACCTGAAGATTTTGATTTCGATTATATCTTTGGAACACTTGGTGTAAGATGGCTCCACACAGGCGGTATCTATGCTGCACTTTCAGAGCAGTCATGTAAGACAGTAATCGAAGCAATCAAGACAGCTAAGAAGTATGGCACTATCGTATCTTACGACCTTAACTATCGTCCTTCCATGTGGAGCGCTATCGGCGGTCTTGAGAAGGCACAGGAAGTTAACAAGGAGATCGCTAAGTACGTTGACGTTATGATTGGGAACGAAGAAGACTTCACAGCATGCCTTGGCTTCAAGATCGAAGGCAATGATGAGAATCTTAAGAGCCTTAACATCGAAGGCTACAAGAAGATGATCAACGAAGCTGCCAAGACATATCCTAACTTCAAGGTTGTTGCTACAACACTTCGTACAGTTAAGACAGCTACAGTTAATGACTGGAAGGCTATGTGCTGGGCAGATGGAGAGATCTTCATGTCCAAAGAGTATCCGGGTCTTGAGATCATGGATCGTGTAGGCGGCGGTGACTCATTTGCATCAGGTCTTGTTTATGGCCTTATGACAACAGAAGATCCTGAAGCTGCTGTTAATTACGGCGCAGCACACGGCGCACTTGCAATGACAACACCTGGTGATACATCTATGGCTTCTAAAGATGAAGTAGAAGGTATCATGGGCGGAGCAGGAGCTCGTGTTAAGAGATAAAGTGACATAGAAATACTTAAGGAAAAAGTCGGAGGGATAACCTTTGACTTTTTCTTTTATTATCCGATATATTTTTAGAGTTTTTTTAATATGAATGATATATATTCATTTTTGATGATCTGATACTAAATAAAAATTATTTTATTAATGTAAGAGTTTTTTAATATTTGTTTCGTTGACGGGTTCTGATTTCATTGCTACGATTAATATGTAGGAGGGCTTTTTATGAAATTTGATAAAGAGTGGCTGAAACAGAGCTGGGTTGCGTATTCTGTCGCTTTATGCATAGGTATCCTGTTTTATGTAATGATTTCTAATATCGGTAATATTTGGGCCGGTGTTAAAGTTTTGCATAGTTTTATTTCACCTATTATAGGTGGTGCGATCATAGCATATTTACTTAATCCATTAATGGTCATGTATGAAAAATATTTGTTCAAATGGGTCAAAAACAGCATTATTAAAAGAGGACTTTCTGTATTCCTTACGTTTGTGACCTTTTTACTTGCAATAGCTATTCTTCTTATTGCTCTTATTCCTCAGATAGTTGATAGTGTTGCAACTATTCTTGATAATACGGATCTATATGTTGCAACGCTTCAGGATCTTCTTGCAAAGCTTGGTACATCCGCTGACGCACTTCAGATCAATATTCACTCATTTACAGATATGGGAACAGATATGATTGTTTCTTTTACAAAGAGCATTCCTGACAATATCAATAGTATTGTTAGTGCATCTGTTAATATAGGTTCATCAATTATTACTACAATTATTGCTTTTATACTGGCAATCTATTTTTTAAGCGACAAAGAGCACATGATAGAAGGTTTCAGAAGACTTTTTTTCCTGCTCCTTTCAGACAGGCAATACAAGAAATGGGCTGATTTCTGGTGCCGCTGCAATGTTATTCTTATAAGGTATATTGGTGGAGATATTTTGGATGCCATTCTTGTTGGCTTTGCAAATTTTGTTTTTATGAGTTGTTTGTCCATGCCTTATTCAGTGCTTATTTCGCTGGTAGTCGGAGTTACTAATCTTGCACCGACATTTGGTCCTATTGTAGGTGCTGTGATTGGTGCATTTATACTTGTTCTTGTGAATCCCTGGCATGCATTTTGGTTCCTTGTATTTACTATCATTCTGCAGACTCTTGACGGATATGTTATTAAGCCCAAACTTTTTGGAAACACACTTGGTATATCATCTGTTTGGATATTGATAGCCATTATCGTATTTGGAAGAATATTCGGAATAGTTGGAGTACTTTTGGCAATACCGTTTGCAGCAATCATAGATTTTACCTATAGGGAACTATTTATTGTTTGGCTTGAGAAACGAAATGGCAAGGTGTAAAATGAGTGCTATGCGTAGTGAACTGATCCAGGGTAAAAAATAATAGTCAGTGCACACATGGGGAGATGGTGATAGATCATGAGACACTATATTTATTCCTTACAATCGGAACAAGATGTTGAGAAGATTACAGATGATATATATGGTCAGGATATGCTTGAATCTGCGACCTGTGTAGTTCTGCAGCTTTTTTCAGACGGAACTCATAAAGAGGTTTTGAAAAGATTGTCTGATTTTTTGATCAAAAACTATCCTGATCTGCCTGTAGACACTATTTTTGTGACGGCAAAGCCTGTAAGAGAAGGCGATAATAGTGATAAGCCAACTCTTTCAATGATGATCCTTGAGAATTCTGAAGTTACAGATATTGATAATGAAAGATTTGAGTATGTTTCAGAAGCCCAGCAGGATCCTCTTAGCGGAGTATACACCAGGACTGAGATAGAAAGAGTTTTCCAGAAATTAGTCGAGGAATCATCTGTACTTAATTCTGCAATTGCGCTTTTAGACATTGATAAACTTGACCAGATCAATATCAGCCTTGGTCATGATGCAGGGGATTATGTAATTCGAAAAACTGCCGATATTGTAAAAGGAATACTTCGTGACAGTGATGTTGTCGGAAGATGGGAGAGTGAGAAATTCATGATCCTTCTTCGTGATGTGGACGAAGACACTACTGCAAATGTTATTGAGAGAATCAGAGAGAAGATAGATGCTGAGGAATTTGCAGATGTTCCGGATGTTACAGCTTCCTTTGGTGCTACACTTATAACTCCGGGCTTGTCCTGTGAGGAATTATTTGAAAAAGCAGACAGAGCTCTTAAACAGGCCAAGGATAATGGCCGTAACAGGTTTGAGATGCTTTGATATAGAAAGAGGTGTTATTTTGAAAAGAAAAAAACTAATACAAACAGCAGTGGCTATTGTTGGCGCTGCTATTTTTGCTGCAGCGGCTCCTATGTCTGTTGCCGGAACATTGACAACGATTGAAGCTAAGGCTGCAGCTTTTGATTACCATGTGGTATTTGACGCTACATTCTATGCAGCAGCTTATCCGGATGTTGTTGCTGCAGTTGGATCTGATGCAGAAACACTGTATCAGCACTACGTAACTAGCGGTATGCTTGAAGGAAGACAGCCTTCAGCATCTTTTAACGCTCAGATCTATATGTCCAACTACGAAGATCTTCAGGTTGTGTATGGAAATAATATAGCTGCATATGTTCAGCATTATATCCTTGTAGGAATGGGAGAGGGACGTATTGCTGATCACCTTATCGCAGGCAAGAGCCTTGTGAGCTTTGAAAGCCTTGTAACTGTTAAGACAGTTGATCTTTCAGCATGGAATCTTGTACTTGTAAATCATGATAATCCTATAAGCACATCTTATGCTCCTGAAGTGACTCTTTGTGCTAATGGTGAATATATGCACAAGGATGTAACTCCTATCGTTCAGCAGATGATAGCTGATGCAAAAGCGCAGGGAATAAATCTTTACCTTGCATCAGGTTACAGAAGTGCTTCAAGACAGACATATCTTTATAATAGAAAAGTTAACTATTATAAGAGCCTTGGATATGGCCAGGAAGAAAGTGAAAAACTTGCAGCAACTGTAGTTAATCCTCCGGGACAGAGTGAACATCAGACAGGTCTTTGCATGGATATCACAGATGCTTCTTACATATCTCTTACTGAGAATCAGGAGAATACTGCAGGATATAAGTGGCTTTATGCACACTGTGCAGAGTATGGCTTTATCTTAAGATATCCTAAGGACAAAGAGAATGTTACAGGCGTTATATATGAGCCATGGCATTTCAGATATGTTGGAGTTGAAGCTGCTACAGAGATCATGTCACGTGGAATTACATTTGAAGAATATGTAGCAGAACATTCTTTGTAAAAAGTTTTTTAGTATTAATTGTATTGGTATATAGATAATACAAAATCTTTATTTCGAGCCTTATTTTAGGCTATCTAAACCTGTATGTATGAAAATCCGTAACAAAAAATATTTTTTGTTGCGGATTTTCTTTTTGTTAGACAAAAACTATGGTATACTAAAGAAGTACTTGGATGGGGGGAGAGCCTTATGTCATCTAGAGTGTTTGTCCGCAGGGGGCGGAACAATCTAAGAGATGAGAGAAAAGGGAGCTGGCAGGGACCTGTTAGTGACACCCATGGTGTTAAGGGTGACGATCTTGACAAGGTCATAAAACGTGTCAGACTGTCTGATACTAAAACTCGCCCATTTAGATTTTCGGATGATTCCCTTCATAAAACTAAATCAGATATACCATCAGTATTATCAGAAACAGATAGAAAAACTGATTCAGATATTATTGATCTAAACGTTGATATCAATACTAATAATATTGATACTAATGCTGATTCGGATAATATTGATTCTACTGTTAATACTAATACTGGAGATACTGATCGCGGCGGTGATGAATGCAAAACAGTTGGCTGCCAAGTAGAAGCCGCTGATACTGACGGCGGCGAAGAAAATGTTAGTAACGAAGATAAAGTCAGAAACGAAGAAATTGTTTCTGAGACCGATGATCCTAAAACAAGTACAAACTATTTAAAAGATATTAATCTGGATGATCTGAAAGTTGAAAACGCATCCGGAGAATGGGTAGAATATCGTTCATTAAGAGACAGAATAGCCTCCTTTGATTTTTTGGATAAAGGCTTTCTTATAAAAACATTTGTAGCAGCATTTCTTATTGTTGCACTTATTTTCTTTTCACTTCAATGCATTATACTTAAAAGCGAATACGACGCGATTAACGACAGATTATTAGCTATTCAGAATGAGTTTAATGAGTATAAGGATAGTCTAGAAACGTTACAGGATGTGCAGGATAACATAATACCTCTTTCCGGTAACGCAGAAGCTGTATCGGTTGTTTCAAAGCAGTCGCCGGCCTCTAACAATGGCATAAGATATGTATATCTTACGTTTGATGATGGTCCGAGCCCACGTACAGCAGAAATTTTAGACATTCTGGCTTCTTATGATGTCAAGGCCACGTTCTTTGTGTGCGGGAAGTCAGGATATGATGATATGTATAAACGTATAGTTGACGAGGGACATACAATTGGTATGCATTCCTACAGTCACGATTACAAAGTATTATATGAATCCTTAGACAGTTTTCAGACAGACCTTCACAAGATTCAGAATTATATATTTGATATTACAGGAGTATGGACTACCTATTACAGATTTCCGGGAGGCAGTTCCAACACAGCAAGTCAGGTACCAATGTCCGATCTTATAGGATATCTTGATCGGAACAATATTACTTATTTTGACTGGAATGTATATGGCGGAGACAATATAGCTTCAAGCATTATTGTTTCTAATGTTACAGCCAATATTACGGAACATGAGAATTGTATGATCCTCCTTCACGATGCTGCTGATAAGGAGGAAACGGTAGAGGCTCTTCCTGAGATAATTGAGTATATCCAGAGCCTTCCAAACACGGTGATTGTACCGGTCACAGAGGACACAGTGCCGGTTCAACATAGTAAGAATCAATAGAACGGAGGATAAAGATATGGGATTTTTCTCAGAGCTGAAAAAGGATCTTTCGAATGCTGTGGACGAAATTGATCCTGAGGAAAAAGCGGCTGCAGAGAAGAATGCCGGGCAGGATAACGCAGGGGTCGAGGAAGTGGATCTTGACAGCATGCTAAGTCACCTGGATAAGATTCAGGTCGAAGACATTCCTGAGCCGGAAGAGAGTGTTGCAGCACAAAACGAGGAACCAGAAGATGAACCTGAAGAAGTACCGGCAAAGGAATTTTCATCAGAGCCAGAAAAAGTCAAAGAGCCGGAACCATACGATGAACCTGACTTTGATGCTATAACATTTCCAACAGATCCGATAAGTACAACTTCAAGTGAAAAAGAATCTGAAGAAGAGCCAGAGACAGAAGAAAAGGAGGAAGATAGCTTCGAAGAAAATGACAGCTTAGAAGAACCGGTAAATGACGATTATGTAATACCAAGCGTTTTCCCTTCTGAACCATCTTTTGAGCCCAAGCAGCCTGAAGAAGAGGTTCCATTTGAAGATCACGCAGAGCCAGAAGTAGAAATATCTGAACTTGATAACGTAGAGCAGAGTACGGATGACTATTCCGTTTCTGACAATATTAACGAAGACGGGGGATATATCATGATGGACACAGAACGCGTAGCAACAGATGAAACTGCATCGATCACCGAGGGTATGGTCGTAAATGGTGATATTCAGACAACAGGATCACTCGATCTTATCGGAAAAGTTATTGGTAATGTAACTGCATATGGAAAACTTAATGTAACTGGTGAAATAGAAGGTAATTCAAATGCTGCAGAGATTTATGCTGAGGCAGCAAGAATAAATGGAGATATCCATTCTAACGGTAGTGTAAAGATCGGACAGAGTTCAGTAATCATCGGTAACCTTTTTGCAACAAGCGCAGTTATCGCAGGTGCTGTAAAGGGTGACATCGATGTGCACGGTCCTGTTGTCCTTGATACAACAGCTATCGTAATGGGTAACATCAAGTCTCAGTCAGTACAGATCAACAATGGTGCGGTTATCGAAGGTATGTGCTCACAGACATATGCTGAAGTTAATCCATCTGCTTTCTTTGAGGGCTTGAAGAATAAGAACTGATAATGGTATCATAAGACATTGAGGAATGTCTTTTGCGGACCAGAATTAATTAATGCCGGGGAGACAATTCCCGGCATTATTTTTTTGAAAGAGGACAAAATCAATGAGAATTCTACTCAAACTCAGCGGTGAAGCACTTGCTGGCGACAAAAAGACCGGATTTGATGAGCCTACTGTCAGAAAGGTCGCACTTCAGGTCAAAGAAATACTACAGTCTGGAACACAGGTAGGAATTGTCATCGGAGGTGGTAATTTCTGGAGAGGCAGGACTAGTGAAAGCATTGACCGCGTTAAGGCTGACCAGATCGGAATGCTTGCCACAATAATGAACTGCATTTATGTATCTGAGATTTTCAGAAGTGAAGGAATGAACACAGCTATTCTTACTCCATTTGAATGCGGATCCTTCACAAAGCTTTTTTCCAAAGATCGTGCACAGAAGTATTTTTCCAAAAATATGGTAGTGTTCTTCGCAGGAGGCACTGGCCATCCTTACTTCTCAACAGATACAGGCGTAGTTCTTCGTGCGGTAGAGGTTGAGGCAGATATGATCCTTCTTGCAAAGGCTATTGACGGCGTATATGATTCAGACCCGGCAGTAAATCCTGATGCGAAGAGATATGATAAGATCTCAATTGATGATGTTGTGGCACAGAACCTTCAGGTTGTAGACATGACAGCTTCAATACTTGCAAGAGACAATCACATGCCTATGCGTGTATTTGCTCTTCAGGAAGAAGGAAGCATTGTTAAGGCAGTAAGTGGTACATTTAACGGAACAACCGTTGAAGCGTAAAGGAGGAGATAAAATGAACGAAAAGGTTAAAGTATATAGCGATAAGATGAACAAAGCATATGATTTTCTTGTAGAAGATCTTGCAACAGTAAGAGCAGGAAGAGCTAATCCTCATGTTCTTGATAAGATCCGTGTAGATTACTATGGAACACCTACACCAATCCAGCAGGTTGGTAACGTATCAGTTCCTGAAGCAAGAATCATCCAGATCGCTCCTTGGGAAAAGAATATGCTTAAAGAGATAGAGAAAGCTATCCTTACATCAGATATCGGAATCAATCCTACTAATGATGGAACAGTTATCCGTCTTATTTTCCCTGAACTTACAGAGGAAAGACGTAAACAGCTTTCTAAGGACATCAAGAAAAAGGGTGAAGATGCCAAGGTTGCAGTAAGAAATGTTCGCCGTGATGGTAATGAAGCATTCAAGAAGCTTAAGGGAACAGAGGTTTCTGAGGATGAGATCAGCGATCTTACAGATGAACTTCAGAAGATCACAGATGATTTCGTTAAGAAGATCGATGCTACTATCGAAGCTAAAACTAAGGAAATAATGACAGTATGAGTGAAGAAAGAAAGATACCCAGACACGTTGCCTTCATTCTTGATGGTAACGGTCGATGGGCTAAAGCCAAGGGAATGCCAAGAAACTATGGTCATGTTCAGGGTGCCAAAGCTGTTGAACAGATGCTGTTTGATGCAGGTGAACTTGGAATTGAGTATGTAACAGTATATGCCTTTTCCACAGAGAACTGGAACAGACCGGAAGCTGAAGTTTCAGCCCTTATGGCTCTTTTTAAAAAATACCTTAAGTCTGAGATCAAGACTTGTATGAAGAATAATGTTAGAAGCCGTGTTATCGGTGAGAGAAGTCGCCTTCCTAAAGACGTACTTAAAGTTGTAGAAGAGCTTGAAGAGACAACAAAAGATAACACAGGCCTTACTTTCAACATTGCTATCAACTATGGAAGCCGTGATGAGATAACACGTGCAGTTAAGAAGATAGCATCAAAGGTTGAAAACGGCGAGATAAGTGCTTCTGATATTACAGAGCAGATGATAAATGATAATCTGGATACTGGCTCCATGCCTGATCCTGATCTTCTTATCAGAACCTGTGGTGAGCAGAGAGTTTCTAATTATCTTCTTTGGCAGCTGGCATATACAGAGTTTTACTTTACTGATATCTGCTGGCCTGATTTCAACAAAGCAGAACTCGAGAAAGCCATTGACGCTTATAATCACAGGACCAGAAGATTTGGCGGACTTAAAAAGGGTGAAGAATAAAGGAGACATTTAGAGTGAAGACCAGAGTTTTAAGCAGCATTGTTATAGGCATAGTGCTGGCCGTCACACTAGTGATGGGTGGATATGTCCTTGGCGGTGTATCTTTAATAGTAGCGCAGATCGCTTATTATGAACTCTCAAGAGTCCTTGGAGTCTTTGAAGAAGATGGAAATACAGGACTCCTTTACAAAGCCGGAATACTGGGAGTGTTTTTGCATTATGTTCTTGTGATATATATACATGATACAAAGACTTACCTGTTTTCGATTTTGTTTGTATTCTTTGCGGTAATGGTGACTTACGTTGTGACATTCCCAAGATACAAGATACATCAGGCAGTTGGCGCTATATTTGCTTTCTTATATGCGCCTCTTATGCTTTCATTCATATTCCTGTTAAGGCTTCGTGAAAATGGTGATTTCCTTGTGTGGATGCCATTTGTAGCCTGGGTATGCGATTCATTTGCTTATCTTACGGGACGAGCATTTGGTAAGCATAAGATGACACCTGTTCTTTCGCCTCATAAGACAATTGAAGGCGGAATCGGAGGAATTCTTTTTTCAATGCTGGCCGGAGTGATATTTGGTTTTATCATGGTGAAGGTCAAAGGTGCCTCTAGCGGAATCATCCTTCAGTTTGTTGTCATAACACTGGTAGCAAGCATTATCTCACAGCTTGGAGATCTTGCTGCATCAGCAATTAAAAGAGACAGAGATATCAAAGATTACGGAAGACTGATCCCGGGCCATGGCGGAATCATGGACAGGTTTGATAGTGTTATATTTGTTACTCCATTTATTTATGGACTGGTCGTCTTTTTTATGAAGTGATAAAATAGAAGTTATCGTTATAAAGTTTTTTCTTGGG
>JAEEGH010016792.1_pt1 | contig 15706 bp, 18 predicted proteins | sample 9134181 | NCBI WGS metagenome assembly JAEEGH01 (sample SAMN16246544, study PRJNA631951) | gut metagenome | biome: gut microbiome; feature: rumen; material: DP-attached | host: Bos | place: Iran: Karaj | collected 2018-10 | reverse complement strand
TTCGGAGCACCAGGCATCAACGTGCATATCGGTGACTTTCTTCAAGCCACCATTCCCACCGATTCTCCGATGGCACATCCCGACGCCGTCTTCATTGGTGGACACGGAGGACACCTCAAGGACATCATGACCAAAGCACTTCAGCATCTGGCTCCAGATGGCGTCATCGTGATGAACAGTGTCAAGGCTCCCAAGGTACTCACGGACAGCCACCAGCTTTGGGACGAGGCGTGCACAGCACTGCATCTCCAACAAGCCCCCCCACTCCATATTCAGTTAAACGACAATCACCCTATTACCATATTGAAATGCAGAAGATAGCCATTATACAGATTAGCGAAGAAGGCAAGCACATGGCTCGACTGTTGCTAAGTCAGTTGTTTGCCAGAAAACATGAGGCAGAAATCATCAGCCGTACCAATGTCGGCAAGCGTTGGAAGGACTTCGAGGCCTTTGTGTTCATCGGAGCGATGGGTATTTGTGTACGAACCATCGCACCCTACATCAAAGACAAGCATGAAGACCCTGCTGTCGTCTGCGTCGACAGCCTTGGGATGAATGCTATTTCGGTACTCTCAGGGCATATCGGAGGAGCCAACGATTTAGCACGTGATGTGGCTGCGATTATTGGCGCTCGCGAAGTCATCACCACACAAAGCGACAACGCAGGCTTGTGGGCTCTCGACACACTCGAAGACAGGTTCGGCTGGCCAGTCGCCAGTGATATCGAAGACATGAACCAGTGTATCTTTGCTTTCGTTAACCGAGAACCTACTGCACTCTTGTTGGAGGCTCGTGATGAAGGAACTGACTATCTGGAAGCCACCAAACCTGACCACGTCACCATCATCGACGACATCAGTCAGGCGGATCCTGCGAAATACCGTTTGCTCATCATCGTGTCTCCCTATATCCGTCATGCACCTTTCGGCATGCTGGAACTGCATTTCGTGCCGATGGTAGGAACAATCGGCTTTGGATTGGCTCATCATCCAGACGACTACGAAGTCATCTATGACGAAATAGACGAAGCCTTTGCTCATCGTGGCATCCTGCCATGTGCCCATCGCTATTGTACCATCGACGTCAAAGAGGACGAGGAGTTTGTAGAACTGTTGGAAGACGAGTACGACGAGGAAGTGGTGTTCTTCACGGCTGAAGAGCTCTCTGCCGTTGATGTCCCCAATCCCAGCGATACTGTTCAGAAGCATGTAGGTACCCCCAGCGTTTGTGAGGCAGCAGCCATTCTTGGTTCCAATCACGGAAAACTCATCGTTCCTAAAGTGAAGGGCAAGCACTGGACAGCAGCACTGGCGATCGACTACAAATATCTTCGCGAAAAACAAGGCCACATCGAGATTGTGGGAGCAGGTCCTGGCGACCCTGACTTGGTTAGTGTGCGAGGGCGTAAGATGCTGGAACGGGCCGACCTGATTCTCTATGCAGGATCATTGGTTCCCAAGGCACTGACAGAGTGCCATAAACCAGGTGCCGTTGTCCGTTCTTCAGCAGATATGGCACTTGAGGAGCAATGTGCGCTGATGAAACAGTTCTACGACCAGGGGAAATACATCGTGCGCCTGCATACTGGCGACCCCTGCATCTTTGGTGCCATTCAGGAACAGATGGCGTTCTTTGATGCCAACGGTATGAACTATCACATCACTCCAGGTATTTCCTCGTTCTTAGCTGCTGCCGCTGAACTCCAGAGTCAGTTTACCATCCCTGAACGTTGCCAGACAATTATCCTCACACGAGGAGAAGGCCGTACCCCCATGCCTGAGAAAGAACGACTTCACCTGCTGGCAAAGAGCCAGTCGACCATGTGCATCTTTCTCTCGGCAGCTATTGTTGACGATGTTCAAAGGGAACTGTTACAGGAATACCCTGAGAATACCCCCGTTGCTGCATGCTACCATCTGACATGGCCCGATCAGAAAATCTATCGTGGCGTACTCAAGGACCTGGCGAAGATTGTTCATGACAACCACCTCACCCTTACCACGATGCTCGTCGTAGGTGAGGCCATTGACAATCGCCAAGGCCTTTCTGAGCTCTATTCAAAGCATTTCACACACCTCTTCCGGAAAGGTGACGACGAGACAGCATCATAAGTTGTCATCCATCAGGTATTCTATGACCTTCTCACGCGGATTGAATGGCTTCAGGTCGTCCAATCCCATCGACTTGATGGCCATATTGATGATGTCCTCCTCAGGAATAGCAGTCGAAAGGTTCTGCTTCTGCAGGAAATAGCATCCGGCCTCAATGAGTGACCGTTTGGGAACAAGGCCAATGATCTCTGTACCTGTCACACGGACACCACGGTTCTGAGCACAGCGGGATACCTCCTCAAAGGCCACATGCAGCGGAGTAACGTTGATGTTGGTCATGTTCATCGACACTTGGGCAATGCCATATTCGTCGATATACCAGCCAATAGCCTTCGTACACTTCAGCGTACCAGGTTGCTTGGTGGCTGGACGCCCTTTCTCGCGGACGTCGCAGGCGATATCAGAAGCAATGCTGGTTGATGTTGTGTTCAGATTGTAGTTGACAGCTATCAGGAAGTCACGCGCTCCGACAACAGAACAGCCCGTACGTTCAGCACGGCTCAGGTCGACAGGCATCTTGTCAGGCATACGGCTCGGCGTCGTCAGCTTCTCTTTCAGCGCTTCGTATTCGCCACGCCGACAGACGGCCAGGTTCTTCCTTTCAGGCTTATAAGCAGATGCTTCATAGCAGTAGCAGGGAATACCCAATTCGCTGGCCATCCGTTCTGCCAGCTGACGTGCCAGTTCTGCACATTCTTCCAACGATATGCCTGCCACAGGAATCAATGGCAACACATCGGTGGCTCCTATTCGAGGATGGGTGCCATGATGCTGACGCATGTCAATGAGCTGTGCTGCTTTGGAAACACCTTGGAAGGCGGCCTCCACAATCTGTTCAGGCCCGCCCACAAAGGTTACAACAGTACGGTTGGTAGCTTCTCCAGGATCAACGTTCAACACCTTGACACCTTTTACGGCACCAATGGCATCGGTAATCTGTCTGATAACATTCATGTCGCGCCCTTCACTGAAGTTGGGCACGCACTCCACGATTCGCCTACGTTGATGGAGATCCATAGTTATTTCGCGTATGCCACAGAGCGTGTCTCGCGGATAACGGTAATCTTCACCTGACCGGGATAGGTCATCTCGTTCTGGATCTTCGAAGCAATCTGTCCGCTCAGAGCCTCCGTCTCGGCATCGTCCATCTTGTCAGCACCAACGATAACACGAAGCTCACGACCAGCCTGGATAGCATAGGTCTTCGTGACGCCAGGATAGCTCATGGCAATGGCTTCGAGGTCGTTCAGACGCTTGATATCAGCCTCGACAATCTCACGACGGGCACCAGGACGTGCACCACTGATAGCGTCGCAAATCTGTACGATGGGAGCCAACAGTGTCTGCATCTCCATCTCGTCATGGTGGGCACCGATAGCATTGCAGATGTCGGGTTTCTCCTTGAACTTCTCAGCCAGCTTGGCACCATAGATGGCGTGTGGATCGTCAGTGTCCTCATCGGGCACTTTACCGATATCGTGCAACAATCCGGCACGCTTGGCCTTCTTCGGATTCAAGCCCAACTCAGCAGCCATCACAGCACAGAGATTGGCCGTTTCTCGGGCATGCTGGAGGAGGTTCTGTCCATAAGAGGAACGATATTTCATCTTACCGATGATACGGATGAGCTCAGGATGCAAACCGTGGATTCCCAGGTCGATGGTGGTGCGCTTACCGGTTTCGATAATCTCGTTCTCCAGTTGCTTCTTGACTTTGGCCACCACTTCCTCAATGCGGGCAGGATGGATACGGCCGTCGGCCACCAGCTGATGGAGAGCCAGACGGCAGGTCTCACGACGGATGGGGTCGAAGGCACTGATAACGATAGCTTCAGGGGTGTCGTCGACGACGATTTCAACACCGCAGGCAGCTTCCAAAGCACGGATATTACGTCCTTCACGGCCAATCACACGACCCTTGACATCGTCGTTGTCGATGTGGAACACACTGACAGAATTCTCAACGGCTGTTTCTGTTGCCACACGCTGGATGGTTTGGATGATGATTTTCTTCGCCTGGGCATTGGCGTTAAGCTTGGCCTCGTCCATGATTTCATTGATGTAGGCAGCAGCATCGGTCTTCGCCTCGTCCTTCAGCGACTCCACCAAACGGGCCTTGGCCTCTTCAGCAGACAGACCTGAGAGCTCTTCCAGCTTGGCGCGCTCCTGCAATTGCATCTTCTCCAGCTCTTCCTGCTTGATGTTCAGCAGCTTCTTCTCGTTGTCAATACGGTTCTGCTGGTTGTCGAGATCGTTCTTGCGACGTCCAAGCTCTTCCTGACGCTGGTTGAGCGAAATCTCACGCTGCTTCAGTTTGTTCTCGCTCTGCTGGAAGTGCTGGTTACGCTGCTGCACCTCCTTTTCCAGTTCACTCTTCTTGTTGATGAACTTCTCCTTAACTTCCAGCAATTTCTTTTCTTTGATTACCTCAGCCTCTTTCGTGGCTGTTTCAATCATCTCCTTATATTTTCCCTTAATAACATAACGGAAAATCAGATAGCCACAAAGACCACCTATGATCAAGGCAGCCGTAATGGCAATAATAGCAACAATAATGTCCATAAATGTTAGTATATATATTGTTAATAATGTTCTCCAACATAAAGAACCCTCACTCACTGAGGGCTTCTTCGATTTCTGCCGTCAACTTGGCGAGAACACTATCATAGGGCGTCGTATCGTTGTTCATACGTTCTTTCTGATACATCAGGGCAATGTCAATAAGCGTCATCAATGAAACTGTATGCTCACTCTTACGACCCTTATAAGCCTGTGCATAGGCATTATAACGGTCGGTAATGAGCTTAGCCGCATTGCGATAATACTCTTCATCGTCGCGATTGATCACAACCTCGATATCTTCATCGTAGACATGCAATCTGATATGTAATCTGTCCTTGTTCTGTTCTGCCATAGCTTGTCTCCCTTACTGATATTCGTCGCTTAGGATAGCAATGCACTTGTTGACGTCACGGATGAGCTTTGATATCCGTTCCTTGGCGCCTGTCAGGTCACCATCGGTAATCTCCATCATCTTGGCCATCTTCAGTGACTGGTAGTCGTTCTGCTGCTGTTCCAACTTTTCGCGGAGCTGCGAAAGCTCCTTTTCGCTCTTCTCTACCATACCATACAAGTCCTCATTCTCCTTCTTCAACTGCTGGAAGCGGAGAATCATCTGGCGTAGGCGAGTCTCAAAAGTCGCTAAAGTCTTCTCGTTAGCTGTCATACTACATCACTTTATCTCGCAAAGGTAAGAATTATAATTAAGAATTAAGAATTAAGAATTAAGAATCGCTTTCAATTAACAAGATTTAACCTTTACGGCATTATTCTTACCTCTAACCTTCTACTTCTTACCTCTTTTTTACTCCTTCGGTTTCGGCTCCTTTTTCGCCAACATCACGACCTTATACACGAAGTTGGTGGTCCACTGTTGCGAGAATCCCAGTTTCTGGGCATACTGGCGTATGGCCACCACAGTCTTCATGACACCGGCATCCGTGAAGTCGTTTTTGTTGAAGATATCATTCACCGTCTTTTCTGTCATCGTACGAATAGCACTCTTGAAAATGCTGGGAACGCGCAGCTTGAACTTCATCAGATTGCCCGTTAGCATCATTAAGTCCTGCGTAAAACCGCCGAACTGATACATATACGTCTGCACATCCTGTGGCTTTTTACAGCGTTTGCGAATGCTCTGTTCTATCTCCTTCGTGAAGTCATCATCCATGCCGTACAGTTCCTTGAGCATCTTCTTGCACTTCGTTTTTTCAGCCAATCCCAAGCGGTTGTTCTGCGTAGGAACCTTCAGCGTAGCCTTGAACACACGCAGGTCAGGCAGGGCGGCCAAGTTCGAAATACCCAAATCTGATGCCATCACAGCCTGAAAATACACGCGGATGAGGGTCATGAAATCTTCCATACCGCCAGTCTTCTGCTTATCCTCCTTCTTTCCAAACAGTTTGCTGATAATACTCATATTTCTATTGTTTCTTTTATGACGTTTTTATTGTTTTCGTACGTTCTTATTCAATTTGGTTGCAAAATTACGAAATAATTTGTTTATTTATGCATAGTTGCGAGGCTTTTTGGCATATAACGCCACTTTTTGCATGTTTCTTCTCAAAATAAAGCATGCCGCCAAGACGTTTTGGAAGCATGCTCGCATTTTCGTATGAGGATTTTGAGTTATCGCACGACCTGTGTGAATTCAGGCTGTGCACCAGGTGTATTGCTGAAAGTAACGAAGATGGTAGAAGTTGACTCCTGTCCATCCATACCTCGTCCTGTGACAGTAAACTGATAGTCGGTGCCATCGGGGGTAGTGCGTTTGCCCACGGTCTTGGGGGTGCCCAAGGGGAACTGATAGCTGGAACAGGCTGCATCGAAGATGGCACGCTCTGCCTCAGTGACGGGCTGCTGTGCAGAGTATTCTGGCAGCTTCTCGACAGTGCCGGCCTTATAGCCGTTCTCCTTTAAAAAACGGTCTAACTCATTGGGAGCTGCAGCGACACGAGCAGTACGGACGCCATAGCCGACAGCAATCTTTGCCTTTGGCAGAGCCTTAGCAAGCGCATCCGACGAGGTGTTGAGTCCACCACTACCGAAGGTGCAGAAAGGCACAATGGTCTTTCCTGCAAAGTCATTGTCCTTGACAAGGGTAGTGACAGGCATAGCATAGGTGCCAAACCAGATGGGATAGCCAAGGAAGATGACGTCATAGTCAGAAAGACGGCTCTTGAGAGGCTTTAGGGCAGGGGTCTTGCCCTCTTGCATCTCACGCTGGCAGCGTTGGATGGTCTCCTGGAAGTTGCCGTCATAGGCCTCGACAGCCTCGATGGCTTCTATGTCTGCCCCCAGCTGTTGTTTCAGCTCTTCAGCAACTGTCTTGGTAGTACCCGTCTGTGAGTAATAAAGAATAAGTGTCTTCTGGGCGTAAGCGGTGGAAATTCCTGCCACCATTGCCATTGATAATAATAGTTTCTTCATAACGACTTATAATATAAATAATGTATTGTTACTTTTTTGCCGGCACAAAAGTTTCATACGTCTGATCATCGTAATAAACTCGGATTTCAGTGACACGACGGGGTTCTTTGTCAAGATATTTCGCATCATCATTTTGAAAATTCAATCGTGTAGAATTTACACCCTGCGGAATAACTGTCGTCGAAGGGCCATGAGTTGAACCATAGGGGGAAGGTGTAGCTGCAGAATCAAACTGAAGCATGGGTTCAACACCATTGGGAAGGGGTGGTAAAGACGACTCTTGGGGGGTGTCCTGATGGGTGATATATCGCTCACCGGTACCATAGAGGAGCCACTCGATGTTGATGTTGGGAATCTTCATTTTGATGGCATCGATGACATTAAGGGTAGGGCGGGTTCTTCCGTTGAAGATACTGCTCAATGTAGCAGGTGACTGTTGAAGGAAGTCGGCAAAGACCTGTTGAGTCATGTGCTGATCTTCCATGAGCTGTCTGATTCTGTCTTTTGTTTCCATTTAGTGTCGTTTTAAGGGCAAAATGCCCATTTTTCTTTGATTTTACAAAGGTAAAGCTTTTTTTTGACTTATGCAAGAAATCTAAAGAAAATTTTTTATTTAGATATTTGGATTTGCGCTTTTAAATTCTAAATTGTAAAACATGGCAGATATCAATATTGACTTTTGATTTGTAAACGTGAATTGTTTACAAAATTAATAAACAAAGGAAATGTAAAGCTGGTAAACGTAAACAATTGGCTATTAATCAAGTATTTACAAAAGTTATGACCTGCTTTGTCGAATATGCACACAAAACTGGCAATATGATACGCATATTTTATAGTATTAGTGGGTATAAACTACAGAATTAACTGATTATTAGGCTGTTATATATAAATATAGAGTAATGTATATTCATGAATATACAAAAACAAATCGTTTTGTTTGGGTATTTAAATTCGTATCTTAATTTGTGATTTTGATTTACAAATATCCAACTATATATTTGTAATCATAAATTTGTATACAATCCTAATTTCTTTGGGTTTACAAATCCACAATTGTAAATCATAAAATTTCCTAATCCTAAATTTTGAAGCTTTCAAAATGCGCATTTTTTGAATCCTGAAAGAATTCTGAACAGACGGCCTAAATGCTGAAAATTAGCGATTCTAGAAGGGGGAAAAAAGTGTGCAAACTACGATGGCAAGGGCATTTGAGGCCGTTTTTTTATGTTTACGAAAATGCGCAAACTAGAAAAAAAGGGGTAAAAAACCAGGCGATTTTAGTGGAAAATGAAGAAAACGAGCTCCTTCATCAACTCTCCAGCGGACGTATTTGGGTTGTCCAATCCCTTACTTTTGGCATCAATCTCTCTCATTTTCGAAATGATCTGCATAACCTTCAAAGCAGAGTAGTTTTTGAGACCTGTCATATACTCCTTTGCGAACCATGCGCTCTTGATTTCCAACCATTGTATAAGTGCATCCTGGTTGCCCTTTTGTGGACAATAGTGAGCAATCATCAAATTCTGGAAGTAAGAAAAGAGCAACGGGAGTGCTGAGTAAATGCTACCAGCCTTCGGATTTTCGTCAAAATATTTGATTATCTGATTTGCCTTGTAAATATTCCTGTTGACGATGGCATCCTTGAACTCAAAACTGTTAAAGTCCTTGCTGACGCCAATTCGGTCCTGCACCACCTGTGGGGTCACCCTTCTGTCGCCTTCAGGCAATCCGAGGAGCACCTTGTCGAGTTCGCTGACCAGACGGCTCAGGTCGGCACCGATATGTTCAGCTATCAGCTGAGTGGATTTGGGATCGATAGAGGCTCCTTTCTCTTGCAGATACTTCTCGATGAAGGGTGCCAGCTGCCAGTCCTTCAGCTTCTGGCTTTCGAAAAGGACGCCAGCCTCGCGCACAGCTTTGACGTAGGCCGTCTTGCGACCATCTATCTTGCCATTCTTATGACACAGCACCAGGATGGTAGTGGGCATGGGGTTCTTCAGATACTTCTCCAGGGGCTCCGTATTCTTGATATACTGTACCTCCTTGACAATGACAACCTGATATTCAGACATCATGGGATAACGGCGTGCTGCGTCAACAATCTGCGAGGCATTGACGTCAGAACCGAAGAGCACTGTTTGGTTGAAGTCGCGTTCTTCGGGCTGTAGCACGTTCTCGGCTATCCAGTCGCTGATTTTATCGATATAATACGACTCGTCGCCCATCAGGTAGTAGAGGGGCTTGAAATGGCGTGCCTTGAGGTCGCTCATCACGCTGTCGTATGTCACTGCTGCTTGAGCCATGCTGCAAAGGTACGAAAAAAAATGAGAAATGAGAAATTTCTTTCATTTTTATTTTGTACTTTTGCACGCGATATGAACGAACTGAATCTGCCTCCCTACGACGTCAAGCTACGCGGAACACGCGAAAAGCCGGAGATTTTCGACTTTCTACGTCGTCGCTACGTGGCCTTGACACCCGAGGAATGGGTGCGTCAGCACTTCACCCATTGGCTGGTAGAGCATAAGGGCTATCCTAAGGGGTTATTAGGCAACGAGATTGCGCTAAAATGCGGCGACAAAACGTTGCGCTGTGACAGCATCCTCTATGATAAGGATACACGCCCGCGCATGATTATAGAATACAAAGCACCCACTGTATCAGTGACACAGCGGGTGTTTCATCAGATTTCAGCTTACAACCTGCTGCTGCACGTCGACTATCTGGTGGTGTCGAACGGCATACAGCACTATTGTTGCCAGATGGACTACGAGCAGAAGACCTACGTCTTCCAGCCCGATATTCCAGACTTCGCGTCGTTAACCGTTAACCGTTAACCATTAACCGTTAATTATGCTTCTTCCTCAGGAACCGCTGGGGTCTCAGCTTTCTTCACAGTCTTGCGAATGGCACGCTTGCGCGTCTTCTTCTCCTCAGCAGGCTTGTCGAGCTTCACGCCAGCCAGTTCGGGGTCAATGAGGATACGGCCGCAATACTCGCAGACAATGACCTTCTTGTGCATCTTGATGTCAAGCTGACGCTGAGGCGGAATCTTATTAAAGCAGCCGCCGCAGGCATCACGCTGCACGTAGACGATGCCCAGGCCATTACGGGCGTTCTTACGGATGCGCTTGAACGAGGTCAGAAGACGAGGCTCGATCTTGGCCTCCAGGTCCTTCACCTTGATCTTCAGCTTCTCCTCCTCGGCACGTGTCTCTTCCATAATCTCGTCCAGCTCGCTCTTTTTCAGGTCAAGGGCCTGACGACGGTCGTCGATGATTTCCTGGTTCTGCGCCAGCTCAGCCTTCTTCTCCTCAATGCGGAAGTTAGCCTCCTTGATCTTCTTGTTGCAGAGTTCGATTTCCAGGGTCTGGTATTCAATCTCCTTCGACAGCGTGTCATACTCGCGATTGTTCTTCACGTCGTTCAGCTGAGTCTTATAACGCTCCACGCTGGCTTTGGCGGTCTCTATCTCGCCTTTCTTCATGTTGATAGCCTGCTCGTACTCGCTAATTTCATTCTGAATCTTCTCGATACGGGTGGTAAGACCTTCGATTTCATCTTCCAGGTCCTGTACTTCCAGAGGCAACTCGCCTCGCAATGCACGCTTCTCGTCGATGCCAGAGAGCGTGGCCTGCAGCTGATAGAGGTTCTTCAGACGCTCTTCAACCGGCATGTCCATAGGATCTTTCTTTGCCATAATTCTTTCGTTTTTTACGTTATTACGTTATATCAATATTTCGTTATTCCGATGTTTCGACCTAATAATAATAAATAGGATTCGTGCTGGTCTCTGCGATTTCCGTGCGCACACCTGGGCATTCGCGCTGGATGATGTCACGGAAAATCTCCGATGTGTACTGCTCACTCTGATAATGCCCGATGACACAGATCTGAATCTGCTGCTCGTAGCCGAAATACTGGTGGTAGTGCATCTCGCCCGTGATAAAGGCGTCAGCACCCTCACGCAGAGCGTCTGGCAGCAGAAAGTCACCGGCACCGCCACAGAGTGCCACCTTGCGGATGGGACGCTGCAGCAGTTCGTTACACAAGGCACACTGCACATCGAACTGGCGCTTCACCAGTTCCACGAAGCCCTGGGCAGCCATCGCCTCTGGCAGTTCGCCTACTACACCACTACCCGCCTCTATGCCGTCCACCACCTTTTGGGCAAAGAACTGGCTGTTCACCAGCCCCAGCCGTTCAGCCATCTTCCAGTTGACGCCATCCCGCGCATTGTCCATGTTGGTATGCATCGACACGATAACAATATCGTTTTTGATGGCTTTTATGACACAACGCTGCACGTAGTCCTGACCACAGATTTGCTTCAGGCCACGAAACAGCAAGGGGTGGTGGCTGACAATGAGATTGCAGCCCTTACGAATGGCCTCGTCAACAATCTCCTCGTTGACGTCCAGACACAATAATGCCCCTGAAACCTCCGCCTCTGTCAGTCCCAGTTGCAGGCCAGCATTGTCCCAGCTTTCCTGCAAGGGCAGGGGCGCGAATCGTTCAAGGGCGCTCAGCACTTGCTTTATTTTCACGCTTCAATCCTGTTTTGAGCTGCAAAGGTACGAATAAATGAGGACAATACAAAATAAAAAAGCAACTTTTTTAAGAAGATGTTTAGCCTTTTCCTTGCCACAAGATATCATCTTCCTTGCCACAAAAGGCCATCTTGCTCGGCACGACAGCCTGTCGCGGTGAGCAAGAGAGCCTGTCGCGGTGGGCACGACAGCCTGTCGCGGCAAGCAGGACAACCTCTCGCGGTGGGCAAGATGGCGTGTTACTAAAAAGAAAACGAAAAAAAGAAACCGAGAAACCGAGAAAACGAGAGTTTGATTTGTCTTAGCCTGAAATACGTTGACTCCTCGAGGAGCTCTTAAAAGTTAAAAAGAGTTATGAGAAAAGGTCAACATTTTGCACGCGCTTTCAAGCGTGCCGTAGCAGTGGAATATCTGCAAAGTGGTGAGGAACGTAAGGTGATAGCCATGAAATATGGCCTTCCCAATGTCCAAACTATCAGTAATTGGGTAAGTTTATACCTGACTCCGCACGAAATTGAAACAAAATGTGTAAATTTGCCGCGGATTAACGTAAATGCAGTAGAGATGGCAAAGGTAGAAACTCCCCAGCCTCAGGTACCTTTGGAGGACCAGCAGGCCGTGATAGAGCAGCTTCAGAAGCAGCTCCAGAAGCTTGAGAAGCAGCTCCAGTTTGAGAAGGACCGCAACTATGCGCTGAACACGCTGATAGACATTGCCGAGGAGCAAGGTATCCGGATAAGAAAAAAATCTGGGGTCAAGCGGTAGAGCGCCTTTGTGAGAAGAAAGACTATACCGTCAAGTATTCTTGCAGCCTGCTTGACCACACGAAACAGGCGTATTATCAGAAGAATCAGCGCGAGCGTGACTATCTGCTTCGCGTGATGCGTATTGTGGATGCCGTAAAGGTTATCCGTGAGCAGGACCCTGGCATTGGATACTACAAGCTGTGGCTGATGATGAACCGTATGTTCCTGTGCGGCTGGGTGCCTGGCAGGGACTCGTTCCTGAGGCTGCTGCGCGACTTCCATCTGATGCAGAAGCGTCCCAAGCCACGCTGCACGACGAACTCGAACCACCGCTATCGCAGGTACAAGAACCTCATCCGCGGCTTCGTTCCCACACGCCCTAACCAGCTCTGGGTGAGCGACATCACGTACATCGACCTGGTGGACGACTGCTGCTACCTGCACCTGGTGACGGACGCCTACTCGCACAAGATCGTAGGCTGGTGCCTGTCCGAGACACTGGAGGCAGAATACACGCTCAAGGCTCTCAGGATGGCCATAGGACAGGCTACGGCCGATGAGCTGAAAGGTCTCATCCATCACTCTGACAGGGGCGTACAGTACTGCTGTAACGCCTATACGGACGAATTGAAGAAGTACGGCATCCGAATCTCGATGACGGAGGACTACAAGCCTACTGACAACGCCATCGCTGAGCGCGTGAACGGTATCCTCAAAACGGAGGTCATCTACCGCGAACGCCGCTTCAAGACCTATCAGGACGCATTGGAGCGCATCTCGGGCTTCATCCTCTTCTATAACGACACTCGTCCGCACTACAGTATCGGCATGAAGACCCCCTCTGAGGTACACACTCAGACAGGCCCGCAGAAGGTGATGTGGAAGTCCGAAGAAAGTCTCTCGGGGGCTGTCTGCCCCCTGCCGCAGGGCACCCCCTGAGTGTTTTTCATGGTGCGGGCTTCGCCAAGGCGAGTCAACGAATCCAGTACAAAGTCATATTCTCAGATGAAAAGGTCAACGTTTCCAGTACGAAGTCCACTAACCCGGGAAAAGGGACAACAAAAGCAGGAAAGCAGACAACCGGATCAGAGAGATAAGTCAACAGAATCAGTACAATAAACAGTAATTAACAAAATAGTAACAAATCAAGGCTCAGAGAGAGTCAACACTATACAGGGAAAGACACAGGGTTGGGCGTTTTTGGCGATTCAACGATGACAAATGACAGATGACAGTTATTGAAAAATCGGTGGATGATTGAGATTAGTATTATATATATTATAATATATATATTACTAATACCTCTTTTTCTCTCAAATTCAGAAAACTGTCATCTGTCATAACTGTCATTTGTCATAACAGGGCATAGAAATGTTAAAAATTTGAATATTTACGTCGAAATGACATCATAATGAAATAAATTGTCTATCTTTGCAGCATCAATTGGATTATTATGGCACAAGTATCAATGACCGTGAGGCTGGACTCACAACTGAAACAACAGTTTAACGAGCTGTGTAACGAGATCGGAATGAGCGTCAACACCGCCATCAACGTGTTTGTTAATGCAGCGGTAAATAGTCGAGGCATCCCGTTTGAAATCAAGGCATCTCCAAAAAGTGCTAATGAAGATTTCAAAAAGTCATTTTACGCTCTTAGGGAGTCTGCCCGTAAAAATGGACTCCAGGACATGACGCTCGAGGAGATAAATGAAGAGATTCGTCAGGCTCGCTTAGAAAGAGCTGAAAGAGAAAAGGCGTCATTATGATCTATGCAGTTATCGACACAAATGTTTTGGTGTCTGCCCTGCTTACGAACAATAAGCAATCGGCAACTATTCAGGTGATGGAAGCGATGTTTGCTAATCGTATTATTCCATTGTACAATGATGAGATTATTAGTGAATATGAAGATGTGTTACATAGAGCCAAATTTGGTTTCTCAGAAAAAGCTGTTAGACATTATCTGAAAACTATGAAACAGGCAGGAGTTCACAGTCAGCGTATTGCCAGTTCCGAATATTTTCCAGACCCTAAAGATGTAGTGTTCTATGAAGTTGCCCTTTCGAAGAATGATGCCTATTTGGTGACGGGCAACAAGAAGCACTTCCCCCAGACTCCGATTGTGGTAACACCCGCTGAGATGCTGGAGATTCTGGAGTCAATGTAATCAAGTTATATTCAGAAAACTATTATCCAACATAAAGAACGGATTGGGATTCTCTTACTTTCCTAATCCGTTCGTTTGTAATATGGGTATAGCTATATGCTAATGTTCAAAAAGAATCAAAAATCATTGGAGGCAAGCCCATTTATGAAATAATCAATATAATCGTCTTCTGTAGGGAATGATTCTTCAAAATCATCGGTAAATCCAGAACCGACCATAAATTTGAATTGACTACTAGTTAATTGCTTAGAAAGGTTATCTTTGTCTGTTATCTTTTTATAGAATTCACGTAAATCGTCAACAATTGGCTGACCTTCCTTAATTAGAAAGGTGTCTCTTCGATATCCTTTGTTTGTGTGATAATAATACTCAATAGCACAACTACCATAGCGGAAACACAACACACTATTATGTTCCGAGTCATATTCTGACCAAAGATAAGTCATGTTGCTATCGCCTAGAGAATCCTTTAGATGGCACAACGCAAAGCGTTCATTAACAACGTTCATTGCTTCATCAGAAGCACCAGTTTTCTTTGCACACGACATAAACAATACAACTATAATAAAAAGAGTAACCGCTTTTTTCATTTGCTGAGGTGTTTTGAGTTAATAATCTGCCACAAAGATAGGTAGTTTGTCTGAAACTTCCAAATAATTAGGCAGAAATCATCACATCTGAATCTTCATTTATATTCAGAAATGAATATCAGTTCACTTCTTGAATAGTTTACTAATGAAATTATCTATTTTACTTTTGTTCTTCCTATATATCATATATATCACATAGCAAATGCACGGCAATAGGAACACATAGGTAATGAACTCTGAGAAATCATAATAAGTTTTGTTCCATTGCATATCACTATCTTCGGAAATACATGGGAAAAAATATTCTGACGCATAATACTCTTTTTCTCCCATGAGTAAATAAAGGTTAGAAACAGCCCAAATCAGATATATAATCCAAATGGGCTTGTTTGTTAAAGTATTGTTGGTGTTATCTTGCGATTTACCACAATACTTGCAAAACGACGAATTATAATCTATTTCTCTACCACAATGCTTGCAATACATAACATTTGTCTTTTATTAATCAACACCTTTTTCATACTTTTATAACTCTAGTTCTATACA
>JAEEGH010016789.1_pt1 | contig 15711 bp, 11 predicted proteins | sample 9134181 | NCBI WGS metagenome assembly JAEEGH01 (sample SAMN16246544, study PRJNA631951) | gut metagenome | biome: gut microbiome; feature: rumen; material: DP-attached | host: Bos | place: Iran: Karaj | collected 2018-10 | reverse complement strand
TTTAGGAAGCTGTCAAAACACATCTGCTGGAGATCATGGTCCTGAGAGATAATACCACTTACGAATCCAATAAACTCATCGGAATTTGAGATCATAAAATCAGAAACAACGATTAAACGAATCTTATTATTAAGTTCATACATGTGCTTGGTGTTCTTATCAAGGAAAGCTATACTGCCGAGTACGTTCTTAACCTCAGTATTAACCTTGTCTAACAAGCATTTTGTCTTACCTTTACCCTTTTTCCCAACAATTAATTGAACCATTGGCATACCCTCCTGCAAGTACAAATTTTTATAAAAATATTATAAGTTATTAGCTCTTAAAAGACAACCTCAATTAACGATTTCGTTTAATAGAGCTGTCATATCAGAATAAAGGGCTCCTGTGTCTGTATCGCGCATAACTACTGCAATATATGGGTTTGATGCCGAATCCCTTGCCAGTAAAATAAGGCAGTGACCTGCGGCCTGAGTAGTACCTGTTTTGCCGCCTATAACAGTCACACCGGTAGGCGCCTGCTGGTCTCCGCTTATATATCCGTTGGTATTACTGATGGAAACCTCAACAGAAGTTCCATTGGAATCAATATATGATGTTGAATATTCGGTTGTATTGATAATTTCATTGAAAATGTCATACTGCATTGCAGCATTAAAGATAAGATACATATCATAAGTTGATACGTAATGATCATCAGCAGTAAGTCCATGAGGATTGCAAAAATGGGAATTGGTGGCACCAATCGCCAGCGCTTCCTGATTCATGAGTCTTATGAAGTCATCCATGGAATCTCCAATGTTTGAAGCTATAAGATTGGCGACATCATTGGCAGAATAGATAAGAAGGATACGCAGAGCCTGATCAAGAGTAAGCCTGTCCCCTTCCTTAAGATTGATCTTCTGTGCACCACTCTCGGTCACGTATACGTCACTTCCTGCAACGAGAATCTGATCAAGTGAACCGTATTTAATGGCCACAAGAGCTGTCATAACCTTGGTAAGGCTTGCAGGGTTGACTCTGTCATGTATGTTTTTGGCATAAAGAGTCTGTTTTCTGTTCACATCAAAAAGTCCTGCATTGGCTTCCTGCGCTAAATCAACGGCATCCTGGTTGAAAGAGCTTTCTGAGACACAAAGTTCGGAAGCAAATGTAGGATAATATAAGTTATTTCGATTATCTTCAGGTGATGAGCTTACAGAATATTTTGAAGAAAAGGTAAGTCCGGAACATCCGGTAATGCAAAACACACCCAATAATACTAAAGTAAAAGCTCTAAGCAGCTTATTTGTACATCTCACGCCACTCTAGGTCTCCTCTGTCAAGTGATTTGATCAGTAATTCTGCTGATGCAAGATTGGTAGCAACAGGAATATTGTGCATATCACACAGTGTCATCACATTGTTGATGTCTGGCTCATGTGACTTAACCGTAAGGGGATCTCGAAGGAAGATAACAAGGTCTATCTCGTTGTGCTCAATGGCAGCACCAAGTTGCTGTGAACCGCCAAGATGTCCTGCGAGATACTTATGAACTGTAAGATTTGTTACCTCTTCTATAAGACGACCGGTTGTGCCGGTTGCAAACAGATCATTTTTGCTTAAAATTCCCCTATACGCAATACAGAAGTTCTGCATAAGTCTCTTTTTTGCGTCATGTGCTATAAGTGCGATATTCATTAACTTATACCCTCCCGGTTATATATCTGTTGCCTTGGAGCCTCACATTGAGGACAAAGCCTATACCCGCATAGACACTGATGAGTGAAGTAAGTCCATAGCTGACAAAAGGAAGCGGAATACCTGTATTAGGCATAACTCCTGTGGCAACCCCCATGTTTAGGAACCCCTGAAATCCTATCCATGCGCCAACGCCTGCAGCTATTACTTCTCCCGCCTTGTTTCTTGCCCGGAGCGATATCATAAAGCATCTGATAGCAATAAGCATGATCAGTGCTACCACAAGACATGCTCCGACAAATCCGAATTCTTCACCGACTACAGTAAAAATGAAGTCAGTCTGTGATTCAGAAATGAATCCACCATTTAAAACAGAACTAATCTCATTGGTGTTATAACCTTTGCCATACAACTGCCCTGATCCTATCGCCATCATTGAATTAAGAGTCTGATAAGCATCAGAATTGGCATAATCTTCAGGATGAAGCCAGGCCAGAATACGTCTTTGCTGATATTCATGCAAAAGACTGCTCTCTCCCTGAACAGCATTGTAAATAACGAAAAGTGCTGCGGGTACCATGATACCCAAAACAGCCCAAACAATCTTTCTGTTGATACCGGCAACATATAAAATGGATGAAAAAATGACCATAACCATGATACAGGTTGAAAGATCGGGCTGAGATGCGATCATCCCAAGAGGAACAGTCAATAACAAAAGGCAAATTATGACAAAACCAAAGCTTTTGATTTTGTCCTTATACTTCATAATAAACTGCGCATAAAATAAAATCAATAATATTTTGGCTGTCTCAGAGGGCTGAAATGTGATACCAAAAAGGTTTATCCACCTCTGGGCACCATTTGTACTACTTCCAAGCGGAGATAAAACCAGTCCTAGGAGAACTATATTTACGATGTAAGCAATAATGTAAAGCTTGGTAAACCATAAATAATCTAAAAGCGAAATAAAAATCATCGCAAATATACCTATAGCCATACCAAGAATCTGCTTTTTCTGCGAAGACGGATCTGCAGAACTGATTGCCATTATTCCGATTACTGTAAGGCTTATGACCATGATAACAAGACCAAAATCATAATCAATAAGCTTGTATTTCTTTAAATAATCCATATCATTCCTTAATCAGCATTGGTCGCACCATCCTGAAGAGAATGTGCAGTACCTGAAATAATATCATCCGTATCTCTAAGCTCAAAGTAATAAGAAAGAGCTTCTTTTGTTATCTGTGCAGCATAACTGGATGTATAACCATAAGCAATTCTTGTTGCAATAGCAATTTCCGGGCTCTCGTAAGGCGCATAGCAAACAAACAATGAATGGTTTGGTCTGTTTGCGGACTCCTGAGCCGTACCGGTTTTACCTGCTACTGCTACACCAAGATTTGAATAGTATGTCTTATCCTGGACTACCTGTCGCATTCCGGTATGAATTGCATTCCAATAAGCCGGAGATAATTCTACAGTATTTCTTACCTTGGCATTGTACTCTTCAAGAAGATTGCCATTAGGATCTGTTGTCTTATCAATAAGAGTAAGTTCAAAACATGTTCCGCTGTTAGCTACAGTAGTTACATATCTGGCAAGTCCAACAGTTGTATATGAATGGTTACCCTGACCAATCGCAGAACGAACAGCGTCCTGATCTGAAACCTGAGGCTCAGATTCTGCTATCTCAATTCCGGATTTTTCGGTAAGTCCATACATATCAGCGTATTTTGCCAGCTTTTCAAGACCAACTTCCGGTACATAACTTCCGCCTAACATACCAAGTCTGTAACCAACTTCATAAAAGAATACGTTACAAGAATTCCTGATACCTCCGGTCACATTAAGTCCGCCGTGTCCTCCCGGATGAATCCAGCACCTTGGTCCTGGATTAAACTTATCAAATATACCGTTACAGTAAATTACAGATTCGGTATTTATAACGCCTTCACTAAGCCCTGCTGTGGCTGAAACCATCTTAAATGTTGATCCGGGAGCTGTCTTTTGCTGGGTTGCATAGTTGTAAAGCGGATTTGAATTATCGCTACGAAGCTTAGCGTAGTATTTTGCGTCAACACCGTTTGCCATAAGGTTGTTGTTGTATCCCGGGTAAGATACAAGCGCAAGAACATCTCCTGTCCTTACATCAGTAATAACCATGGATCCTGTACATGGATCAAGAGCAAGCTGTGCAGGTGTAATATCCAGATTGGATATTCTGTTTGTCATAAAGGTAAAAGAGCTTTCTCCGCCCCTCTCCCATAACGACTGCTCATCAGGATCCAGTGTAACAGCTTGCTGTTCAAGCAACAGGTTACAAACTTGAGTACCTGATATATTGTCATTTAAAAGCAGGTACTTATATAACCTTGTCTGAAAGTCATAATCCTGTTCAAGAACATTTTCTATATAACTGATAATCTGATTATATATCTGTTCTGAATCAGCGTATTGGTTATCTATGTCAAGCTTGGATACATCAACCCAGTTCATGGCGATGGTGTATTTTATATACTCAGCAAGAGAAATCGTCTCGTCCTTGGTCCACGCCAAATAAACGCTGTCCTCCTTATCAACCTTGGAGGAATCAATAATGCCATTTGAATAAAGCATTGCAGCAATATGACTCATGTACCACATATACTCTTTAGAAAGCTCGTTATATGGAGTCATTTTCTCTGTAAGCTCTAATTGAAGTTCATTTAAAACAGCTTCATTTTTGATCACAAACTGTGCATAAACTGCCTTTTCAGTGTCTTTTGCATCGTTTTCACTAAAATGGCTTATATCAATAATATCATTGTCAAAAACAGCATAATAAACATCATAAATAGGAATTACAATGTTGCTTGAGCTTGAAGTGGATGAAAATGTATAAGTCTTGACATTTTGTATTTTAGAAACAAGGATTCCGGCAAGAGACTGCTCGATAATGTTGTAGCAAGCCTTTGTCAGCTCTTTATCTATCGTCAGGTAAACATCATTGCCGGCGACAGAATCAACGTAATTGCTGGTCTCGATAACCTGACCGGTGTTATCTACATAAACAGTCTCAGAACCCTTTGTTCCCTGCAGAGTACTCTCCATCGACTGTTCGATGCCGGATTTACCTACAGTATCATTAAGTCCATAACTTGGATTGGTCTGTGAAAGGGTTGCAAGTTCATCCTCAGATATCTTACCGGTATAGCCAAGAAGATGCGAAAAATACTCGGAATCAACATATTTCCTTGCAGTGCTTTCTTCGATGGAAACACCTTCAAGGGTATCTGCATTCTCCATTACATCTGCAACTGTTTTATCGCTTACATCAGAGGCAACTACTGTATCAATATATTTCTGATAGCTGTTCTGACTCATGTTGTATCTGATATTGATAAGCTTTAAAGCCTTGGACTTGGTATAGCCCTTACGAGGCACAAAATTACCCTCGTCATCATTATCACCTATCTTAAAGTTTTTGCACATGTCATCAACAACTTCATCTGCTGTTTTGGTCTTTTCCTCATACTTAAGATCATTTATCGTGGCATGACCATAGACATCTGCAAGGAACCTGTAGAGCTGATTACCTTCAACAGTATATTGATAGCTGTTATTGTCCCCAAGAATAATTCCAAAATCCTGATCAACACTATCGCCATTCTTTTCAATAATATCGATAAGTCTGCTCAGAGTTTCATTAATGGCTTTACTCTTTCCTGATCCGGATTTATAAACGTCTTCTATTGTTACGGCATTGGCCAGTTCATTATATGCAAGGAGTTTGCCGTTTCTGTCATAGATATTTCCCCTGGCAGCCGGAATTGTCTTTTCCTTCTTGATCTTGAGTTTAAAGCTGTCCAGATAGTACTCTCCATTGATTACCTGCAGGAAAAAGAGCCTGTAGACCAGAAGACAGCTTAGGACTACAAGCACGGATGAGATTATGACAGCTCTTGAAGTTATGAACTTTTTAAACTCTTCAAAGAAATTATCAATCAAATTTGTTGTAGCTCCTTAATTCTCTCTCATCAATGTCATTATTAACCCATAATATAAATGGGTAATAGAAAATAGCCACTAGTGCAGTATATACAAGCTCTGGGAAAATTATGCTGTTCATGTAATAGCCTATATCAAACTTTGTCCTGAAAAGGAACATCAGCACATAGCATGTAAATCCAAACAAAAAGTCTGCAACGCTTATAAGGACAATGGGAATAGCAAGATTCTGCGTAAAAAAAACTGCATGAAGCTTGCCAACCAGGAATCCAATGTACATGAATATCAGAGCATAAAACCCAATATATGTTCCAAAGAAAATATCAACTAACAGGCCGCTGAAAAAGCCAACCAGAAGCCCTGACCTGTCTCCCTTAATAAACGCAGTTGACGCAGTAAAAATTATAAGTAGATTGGGCGCAATACCACCGAAATCAAATACCCTGAAGAACGTTGTCTGCAGGATAAATGATACGATGACCATTATGAAATTAAAAATAATGCGCCTGAAATTCATTGCTTATTTACCGATATTCTTCTTTTGATCCAAAAGGACCAGTACTTCATTCATATGTTCAAAATCCACCGCCGGAGTAATTCTTCCGGACTTGGTAAGGTTATTGGAATCATCGTCAAGTGTTGAAATATATCCGATCAGTATTCCCGGAAGATATTTATCACTTATATTACTTGTTACGACCTTATCTCCTATGCTGACTCTGTCAGCCTCATCGACCAGCTTGGAAAAACTGATAAATCCCTGTTTGTAAAGTTCAAGGTCTCCTGAAACAATAAGGTTGTCAGATGAAGAAAGAACCATTCCGCTTACTGCTGCGTTATCAGCGATAATAGACTGTACCTTGGCCCAATCGGGACCAACGTCTATAACTCTTCCAACAAGTCCTCCACCTGCAATGACATTCATATCTATCATAATGCCATCATCAGATCCCTTATCGATAACAAAGGAGTGATACCAGTTACCGGCATCTTTGGCAATTATCCTGGCTCCGGTCTTTTGATAGTCTTCATACATCGCATCAAGCTCATACAAAGTTCTGAGCTCAGTAAGTTCATATTTTTCCTGTTCAAGATTGGTATTTGCTATGGTAAGCTCGTCAATCTGCTCTTTCAGCCTCTCATTTTCATCAAGAAGCTGTGTAATAGATGAAAGCTTATCTGTTGTGTCACGTAAAAAAGATCCAACAGTAGTTATACCCTTTTGAAAGGGCACAACAAAAACACCAGCGAAGGAATTAAGCGGCCCGGTAAAAATGCTGGTGTTGAAGGTTATTATGATAGTTAAGACACAAACGCCTGTTAAAATAAAGAGGAGATATTTACTTGGAAGCGTAAATTCTTCTCCTCTCCTTCTGATAATGGGACTCATTATTTATCCTCTTCGATACCATACGCAAGAGCTTTGTACTGATCTTCCCTGATGATCTTGGCAAGTCCGAGAGCTACTGAACCAATTGGGTTCTCGGCGATATTGACATTAAGTCCAACGCCGTTGCTAAGTCTCTGTGCAAGATGTACTACCTGTGATGCACCACCTGTAAGGTAAAGACCATGTCTGAAGATATCTGCCGAGAGCTCCGGAGGAGTCTTCTCAAGAGCAGCCTTTACGTTATCAAGAATAAAATCAAAGTTCTCAATAAGAGACTGATTTATCATATCTGTAGGAATCTGTCTTTCAACAGGAAGTCCAGTAACGATGTCACGTCCGTAAACAATGGCATCCTTGCCTTCTCTCTCAAGTTCCTTAAGAGACATCTTTACGTTTTCTGAAGTCTTTTCACCGATAAGAAGGCCAAACTCTTTACGAATAATGTTTCTGATGGATTCATCAAACTTCTTGCCACCAACCTTGATAAGCTTGCTGACAACTATTCCGCGAAGTGAAAGGACTGAAATCTCAGTTGTATCATAGCCAACGTTAACAACAAGAACACCCTGGGAATTCATAACATCTACATTCATTCCAAGACCGTCAGCAAGTGGCTTTTTAACCATCATGATCTTCTTGGCCTTGATACCTGCGTCATTAATAAGGTCATGGAAAGCTCTTCTCTCAACTTCGGTAACATCCTTGGGAACTGCAATATAAACTTCGCAAGGCTTAACATTACCCTTCATCTGATCTGTGATAAAGAGCTTAACAAGAGTTTCCATATGCTCAATGTCAGCAATAACTCCGCTGTTAAGAGGATAGCTGATTTTGATCTTGTCAGGAGCCTTCTCATACATATCATATGCTGAATTACCATAGGCAAAGACATTAACCTTGTTCTCTATGGCAATCATATTCTTCTCAACGGTAAGCCCGTCCTCATCTCTGTTATAAATCTTGATATTGTGGGTTCCAAGATCAATTCCAAATATATTAGCCAAAACAGCCTCCTTGAATCATATAGTTTTCTAATAATGGATTGCGCCAAAGCGCTCTCGCAACCTTCATTGTAACACACAAAGCCCTTTATCCACAAGCTTTTGTAACGTCTTAAGAATTCCGAGTTTTGCATGTGGCCAGGTGAGTCCACCCTGGAAAAAGACGCTGTATGGGGGCTTTATCGGTCCGTCTGCGGAAAGTTCTATTGATGAGCCGGAAACAAAAGCTCCTGCAGCCATGATGACCTGTGCATCGTATCCCGGCATATCCCAGGGCTCAGGTGTTACAAAGCTGTCAACCGGCGCAGCCGCCTGTACTCCCTCGCAGAAAGCAATAACACCCTCTGGTTTTCCGAATGTAACAGCCTGGATTATGTCGTATCTGTCCTCTGATCCGTTTGGAAGAACGTCAAATCCCAGCTTCTCATAAATATTTGCAGCAAATATTGCACCTTTAAGAGCTGATGCGGTTACTGTAGGAGCAAGGAACAGTCCCTGATAGAACTGAGGAAGTATGCCAAGAGATGCTCCTACTTCCTTGCCAAGTCCCGGAGAAGTCAGTCTGTATGCTGCATTCTCAACACATTCCTTCTTACCTGCAATATATCCGCCGATAGGAGCAAGTCCGCCACCGGGGTTTTTGATGAGAGATCCAACGACCATATCAGCGCCCACATCTGTCGGCTCTATCTTCTGCACGAATTCTCCGTAGCAGTTATCCACCATGCAGATAACATCACTTCTTATTTCCTTGATATATGAGATAAGTTCTCCAATTCTTTCAACAGAAAGTGTAGGTCTTGTCTGATATCCCTTTGATCTCTGAATAGTAGCAAGTTTAATATTCTTATGGGTTAAAAGAGCTTTCTTAATGTTCTCAAAATCGAACCCGCCGTCAGGAAGCAGATCAACCTGTGTATAGTCAATGCCATATTCCTTAAGGGATCCTTTTGAAGGCCTTATGCCAATAACTTCTTCAAGCGTATCGTATGGTTTACCCACAGGTGAAAAGAGCATGTCACCTGGGCGAAGGTTACTCATCAGAGCAAGTGCAAGCGCATGTGTTCCGCAGGTAATCTGAGGTCTGACAAGGGCATCCTCTGTATGGAAAAAAGCCGCGTAAACTTCTTCCAGCTTCTCTCTTCCCATGTCATTATATCCATAGCCTGTAGTTCCAAGTAGGCATGCTTCACTTACCTTGCTCTCCTGCATTGCCTTGAGAACTTTAAGCTGATTGTACTCAGCCGTTTCATCTATGGTTTCAAATCTCTCTTTAAGGCCTTTTAGTATCTCTTCACCAAATGCCTGTACTTCTTTTGATATTCCAAGTTCTTCGTAAATATTATTGCTCATAAATCCTTATCATCTCTTTCAAAATCTTTTCATCATCGCGGTCGAAATCTCTTTTATCGACCCAGATTACATCGCGTTCCCTCTTAAACCAGGTAAGCTGCCTCTTGGCAAAATGCCTTGTATTGCGCTTAATAAGATAAACTGCTCTATCAAGGTCATATTCGCCATTAATATATCCCATCATTTCCCTGTAGCCAAGTCCCTGCATAGAAGTGGCAGTTCTGGGAATATCCATGGTCAAAAGCTCTTTTACTTCAGCTTCCAGACCTTCATCTATCATCTGGTCTACGCGTTTGTCTATTCTGTCGTAGAGAACCTGCCTGTCATCTGTAAGCACAAAATACTTAAAATCATATGGGGATGTTCTTTCGTGCTGTTCTATGTTGTGGTCAGAAATCTTTCTTCCTGTTTTGTGGTAATACTCAAGCGCTCTTATGACTCTTTTTGAGTTGTTCTCGTGGATAGCTTCGGCAGATTCCGGATCCACAGCCCTTAGTTCTTCATGGATTAAATGGACTCCTTCAGCCCTGACCCTCTCCTCAAGCTCTTTTCTATAAGAATCATCCTCGTCTGTTTCGGTAAAATCAATGTCGTAGAGAACGGCTTGAATATAAAAGCCTGTACCACCAACAATAATGGGCACTTTACCTCTTGATGTAATATCCGAAATAGCTTCCTTGACTAGCTTCTGGAAGGTAAAGACATTGAAATCCTCTGTCGGCTCAAGAAAATCGATCAGGTGATGGGGAACTCCATCCATCTTTTCCTTTGAGATTTTATCCGTACCGATATTCATGTACTTATAGACCTGCATAGAATCAGCGGAGATTATCTCTCCGCCAATGCGTTTTGCTAGTGAAATTGAAAGCTTGGACTTACCTACGGCTGTGGGCCCGGTAATGACAACGAGTTTTTGTTTATCCATCACTCTACGACTCTCTTAAACTTCTTGTCAATCTCATATTTGCTCATGGATATTATGGTTGGTCTTCCATGAGGACAGTTATAGGGATTTTCCAAGGTGAGAAGCTCATCCAAAAGAGCTTCCATCTCTGCCCTGCTCATCTTGGTATTGCCTTTTACAGAAGCTTTGCAGGCCATGCTTGCTATCTTATAATTTATAACATCAGGAGTTCTGTCAAGTCCCGTCTCGTGACTTAGCTCATCCAGAATCTGAATGAACATGTCTTTTTCGTTATCACATCCAAAAAGATCGATGGGAATCGCTCTCATGGCATATTCTCTGCCGCCAAAGTTCTCAATGTTAAAGCCAAGTTTTTCAAAATACTGTCTGAACCTGAGGAACATCTCCTCTTCAGCGCTTGTCAGAGCTATGATTACAGGCGGATTGACCATCTGTGAGAGCATTTCACCTGATTTATATCTCTTCATCATGCGCTCATAATTGACCTTTTCATGAGCTGCGTGCTGATCAACCATAAAAATCTTGTCTTTGAATGCAATGATCCAGTATGTGCCAAAGATCTGGCCAAGAATCTCGTATTCCTTCACGTTATCTTTTGATAGAACTTTTTCGTCGAAAAGGTCCATTTGAACTACCTTCTCAACAATAATGGCCTCTTCGGATTTGATTATCGGCGAAGGCCTCTCGTTCTTTTCGGCCTGACTTCCGTCCGCATCGCCAAATATCCTTGTCCACACAGCGGACTTATTGCTGTCTTCAATTTTGATAGGTTCAGCCTTGACTCCTGTTACGAAGACAGGCTCATCCTCTTTTTCTTTATCAAGCTCAATTCGTTTTGCCTCAAATGGCTGAGGTGCAACGGTTTTAATCTCTTTAACAACAGGGGCTTCCGATTCAGTTTCATCTGATGAAGGCTTCTTACTTGGGATGTCATCATCCTCTCCAAGAAGCGCGTCAGGAATCATTTCCCTGTTCTTAAGAGTGTATTCAATGTTTGATCTTATAAATTCATAGAGCTGAGGCTGATTACCAAATCTTACTTCCAGCTTAGCCGGATGAACATTGACGTCTACCAGCGCAGGATTCATTCTAAGGTGAAGTATTGCAAAGGGGAATTTATGCATCATTAGATATTGCTTATATCCCTCTTCCAGAGCTTTGCTCATCACTTTATCCTTGACGTATCTTCCATTGACAAAGAAAAGTTCAAAATTCCTGTTGGATCTATTAATTGCAGGCTCACCAATGTAGCCCTCAAGTACCATTCCATCCTGTTCTGCCTTAAATGGTATGACACTTACGGAAATGTCTTTTCCAAATATCCTGTATATTATCTCTTTCAGGTCACCATTTCCTGAAGTAGAGAATTTGTCATCTTTATTGTTTATAAAATGAAAAGAGACTGTGGGATTATCAAGAGCCATATGCTCCATGACATCTCCAATGTAGCTTCCTTCAGTCTGTGGTGTCTTAAGAAACTTCTTTCTGGCAGGTGTATTAAAGAACAGATTCCTGACTATAAGTGTTGTGCCGTCAGGCGCACCTATCTCTTCAAAAGCAGCCTCTTCACCACCATTTATACAGTATCTTGTTCCCACAACATCGTCCCTTGTCTTGGTAATAAGGTCAACCTGGGCAACAGAAGAAATACTGGAAAGCGCTTCACCTCTGAATCCAAGAGTATGTATGGAAAATAGATCGTCTATGCTCATTAGCTTACTGGTGGCATGACGCTTAAAGGCTTTTCTGATCTGGCTCTTTTCTATTCCGGAACCATTGTCGGTAACCCTTATCATGTCTATACCGCCACCTTTTATCTCAACGGTAACAGCTGTTGCGCCTGAGTCTATAGCGTTCTCCACAAGCTCTTTTACAACGCTTGCAGGTCTTTCAACCACTTCTCCTGCAGCAATCTGGTCTATCGTATTCTTATCAAGTTCATTGATAATTGCCATTAGCTTTTCCACCTGTTCTTCAAATCACTTTGGAGCTTATATAGGGTGTTTAGGGCATCCATAGGGGTAAGAGTTGTTATATCTATCTCCTGGAGCCTCTTAAGTACATCTTCATCGGTAACTGTTTCAAAAAGGGACATCTGGTTAGTATCCACTTCATCGTAGTGTTTAACCTTGACTCTCTTATCAGTCTTGTTGTCCTTAGCAATGCTCTGAACCTTATCTGTTATGTCATTTTCTGTGAGCTCGCTTACAATTTCCTTAGCCCTGTCAATTACCATGTCAGGAACACCTGCAAGCTTCGCAACCTGAATTCCGTAACTCTTATCAGCGCCGCCTTTTATGATCTTACGAAGAAATACGATATCGTCACCGTTTTCCTTAACTGCAATGCAGTAGTTGTTGACGTTGTCCATCTTGCCTTCAAGTTCTGTAAGCTCATGGTAATGAGTGGCAAATAATGTCTTGGCACCAAGTATCTTACGGTTGCTTATGTGTTCTGTTACTGCCCAGGCAATGGCAAGTCCGTCATAGGTTGAGGTACCTCTTCCGATCTCATCAAGGATAAGAAGTGAATCAGGCGTTGCATTTCTTAAAATATTTGCAACCTCGTTCATCTCAACCATGAACGTGGACTGTCCGCTTCCAAGATCATCAGAAGCTCCGACTCTTGTAAATATCCTGTCAACTACACACATATCTGCACTGTCAGCTGGAACAAAGCTTCCTATCTGGCACATCAGGACTATAAGAGCTGTCTGCCTCATATATGTGGATTTTCCTGCCATATTGGGACCTGTAATGATAGAAATACAATGCTTTTTATTATCCAGATATGTATCGTTTGATATGAACATATCTGAGGTGTCCAGCATTCTCTCAACAACCGGATGGCGTCCGTTTTTGATCTGTATAAGTCCCTTGTCATTGAGACTTGGTTTGATGTAATGGTTCTTCTCAGCCACATGGGCAAGTGAAGCATATACATCCAAAAGAGCTATTGCCTTAGCTGTAGACTGAATCCTGTCTATTTCAAGTGCAATGGAATCTCTTATTTTGCAGAACATCTCATACTCAAGGTTATTTAACTTGTCCTGAGCATTTAGGATCGTGTCCTCAAGCTCTTTTAACTGTGGTGTTGTGTAACGCTCACAATTGGTAAGTGTCTGTTTCCTGATGAAGTAGTCCGGAACCTTGTCCTTAAAGGAATTAGTAACCTCGAAGGAATAGCCGAATACATTGCTGTACTTGATTCGAAGGTTCTTGATCCCGGTCTTTTCTTTCTCTTCCTCTTCCATCTGGGCGAGCCATTGCTTGCCGTTTGTTCCCGCCTCTCTGAAGTGATCGATATCGGCATCAAAGCCGTCCTTTATGATTCCGCTCTCTTTTATTGCAAGAGGCGGTTCCTCTACGATTGCCTTATCAATAAGATCATGGATATCCGTAAGAGGGTCTAGTTCATCCCTTATACCATCAATTCCCTTGTCACCTGCTATATCCAAAAGAGCTGTGATTATCGCAGGTATCATCTTGATTGAATTTCTAAATGCAAGAAGATCCCTTGGATTGGCTGTTTTAAATACGATCTTGGACATGAGTCTTTCGAGGTCGTACACAGGATTTAGGTATTCCCGGACTTCTTCTCTTGTAACAACATTATTGAAAAGGGATTCTACAGCGTTTTGCCTAAGCAGAATCTCGTCCTTATCAACAAGCGGCTGCTCAATAAAGCCTCTAAGGGTTCTGGCGCCCATAGCTGTCTTGGTTTTGTCGAGAACCCACAGAAGTGTGCCTCTCTTTTGCTTGTCACGCATTGTTTCCACAAGTTCAAGATTCCTTCTGGTAGATGAATCAAGAAGCATATACTTGCTGGATAGATATGGATATATGTGAGTGATATTACTTATATCCGACTTCTGCATATCAATCAGATACTGCAAAAGAGCTCCTGCCGCCACTATACCTACTGGAAAATCATCAATTCCAAGACCGATCAGGGATGACACTTTGAAATGTCTCATAAGAAGCTTTTTGCAAAGATCTTCATCAAAATATCTGTCGTCTACGGGATTGATGAAAATACCAAGCCTGTTCTTGATCTCATCAAGATCTGCGCCGGAAAGTTCAAATGCATGATTGCAGATGATTTCGGAAGGAGCATATTTCCCGACTTCATCCATTGCCATGCGAAGAGTGTCAACTTCAGTAAGGAAATAGTCTCCGGTAGTGACATCAGCAACAGAAATGCCAAAACTATCAGGAGAGTAAAAAATACTCATAAGGTAATTGTTCTTACTCTCCTCTAATGACTGCATATTCAGATTGGTACCGGGTGTAACTATTCTTGTGACTTCTCTTTTGACGATGCCCTTAGCGAGCTTAGGATCCTCCATCTGCTCACATATTGCAACCTTGTAGCCCCTTGAAACCAGCTTATTCAGATATGAATCAACTGCATGAAAGGGAACCCCGCACATGGGAGCTCTCTCCTCGAGGCCGCAGGCCTTTCCTGTCAGAGTTAGTTCCAGCTCTTTTGACGCAACAAGCGCATCATCAAAAAAGATCTCGTAGAAGTCTCCAAGTCTGTAAAAGAGGATGCAGTCCTTATTCTCCATTTTGGTGGTGATGTAGTGCTGCATCATTGGAGACACTTTTGTTATATCAATATTTTCAATCATTAACTAATTTCCCCAAATAATAAAATCCATGGCACTCGTCCAGTGATACATTTACGAACTGCCCAATAAGACTTTCATCCCCCGGAAAATGTACAAGAGTGTTGCACGACATTCTTCCTGTTAAAAGAGAAGGATCCTGCTCGTTAACGCCCTCAACCAGTACACTTTCTACTCTTCCCGACAGCTTTCCTGCCTGTATTTTGGCGGTTTCCTGAACCACCTTAAGGAGCATGTCAAAGTTTTCCTTTACAACAGACTCCTCAACCTGATCCTCAAAGGATGCAGCAGGTGTTCCTGCCCTCTTTGAGTAAATGAATGTAAAGGCATTATCAAACTCAGCCTTTTTAATAACGTCAATTGTATCAAGAACAGCTTCTTTAGTCTCCCCCGGGAATCCAACAATGATGTCCGTTGTTATTGCAACATCAGGAAGCTGTGTTCTTATTTTGTTTACAAGCTCAAGGTAAGATTCTTTTGTATATTTCCTGTTCATTCGACGAAGAATCTCATTGTTTCCTGCCTGAAGCGGAAGGTGAATGTGTCTTGCAATCTTGGGATTCCTCCCAATAACATCTAGCAGCTCATCAGAGAAATCCTTGGGATGAGGAGTCATGAATCTGACTCTCTCAATGCCTTCTACTTCACAAACCATCTCAAGGAGCTTTGCAAAAGAGATCTTGTCAGGATTATCGTCACTAAAATCAAGGCCGTAAGAATTAACATTCTGGCCAAGCAG
>JAEEGH010016788.1_pt1 | contig 15711 bp, 14 predicted proteins | sample 9134181 | NCBI WGS metagenome assembly JAEEGH01 (sample SAMN16246544, study PRJNA631951) | gut metagenome | biome: gut microbiome; feature: rumen; material: DP-attached | host: Bos | place: Iran: Karaj | collected 2018-10 | reverse complement strand
GTGATCAACGCCGAAAGGACTTCCTTGCCGAGGAGCACGATGGAGATGATCGTCAGGATCCGCGCCGCCTTGGCCCAGGCGAAATCCTTCGCCGTCACCAGGGCGTTGACCGCGTCCACCGTGCGGTCCAACACGATGGCGTTGACCTGCGCCATCAACGACCCGACAAGGGTCAGGATCAACGTCAAAAACACAAGCCATTTGTAGGGTTTAACAAATGGCTTGATGTTTTTGAAGAGGTTGAAGAGGTTCATTTAAACCTACTTGTAAAGTTTGACGGCGGAGAGCTGGACGTATCTGTTAGTGTCCCCTGAGACCGTTATGTTGTAGACAATCTTGAAGTAACAGTTGTCCCAGCTATGTCCATCCGGACGCAAGAAGGTCATATCGCTGCTTGCAGCAAAATCCGTCTTTGTAATCGTATCAATCGGACTTGAGAAGTTGGAGTTCTTCGAGACAATCAGCTTGACGGAATTCACTGTAATACTGGAAGCTGTTCCATGAGTAAGTACAACCTTACAAACATTGTCTGAGAACGCTGTTGTATTGTAGACCGGACGCTCCACGTTCGACAAGTTCTTTCCCCCAATTCTCCAAGGAGACATAGTGGTATTACCCATAACTTTCCAAACTTTTCCGTTTTGAGTAATCTCGGATTCTGTTGCATAGCCATTGCTGCCTCCAGTTGTATTGCCATCCAGTGTATAGAACAACGTGCCGACAGAGGCGCCCTTCTGCGTATAAGTGACGGTTGCAGTCTTCGTTGCATCGGCACTATTTTTAAAGAGAACGCTACCTTCCCTTGGCGAAGAGGTTGTATTGGCCGAATTGGGAGTCACAACCAGGGTATTGCCGCTCTTGGTGACGGTCGCCCAATCCATACCGGTAGGCGTATATGTCCAACTACCGCCCGTCTCAACGGACACATTGACCGTGAAGGAATCCGTCTCATTACCCTCCCAGGTCTTGGAAGTCGCATCCACAGTGAGGAAAGGGACGGCAGCATTAACTTCAATGCTGGTATTGATAAAGTTGAGCTGGCCAGCGTTGCCCATTCCCATCGTATAGCCATAGACATCTGCCTGCATGCCATAATAGGAAGCATACATCGTCTTGATATACAAGGCGACATTCTTGGTGCCGACCTTCATATAGGACGAATTGTTGCCGTCGGCCGGAAGGGTACCGGTCAATTTGGCATACTGGACAAACGGCGCGCTTGCAAATGTCGTGATGGCAGCCGCGTCCATCGCAACAGGAGTACCGTGGTCCACCGTGGCGCCGGAAGATACCTTCGCCGTTGTCGTAGCAGAGAACTCAGCTAAGCCATAATAGTTCTGCATCTTACCCGTCGCAGTAACCCTGTCACCAACAGCAAAACCAGTATTACTCTTATACAACAGCATCACACCTGTTTCGTCCTTGACGATAACATTGGAGCCGCTGATGGCCATTACGGTAGCCTCATTCATATCATAGGACTCTTCCGTAATCCCTCCAGACGTAGTGGGCTTCAAGGCGAGGAGTTCGGCGATCGTCTTCGCATTGGAAGGATCCGAGACCGTCACAGTACATTCTTTGGTAGCGGAATAATAATGCTCCGTCTCAGAGGCAGTAACTGTGATTTTGCAGGTTCCTACAGCCACAGCAGTGACGATGCCGTCTTCATCAACCGTAGCCACGTCGGTATTATTGGAGGTATAAGTGATATCACCGTCATAGTCAGACGCGATAGAATCGACACTGGCGTCACCCGTATCTCCGACATTTAGCGAGAGACTCAAGGTTGTAATCCGCATATTCGGATCCTGCTTCTCTATGATAGGCTGACCCGAGATGAGTTTGTAGATGGCCACGGAGTCACGGCTGGTGCTGTTACCTCCATAGCAATTGAATAGCGGCGATCCGTTATTGGGATTGTATTGAAGGATGTTACGTGCATTTTCGCCCGTGATACCTGCCTTCATGACGGTCTTCGTACCAATCGTGACGGTCCAGCTTGCCGATGCATCCACGGTACTCTTGGTCTTGAGTTGATTGGAGCTGGTACCGCCTGAGGCATAGATATAACCCCGGGCATCTTCCTCGCCATTCATAGCCTTGAAGGCATAAGTGCCGGAAGAAGCGCCCTCCTTGACCGCGAACACAGCAACCGCATCACCCGGATCGATGATCTTGTCTTCCGTCTTGGTAGCGGCAGAGCCAGGACGGTTAGTGTTACCCTGGACAGAAGACATCGCATAATGGGTATTATCGGAAGCCGCAGCGATAATGACCTGGCTGTCAATCGTCAAAGCGGAAATGTTCGTCACCTTCTGGTAAACCTTCGGGGCCACGAGAGGAACTCCTGCCATGTTGACCGAGAAGCGGTAAATCTTGCCGGATTCAAACTTGCCGGGAATCGTAACCTTCTTGGTGAAGGTCCCCTGGTCCGTCTTGACCGTGACGGTCAGTTTCTTGCCGGTCAGGTCCACCGGGGCGCAGGCAAACCAGATGTCAGAAGCAGAACTGGTATTGACCGTGATGGTCTTGGCGCCGGAGTTCACTTCAGTAGCTCCATCCGAGAAGTAAAAATACCAACGATACGCCCAATCCTCTTCGGCAGTGAGATCCACCGCCTCGATGGTCGCGCCATTCAGATTCAGATTGGTGAGGGACATCTTGCCATAAGAGGTCCAGTGATGGAAATCGAAGGAAACGGTCTCGGGAGGAGTAGTTCCGGTCGTAGTCGAGGACTGGGCGACCAGAATCTGGGCAGCCTCATCCACAGAGGTGGCAGACGGTGTCTGGGAAGTAGGAACCGTAACGCCCAAACGATATCTGAGCTCACCACTGGCCGTCTCTGAAGCATTCAGAAACGCCGAAGCGGGACTGACGGCGTAGAAAGTGTAAGTCGTCGTATCTCTGAAACTAGCCGAGAAAGATGCGGTCGTAAAGTCCGGAGAAGGAGTAACGGTGGCGTCTTTATTCTGCTTCATGTTGAGGCTCACCTTCACCTTCGTGTCATTCGCGGTCCAAAGGGTAGGATAAGAGTTGCCGGTCGGCTCGCTAAAGGCGGTCCTGGTCTCAATGGACTGGGCAACAAAGTGGATAGGGTGCTCTTCTGCAGCGGGAAGCATCTCAGGCTCCCGGACGCACCCGACAAACGCGGTCGCAGCTACTGCGACGGCGAAAAGGAATCTGTACATCTTTTTCATAATCGCAAAGCTTTTAATCATCAAGTTCACCCCAATCGACACCGACACCGTCGTCGATGTCACCGTCGCCGTCAATACTGACATCGCAGATCGCTGCCTCCGAGAAGAAGGGCAGCACGATGAAGACAGGAGTGGCGTAGGTCTCCTGCGCTTTTTCAAAAAGTTTTTTGGTCATTACTATAAAGGTTATTATATCGTTCTCAATACATCGCGGAACCGGCAGCCAAAAGCGCACAATTCCAAACGTGCAAATTTATCATTATTTTATAAGTATATCAAACCGAGTTATCAACAACTTAATCAACAACACCCGATCCCGGTCCCCTGGCCCGGCATTTGTATTTTACAGCGACGAGTGCTATTTTTGAAAGGATTATTGCGCAGCATGAAACGTCTTTTCCTTCTCCTTACCCTCCTGCTGACCCTCCTGGCCGGCGGCGCAGCCCGCGCCCAGCGTATCCAGGACGCCGGATTCCGCACCGTCGGCTACATCAAGGATGACGGCACCGTCCAGGATGCCGGATTCCGCACCGTGGGCTATATCAAGGACAACGGCACCATCCAGGACGCCGGATTCCGCACCATCGGCTACATCAAGGGCGGCACCGTCCAGGATTCCGGGTTCCGCACTGTGGGCTATATCAAGGACAACGGCACCGTCCAGGACGCGGGATACCGCACCATCGGCTACGTCAAGAAAGACGGCACCATCCAAGATGCCGCCTTCCGCACCATCGGCCACGCTCCCGGCATCCCCCTCTCCCACGCCGCCTGGTGGTTCTTCTTCCGCTGATTCCCTTTTTTACCCCCCAGCACCCTTCGGTCCCATCCTTCAATACCGTCGCCCCCATTACCGTCTCCTTTCGCCGCATTTCGCAACTCTCTGCATTTCAAATAATTACAAAATCAGGGTCAAATTTTTTACGACCCTGATTTCATAATTTGTTCAGATTCAGCGGGATACGAAATACGCTTCTTTTTCTTCCATCCCTCGATTCTTTTCCCTAACTTTGTACGAGACCCATTGACATCTGCCATCCGGATTTCGATTCATCTGAGAGGGAGATTTGAGGCGTAGAACTATGAAAAAGAAAAGATTCATTCCGGATATTCCGACACACAATTATCAGAAAGGTTTCGACGGAGACGTCTTGTTCCATTGTCTGAGGGACAGACTGGTTTTTTTCACACTCTTTTGTACCGAAGCTGTCCGGCGGGGCGTCGTTATCCTGACCCTCGACCTGATGTTTACACATACACATTCCCTGCTGAAAGTACGGAAAAAGGAACAGCTTTCCCGTTTCAACATGATTGTCGAGACGCTTTATGCCAAGGAATGCAACAGGCAGGCTGGCCGGAAGGGCCATGTATTCATGAAGACCTATGGCTGGGCACAAAAGAAAAGTAGCGCCAAAGTCCGTTCTGCGCTTGCTTACATTGCCAATAACGCCGTTGAAAAAAGGTTGTTCAAGCATAGTCTCGAAGACCGTTGGAATATGCTGGCATACGCAAAAAGTGACCATCCTTTCTCAGATCCTCTCATTATACGGAAAGCAACCCCAGCCATGAAGAAAGCCATCAAGATGGTGCAAGGAGCTCACCTGAGGGGACGATTTCTGAATTACTCCATGCTGAGCCGCCTTTATTCCCCTCTCAATCAAAAGGAACGAAAACAATTGACAGACTTTATCATCGTCACATACAACGTCGTTGATTTCAAAGCCGCAGCAGCGTATTTCGGCAGTTTTGACAAAATGATAGCCGCTTTCGACGCCACGACGGGATCGGAGTATGATTTAAACGAAGAATACGAGCCAGAACCCGACGTGGCATATGTTGAAATGGCGCGGCGGATGGAGAAAGACGGCTACGACCTGGCAGGGAAACGATTCCTGACGCTGTCTGTAGAAGAAAAGAAGCAACTGGCCTCTTACCTGGTCAGGTGTACAAGCGCCACGTACCGACAAACCTGCCGATTCCTTCATATCCCTTCGGCCGAAAGCGGGGAACAATAATCGTTTTAGTTGCAAATCACGCCTCTCCCGGGCAGATTATACGGGAAAGAATTCCTAAGGTATGGCGCCCATTCCCGGGCCTCAACCCCTAGAACATAAAGACCAGCCGGTACTGGAGATGGGGTGAGAGGCTGGGATCTCCGTCGCCGATCCAGGCGAGGCGGGGGCCGATGGTGACTTCATGGGCCCAGTGGTCGCCGGTGGTGCGGCGGATGCCGTACAAAGGGGTGAAGACGAAAGCCAGGTCTTCGCCGCCGGCCCAGAGGCACTGCGTGCGGAAGGAGACGAAGTCGGCGGAATTCATATAGATGCTGCGGCCGGTCCGCGCCCGGCGTTCAAAATTCGTGTAAATACGCGGTTCAAGGGTCAGGCCGCCCGCCACGGCGAAATGAAGGTTGGATAATCCTTCGAGCGTCGAGGTCAGGGAGACGCCCGTCGGGACCAGGCCGGCCCGTGCGATCACGGTGAAATAACTGCCCAGGGCACCTTCAAAGCTATATTCCAAGCCCAGGAGCTGGGCGGAAAGGGAATGGTTCGAGACAGCATAGCCACCCCGGCCGATGATGGTTCCGGGCGCAGGACGGTGCGAGGCGTACGGATCACGGTAACCACTGCCGTAAGGCTGTGCGTAAGAGAGCGTTGCAGAAAAAAGAAGCGCGGCAACCAGCGCGAGAAGAGGAACTTGATTTTTCATAATGCTCCAAATTTAGTATTTTAGCGGTGAAGTAACAAAATGCGCACCAATCGTCCGATGCCCGACACAGAAAATACATACACGCCTGTCCCGGCCCGATATGTCAAGGTCATCGTGCCGGTCCGCCTGGACCGTGTCCTCACCTACCGGGTGCCGGAGGCGCTCTACGATGCCGCAGGCATCGGCGCGAGGGTGAAGGTGCGCCTCGGCCCCCGGCTGACGGACGCCGTGGTCTGCGAGACGGACGTCACCCCCGACATCGATCCCGGCCGTATCCACGACATCGCCGGCGTGGACGAGGGCCTCGAGCGCATCACGCCCGAAGAGATACGCCTGTGGCGATTCATCGCGGACTACTACCTCTGCACGCAGGGCGAGGTGTTCAAATGCGCTTATCCCAGCGGCAAGATCCGCAGCGAAGAGACGGCGGCGCGTGTCAGGGAGCGGGCGGAAGCGTCACGGCGCAAGATGGAAGGGGCGGCCCGCGAAAGGGTCGCAAAGCTGAAGGCAGAAATGGACGCCGTGCGCAACCGGACGGAGGAAGCGCTGGCCGGACTTACCGACAAAGCCGTCAAGACGCGCCAGAAGCTGATTGAGAATCGGGATGCGCGCCTGTCCCGCCTGGAGGAGGCGCTTACCGCGGCACGCGCAGCGCTGGAGTCGAGCCTTGAGGCAGGAGGCAGTGCCCTCCGGGATGCAGGAAAGAACCCTTCCGGGGAATGCAAACAATTTGAGGGGGCTCTGCCCCCTACTATCCCCCGCGGCTCCCGGGCTACCGACATCGCCTACGGCTCCGTCCCGCCCTCCGCCGGGCGCTCTGGGGAGCGCCTATTAAGTGCTACAGCAGATGCCCCAAAACCCTTGCAGCAAGCGCTCCAGACAGGCAAACCCGTGCTGCTCCAAGGCAGCGCCCCCGACCGTTTCGAAACCTATGAAACGCTGGTCGCCGACACCCTCATGATAGGCCGGACGGCCCTCATGCTCGTCCCGGAAATCGCGCTGACCGAAGCCTTCGAGACCCGCCTCAGCGAGCGATTCGGCGCAGCGGTTCTCGTCTTCCACTCGCAGGAGACCACCGCCCGCCGCCGCAAGATCGCCGACGCCCTGCGCACGGATGGCCCCCATTTTCTCATCGGCACCCGTTCCGCCCTGTTCCTCCCCTACCACGGCCTGGACCTGATCATCGTGGATGAGGAACAGGACCGCTCCTACAAACAGGACTCCCCCGCCCCCCGCTACAACGCCCGCGACTGCGCCGTCGTGCTGGGCGGCATCCACGGCGCCCGTGTCCTGCTGGGATCCGCCGCCCCTTCGCTGGAGTCCCTATACAACTGCGCGACCCGGCGCTACACCGGCGTACAGTTGCCGGGGCCTCCTGTCATTCCCGGCAAGACCGGGAATCGCAACAGATGGCCGGTCGGAGCCGGCCATGACAACACTCCGGCCCAGGCCGAACGGCTCCGCATCATCGATACCGCCGTCGAGCGCCGCAAGCGCGGGATGAAAGGGCAATTCTCCATCAAATTGATGGACGAAATCAACTACACGCTCGCCCAGGGACGGACAGCCTACCTGATCCGGCTCTGGGGCGACCTGGCACCTACCGTGGAAGAAGCGCGGGGTCTGTTCCCGGACGCGGAAGTCCTCCCGCTGACCGAGGCGCCGGAAGATCAAACGGAGGCCCGCATCCTCGTCGGCACCCTGGCCCAGACCAAGCGCCTCGCGTTCGCCGAAGGCAGCCTGGTCGCCCTCCTGCAGGCCGATCCCATCCTCGGCGCCCAGGACTTCCGCGCCGACGAACGCGCCTTCCAACTCCTCAGCCGCTACCGGGAGCATTGCGCCGCAGGCACTTTCGTGATCCAGACCGCCCGCTCGGCCCATCCCGTATTCCAGGACCTGCTCGAAGGCCGCGATCCCGCGCCCGAACTGATGGAAGAACGCCGGGCTTTCGGCTATCCGCCCTACTCCCGCATCGTCGACATCTGCCTGGACGACCCCAACCCGAAGCGGCTCGCCCTGATGGGTCGCGCCCTCGGAGGCCGGCTCAAGACCGCGCTCCGGCCCGGTGTCGGGCTGGACAGTCCGGTCCGAATCGAAGGCCCGTTCGAAACGGCCGAAAACAGGCAGGTCCTCCGCGTCATCCTCGCCAAGGACCGCAGCTTCCCGGAACGCAAGAAGGCGCTGAAAACGGCCGTGGACGACTTCATCGCCGAGCGGAAATACAACGGATTCATCCACCTCGACGTTGACCCGGAATGACTTTTTGCCTATCTTTGTCCCCAACCGACACAAACAAATCACCGTATATTCCATGAAAAAACTCCTCCTTACCGTCCTGCTCCTGACCGCAGGCCTCGCATCCCTCAACGCCCAGACCTGGTATGTCCCCGCGCCCGAGAACCTCGCCGCCCGCGAGAAGTTCCAGGACGCCCGTTTCGGCATCTTCATCCACTGGGGCATCTACTCGATGAAGGCCGACGGCGAATGGTCCATGAACATCCAAAAGATCCCCTACGACGAATATCAGCGTTTCGCCGGAGGCTTCTATCCTTCGAAGTTCAACGCCGAAGAGTGGGTCAAGATCTTCAAGGCCGCGGGCGCCAAGTACATGACCATCACCTCCCGCCACCACGACGGCTTCTCGATGTTCAAGTCCAACGCGTCGTCCTACAATATTGTGGACGCCACGCCTTTCAAGCGCGACGTCATCGGTGAGCTCGCGGCGGCCTGCGCCAAGGAAGACTTCACCCTCAACTTCTACTATTCCCACCTCGACTGGGTCCGCCAGGACTACTGGCCGCGGGGCATGTCCGGCAAATTGCTGAAGCGGCCCGATGGCGATGAGAACTCCTGGGGGCACTATATCGACTTCATCTGCGCCCAGCTCACCGAACTCCTGACCCAGTACGGCCCCATCGGCTGCATCTGGTTCGACGGCATGTGGGACAAGCACAAGGGCGAACCCGACCAGGCCGAAGTCTGGCAGCTCAAGCGCCAGTACGAGCTGATCCATAAGCTCCAGCCCGCCTGCCTCATCGGCAACAACCACCACCTGCCCATCTTCGAAGGCGAAGACATCCAGATCTTCGAGAAAGATGTCCCCGGCAAGAACACCGCCGGCTTCTCCGGCACCTCCAAGGTGTCCGAGAACGTCCCGCTCGAGACCTGCCAGACTATCTACCACAGCTGGGGCTATGACATCAACGACTACAACTACAAGAGCGCCGACCAGCTGATCCAGTTCCTCGTCCAAACCGCCGGCAAGGGCGCCAACCTGCTGCTCAACGTCGGCCCCCGCCCGGACGGCACCCTCCCCGAGGAATCCGTGAACCGCCTGCTGGCCATGGGAAAATGGCTGGAGAAATACGGTGACACCATCTATGGCACCGACGGCGGATGCGTCGGCGAGCAGTATTGGGGCGTCACGACGCAGACAGGCAAGACCCTCTATGTCCACGTGCTCAACCCCGCCGAGGCCATCTTCGTCCCATTCAAGGGCAACAAACTGGTCTCCGCCGTCTCCTTCGAAGACGGCACGAAGGTCTCCTTCAGCCAGGTCTCGGAAGGCATCGTGCTGACCCTTCCGGCACGGCCGGAAGCCTGCCCGGACCAAATCATCACCCTGACGTTCAAGAACGAACTCTAAACGAAAAAGGGCCGGTCCCCGCAGGGCCGGCCCTTATTGTATCCGTTTCGTTTACAACACGTTGAATTTGTAGACGGTCGAACTCTCGAAGCGCTGTCCCGGACGGAGCTCCGTGCTCGGGAACTGCGGCTTGTTGGGACTGTCGGGATAGTGCTGGGTCTCCAGGCAGACGGCCGTGCGGTGGTTGTAGACGGTGCTGTCCTTGCCGACGACGGTCCCGTCCAGGAAGTTGCCCGTATAGACCTGGATGCCGGGCTCGCTCGTAAAGACACGGAGCTCGATGCCCGTCTTCGGGCAGACCAGGGTGGCGGCGACTTTCTTGAGGCTCCCTTCCGTATTCAGGATCCAGTTGTGGTCGAAACCGCGGCCGTAACGGATCTGGGCGTTGTCGGCGTCGATATCCTGGCCGATGGGTTTCGGCGATGTGAAGTCGAAGGGCGTGCCGGCCACCTTCACGATCTTGCCGGTCGGGATCAGCCATTCGTCCACGGGCGTGGTCTTATCCGCATTCAGGAAGAGGAGGTGATCCGTGATCGGCTGGGTGGGATCGCCGGAGAGGTTGAAGTAGGAATGGTTGGTCATATTGATCACGGTCGGAGCCGTGGTCCGGACCATGTAGTCGATCACGAGCGAGTTGTGGTCGGTCAGCGTGAAGAAGACAAAGGCGGTGACTTCACCCGGGAAGCCCATTTCCCCGTCCTTGGACACGTACTGGAGCTGCAGGGCGTTGTCGGAATGGCTCATGACGGTGAAAGGCTTGTACTGCCAGCCTTCCGGGCCGCCGTGAAGGGTGTGTCCGTTGTTGTTCGTCGGCAGTTCGTACACCTTCCGGTCCAGTTTGAAACGGCCGTTTGCGATGCGGTTGGCATAGCGCCCGATGGTCGCACCGAAGTCAGAAGGGACGTTGATATAGTCCTGGATGTTGTCGAAGCCGAGGACGACGTCGCGCCAGACGCTGTCCCTGTCCGGGACCATGACGGAAACGATGCGGCCGCCGAAATTGGTGATGCAGACCTCCATCCCGTTGGCATTGGTCAGCGTGTAGAGGCCGGTTTCGGTCCCGTTCACCTCGGCGACGAAATCCGCCGGGTCCAGGCCCGACTTGGTATGGGGATCCACGGGTTCGGGCTGCTGTTTGCAGGCAACGAGGCACAGCGCGGCCAGGGCGAAAGCAAAGAGAAGTTTCTTCATGGTCGGGTTACTGTTTGTTCTCCACGTAGGGGTGGTTGTCACCCTCGAATTTGGCGCCCAGCTCGATGACCAGGCGGGAAGACTGGATGTGGCCCGTGAAGCTGGCTTCGGACTTGATGGTCATCGTGTCCTTGACGAACACGTCGCCCTCCAGGGTGCCGAACACGTCCAGGCTTTCGCAGCGGATCTCACCCTTGAGGTGGGCGGTCTCGCCCACGATGACCCGGCTCTGGGAAGTGATGTTGCCGGTATAGTCGCCGTCGAAACGGATGTCACACTGCGTCTTGATCTCTCCGCCGATAATGACCGTCCCCGCCGCGATGCGGGAGATGGCATTCGGATTCAGATTGGGGATTTTCTTACTCATGTTGTCCAACATATCGTTCATCTTTTTATGGTTCCAGGATCAGTTCGCCGAAGAACTCCGGGCGGTGGAAATCGGGATTCGGGACCCTCACCGGACTCCAGCTGAGAAAATGGGGCACGGCGGTCTTGTCGCCGCACTTGTAGAAATTGGCCAGCAGCCGGGGCGGGACGCCTTCTCCTTCGCAGATGAGGGAGAAGGGAACCTCGAGCTCCAGGCTCCAGGCCGCAGGGCCGCTGATGTCCACGGGCTCCTTCGGGAGGGAGGAGCGGCGAATCACCTGCGCCATGCGGGCCTCGTCGAAATGGGTGAAGTCCTCCCGGCAGGTGCGTTTGGCCGCCAGGCCGGTGCCGATGCAGTTCGTCTCGAAGTTGAAGTAAAACGGGCTGGCGGGCTCCTTGACAAAGAACTCGACGCAACTGTCTTCCCAGACGGGGCCGTTGCTGAAGGTCGTCACGGCGCGGGGGTTGACTTCTTCCACGTCGAAACGGACCAGTACCGCCCGGCCGTCATGGGCGATGGCCAGGCGCGCTTCCGGCTTGTAGGGGAAGGCATCCGGCCAGCAGACCGTATCGATCGCCGCTTTCGCAAAAGAGGCGAGGTCTTCGAAACCGCTTACGCGGGGCACTTTCAGCGATGGATTCATCATGGCATTATTCGACAAGTAACAAATATAGGCATTTGTCGGAAGATTTCAACCTTCTTTTTTTATATTTGTGAGAAATGAATGCTTTTCGACCGATGAAACAGACTTTCCTTCTTTTGCTCTGCACGGCGCTCGCCACGCTTTCCCTTAGCGCCCGCGCCGCTTCCGGGACCCGTTCGGACGCCGTCCTTCCCCTTTTTGAGATTTCCGAGGAAGACGACGGCCTGGTCGCCATCGACGCTCCCTTGGCCCTGCTGACCGATTTGGACGCGGCTTGGGCGGAACTCCTTTCCGGGGACGAGCCCCAGTTGCCCGACACGGTCTCGGTGGACCTGACCAACGAACTGCTGGGCACCGGACTGGCGAAGATCGTGGTGCGCAAAGGCGTCAAATCGGTCAAGAAACTCTACCAGAAGGCCAAGGTGGCCCGCGCGCAGAAGATCGCCGCGCGCAATTTCCCGCCCAAGAAGGGCTGCGGGACGCTGCGCATCGTCAGTTACAACGTGGGCGTCTTCCACAAAAGCGGCTATGACAAGATGAACATGGTGGCGGACATGCTGAACGAGATGAAGGCGGACGCGGCCGGCATCCAGGAGCTGGACAGTTGCGCGGCCCGGACCGGCGGGGTTTATCAGCTCCAGGAGTTCGCCGACGCGCTCGGCGACTGGAACTATCGTTTCGCCCCGGCCATCCCCCACGACGGCGGGACCTACGGCATCGGCATCGTTTCGAAGAAGAAATACCGCATCCTGGACAGCTGGAGTATGACTCTGGACCGGGGCAAGGGCGCCGAGCAGCGGGCCCTCGACGTGGTCGAATTCCCCAAGTTCGTCCTGGCCACGACGCACCTGGACCATAAGTCCGACGCCGCGCAGCTCGCGCAGGCGAAGGCCATCACGCTGGCCTTGTCCGGCCGTTATGCCGGCACGCACAAGGTCGTCATCCTCTGCGGGGATTTCAACGCGAAGCCCAATAGCAAGACCATCAAGGAATTGAAGAAGAACTGGACCATCGTTTCCGCCCAGAACAACACGTATGATTCGTCGCGGCCGAAGCAGTGCATCGATTATATCATGGTCCTGGACAACAATTCCAGTTACGTCCTGCGTCACACGGCCGTCGCCACCAAGTTTGATGACGGCGACGTCACCCAGGCTTCCGACCACCTCCCGGTTTACATCGACATCAAGCCGAAGCGGCGGTAGCAGGGGCTGCCGCTTGCAGTTCTGCGTTTTTTTCGTACCTTTGCGGCACTATCCGGGGGTGTTTTGGTTTTGACAGCATCGATGTCGGATGGTAAGCATGCCGGGCGTCGCGATTTGGCCCGTTAATCCCAGACCGCAAACAAATAGTTGGCAACAACTCTTATGCACTCGCTGCTTAATCTACCAAGTAGGTTAGCTTAATCCGCGTGGCCAAGGCTGCCACGCCGACGAGTATCCCGCTGCCCTTCAGGCCGGTCATGTGCAGCAATCGGGGTATCATCCAGACCGGATGCACGGAGCGACTCCCCTATCCTCCGCCAAGACCCAGGGGATAAGACCCGGATAAGCGCGCCTCCCCGCATACCGGGTACGAAAACCAAAGGCCGGATAAGCATGTAGAAAGCCACCTGGTGCGTTGTTTGGACGGCGGTTCGAGTCCGCCCACCTCCACAACACGGATTGATTATCAGCACTTTAGCGAAAAGGGACACCAAAAGGACACCAAACGGTGCCCTTTTTTGCGTTTTTAGCCCCTGTCAAAGAGCGCCATCGCTGCCTCTTTGGTATCCTGGGCGACGCCGATGTAGGGCTGCATCGCCTTGTAGTCGGAGTGCCCGGTCCACTGCATTACCACGGTGGGAGAAATCCCCATGGCCAGCGCATTGCAGATAAAGGTCCGCCGGCCGCAGTGAGTCGTGATGAGCTCATACTTGGGATGCACCTCGTCATGGCGTGTGGATCCACGATACCAGGTGAGATGGACCGGTGAGTCAAGGCCGCATCGCTTGCAGAGCTCGTGCAGGCTGCGGTTCATCACCTGGTTGGAGATCTGGGGGAAGACGTGGTCATCCGGATAACCCTCGTCCACGTAGCGCCAGAGGATCTCCTTCGTCCACTGGTTGAGCTGGATCTCCAAGGGGTCCGGCGTCTTCTCGGTAGTAATGACAAAGGACTCCTTCCGAACATCCGACCAGCGCAGGTTCATCGCATCAGAGTACCGGAGTGAGCTGAAGCAGCAGAAGCAGAACACGTCGCGCACCTGACCCAGGAGAGACCCGTCCTCGGGCTCCCAGTCCCAGAGGGTCATGAGCTCCGGCCAGGTCAGGAAGATGACCCGCCGCTGGTCCTGCCCTTTGAACTTCGGACGGAAGGCCTGGTAGGCCGTTGAGGACAGATACCCCTTCGCATCCGCCCAGCCCAGGAACCAGCGAAGGAACCCGACCAGCTTCCGGATCGTGGAGTTCTTGTGCTTCTTCACGTCCCGCAGATACGCCACGAAGGACGTCAGGCCTTTCTCATCGAAATCAGCCCAGGTGAGCGCCGGTCGCCATGCCGCGAGATGCCGACGGAATACACGCCACTTGGTGTAGGTCGCATCCGTCCAGGCGTTCCGGGCGCCCTGTTCGGAGCAGAACTGATCGAAGGCCCTGAAGACGTCCTCCTCGGCAGGCACCTCGCTCTGGTGGTTTAGCTTGGACTGAACCGCCGCCCGGACGTCCGTGACAGATGGAAAGAGCCTCTGGGCCGCGAAATCCGCGAAGACGCTGTCCACAACGTCCTGGTATCGGGCGATCTCGTCATTGATGGCCGCCGCCGGGATCCTCCTGGCGCCGTGGAAGGATCCTGGCATGCAGCGCTGCCTCTCGGCATCCCAGCGCTCCGGATCCACGCGGTAGCCGGTGTTGACCGTCACGATGAACTTCGAGCTGCCCCACTTGATCCGGCACTGCAGCTGCGGGTCCAGCTCCCGGTCATGCCGGTGGAGGGCAAAGAGCACCCGATGCTTGATCGGCGTCATTCCACTACCTCCACCTTTACGGCCTGCCGCTCCTTCAGGGCAGCAAGGAACATCTCCAGATCCTTCTTCCAGACTTCACAACGCCCGGCATGCTGGCTGAACTTGAAGACCATCCAGCCGGCCCGATCCGAAGCATACAGCAGGCAGGTCCTCTCGGGCCAGGGCTCCACGGTCACCTGGTCGTCTCCGATGGATCCGTAGAGGTCAAGCAGATCGGAAAGCGTCTGGACCGCGCTGTCCAGATCCTTCCCCAGAAGGAAATAGCCGCTCTTGTCGTAGCGGTTCGAGGAAACGATCATCATCAGGTATCCGTACTTCTCCTGGAAGATCAAGCCGGCCTTCGAGCTGGCGGCAGTAGCGATGCTCTCCGGACCGGATGACTTACTCTTTACATTCAGTTGCGCCCAGGCGCACGTACATACGAGAATAGCGAGGACAAGAAGATAAAAGCGTTTCATTTCTGCGAGTTTTGGAAGGTTTCAATGATGGTTAGCAGCCGGTCTATCTGCTGCTGGCTTTTCGAGGTCTGGGCTTGGGCTTCCCGAAGTGCAGCCACCAGGCCTGCGTCCGTGGAGACGTGCTGATCATGCCCGTTATTGACGTTATTCTGGTCTCCCGCCACGATAGGCGCGGTCACGATCATGTCGCCCGTCCCGAACTGGAGCCAATCAAGATTGAGATCCGGAAATTCGGTCCGGATCCGCTGTAGTTTCTCGGGGGAAATGGACTTTTTAATAGAGGTCACGAAGGCATCAGACACCCCGATCCGGCGCCCAAACTCCGCCTTTGAAATTTTCTTCTGCCCCAAATACGCCTCCACTCGCTCTCTAATGGTGTTTTTAGTCATAACTTAAAAAATTCTTCAAAAAAATCGAACTGATAGTTTGGAAATGTCAAACTAATGGCTTAACTTTGCCCAAGCAAAGAAAGGAAAGTAAACAAAGTTAAACTAAAA
>JAEEGH010016785.1_pt1 | contig 15712 bp, 13 predicted proteins | sample 9134181 | NCBI WGS metagenome assembly JAEEGH01 (sample SAMN16246544, study PRJNA631951) | gut metagenome | biome: gut microbiome; feature: rumen; material: DP-attached | host: Bos | place: Iran: Karaj | collected 2018-10 | reverse complement strand
CCCCCCCGAATAGGTCTTTGTTTCGACGCCGAAGATGCCGTACTGCGAAACGACGATGTGGTCGATCTGCGTCGTCGTCCCGTCCGCCAGGGGAAGGTAAATGTCGTTGAGAATGATGTACTCCTCCGACAACCCTTGCCTAAGCCTGTTGGCTACCGTTCTTTCGCCGCTCTTCCCTTTTCGGCTCGGCGACTTCATCCATGCGGCAAATATCCTTACCGCAATCACCACTGCGAACATCCACCAAAAGCGGACAACCGTCGCCAATATTACTGCGAAGTACTGTTCACCGTTAGGCATGGATCACTTGCCCAGTCTTTCACTCATGCCCCACCTCAAGAAGCATACCGGGTGTCAGTCACCAGTATCAAATCCACCAATGGGCTTCGTGCAGAATAGCAAATGGATTTATGGTGTAGCGTCATGATGTTGTGATTGCAATCCATTACCAAGAGCAAGAGTAATGGCCTGGAGTTTCCGTACTTCGACAACATGAACAATTATCCGTTCGCCGATTTTATATCCGGGGTCATTGGTCTTATCAAGGTACTTCTGATCAACCAAACCATTGTTGTGTTCAAGTAAATGTCGTCGCTGAAACATGAGAGTCATGAATTTCAGTTGATCCGCCGTCACCCATTCAGAATATGCTTTGCCAGTCAGACGTTCAAATAATACACTTCCTTTGTCGAGTCTCTGAAAGTCGTTCGGCCTAGCCCCATGCCCCCCAAGATCTTCGTACAATCTTAATGCGAACGATTGAAAAGTTGAAATGATGTCTCCAACCGATCTTTCTATTAAATGGCGGATCTGGTCTTTGGCAAAGTCAACGCCGCCAGATTTTTCAAATACTTTCTTTGCCGCAGGTAACGCATCAAGTGCCTTACTGATATTAGACATTGCACTATCGAACGATGCCACGACCGTGTTCTCTCCACACACCGGACAAAAGAATGCTGATCCAACAACTGCGTATGACGCATTGCACTTTGAACATACTATATTGCGCTCCAAGGCCCGGTCGAACGGAGTCCTTGTGTTTATATGACGATGCGAAAAAGACGGTCTATATTCTATTCTGATAAATGGATTGTGAGAGAAGGATCGGGAAAGCTGCGCAAACGATTTGTCAATTTGAGAAAGAACTTGCTGCTCTGCTTTTTCCAGTGCGATCCTCTTAGCAGCATCAATCTGTTCTGGTGTATGCCAGTTGTCAGATGACGCCTTGTGGCCGCACATTGGGCAGAACGCATATGCAACAGTTCTTGCCCAGGGCAGGCCTCCTATCTTGGACTGCGGCCAGCAGGAATCTTTTACCTTAAATCGGTACGAACACTTCGGGCAAGCCCTGTCTAGGAAGCCTTTTTCGTCGAGGCTTAATGGAACTGAAATCGTTGATGTCATAAAACAAATGACCTCGCGTACACGTTAGTGATGTCGTGTATTTTCTCTCACCTTCTCGGACTGTGATTCAGTCAAATACAGATAGGATTGTGGCGGAGTTTTATTTCTACGAAGCCGCACAAGCGATAAAGGCGTATTCAGCACGTGGAGGTCTCCGATCTTGATTGCGTTCGCTTTCCGCTCTTCTCTTTCTGGCTGGGCGACTCCAATAACGCGGCAAAAATCTTCACCGCAATTACCACCGCGAACAGCCACCAGAAGTGGACAAGTGCGGCCAAAACGGCTGCTATATACTGTTCTCCGTTAGGCATGGATCACTCGCCTATGTCATGGAATAAACTTGTCGGTTTTAGTTCCAAACAACTCAAACCTCAAAAACTGCTTCCAAGTGCAAAACGGAATCCGGTATGGGTATTCGTCGCCCTTGCCATCCATCTCGAGATGAACCTTCCAATATTCATAAGTCCTATTTCGGATTTCAACCAATGCTTTCAACGTGTAGCGTCCAAGTCGATTCTCTTCAGCACCAATGTATTGGAAAAGTTTTAATTCGCTTCTGTCATCCCAGGAACTGCATTCTCGGCATTTTTCAAGTACCTCCCTAATCTCTCCAATAAGACTATTCCGCGCATTGGCGCAATAGTATAAGAATATCGCAAGTAAAATTGAAAACAGAGAAAGCGCAAATGCCAAAATGCCTAGCACTAAGTTAAGGTTATTCATTGGCGCGATACACCTTTCTACGAATGAAAATCCTAATGCGGCTTTAGTTTATTCATTGATTCAATCGGGAAGATTGGTTTCATCCGCGTGTGAGGCAGGTTGGTCCAATTCTCCCGACTTGCAAATTGCCATCGGCTTAAAGATGTTTTTGTCTTTGCTTACGAATGAAGAACATTCGGCAGTAACTTTACGAATCCGATTCCTTGGGCGAGCCTTTTTACCCTCATTGTATAGTTCTGTTCTTGCTACAACAAGGTCAATAATGCGCTTTACAAGCGTGTCGATTTGCTTTCCTTCTGAATAGTCAGCTGGAACGACATAGTTAACTCTTCCGTCAGCAAACAATTTTCGCGAGGTGTCAAGGGACTTCTTTTTCCCAGTACTGTAAACGGCAAATGAATGGCCACCTTTCTCCTTGACAAGTTTCATACATGGCACATCGGTTTCGCCATCCCCGAAATACAAAATATTAGTGAACGGAACTGGGCGTTCTTCCGGCTCTACGTAGTCATTTACCCCCGAAGACTCGGATTCGTCCTCATTACCCTTGTTTATGCGGAAAAGATATTGGGTTTTTGTTGTAAAGTTTACAACTTGTGCCGGCCATTCTGCCGCATTGTTTAACCCGTGAACAAACGAGCAAGCATAGATTTTCCTAAAATGCCGCCCGATACGCGATCCCACCACAAGTTCCTTCAATCCTGACGATATTATGTAGTGATGAAGTTGAACACCTTTGTCCGCCGCATACTTTTTGATTCTAGCAAACCAATCTTCTACGCCGGGAAAGAATTCAATGTTTTTCCCATAAGCGCGAAAGTCCTTTTCGGTTGTCCCGAGTTTTCCGCCGGATTGCATCGCTTCTTCAATCATCTGTTGCATATATATTAGAATTGGATCGGCGCCAAGCTCTTTTGCTTTCCCGTTGGATTTTTCCCAAAATGTTTTTCTCCGCTTCTTGTCCAGCCCCAAGAAAAAACCATATTCTTGCATATACCCGGGAGATAGTGTCCCATCAAAGTCATAGCAAATAGCGACAATCGGTTTCTTTGCCTTCATAAAATATCTCCTCGAAGGAACATTACACACTCAAATCATACACCCGTTCAATCGGGAAGATGTGTTTCATCTTCTCGCGAGTTGTGCGGAAGAGGTAACCGTGGTCGCGGACAGCACCGGACGGCTTTATGTACATGGCGTAGTCAAGCGTGATGATGCCAGCGTCAAACATGCTTCCAAGGTTGGAGGTGTTTGGTTTGCGGGTGTGCTTCACAAAATCGTATTCAAAGAATTCCCTGCCATCATAAACTTTACTAACAGCCTGCACCCAAAAAGTCTCTTTGTGCTTTTTAGCAAGTCGCGCTTTCAAGGTTTCAAGTGCCCAAACAGCTACATCGCCAGTATATGATTCTGTTTTTGCTTTGTTTATCAAGTCAATTTCATTGCTTGCGTCAAGGAAAAGCCCTTGGGCATTCGGCACATTGGCGATGGTGCAGTAAAGTTGCCTGTCGCCATGCTCGCCGGGATACCCGAAATGCTTGATAATCTCGGCAGCAGAAAACTTGCTTCGTTTCCAGTCTGGCGTGTTTGTAAAAAGGGTGACCCTTTTGTCACCGCTAGCTCTTTGGCGAGCGGCAATGCGCGATGACTTCAACTCAATCCCCTTGTAATCGGGTGTCTTGCGCACATTTGCTGGAATGCCCAATAAGTGTTCGAGAGTTGTTCCAATGTTGGTGTCTCCGGGGACAATTCCTTCCACGAAACCTAGGGAATGAATCTTGCGCAACTTGTCGAGAAGTTCACGCGCGACAGGCGAAATCGTTTCGGAGCAATCCGACAGAATGTCATGAGGAACTGATCCGGGAATCCCGAATGCATTCACTACGCTGGCATTACTCATGTTGAAAACGTAAAGAACACCTTCGTGCGAAATGACAGCCAACAAATCAGTTGGTTTGCAATAGTGTGTAAGCCGCCCAAACCATATGCGTGGATCGCCCTGCTTCGTGTTTGGGCGATAGAGCGATGCCGTAGTTTCTATGCACCTGTCCGAAAGAACGAATTTGGCCGGAACGACAACCTTGTTTTCCTGCCCTTGTTGCTGCTTTCCGTATTCGTGCGTTCCACTTTCACGAAGGAAATCGCGAAAAGAGAGTGTGGCATCCATGATGGACTTATGATAGCCCGTTTCTGTAGGAACGAGAAGACCGGTAGTTATACCTGCGCCATTGAAGAGGCGCATCGCAGCCTCGACAGATGTATTGGATGCTTTCAGCATGACTATTAATCCTTTTCTTCTAGCAACTTGATGAAATGTTCTCCGACTTTGCGGGCTAGGCCAACTGGAACGGCATTCCCGATTTGGGTGTATTTTGGCAGTTCTCGGTCGAAAATGCCTTCACGAGGATTGCCTGCGCGACGAAGACCTCCTGTTGTCCGTTTTCCACGGAAAACATACCAGTCGGGAAACATTTGAAGTCTTGCCCATTCGCGGACGGTCATGCCGCGTGGTTGCGCGAAGTGAACATAGTCATCAGGGGCGGAACAAGCCGTTATCGTTGGACCATCTTCGCCCCATCTTGGAGAAAGGAGCCGTTGCGAAAACTTCTTCGTGCGAAACTCCTCTGGGATGATTCCGCCGTTCTGGTGCATCGCCTTGAACTTCGCAATAATGACATCGGCATGACGGCTATATTCCTGTTCCTCCAGCGGTTCCCCTTTTTCCATGACGCTCCCATCGCGGCGAGTGCGGAGGGCAAGCTGAATGTCCGTCTTCGGTTCAGACTTGTACACGAGAGTCCTTCCGCCGTTCTCTTGTTTGGGATCGATGAGGTCGCCAAGGAGGTCTATCAAGTCTGGAGCTCCACCCGTTGGTTGCGGGAGAAATCCGGCCTTTACTGCGTCCTCTCCGTCCTTGTCCATGTCAGGGAATACATCTTTTCGTAATCCCACGATTAGAATTCGGGGGCGGTTTTGCGGTACGCCATAATCCTTTGCGTGGACGAGCTTGAAACAAATGTGATATTTGCCAATGTTTTTGAAAGTCTTTAGGACATCTTCGAAAATCTCGCCGTTTTTCCCTTCATTGTTCCACTTTGACGTGAGCAAGCCACGAACGTTTTCAAAAAGAAAGATTTTGGGATGAAGGCGGTTCACAAGAAAAGCCATGTCCTGATAAAGGTAATTGGATGGCAACTGGTCTTTTGTTACAGAATATGACCGCCTGTAACCAATACCTGAAAACCCCTGACAAGGCGGACCTCCGCACACAAGATCCAATTCCCCCTTCTCAACGTCAATGCCAAGTTCATCTCGTATGCGGTCGATGAAAGACTGCAAGAGTTCTGGTTTAAGCACGAGATCCTTGACATTGTTGACGTTGTTTTTTTGAAGCCAAGGGAAATCATCGACACGATTGGCGAGATAAGTTGCCATCGCATCTGGGTTTAGTTCGTTAACGAGAACTGGTGTGAAGCCAGCTTCTTCCAAACCGAGGGAGAGGCCTCCGCATCCTGCGAATAAATCTACGAAGGCGTGTTTTATGGGTTCTTTCACGGTGTAAGGCTCAATGAAGCAGTCATAAAAGTCGAGTTGCAAAGCCTCTTCACAGACACAAAGGCTGTCAGTCCAGTCGGAGAGGAGGTCATCGGGGAGGAAGTCGAGGTAGGTGAAAGGCTTTGCGCCCTTTGCGGCTGAGGCTCCCACCAAGGCCTTGCGGATGTCGGCGAGTTTCGATGCGCTACGTTTGAAGTCGGCCAGACGAACAAGAATGCGGGGCCGCAGTTCGCTCTGTGCTTCTGTGCCCCTGTGTGAGCTATCCTCTACCAGCTGTGAGACCTTGAAGAGCAGATAGCGGTCGGAATGCGGCTTTTCCTTGCCGCGAGGGTAGCCGAGGGCGTCGAGTTCGGAAGCGGAGACTTCGCGCTCAAATGAGGCTGTGAAGCGCAGCTTGTCTTTCTTTCCGGCATAGAGCCATAGCTCACGGACATCCGGCGCGGCGGTCTTGATGGCGGTGTCTTCTGCGTGGATAGGGTAGTTGTACAGCCCCTTGGGAAGAATCCACTTCTTGAGCTGATCTTTTCTATATGTGCCAACGAGGACAAAATGTTGCGGATTGGGGCAAGAAGCCTCTTGCTCGCTGGTATTTTCTCTTTGTCGTTTCTTTGTTGCCATGAGAACCTCTAGTATAACAGAATCTCCAATGAGTTGCCAACCCAAAATCCGTCACTATGGTGCGGCAGAAGGCATCCTGCTCCCACATAGGCCTTGATTGATCCGGCCGTCTTGGTTTCATAAGTCAAGACGTTGGGGCCGCAAAAGAGTTCTCCAAGTCTGAAAATCATTCCTGTGTTCCTTTAGTGGGATATTGAGCAAAATCCATCAGTCCACTTGTAACCGTAGCCATTCTGATTCAGATAGTCCGACTCTTGAAAATTCCCTACTCACTCGTTCCGCAATTCGCTGAACATGCGCGGATTTCAGTTCGGCAATCCACTCAAGTTTACTACTGTCATCAGCGCAAGTGAGTGTGCCTGATTCATCAAAGGGAACAACCTTCTGCCTCGAATAAAAGGCCATGAGATGGAACTTGTCCCGAATCTTTCCCTTTGCGCACAGCGAATGGTACTGCCCCTCGGCTTTGACACATAGGCCATGCGTTTTCTGCTCGCCCTCCGCATTCACGAAATCAAGCTTCCAAAACGGGAATTTGTGCGGGATAGGACGTTTTACACCAGACGTGTCGGTAACATCATCATCAAGCCGGATGGAATCGCACGTCGGCATTAAACACAAGTAGTACATTTGAGAAGGATTCCCATCCGCCGAGCATTTGCGTACAATGGTTCCAAATTGGAGAATCTTTTGTTTGGAATAAATTGTCCGCTGGCAGAATAACGCCGACAACGCGCCAAATATGTAGTCCTTCGCACTCGCTGAGTCCCTTTCAACAAATGTCTTAAAGGTGTTCAATAAATGAACATTATCCCGGTGCTTGCTGAAAACACGCTCTAGAAGTCTTCCCTCGGAACTCGGAGTATATGTTTTTTGTTTAAAGACTTCCACCAGAAACTTTTTGATTGTTACGCTGGTAGCTCGTCCAGAAAAAACGTTGTCGTTAGTCCGCGCAAACACATCTTCTTCGCATGTGTTTACATATTCTGCACATAAATCATAAACATCATCGGGAGACACCTTCATATCATTCAATATCGACGATATCTCATCCCCCAAAAGTGATGACATGTCCGCGACAATTGACTTTTCATTAAGTGTAAGACCCGCATGTAAAACAAGTGCCGGATTCATTCCTTTAGGAAACTTGTCGAGAATGCGTTTGGCATTGCTGCGTACTTCCGCGATTCCACGCAATGCCGTCGCCGACATGATCCCTTCGTATTCGGTCACAAAATCCTGGACAATCGTTTCTGCTAAATCGGTGGAGGAAATAAAACGTTTCGGATTGCCTGCGGCTTCGGGCGCATTTGTTTTCCGGTACAGCCGAATGGTCAAACCTCCAAGATGAATGCGATAATCCGGCAAGTCTTCCTCGGCTGTTTTATGCGGGAATCTTGTTTTGATTTCCGTGTGCAATGCGCTGAACACAGTTCCAAGTGCCGCGTCTGTATAGATGGCACAAAAACGGACAGCCCTGGGTTGCCCGCAAGATTCATCTTGCCTAAGCAAATGCTCAATCAGGACCGGCACGGGACTATCTGCTTGATTGTCCTTTAATTTCCAGTCAAGAATGAATACATCGGAATGGTCGCACAAGTCAATCAGTCTTTGCGGAACTGTGTCATCAGAGAACTCAGAAGTTTTCGGCTGATAAAGGCCGCAGACGATTCCCAATCGGTAGAAACCGTCGACAACCTTTTGCGGAGAAAAGTCTTCTGTTTCTGGAGATGGAGCTTCATCCAGGGGGTTTCGGTCAGAGGCTTCATCCAGGGGGTTTCGGTCAGAGGCTTCATCCAGGGGGTTTCGGTCAGAGGCTTCATCCAAGGGATTCCGGTCAAGGGCACCAGACAAATCAAACGGTGAAGCGTTGTCTTGCCTTGTGGCATTCACGCATCGGGGTTCGAACAGTTGGTCGTCCACCAAAAGCACGGAACGGAGATATTTTCGAACCGCGTTTTCTGTATACTCACGGATTGTCATTGTCGGAGCCCTCTTGGTGAACAGGTTTGAAGATTCCAAATGCTGCGGTAAATCCTTCCGGCGGTTCCACAACGGCGATAGTCATGCCCTCTTGAGCAAGCGCCTTCATCGAAATGTAAAGCCCCAGGCCACGTCCACCCGGCTTGCGTGAAAAGCCGCGCTCAAAGATCCGATCCAAATCCCGACGGTCAATTTTCGGTCCGTTGTTGGCGACAATCAGGCAGTCAGGTCTGGCGTCCAGAAGAATCTTGCGGTCTATCTGCAGCGAGGAAAGCCAATGGACGGCATTGTCGACGAGGTTGATGATGACCGGATAGATGGTGGACGGGTAACATTCCACCGCGAACTGGTCGAAAGCCGGGGTGGAGTTCAACGAGACATCATGACGCACGAATCGGGCGGAAAACACATTGCTGGCATATCCCTTCAAATCCGATCCCGAAACAATGGACTTCTTCCGATACATTCGCCTCTGTAATGGTGTAAAGAGCTGAAGGTATCCGTCCAGATGCTCGAAGTTAGTCCGAATCTGCTCGTACGTCTGCTGGACGGCCGGCGCCCGTTGCGCGATGGCCCGCAAGTCACGGAGCCCCGACCGGATTTGTTTCGTGGCGGAGATAAACTCATGGTTGATGATGGCGATGGCCACGCCGAGCTGGACCATTTCAAAATCCTGATCCGCCTGCTCCTCCAGGTCCAGAACCCTTTTTTCCATGGCCGACGAAGCCAACGCGACGGACTCCCCCTCTGATTCGGACAGGGCATCGGTCAATGATGAAAGCATTTCCTTCGCGGCATCTACACCCCTCTGGTGGTCTGCCTCGATTTGGGAAAGCCTGGATTCCCATTTCTGGCGAAGCTTCTCCACTTCGGATTCTGGAAGATCCTGAAGTGGCGTGCTGTTCATTTCCGTCTGGATGTTGAGAATCACTTCCTCCAGCGCTCGTCTTGCCTTATCCGTGATAGTTAGAACAGCCTGTTTCGCGGCTTCGGCATTCTGCCGGGCTCCGTCGGAACTCTCTTTCAACAGCTTGCGCCGTTGCCGAACCAGGGAATCCAGTTGTTGCTGAAGACGTTTCCGTTGATCAATGTAGAGCTTGGCCTGTCTGGCAATCTCACCAATCCGTCGGGAAATCTCCCGTTGGCACGGCAGAATGGTTTTCTCTTCTAGGTTCTTGAATTCTGATTGGTAAGTCTGCCAGTCTTCCTGAAGCCGCTTGGGAAGCCCTACGCCCATTGGTCGACGAACCGTAAAAGACTCCCGTATGGCATCTAACTCCTGTAGAGACTCCTCTTCAACGGACACTAGCCGAACAGCTGCTTCGTCAGGATTGTTCAGCAAAGCAGCCTGCCGTCTTTTCTCATCCAGTTTCTGTAACAATTGGGTGACTAACTTGTGCGCAGCATCCTCTCCCATTTTTGCAAAAACCGCATTAAGGGCATTGGCGAACCTTTCGCGTCTTACACGGGATTGCTTCAATTTCTTTTCGTATGCTTCAGATTCTTTGATGAGTTCTGCCTTGCGTTGTTCAAAAACATCCGTGTTAGTCCCTTTCGAGCGGAAGAAATCAGCAACCAGTTGATCTAGGAGGTTCATCATTATTGACCGAAGTTGCTGATACGGGATATTCTTTTGGAGTCCTTCCCTTCCTGCTTTTTCCTGCAGGGAGATATTGGCGGGGTTGCTTAATAGAACCGCGCCGACCATACGGCGATATGAGAAATAATAGTAGCTCGCACCAAGATTGCGGTGCTTTTCTATTTCAAGCCAGTCAAAGTCATTCAGTCCGTAAGGGAGAATTCGGATGCCATCTCGATACATGTACATGCCACCAAGCTTATCAAGCTTTTTATTCATATCAGAAAATGCTTGACCGCTACGGTGCGACACTAACGACTCGGAAGCTCTCCCTTGCAATGCTCCAAATAAAACACGGAATGGACCACAGCCCGTTGGTTTCCCTGTCCCATTTTGCCAAGGAATGAGCACATTGTCATATCGCTCTTCATAAACGCGTAACGAGCCTCGGCATTGCCCGTATTCGTCCACATCGCCACTAAAGAAATGATCGGTACAATCATCCAGCTCTTTTCTGGTGAAAAAAGTGTCCGCTCCAAGATATTCTGCACCGGAAAAGGAACCTTTTTCCCAGACTTTGAATGAGACATCAAAGTCAACTGATTGCGAACCGAAAACATGGTCGACAAATCCGAGGAGAAGTTGCCGGAAGCTGGAATCCTGAGCCTTGTCTTCGGCAGCCAACTCCGAAGGTATGCTTGGGTTGACCCGATCAATCAAAAAAGTCGTACCGCATCCATCGCCAACAAGGGACAACCCTTTGCCGTCTTCAGATTTCTGAAAGAATTGATCCAATTCCTTCAAAATCGGATTGAAGGAACCGATTTCATCGACGATTCGTTCGCATCTGTCGCGATCCAAGTTCCATGCCGGGCTTTCCTTTATCTCGTCGATAAACTCCTTGCGGATATCATCCAGGACCTTTCGGTCCGGCAGCGTCCCCCCAGGAAATGTGCGGACAGGGAATTCGATGTCGTCCAGATTCAGCCCTGGGATTTCAAAAAGTTCCCAATGAATCCAGGCGACGACCAAGTCATGGAGTTCGTCGTTTCGCTTGGCGCGGGTGAACACGACAACCTGCCGACCAAGGAGGGCGATGGCCAGACGGCCAATGCCCTTTTCGCCCGTGATCTTACGGGGTTCCTTGCCGGGAGGAACATAGCCGGAATCGTCATCGCCGTTGCGGACTTTGCTTTCCGTTCCGAGGACGAGCCATTTGTTTTCAAAGTCGTCCTTTGTCATGCCAAAGCCGTCGTCGCGAATGAGAAGGGCGCCATTCCCGTCCGCGCCCAGACCCTTCAGATAGTCGACCTGGGCGCGGGAAGCATACGCATCATAGGCGTTCTTGAAGAGTTCGGCGATTGCGTTCTGGATCGTGGCTATCTGCTGGCGGCCCAGCATGTCGACCGCGCGGGCTCTGGTTCGGATCTTAGCCATGGTGCGTTCCTTCTGTCATGGTGGCGACCTGCCGCAAGAACTCCAGGCCGACCGCCTTGGCAAGCGGCACGGGAACGGCGTTTCCGACTTGGCGGGCCTGGTCGTTGAGGGAGCCGGTGAATAGAAATGAATCGGGGAACCCCTGGATGCGCGCGGCTTCGCGAATGGAAATGGCCCGATCCTGCTCAGGATGTCCGAACCGTCCATTCGAATAGCTGTTGCACCGCGTCGTGAGGCCCGTCGAGGGACGATCCCACCACAGGCGTCCATAGACATCGGTATGTCCAGAATGCTTCTTTTTCTTCTTGCCGTCCTTTGTCTTCGTCCGCGTATGGCATTTGAGGCGAAGACCCGACTTGGACGTCCAGGCGACACGAGTGCCGCCATCGTGGGGCGTGGCACGGATTCTTTCAAGATTCTTCTTGCTCAAGGCCGCCGCCCGATGGCAGGTGATCTTGCCTTCAGAATCGACATAGTCTTCACCGGCCTCAATGGGTGGCAAGTCGGCAATCGCCTCGGAAACGGTCTTGTAAGGCGTTTTCCCCGGGCCATGGGTTGCTTCGGGAATCTTTACAACCCCGTGCTTGCTGGCCAGGAAAATGAAACGATGGCGAATCTGTGCCGCACCGTAATCCTGGGCGGCAACGACCGCTCCGGGCTTTTCGTAATGGTATCCCAGTTCGTCAATGATTTTGCGAAACTTTGAAAATGGGCTGTCGTCCCCGCCTTGGTCTTTCTGGACACCGGGGACGTTTTCCACGAAAACAAAATCCGGCTTGGCGGCTTTGACGAAACGGGCAAAGGAGAGAAGAAGATGCCGCCGTGGATCATCCGTCTTCTTTTGCGTCTTCTGCTTTGTGAAGGGTTGGCACGGAGCACATCCGCAAAACAAGGTGAGGCAATCGTGATACTTGGCCATTTCGCGCTTCAGGTCCGCCACCTTCAAAGCCCCAACATCGCCTTCATGAAACACGGCGTTAGGGAAGTTCTCCCGAAACGTGCGGGCTGCGGAGGAATCGACGTCCAACGCCCAGACAACATCCAGCCCTGCTTCGCGGAACCCCTCGCTGGTTCCGCCACAGCCACAGAAGAAATCAAACACGGCAATACGCTTCATGGCAAATATCCTCAATCTGCGATTTATGCTTGCCAGTGGCAGTCAAAGCTCCATCCCACCCGCACCAGTGGCGGCTAAAGTCCGTTTATAGCTGGCGTGATTCATGTTCCCTTCTAGCATTTATGCGGCTATGGCGTTCACGGCAATCCTAATTTACCAGTAAATATTCTACCAAAAACATTAATAAATTTCATCTTTTCTAAGCACGCGCCCCCGCGCGACATGAGCTACGCATCTTTCTCCAAACCACATAGCCCGCGCCCCTGCCCTGTGTGTAGCAAAACAGATGTTTTTCAATTGCAATCGGAATATTCATTGGAATCCTCCAAGCATCCAAACCTCCGGGATGCTTGCACAAAACTACCTTTCAAAAGTTTTCCATGCCGCAGAGCGGCCTTCCAAATCTGACGGGAGCGGCCATTGGCCGTGCGGCAAGGCTGGCGACACAAGAAGCTTGCTTCAGTGTGGCAACAGCCAAAGCACCGAATGCGCATCGCACATCCCCGGCAGCTTCCCTGCCTCGACGCGGTAGCGCATTGAGAAAAAAGTTGGACAACCTTCGCTAAAGACCGAGCTTGACCTTGGTAGCCGTGGTGATGCCGCCAGCGGCTTCCGCGCCGCTGTGCGAGATGGAGTTGAGGTTCGGAATCTTCGTCGGGCCAATCCATCCGGCCTTGACGCCGACGTAGCCGTAGAGCCACAGTCCGGCAAGAACTACGATTATCGCTCCGACGACGGTCGGAAGGATACGTTTGAGCAGAAGTTTAGTCATGACGTTCATAATTGTTTTTGGGTGAATAGTGAAAAAAACCGTCAATACTGGGCCATCAGAAGCGAAGAGAATGGGATGACGGCATCAAAAAAGCCGTCAGCCTCTACCGAAGCGGCCAATTCGCCATCAAACACTAGCGCCGTGCGGAGCGAAACGCCTCCTGGCCGAGGCAAGCTCGCGCACTTTTCCCGAACTTCCTCTATTATTTCGCGCCCGATATGCGACTGGCGCTTGATTTCAACAAGGCACATCGACATACGGCTCTGCACCAGAAGGTCAATCTGGCAACCTTTGGTTCCTGCGGACGCCGACCCACGCTTCATCCAAGGCGCTGCCGAGGTTATCATCACCTTGTCCATGTGGAGCGCCTTCAGTAGCTCGCGGAGGTTGTTGACAACAAGGTTCTCAAACTGGAGCCCCATTATTGACTCCCAGCCCGCGAACTGATCCAATCCACTAAACGCAAATGTTCCACGGTCAATCGCACTCTTCGACGGTTCGACGTATTTGAGGTAAAACCTTGAATAGTTGTCGCGAAGCCGGTAGCGGCGTTCTCGGACTTCAGCACCTGTTTCAGGATTTCTTCCAAAATCTGAAGCGACCATGCCCGATTCCTCCAGCTGAGCAATGGCATTGGTGATGTTCCCACCCTTGGCGACGCCAAGGGTTCGGGCGATTTCCGTAAGATTTCTGGGCCCATCTACCAGACACCTCAGAACCTCGCCGGAGAACTTGGGCTGCCTCGTGATCGCGTCCTTGAACATTTCATCAAAATCAACGCGCAAGGAGGCGTTGGGGAGGAAAAACATTCGACGGATGTTCTCCCGTGCCGAAAGGCCAGGATCAACTTCCTCCAAATAGCGGGGAACACCACCCGTCACCGACAGCACATCAACTATTTCGCGCGTCGCAACCCGGCTAGCCGCCTCGCCCCAGAATTTCACACATTCGCTTAGCGGCAATTCCGGCACCACCATGTCCAGTGACCTGCGGCCAAAGAATGCCCCGCTTTCAAGGATGTTCTCCTTGATCCAGACAGACACGCTTCCGCAAACGACTAAAATAAGCCGATCGTGTTTCTTCAGGTAATTGTCCCACGCGACCTTGAGGGTCGCGGCAAACAGCGGGTCCCCATGCGCCATCCACGACGCCTCATCAAGGAGAACAACTGTCCGCTGATGTCCATCGATTTCCTTTGAAAGGCGGATAAAAGCATGAAGCCAGGATTCCGGACGCGAGGACTCCGCTCCTGTTTGCGCCGCCAACTGCTCGGCGAACGAGTCAAGTTCGTCCTCCTTTGTCGTTCCTGCCTGCGGCTTCAACCCTTCAAGTTTTATGAAACGGGCTTTCGATTGCGTGGCGAAGCGCTCAATCAGCGTGCTCTTGCCAATACGGCGGCGCCCACGGCATGTTACAAGCGACGACACCCTCTTGCCCCAAAGGTCTCGAAGCTGCGCCAGCAATTCAGTTCGTCCAAAAAACTTCATGGGTGTTTTCCCTTTTCCATTTCACGAGTTTTATTTTATCACCTATTCCCCAAAAAGGCAAATAGGTGATAATTTTTCACCCCGGTTTTTTTATCACCTATTCCCAATTTTCGGCAATAGGTGATAATCCCCGAGAAGGTCGCGCCCAAGGGGAACCCGCCGATTATCGCACTATGCGGACGCGCTGGGAGATGTCCTCGCCGGCCTTTGGCGCGGGCGGCGCTACAATGGAGCCGAAGGGCATCTGCGCCACGAGCACATAGTTTTCGGGCAAGCCAAAGAGCGACCGCACCGCTTCGTCAATCACGGGGTTGTAGTGCTGGATGTTTGCGCCAATGCCCAGTTCGCGCAGGCCACTCCAGATTGCCAGCTGGAGCATCCCGTTCGCCTGCTGCGCCCAGATTGGGAAATTGGCGGCGTAGAGGGCGTAGCGCTCCTGGAGGGTCTTCACCACGTTCGCATCGTAGAAGTAGAGGACGGTGCCGAAGCCTGCCTTGAAGCCGTCGATCTTCTCACGCGCAACCTTGCCGCCAAAGGCGTCGTAGATGGCATCCCATAGCAGGTCGTGCTTCTCGCCCAGCGCCAGGACCACGCGCTGGCTCTTCATGTCGAATGCGTCAGGCACCAGCGCCGTCGCCTCATTGACTAGCCGCACCACTTCTTCGGCATCGGCTGGAAGGGTCTTCCCTATGCTGTAAACGGACCGGCGCTCTTTAAGCGAGTCAATGATCTTCATTTGTCTTTCCCCTATGGTTTCCCTTATGTTTTGCTTGCCAGACGCCGGCAAGCCGGCAATTATTATAGCATCTTTCGAAATTGGCGTGGCATTGGCCGTTTTGGTAGAATGACTCTCCATGGAAGTCATCGACCACCCTTCCGCAAACTTCAACGACCGGCGGCTGCCGGTATCGATGATTGTGCTGCACTATACCGAGACCAAGGACTGCGAACAGGCGCTGCGTGTCCTTTGCGACGCATCTTCGCCGCATCCGGTAAGCGCACACTGGCTGATCGACCGCGACGGCAAGGCTTACAGG
>JAEEGH010016784.1_pt1 | contig 15713 bp, 12 predicted proteins | sample 9134181 | NCBI WGS metagenome assembly JAEEGH01 (sample SAMN16246544, study PRJNA631951) | gut metagenome | biome: gut microbiome; feature: rumen; material: DP-attached | host: Bos | place: Iran: Karaj | collected 2018-10 | reverse complement strand
AATGAATCGTTGACACGCGAGAATGAAGAGGAAATTCCGCGGCGCACATTCATAAGGACGAAAGCCGCTATCGAGGATATATTCTCGGTTCAAATAAAATACGACCGGCATAGAGACAAGTACTATATTGAAAACAGCAAGGAAACACACGAATTACTGTATTCCGCTTTCGCTGTGAATCGTCTGATGAGCGAAAACCTTGACCTAAACGACCGCATAATTCTCGAAAAAGCTGCTACGTCTAGCAACAAATTCCTGTCGAAAATTACAACAGCCATGCGTAATTGTGAACGCATCTTAATTACCTACCATAGTTACGAAATGCAAACGGCACGCGAATTTGAGATTGAGCCTTACGCCCTGCGCTACTTTGGCAGACGCTGGTATGTGCTGGCTCGCACCGATTTTCATGCTTCGTTGCGACTATACGCGCTTGACCGTATGGATGATGTGAAAATTACCAACAAGTTTTTCAAATTGCCTGCCGATTTTTATGCAGACGATTATTTTTCACGCTATTTCGGTGTGATAATGAATGATGGCAAAGTTGAAAAGGTATTATTGAAGACTACATACTTGCGTGCCAAATATTTGAATTCATTACCCCTTCATAGCATACAAAAAGAAGTCGCTCCCAATTTGTTCGAATTGTGTTTGGTCCCAACCGACGATTTTATCAACGCCTTGAGAGCTATGGGGTCAGAGGTTGAGGTTGTAAGTCCGGACTGGTTGCGAAAACGGCTCCTACAGGATGCAAAGGAGATGGTAAAGAAATACAGCAAGAAGAATTTGTGAAATGTAGGAATGCGGATTGCTGCTACTAGCAGCGAGCTAAAGGTTGCAAATCCGCTGTTCGATTACGTTCGGATTATAAATCCGAACGAACGGAAATTTTTTCATATTACACTAACTACGATAAACAATATTATTTTAATTTTCTAAAGTTATAAATAAGTTCTGGTAGCGGGTCATTAGCAGGAGCAGCAACTGTTCCAGTGTAGTTCAAAGACATCCGTTTTTTGTTATTGTTAATGGAATATATGTACGACATATTATAATTTTCCAGATATATGCATAGTGTATCTGAAAAAAAATCATATTTGTAACACCCTTTCGGAAATGCACATTTATATTTAGTGTTTACATCAATATAAACACTATCTGTGCTAAATCTTAACAATATTTCATCATCATCGCTAGAGTATTTATTATCAATGCATTTCCACTGTCCTTCACATGCAGCATACATATCATTTGCGTTTATATCTTTTTCGCATCCCACAAACATCATCACACCCATTGCTGCAATAAGCAGTGATATTAAAATCGATTTTTTCATTGCTTTAATATTTAATATTCGTTTCTATATAACGGCTGAATTTTCATTTTATTGCTTGAAAATCAAAAAAAAAGAGGAAGCCAAACGACTTCCTCTTCGCTATCATAAATCTTCTGTTATCTTATCATGTTTACCTTTACGACATTTCCGTCAACCTTGACGAAATATGTTCCATCGCAAAGTCTCGACAAGTCGATTGTCTGGTTTTCAGCAGCATTATCGATATGAGCAACAACCTGACCGAGAGCATTAATGACAACTATACTCTTGCCTTCTGCATTTGCAATGTTTAACATGCCAGTTGTCGGATTAGGATAAACCTCAATGTCATTTGCAGGCATTTCATCAACCGAAGCATCGCAATCGGCAATGATGTCGTTTACAGTAGGATAGTTTACATAGTACTTTCCGTACGAGTATTCAACAACACCAGCTACACTATAATATTTATTGTCTTGAATTGTGTAAGCATCGTTTGCGAAATTGTGGCTGAATGTAATGGTGTCGCCAGCAGCATTAACGCATGTCCAATTGCCGTATAGCATTGTGTGTCCTGTACTGCGTGCACATTCAACGCGAACATAACAACCTTCGTAAGCCTCGCTCTTGGCTTCGTTTACCGTCACATCAATAGGTGTTGCAATACCAATATCGAAAACTTCATAGTTTGCAACGTTCTTCAGTTCGGTAAGACCATAATATTCGGTTACAGTAGCCTGGAATTTTACAGAGTCGCCAATGCTAGGATTATTTATAGAATCGTAAACCCAAACGCCGCTCCAAGCCTCGTTTGCATCCTGAATTGAGTATCCCTTTACTGGAAAATACGGAGTGCTTGTGAAGTTTGAAGTAACAACGCCCTTTACCCATACGGTCTGGTTGTTCAATGGAGAATCACCGCTTTCTTGGGTTGTGTACTGTATGTCGCGAATTGCTGTGAAAGTAGGACCAGCAAGGTTAACTGTGAATGTTGAAGTTGCCGATGCAATTACGCTTTGGTCGTTTGCAACCAAACTTGCATGAATTGTATGCTCTCCATTTGTAAGGTCTGTGAATGCGTGTGAAGTTTCTGTTCCTGTAACTGCTTCGCCCTCATCAATCGAGAACGAAATGTTACCATCTGTACCAACCTCGAAGTTGAAAACTTCTACAGTTGCATTCACTGCAGCCGAGTAAATCGTGCTTCCGTTTGCTGGATTGGTTATTGATATAGTAGGAACAGTACCACCTACAACAATGTCGTTTTCATCGCGAGGCTTGAGTTCCCAAATGCCATCCTGTCCGAACCAATCAACAATACCGGTTACGGTGTAGGATGTACCAACTGTTGGAGTGTAGGCAAGACCAAACACTACGATTGAAGTACCATCGCTAATGGTCCACTTCTTTGCTCCGCCAATGTTTGTACAAGTACCTGTTACGGTTACCAATACGCTTTCGTATGGTTCAGCAATCTCACTGATGCTAGCAAGTGCAACTCCGTTGATTGGAGTTGCTGCACCATTGTTTACAATGGCAGTAGGAGTCATCTCGGTAAGTCCGTTGTATTCGGATATTGAACCAGTAACGGTAACATTGTCGTTAAGGGCTGGAGTCAATGTCGAATCCCTATTATATATGTATAGTCCGCTCCATGCAGCCTCTGCATCCTGAATATAGAACTTATCCCTGTTGAACCCAGTAACTGTTCCACTTACGGTGACTGTTTGTCCGTTGTATGGAGAATCGCCATTCTCTGCAGTTGTATATTGGATGTCGCGAATTGCGAGCTGACCGTTGGTACGAGCCTCGAATGTTACGGTTGCAGTAACTGGTGTTTCCAATGATGCATTTTCCATATTCACAAGTTCGAATGCCAAAGTGTTGCTACCGTTTGCAAGATTATTTACTATGAATGGTTCTTCTGAAGTAATATACTGTGCTTCGCCATTGTTCAATGTATATTTCAACTTACCGTCTGTTCCAAGTACAAAATTGTAAACGCGGAACTGAACTTCAACATTGTCGGCCATAACAGTTGAACCTTCTGCAGGAGAAAGAACGCGAAGAGCAATGCCATCAACATTTTCGGTTATGTCTGAAGCACTGCGCGGAAGTATTACCCAGCCGACATTGTAGTTTGGAATGTTGGAAAATGAAAGAACACCTATAATTTCATATTCAATATCTTCGGCAGGAGTATATGTGAAACAGTCCTTGCCAACATACAACGTATTTTCTCCATTTGCTATCTGCCATGCATTGCCAAGTGTTGTTCCATTGTGAGTTCCTGTTACCTTAATCAGCATTGATTCGTACTGTTCCGAAACTGCGTCAAGTCCGAGTTCTATCGGTGCGAAAATGTCGTTTCCATTGCTTCTTACGACGACATTGGTAACTTCGCCCATTTCTGTCAAACCGTTATATTCTGTCATTTTACCACGAACTACAACTTGGTCGCCAAGTTCAACATTTGCCAAATTGTCGACAGAATATATATATAGTCCGCTGTATGCTTCGGTCGACGACTGAATATAGAATCCGAACGATGTCTTTGCTGTAACAATACCTTGAGTTGCAACAACGTTTCCGTCCTGGGCGTTTACGTCGGCAGTACCCTGAATGGCAGGAATTGTCATCAAGGTCGAGAAATCGGCATCGGTGGTGAAAGTTACATTTGCAGTAACTCGTGTTTCGAGCGATTCTCCATCCATGTCAACGAGTTCGAGAACAAGTGTATGTTCGCCATCCTCAATTTCGGAAAGGGTGAATGTTGCAGTTGTCGAATACTGAGCAGCACCACCATCGAGAGCATATTTAATCTTGCCTTCTGTGCCAAGTGTAAAGTTGCGAACAGTAATGTTAACGCTTATTGAATTTGCAAAGAAGAACGAACCATTTGCTGGAGCACTTACTGTCATTGCTGGGTCGGTGCTGAGGGAAGCAGCATCAATATATAAGGCTATCTTCTTTTGGTTCGTATAAGTACCAGATTTAAAATATCTAAAACGAGTCTGTCCACTTGCTATGTTGTATCTCAGATGCGTTCCTGCCGAAACTATTTCAACAGAATCTGGATTAAAAGTAATTGTATTAAGATATGCTTCCGTTTGGCTTGACTTAATTGTATTTGCATCGCTTGTGTTGCCAATGAAATACCCGCTTGCCGACTTAACAGAATAACCGCCTTCAACTTCACCTAAAGTAAAGTAGAAATTGTTATCAGTCACAGAAATTGCGCTTCCAGATATTGTAACTTGTTTGGTATTGGAAACAGCATCCAATGTTGAAAGGCTACCATCTAAAGCAAGATTACCTTCCTCATAAACAATAAGGTACTTACCACCAGCAAAAATCTGGTCGGCACTTGTAACCTTCGTGTAATTCGTCTGCGCAAATGCTCCCAACGACAGCATTGCAAGACAAGCAACAAAAACAAATGATAAAATTCTATTCATAACTCTCTCAAATTTAAAATATTAACTGATTTTTTCTTAGCTCTAAACAAAAAAAGAACCTATCCGAAGATAGGTTCAGTATTAGCATATTACTATTTTTCAAGTATTTCGGGGTCGACCAAAATTCTACCACAATATTCGCAAGGTATGATTTTCTTGCTTGACTTGATATCCAGCTGTCTCTGAGGTGGAATCTTGTTGTAGCAACCGCCGCAAGCGTCACGTTCGATTGTAACAACAGCAAGCTTGTTGCGGGCATTGTTGCGGATACGTGTGTAAGCAAAAAGCAAACGCGGTTCGATTGTCTGTGAAATTTCTTCGCGCTCAGCATTAAGCTTTTCCTCTTCGGTCTTGGTTTCGGAAATGATGCCGTCAAGTTCAACCTTCTTCATGTCAAGGTCTTTGCGACGTTCTGCAAGGCGTTCCTTTGCTTCCGAAATCATATTGTTTCTATTTTCGATTTCTTCCTTGCTAACCCTGATGCTCTTCTCAGCCAACTGAATGTCAAGGTCCTGGTTTTCGATTTCCTTTGTCAAAGCATCGAATTCCCTGTTATTCCTTACATTGTTCTGCTGTTCCTGATATCTCTTCAGCAAAGCCTGTGCTTCTGTTCTCTTGCGCTCAGCGACGGAAATCTGTGAGTTAAAATCCTTTATTTCCTGCTTGTAGTTGCTGATACGTGTTTCGAGACCTGCGATTTCGTCTTCGAGATCGCGCACTTCCAAAGGAAGTTCACCACGGAGAGTTTTTATCTCATCAAGTTTAGAATCAACAAGTTGAAGCCTGTATAAGTTCTTCAGTTTTTCGGTTACTGTAAGTTCGTTCTTCTTTTCGTTTTCTGCCATCTCAATAATTGTTTATCGGATTCGTATTTATGTCTGAAAAATAGGTTGCAAAGTTATTATTTTTTTTCACAACAATGTCATAAAAAATTTATTAAAACAATTTTTTAGGATGACAATACAATATTAAGGCACAATGTTTGTTATTTAATTAATTTTGGTTTAAGCGCAAAAGACATGAAAAGACTTGCATACATTTTCGCATCGGTGACTACCGCACTGGCATTCACGATGTTATTCTTTGAAAAAAACATCGGATTAAACCTTGTAATCCTCGAATGGATAACAATTCCGATAATGATATTTCTAAATCGCCCATTCAAATTCAACAAACTGACAATCACCGCATTGCTTATACTTTTAACGACATCGCTTGCAGTGCTGTATTCGCACACTAACTGGACGATTTTCGTCAACATACTCATGTTTTTTACCTGCAACAGCATTATTGCTTTCAAGGAATACCGCAGCTACATGTATGCGGCCTTCGAATCGTTCCGCAATGCTGCACTATCGTTTGTTCCGCAGGTTCACAAAAAGCATGAGGACGGCGAACCCAAGATGAAAAAAAGCAAGATTTTCTGGCTCACAGTGCTCGCGTTTGTGATAACAATGGCATTCGTAATTCTGTATTCGCTTGGCAGTTCCAAATTTGGCGAATGGGTCAGCGACATAATACAATCGCTTAATTTCAAGTTTATCCTGCTATTCCTGCTTGGACTTGTCTTCGCCAACTTCGCTTTCCGCAAAAAGACCGAAAAACTTATGACCTACGAGGCTGGCAAAGACATAACAATTGTACGCAAACGCAAAAGAAGATTTCTACGCGGTCTATCGCAGACACTCAAGAACCGCAACTTTTTCGGCGTGATGCTGCTCGGAATGCTAAACATTGTGCTATTATTCTTCAACATAAGCGACATACGCTATGTATGGTTCTTCTCGTGGGACGGATCTTTCCTGAAAGAATTTGTACACGAAGGCACATGGATACTGACATTTGCCATACTCATATCGCAGATGATTGCGTTGCTGTTCTTCCGCGAAAACCTCAACTTCTACAGTCGAAACAAGCTGCTCAAGATTCTGACCATGATATGGCTTGCACAAAACTGCATAATGACGGTTTCGGTTGGTATAAGAAATTTCTGGTATGTAAAATACTTCGGACTGGCATTTGGGCGCATCATAGTTTTCTTCTTCCTTGTGCTAGTTATTGTAGGTCTGATTTCCATAATGATAAAGATAAGCCGTCGCAAAACTATGTACTACCTCTTCAAGGTTAACAGCTATGCATTTATGGTGGTGATTTCGCTCTCGGCACTCGTAAACTGGCATGTAGTCATCGCCGATTACAATTTTTCACACAGCGACAGCTCGTTCATCGAATACTCGTTCATGGCAAAACTCGACAATTCGGCACTGCCCTTACTTGTAAAGACAAGAGCAGAACTTGATGTCATTGACCAGCAACAGCAGCAGGCCATGAAATTCGACACTCACATGGACTACTTCATATCCTCAAAGAAGTACGAAATCCTAATAAAGATGAAAGCCCGCGAATTCGTAGAAGAATACGAAAACCTAAGTTTTCTGGAATGGAATTACGCCGACGAATGGGCATATCGAAAACTTAAAAACAGCGGCTACTTGAACACTATCGACTTTGATTCCGACTGGTTCGACCTAATAAGATAGGAAGGCAAAAAGGCTTGAAGGCTAAAAGGCAGACAGGCTAACAGACAAAAAGTCGAACCGAACTGCTAGACAGCATGCCTGCCTTGCTACCGAGATGCCTAAGGAATGACAAAGCAATAGAACCCCATAAACTTTCGGAATGACACTCTGTTTTATACCCGATAAGGTATAATTGTGCTATATTTTTATGATTTTATACCCGATAGGGTATAATTACTTCCCCAGCAACACCTTCGCATTCTCCAGTGCCTCTGGCGTAAGTTTTTCGCCACTCATCATCGAGGCAATTTCAGTAATGCGTTCGTCGGCAGTGAGTTTCTTGATGCTGGAAATTGTGCGCTGGTCGTCGGTATGCTTGTAAACCTTGAAATGCTCGCTGCCCATAGCTGCAACCTGCGGAAGATGCGTGATGCTCAGCACCTGCACATTCTCGGCAATGCGCTGCATAATCTTGCCCATACGGGCAGCAATTTCACCCGAAACACCAGTGTCAATCTCATCGAAAAGTATAGTAGGAATGTTCATCGAGCCAGCCATAAGCGACTTAAGCGCAAGCATCAGTCGAGACAGCTCGCCTCCTGATGCAACCTTCTCGATTGGCTCCACCGCTACCGCCTTGTTGGCACTGAAAAGGAAGGAAATATTGTCGATGCCGTTTGCCGAAACCTCCGTGATTTCGTTGCCAATCTCAAACACTCCGTGCGGCATTCCCAAGTCGTGAAGCATTGAGTTTACATATTCCTGCGTATTCTTGAACGAAGCCGAACGCTTCTTGCTTAGGTTTTCGGCAGCGGCTTTCACTTCCTTTGCCTTGGCGGAATGTTGCTTCTCAAGTTCGGCAATTTCGTCCTCAAGATTGCCGCTGTTGTCAACATAGCCCTTGTATTCCTCGTACTTCTGCTTAAGTTCTGCAATATTAGCTACACGATGCTTGGTCATAAGCCCCATTAGCAAGTCGATGCGATCGTTGGTTGCTTGCAATTGCTGCGGGTTTACTTCAACCTGCGACAGCAGTTTACCAATCGTATCATTTATATCCGACAATTCAACTAATGCCGACTCCACCCTATTTTCAAGTTCATCGGCTGGCTTGAATGTCTTAGCTATTTTTGCAAGGTTGCTGCGCATCTGCTTCAGCAAGGCGGAAGCCGAATATTCGCCACCGTCGTACAGGTTTGAAGTCTCGTACAAGGCCGATTTTATTTCCTCGGCATTCTCGAGCATCGAAGCACGTGCCTCAAGCTCATCCATTTCATCATCGGCTCCAAGTTTTGCATTCTCAATTTCCTGAGCCTGAAAGCGATAGTAGTCTATGTCTCGCAATATCTTTGATAATTCGCTCTTTTTCTTTGTCAAAAGATTCTCAAGCGACTGGTATTCGGCATATTTCTGCTTGTATTCATCGAAAAGAGACAATGTTCCCGCAGCCGAATCGACAATGCGCAGACGGTAGGGCAAAGTCGTGAGCGACAAGTTTTCGTGTTGGGAGTGCAAGTCAAGGAAATTGTCGGTGAGTGTCTTTAGTACAGACAATGTCACAGGCATATCGTTCACGAAAGCACGCGACTTGCCTTCGGGCATAATCTCACGCCTTACAATTGTTTGGTCGGAATAGTCAACCTCATTTTCGGCAAACAGGTCCTTCAATCCGAGATTTTTAATGTCAAATGTGGCTTCAATTACGCATTTCTTGTCCTTGAAAAGAAGAACATCGGTGTCGGCGCGCTTGCCCAGAAGTAGCGAAATTGCACCTATAATCATTGATTTTCCCGAACCTGTCTCGCCAGTAATAACGGAAAAACCCGAATTGAAGTCAATGTCGAGTTTTTCAATTAGAATATAATTTCTGACTGAAAGGTTCTTAATCATTATTCCGAACGGGTTATCTTGTCGTACTTGCTTGAGTTTGCAGCGTCGATTTCTTTCATAAGGTTGGCAACACGCGCCTTTTCATCGGAAAAACCATCTGAGAATACATTTATGATTTCGTCGCTCTTTACGGTGCTAACAATCGACATCAGGAACGAACCCGGACGACGGCGGTGCATCGACCTGAGGCTTTCGAGCGATTCTTCGACCGATGCGCGTGCATCGCTTGGCTTGTCGGCAAGCCTATCCAAACCTTGACGATGATAAGTGTACATAAAATCGCGGAAGCCAGAATACTGGTCGTTGAGCAGATTTTCGGTAAGCCAGTAGCGGTTCTTGGTGCTTTCGTACTGCTTCCAACCCGGTTCCTGTGCGCCCTGTGCGTTTTGTACAATCTTTTCAGCCATCTGGTAGTATTGCGTGCCAGCCTGCGAACCGAAACTGTCGTAGTCCAAGCCGAGCATTATGTAGCAATAGTAGGCAATCACAGCCGACAAATTACTTGTAAACACATTGGGATTGAACTCAATAGGTTCCATTTCGACATACTTGAACTGGAACTTGTCGTCAAGATAGTTGAAAAGCGGCGACATATACGAAGTACCATAAACCGGTCGCGACGATGTTACCTGTATCTTGCCAGAATACTCGTCGGAAGCAACTTCCTTTTCAACGGTAATGGAAATGTTGCATTCGATACGCTCATTCTTGGAAAACACATTGTTAGTCCACTTTGTATTGTTGATGAACTCGTACAAGTCCTTGCGCATCTCCTGAAAAATCTTCTCGTAGTTGGTTCCCTGAAGCTGCTGGTGCGAAATCTGAATCTGGCATTCAAACTCCTGAGCCATAGCAGCCACAGCCACGAGCATTGCGACGATAATGGAAACAATCTTTTTCATAATCAAGGCTTTAAAAGTTTTTCTATCTCATCAACAATATCCTTTGCAACCATAACTTTTGACTTCAGGTCGTAGTTTTTCACTTCCTTGCTACGGTTGATGATTGTAATCTTGTTTGTGTCGTGATTGAATCCTGCTCCCTTGTCGTTCATCGAGTTGAGGACTATGAAATCGAAGTTCTTGCGTTCAAGCTTGCCGATGGCGTTTTCGAGTTCGTTTTCCTTCTCAAGAGCAAAACCGACCAGAACGCGGTCGCCTTTTTGCTTTCCAAGGCTTGCTGCAATATCGTCGGTAGGCTTGAGCGTTATTTCAAGGTTATTGTCCTTGCGCTTGATTTTGGTGTCAGAAACGTTCTGCGGAGTGAAGTCGGCCACAGCTGCCGATAGCACGGCGGCATTGCATTGCGGAAATTCGCTGTTGCAAGCCTCGTACATTTCGCGTGCTGAGTTAACCTTAACCAACTTTATGTTGCCGTTGTGAACATTCAGCGAAGTCGGTCCAGAAACCAGAACAACCTCTGCCCCACGACTTGCACATTCCTCGGCTATGGCATAACCCATCTTTCCAGACGAATAGTTGCCGATAAAACGCACGGCATCAATCTTTTCGTAGGTCGGACCAGCCGTTACCATTACCTTCTTTCCCGTCAGCGACATCTGTCCGTTGAAGAAAGCATCAAGGCTTTCGACAATTTTCTCAGGAGCCGCCAGACGACCTTTTCCGACAAGTCCGCTAGCCAATTCGCCGTCCTCGGCATCAATGAAATGCACGCCGTACGACTTCAGTGTCTCGATGTTTTTCTGCACTGCTGGATGGGCAAACATATCCAAGTCCATTGCCGGAGCAACAAAAACCGGGCATTTTGCCGAAAGGTAGGAGGTGAGCAAAAGGTTGTCGGCTATTCCGTTTGCCATCTTTCCGATGGTGTTGGCGGTAGCGGGAGCAATAAGATAGGCATCTGACCACATTCCAAGGCTCACGTGCGAATTCCATTCGCCGTTTTCGGGATTGAAGAAATCGACATAGATGGGATTCTTCGCCAACGTTGCGAGTGTCAGCGGAGTAATAAACTGCTTTGCCAACGGAGTCATCACAATCTTTACTTCGGCGCCTTGCGTAACAAGCAAACGGACAATATTTGCGGCCTTATAGGCGGCAATACTTCCTGTTACACCGAGCAATATGTGCTTTCCGTTGAGCATACTATGCTATTCTTGTGGTTCTGGTTGCTGAACTTCTGCAACTACAGGTTCCTGTTCTTCTTCAGTTTCAACCTTCTTGATGTTAATATCCTGGTTGGTGTAGTAAACATTGTCAGCCATGAATTCCTCAATAGCGATATTGGTAGGCTTCGGCAACTTTTCGTAATATTTCGACACCTCAATCTGCTCGCGGTTCTCATGGATTTCCTCAAGATTGTCGTTAAAGGTCGAAAACTCTTCGAGCTTTTTGTAAAGTTCCTTTCTGATGTCGGCATTTACCTGATCAGCCATCTTTGAGCAGATGACAACTGATTCATAAACATTTCCAGTCTTTTCTGCCATTTCGACTACATCGCGTGTGATGCAGTTTGTTGGAGCATTAGTCTTTTTGTAGTCCATTTTGATTCTCTATATAATTTTGTGAATTTGTAAAATATTTTTCTGCTTCTTTAATCTTCTTTGAGTTAGGAAATTTGTCCAAAAATGCATAGTAGGCCTGCACTGTATTCTTGTAGCGTTCCAACTTTTTACTTTCAACGCTTTTGGTTGCAAGCGTATACGATGCCTTAACCATTGTGAACATTATATCCTCACGGTAAGTTGTCGCTGGATAGTCGTACAGCACATTCCTAAGCGCAACTATTGCCGCCTTGTAATCGCTTATCTTATAATAAAGCATGGCATTGTTGTATGCCTTTGTCTCAAGTTTGAAATTCAAGTCCTTTATATGCTCGTCAACCTTTTCGCCATACTTTGAATCCGGATATTTTTCCTTGAAAGCTTCAAGGTCCCTGAGTGCCATCTCGGTATATGTTTGCTCGAGCGAAACGCTAGGCGAAACTATATAATAGCAGTAGGCAGCCATATACTCGGCCTCCTCGGTGCGCTCTGTATTGGAATACATACGCGCATATTCCTTAAACAGATATGCTGCCAAAGAATACTCTTTCTGCCTGTAATTGCAATAAGCATTATAAAAGCAAAGTGTCTCGTACTTATCGGTGCCCTTGTACACAGCCTTTATGTCCTCTATAAGACCAAGAGCCTTATAATAGTCTTCGGCTTCGTAATATTCGAACACCTTGCGATACTTCAGGTCGCTGTCACCGCTTTTCATTATCTTGGAATATTCACTACAAGACACTGATAACAAAGCAATTACAACAACAATTAGACAATATACACTTTTCCAATTAAACATCTTGCAAAGATATACAAATTACTTATTCCACATATTTAATTTTTTCATAAAAAATCCGCTTCAATAACGGAGTGGATAAAGCATTATTGTCTGCACGCCCAACTATTATAACATCTGATTTTTTATCGACACGATATCACAAGCCACAAGTGCGGCCGTTTCTGTACGCAAACGACTATTACCCAACGTCACAGGAACATAAGTTTGCAAAGCGAGTTCAATTTCATCGTGCGAAAAGTCACCTTCGGGACCAATAAGTACCGTAACAGATGTTTTCGGCTTTACAACATCTGCAAGATATATTCGCTTGCCATCATCTTCGCAATGAGCTACATACTTCTGCTCGGAACAATCATTCTTCACAAAGTCCAGAAACTTCACCGCCTCGTTAATATGCGGATGATACGCCTTGTAAGACTGTTTCATGGCAGCCTCCACAATGCGGTTCATTCGGTCAGTCTTCACGACTTTTCGCTCTGAATTGTGACAAATGATGGGAGTAATTTCCGAAATTCCTATCTCTGTGGCTTTTTCTAGAAACCATTCCATGCGATCCATGTTTTTGGTTGGAGCAATGGCAATGTGAAGACGATAAGGAAGCTTGTTGTACTCCGCAATAGTTTCTACCACATGTATCGTAGTATGCTTGTTATCAATTGTTTCTATTTCAGAACGATGCAAATTTCCTTGTCCGTCTGCAATGAAAATTTCATCACCGACTTTCAGCCTAAGCACACGCGCACAATGGTTCGACTCCTCTTCGCTGAGGACATGGCGGTCGCCCGAAATCGTATTGTCGTAGAAGAATCTCATTGGTGTATTTCTCCGTCAGAAATGGTAAACATACGGTCGGTTAGACGGGCATGTTCCTCGTTGTGCGTTACAATTACAAATGTCTGCTTGAAATTCTCGCGCAGATCGAAGATAATCTTATATAGATCGCGGGCATTATGCGAGTCAAGGTTTCCCGAAGGTTCATCGGCAAGCACTACCGATGGATTGTTTATCAAAGCACGGGCAATTGCAACGCGCTGCTTTTCACCTCCCGACAACTCCGATGGCTTGTGTTCGCTTCGCTCGCGGACATTCAATGCGTCAAGCAATTCGAGAGCGCGCATGCGCGTTTCCCTCTTACCGTCACCAGCAATGAAGGCAGGAATGCACACGTTTTCTAGCGCAGTAAATTCGGGAAGAAGCTGATGAAACTGAAAAACAAAACCTATATGCGAATTGCGAAACGCTGACAGTTTCTTTTCGCCAAGCGAAAATGTATCTATGCCATCGATTATGACCTTGCCGGAATCGGGCTTGAGCAAAGTTCCAATGATTTGCAACAAGGTCGTCTTGCCTGCTCCGCTTGCGCCCAAAATCGATACAATCTCCGATCTCTTTATATGCAAGTCAATACCTTTCAACACCTTAAGGCTTCCATAAGACTTGATTATATTTTGTACATCAATCATCCGTGCAAAAATTTGCCGTAAAGATATAACAATATTTACGATTTACGATTTTTGATTTACGATTTAATGGATTTGAAAATTTGAAGATTTGAGAATTGCAGACACTAACTGATTTATGATGAAAATTATTAATACGGCAACTCCATTTAATTTTTCTTAATAAATTTTATTCTCACTATTTTTTACTAATTTAGCACCCAAAATAAAAACCTGAAATAATTATGTTGAGCGAAAACGAAATAAAACGGCAGAAAAGCCTCCTCGAAAGCGAAGGAAACTTTGTTGACATTGTAGCACCTGCAACACCAGAAAACGGCATAACCATTATTGAAAACCAACAAAAATATATCGAAACATACGACAATAAAAGCAAGAACTACAGCATAGAAAAGTTTGTACCAGCATCGGGAGCGGCAACCAGGATGTTCAAGCGACTCATAGCATTCAACAACGAGCCTAACCTGAAAAACCTCCACGACGGAGGCGACTACTCTGTAAAAGCGACAATAGATGCATTGCCCAAGTTCGCATTTTTCGACACGCTGAAAGACAGCATTAAGGATGCCGAAAATCTGGAGGAAGTTTCCGACCACATACTCCACGAACCGCTGAATTATGCAGGTCTACCAAAAGGTATTGTAGAATTTCACAAGTACAATGGTTTTTCGCGCACCGCATTCGAGGAACAGATTTTCGAAGGCGTAGCAATGAATAATTCCGAAGCTCCGGCAAAACTTGAATTCACTGTATCGGAAGAACATTACGAAATGTTCCGCATGTTGCTCGACAAGATCCTGCAAAAGAATAAACTAAATGTTGATGTAAAATTCTCGTTCCAGGAAAAATCCACCAACACAGTTGCAATTTACAACGATGGCAGCCTTGTTATGACAGATTCGGGCGAACTTTTCACCCGTCCTGGCGGACATGGTTCGCTGCTGCAGAACCTTAATCAGATTGATGCCGATATTATCTTCATCAAGAATATCGATAACATTGTTCATCAGGACTATATGCCAGAAACTCTTCCATACAAAAAACTTCTCGGTGGGGTGCTGATAGAAACAGCCGAAAACATTAAGTCGTATATGCAGAGCCTCGAAAGCGACAAGTCGGCAGAAAATTGCAACCGCATAGCCGACAGCTTGGAAAAGACCTTCTGCACGACCATAGAGAGAAACGAAAACCTCTGCGAAACACTCAACAAATTCATGAATCGCCCAATTCGAATATGCGGAATGGTTAAAAACACTGGAGAACCTGGCGGAGGTCCATTCCTTGTAAGAAAAGACGGAAATGTTTCGTTGCAGATAGTCGAAAAAGCCCAGATAAACCTTGCCGACGAACAGCAAAAGGATTATTTCAACAAATCGACACACTTCAATCCTGTTGACCTCGTATGCTACACTAAGGATTACACAGGCAAGAAATTCGACTTGAACAAATTCGTTGACACATCAACATGCTTTGTATCGGAAAAAACATACAACGGCAAACCAATCAAGGTTTTGGAACACCCAGGACTATGGAACGGATCAATGGCCGACTGGCTTACTATTTTTGTAGAAGTACCGCTGATAACCTTCAATCCTGTCAAGGAACTCAACGACTTACTGCGCAAGGAACACCAAGCCAAATAGGCGATTACAATCCATAACTTGCTTGTAAAAAGCAAAAAAAACTGTATTTTTGCAAAAAATAAATTAGAATATGTTTTCAGGAATAGTAGAAGAAACCGCAAGACTGGTGAGAATTGAAAA
>JAEEGH010016781.1_pt1 | contig 15714 bp, 15 predicted proteins | sample 9134181 | NCBI WGS metagenome assembly JAEEGH01 (sample SAMN16246544, study PRJNA631951) | gut metagenome | biome: gut microbiome; feature: rumen; material: DP-attached | host: Bos | place: Iran: Karaj | collected 2018-10 | reverse complement strand
TTGCATGGCAGCAGGAATTTCCTGGTCCGTGTATGGACGGATATCGTCAAAATCTGTATTCATTATATGTTTTTTAAAACGTGTTACGCTAAAATCGTGGAAAGGCTGATGACGCTGCCACTGCCGGCTTCTTCGACAGCCGCTGTATGGTCTTTGCAATAGTGGACATGCAGGTTCCGAGGCATGGGGTCACAACTTGAGGCCAAGGCCACGTCGTCCTCATCATAGGCATACGAATTGACCTGCGTTTCGGGATGTACAAGTGCATAGAGCAAGGAGAACTGGCCGTGACTGGCATCTATGATGTTCACCTCAGCGGGCGCATCAGCAATGTCTATCCATTTACTAAAATCATCATGGCGTTTCAGGAGACGTCTTGTCTCTTTTTCCAGTCCTATACCTTTATATATATATTTATAGATAATATAGTGATGGAAGTAATGGGTGTTCTCGATGGAACAACTCCATTCTGCGAGATGCTGCTGATAGTCAAGCACTCCTTCTTTCTGAAGTTCTGTTGCCAGAATCCGTTTGCCAATCTCAACGTCCACCTGTCCGCGTGCCAAAACGCTGCTCTCATCGGGCATCACATCATCGGTGCCGTGAATATACAGGGGCAGCAAGTCGGCCTCTAATTTCCTTGCCAGATTAAAAGCATCATCAGAAACAATAACGCTGTAACCTTCTTTCACAGCCTTGACCACATCCTCTTCAAAGGCATGGTTTCCGTTAATGAAACGCCCCGACTTGAGTATCGGATTGAAAATAGGATGATTCCACCGTTTGCCGTCGGTCATAATGACTACCTTCGGGTCTAACGCCAGCAGATATATCGTATCGAGCCTTGACAGATGATTGCAGACGGCAATGCTGCCTCGGCCGAAGTCTTCACCATTATCGTTCCATACATGATGGCTGACTCCCCAAATGTGGTTGACATTTGCGCGCATCGTCTTACTTATCAGACGATGGTACCAAGCCGTCATGCGGTCCTTATCGCCAGGCAACAGCCGGATCATCCATCCGATGATGCAGCCAAAGAACAATTCCACCCACCATACCACCCGGCAATAACCTGTACGCACAAGCTGCTCGATGGTTATGGGTGTCCTTCTTATCCTGTTGCCGGTCTTCACCAGCCATCCGAAGATGAGCGGCGGCACAACCCATGCCATAAGGACAACCGTGAACATTCCAACGATGGTCACTTCGGCAAGTGAGTGCAGGGCAGGATGCTTGGCAACAATCAGCGAACCTATGCCGATAAACATAATCAGCGCCGAGATGATGATGCTGCTCTTAAACGAGGTCAGCAGTTTTTTCCGATAGGCATATTCCGAGATGAGACCGTCGGTAATAAATATTGTATAGTCGTCGCCCTGACCGAAGATAAAGGTGGCCAGAATCACATTGACGATATTGAACTGCATGCCGAACAGGAACATGATGCCCAATATCCACAGCCAACCCATGGCCATGGGCAGGAACGCGAGCAGGCTAAGTTCCAGTCTGCCAAAGGAAAGCCAGAGGAAAAGGAACACAATGAAACCGCAGGCAAAACCGATATAGTTGAAATCGCCTGAGAGTGACTCGGCAATCGAACTGTTCATCCCCGCAAAATCAAAAGCGTAGCCTCTAGACCCTATTCCCTTGTTCAGGGCGTTCTCCAAATCCTTCACACTGGCATTTCCTGCATGGACGACGTCGACCACCGAACAACAGCCTGTGCTGGTACTTAAGGAGTTGCTCAGGAGAACCGAGTTGACGGGCTCGAAGTATTCGAATGGCTGAGGAGTGTATTTCTTGTTGATGATTTCAATGAAATCACTAAAAGCATCATTGCTAAACCCATACTTGGGGGCGGTCTTCTCTAGCATAGCCACCACTTCATCGTGATGCCTGTCCCAGAACTCGTCCCATTTCCTAATCCGGCGGGCCTGCTCTTCGGCGGAGCATACAAACGAGGTCGCGTCGGTATAACTGGAGATTGCGCCTCCACGATGCAAGCTGTCGATCATCTGCCCCAGCTGCTCTCTCTTCTTTAAAGCCTCGTCCCAAGTTTTTCCCTCGGTCACCACATACACATTCGTTGAATCGCTGATGCCGGCCAGCGTCTGCAAGTCAGACAGAACTTTTTCCTGTTCGTCGGTCATGTAGTTGATATTGTGCATGTTCGTATCGAACGATGTGCCCAGGCTGAAATAACCGAAGACGAGCGTCAAGACGAGGAAAACCCACAACAGCCAGCGGTGCCTGTCGGGCGATATCGATGAAATCCTGTCGAACGAAAGGCGCTGTTTTCCTGCATGAACCCTTTCCTTGACCAGATGTGGAAGGAATACGAGAACAAAAAGGATCGTTCCAACCAGCATGAAGGCAGCAAAAAAGCCCAGGTCGCGCAAAGCGGGAGCATCCAACGGCATCAAACTGGCGAAGGCGCCCACCGTGGTGATGTTTCCTATCAGCAGCGGGGCCACCATCTCCTTCAGCACCTCACGTGTCGTTCCGCCGTAGTCGGTATGGGCAATGAAATGCAACGGGTAGTTGACGGCTATTCCGATGATGATAGAACCTATTCCCAGCACAATCAGCGAGACGTCGCTCCGCATGACAGAGATAAAGCCCATGGCAAAAAGCCACCCGAAACCAATAGACGCAACAATGAGCAGCAGGCTTCTCTTCCTCCTGAACGAGAACACTAGCAACAGCAGAATCAGCGTCACGGCAATAGAGATGGCCAGCCAACTGTCTTTCTTAATCTGACCGGCATTGCCTACGGCTATCACAGGCGATCCTGTGACGGAAACTTCCACGCCGGGCACCGTCTGCATGGTCTGTTGTGCGATGCTGTCGACATAATTCACCAGCAGGTTGTTGTTTGACGACTCCATCGAACCGTATGGCGACGTCAGCATGGCAATGGCATATTTCTTTCCCGGCGTGAAGATATACCCGTTGTCCATCTCGAAAGGCATGGCCGTCTGTCTGGCCTGCAACCGGTCGGTCAGTGTACTGAAAAGACCCAGTGGGTCGTTGCTGATGCTCGGAGTGAAAAAGCCCGTGGCAGGCATCATCATCATCTGCACATCGGCAGCCAGCTGATTATCGGCAAAATCAGGAGTTGCCAGCATGTTCTCCATGCGCACATAGTCACTATCAGAGAGCATGAACGGCACGTTTTGGTAGAGGAATGACGTGATGTTGGCTATCTTGTCGAAATCCACCTGCGTCGTTATCTCACTGACATGCCTTTTCCCGTCGTTGCCCATGATTTTAGCGGCAAACGTGTCCACAGCTTCTACTTGCTTGTCAGACTGTTCCCCGTTCTCCTCTTTCGCCTTGAACATCGCATAGATGCGCTGTCCGCCGGTCACGTCCTGATACACCGTGATGGCACGCTGCTCGTTTCCGCTCAGCGGCAAGAAGTCGTAGATATTCTCATTGTATTTCAGCGAGGATACCATTGCTATCAGAATCGCTGTCAGCACTGCCGCCAGCGTCAGGCAAAGACCTCTCCTCTTCTTCAGGAAGTCATAGACGTGTAGGAAAAATTCAACCATCCTTTATATAACGATAACCTTAACGTTAACCTTAACTCTTATTTATGCTCCTAACTATTGATAATACTTTTCAGCCAGACCAAGAACCGATCCTTCCAACCGATGGCCTCGCGTGTGGTCTTCTCTTCAGACACCCCGAACCCATGACCGCCCGTGCGGTAATGCTCATACTGGTGAGGGATGCCGTGCCTGGTCAGTGCCGAGTCCAGCAGTTCAGCATTATGATAGTGCACCACGGGGTCGTCGTCGCAATTCATCAGGAAGACAGGCGGACAGTTCACTGGCACATGATGCTCGAGCGACAGACTGTCCTTCATCGCCTTTGTGGGAAACTCTCCCAACAGTCCACGGCGCGACCTTTTGTGCGTACATGGATGAGTCATGGACACAACGGGATACATGGGAGCCACAAAGGCTATCGCCTGTGGCGTACCTGCCAGCTGCTCGGCAGCATGCATCACTAGATGCCCACCGGCCGAGAAACCCATACACCCGATTCTGTCTGTTCTTATTCCATATTCACCGGCACGTGCGCGAACCGAGTCGAGCGCCTCCCTCAGGTCGTTGAACCCTGCCGGGAAGCTGCGCCCTCCACTGCGAACATGATACGCATAGGCAGCCCATCCTGCATGACTGTACTCCAGCACAAATGCCGCAATGCCGTTTTCCATGAGCCACTGCGCCACCTTCTCCCCCTCCGTGGCCTTGTCCAGCCAGAAGTAGCTGCCGCCAGGACAGACAATCACCCCGGTTTCCGTAGGATTCTCCTGTGGGATATAGGCTGTCAGCCTGTAAGCCTTCATAGTGGAGACCATGAGCAGGCCTGCTATGAGCACCAGCAGTTTTATTTTCATTTCATATATTCTTTGACCGTACGGTCGAGATCCTGGAAGAAAGCCTTTTCCTGCTCGCTGATGGTTTGCAGCAGGTCGCCCAGGTCATCGTATGTGTAGCTCTCGCCTTCACGCTTTTTATATATTCTCGATGCCTTAAGGGCGAACTCACGCCACAAGTCTCCGATGGCCGTTATCCTTTTAGAGAAATCATTCAGTTCGGCCACACCCGTCCGGACAGCAGCCTCCTGAAGAAAAGCACCGTAGATAAACCTGAAGCCTGCCCCTCCGGTACCTATCTCTTCCAACATGCGTATCAACTGTGCCAAGTTAAGTGATGCACGGCGTTTTCCCATCTTGTTCTCCCACCCGCGGATGCTACGCGACAGATAGGCAATACCATTGACACCCACATAAGGAATGAAGTCGGGTTGCGAAATCATATACCAGCACACTTTGTGGATTGATTTCAGGATGAGCGGATTCAAGTCGGGAAGTTGCTTGGGAACAGACTTAATCCAGTACATCTGTCCAAGCAATGGATAAGTGCCGCCCTTTGCAAAGCGAACCTTCAGAAGGTCCCGCCGGCTCAGCGTCACTTTCTGCGTAGCATTCGAGTCCAGCACCGCGTATGTATCCGTCTGTTCATCCTTTCCGATAACGCAGATGTTGTGTCCGTTGAAATGGAAGCGGTATTCCTTCGGCATATATGGCAGATAGTACATACCCACCACACAGCCAACAGGCGTCTGTTTTTCAATTAGCAAATTGTCCAAATCGCGCATGGCGTGCTCCTTGTTCAGATAACGCCGTGTCGTAGCCTTGATTCCAAGTAACTTCGTGATTCGTTTGAACAACACTCCCGGGAAAGTACGGAACGAAGTCACAGGCATTCCGGCCAACTTGACAAAAGGCAGATGGATAAAAAAGAGTCCGCTGGCCAAACCGAAAATCATCGGTTCAGACAGATTAATACCATAATAGCGCAAAAGCGCTGAAATGGCCCCATTTTCGCAATGTGCGGCTACCCGGTGGCTTAAATCAAGTTCCATGTTTCAGGATTCAGGTTTCAAGTTTTCGTTATCGTTATCGTTAACGTTATCTTTCAGTTTTCTGGAATGGTAGTCAGTTCAGCTACCGTGATACGAAGCACGTCAGCATAAGTCTCTAACGTCTTTTCATCCAATTTCTTAAAATTATCTGGCAGGAAATGCTTGCGGATAGTACGTTTCGAGAAGCCTGTATAGTCAGACAACAAGTCCACGTCCATCAAATTCTTTGCCGCATAATACTCCAAAGGACTACTTTCGCCAGCCTTCACCCGTTGCAGAATCTCCTGGCACTGCTCGTCGATATCCGCCAAGGTTATCTCAAGCGCTTCATTCTTAGGTGTCCAACCATCGCTGACCACCATCTGATAATTACCATCAGCATCAACGGCATAGTCGACATCGCGCACGACCGTTCCTTTGAAATATTTCAAGTCCTGAGGTACCTCTTCTACTTTCATAACTTATCTTTTAACAAACCGTCAGCATACAATAACAATAAGAGAAACGAGCACTCTCTGGAATCATCATCAGTAGTTTCTGTCCCTTCTGCAAACGATTGGTATTCATCAGTTCTTCCAGCATGGCGAAGGCTGAAGCTGAAGCAATGTTGCCAACAGTGGGGAGGTTATAGAACCATTTCTCCTCAGGAATAAAACATCCACGCCGACCTGATTCTTCGAGAATCTTATCCTTGAAAAACATCGATGAGAGATGGGGAAGGAACCAGTCAACATCTCCTGGTGTGAAATCGTATTTCTCTGCAAGTTGCAGCAGATAGGTAACACCGAGCGGCACAATGTTCTCTTCAAGCATTCGGGTGTCTTGCTTTAGCATAAAGAGAGACTGCGAGAGCCACTCCTCACCAGGAAACATCGACCATCCCCTCAGATTACCTGCTTCATCCTTTTCAGCACCACAATACATACAGGTCTCCTTCGTATTAGCAAACGAAGTGATATCAATCCAGTCTACACGCAATGACAAACCGTCTGGATTGGGCGCACCCTGAAGCAATAACGCAAAAGCACCATCGGAAAGCATCCAACGCAGGAACTCCTTCTGGAAGGCCAGCATCGGATGTGTCTCCAGCTGAGCGAGTTTCTCTGACTCTTTCTGGAAATAGGACGCACGCATCCATGCTGACAAGCGTTCAGAAGCAGAGGCTACCACCTTCATTGACGGGTCAATTTCAACGGCCATACATGCATATTTCAGTGCATCGACACCGGAACAACAAGAACCGGCAAAAGACACCACCTCTATATTCCGGTCACCGCCCAGTTCTCCATGAACCATCACTCCGTGTGAGGGTATAAGCTGTTCGGGAGAGGCTGTTCCACAGGATAACAGGTCAATATCATTTACGCCGAAACGGTCATCGAAAAGATTACGAATGGCATTGGCTGCCATTTCCGCATTGGTGTGGGTGACATTACCGTTCTTGTCGAGCGCATAGTAACGCTGCTTGATTCCATTTCGCTTAAGCACAATCCTCCGCGCTCTCGAAGGCTTATTGTCTACCATTCCGAGATAACTCTCCATCTCTTCATTTCCTACTGGTTCATTCGGGAGGAATTTTGCTGATTTTGTTATATATGCGTGCATAATATTAATGATATTGCTTTGTAGATACGACTATAAATTGCAATCTTCTTTTTTCTGTTTAGATACTTGCTGCAGCGGATAGGTCAGATAGAAAAACAACTGCCCAAATGGTGAAACCACAAACAGCACTGTGAGTAAATAGGCATAGAAAAGATTAAGTCTGGGAATACGGCGCCGATTACCATAATTACCCTTTTTCCGTACGAATTTTGCCCAAAGGCCGAACATACGGTGACCTGCCTTTTCGAGAAACAACACCGATGCTTTATATTTGATAGCTCCTGCTGAAAGCAACCGTTCTTGTAACTGTGATAAATCATTGTTATGCAAGGCATCTGCAATGATAACACCAAAACGGGAAGACTCTTTGATAGAAGCGTCCGATATACCTGAGGAGGGAAGCAGCCAATTTCCTTCCTTCTTTCCATATATGAGCCAGCGGATAACAGTGATAACACTGACCAAATTGGGCGCTTCATCCTGAAGCACAATCTGTCCTACCATCTTGGCATGGGCTTCACTCAGATAAGCCTTTATCTTCCGACTTGTCATCAGCCACATGTTCCGGCAGGCATTGACAAACACCACCTTGCGTCCGCTTAAAAATTGTTTTACCAGCTCATCTGTGAAAAACGACTGAAGAGGCAAGGATGGAGAAAGAAACCACGACTGTCCTACCACCAAAACCAGACCAGCGTCCTCGACATCACTGAAATCTATGGGCACTATGCCCGAGGGAGGAATACCAAGACGGGTCTCTGGAAAAGCATCGAAGAAGGCATTCTTACTCCAAGGAAACGGATAGGTGGTCTGTGGAATTATTTGCTTATATACCACGCTGACGCCATTCATCTTGCTGCAGATACTTCGTGCAACATTTAGTGCCTGTCCACTCTGGGTATAGTAAAAAACAGCTATCTTCATTTCATATATTCTTTGGCCGTACGGTCAAGATCCTTGAAGAAAACCTTTTCCCGTTCACCGATGGTCTGCAGCAGGTCGCCCAGGTCATCGTATGTGTAGCTCTCGCCTTCACGCTTTTTATATATTCTCGATGCCTTAAGGGCGAACTCACGCCAAAGGTCGCCGATTTCGGTGAGACGCATGGAGTAGTCGTTCAGACAGCTGATGCCGGTCTTCTCTGCCGCTTCCTGCAAGAAAGCAGCATAGACAAAGCGGAAGCCAGCCCCGCCAGTACCTATTTCTTCAAGCATACGGATTATCTGCACCAAGTTCTGCCTAGCCTTGCGCGCCCCCATCTTCTGCTCCCACTTCCGAATACGACGCGAGAGATAGATAATGCCGTTGGCACCGGCAACCTTGATGAAACCAGGCTGCGAAACCATGAACCAGCAGGTCTTGCGAATAGACTTCAGAATCATCGGTTTCAGTTCAGGCAACTCCTTTGGCACCGAGGTTACCCAGTACATCTGTCCCATCGGGGGATAAGACCCTCCCTTGGCAAAGCGCACCTTCCGGAGCAACGCCCCGCTAATAGTTGCCTTCTCGGTAATTATAGGGTCGAGTACGCTATAGACATCACGCTCCTCGTCCTTGCCAATGATGCAGATGTTGTGCCCGTTGAAATGCATACGGTATTCGGGCGGATAATAAGGCAGGTCGTAGATGCCCACCACACAGGCTACAGGTATCTTCTGTCCCAGCAGCACCTTGTCGAGCTTCTTCATGGCTTTCTCCTCGCTCAGGAAACGGAGTGTCTTTGTCTTAATGCCATACAGTTTCATGATGCGTTTGAACAACGAACCCGGCAGCGTGCGGAAAGCCGTCACCGGCATGCCTTGCATCTTGATAAAAGGTATGTGGGCAAAGAACAGTCCGCTGGCCAGTCCGAAGGCCATGGGTTCCGACAGTTCTATGCCGTAGAATCTCAGCATCGTGGAGATGACACCATTCTCGCAATGCGATGCAGAACGATGATCCAGGTCAAGTTCAAAACCGTGGAACTCTTCTGGTTCGTACAACTCCATGCGACTGCGCTCCTCGTTGTCCTTATCATCTTCCAGGGCCACGTCGAGCGCATCGTTCTTTGGTTCCCATCCATCGCTCCACACTTTCTGGTACTTGCCCTCGCTGTCCAAAGCATAGTTCTGGTCGCGCACAAGACCGCGGTTGAAATATTTTAAATCCTGTGGTACTTCTTCAACTTTCATTTGTATATGTTAATTCAATAAAAAATCTATGTCGGGCATGTGCTATTTCTTCTGCTGCAGCTGTGAAAACAGCACATCGGCCGTCAGCAGTTCGCTGCATGTCATCAGACTCCCGGCCAGCACCCCAAGCATGCCATGCAGCGTGACACACTGACCGGCCAACAGCAGGTTGGGAATGTTTGTCTTTGGCAAAATGCCACCCGCCCCGACGAGGTTTACATCCTTCGCCGTTCCGTACATGGCACCTTCGGGGACGCCCGTATAATCCCTCCATGTCAAGGGCGTGGAGGTGTAGTATTCTTCAATATCGTCGCGAATTCCCGGCATCTCCTGTTCCAAAGCGTCTATCAGCCGCTCGGCTTTCCTACGCTTGAACTGCTTGTAGCTATCGCCGCGCTGTCCCATGCTGGTTCCTGCCCACGGTTCCGTCTCACGGTAATCCATATAGGTCAGCACCTCGGCCGTCTCGGCATACTCAGGATGCTCCTTGTGGCAGAAATGCATATACAGCATGAACTTGGGCCACACCGCGCCATCATACTTCTGACAACCCCATACCGAATCACCGCGATAATAGAACATATTATGGTTCAGGTACCTCACCCTGTTCTTACGAAACTTCAGATACAGCGTAAAGGCCGAGGTGGTGTTCCTGGCATGCTCCAGTCGGCGGCGATAAGCCGGACGAAGCAAATGGCTGTCAATAAGCTTCATGGTATTGGCGGGATGAATGGCACTGACCACAACATCCGCCGGAAAGCACTCCCCGTCCGAGGTAATGACAGCCGTGGCACCCGTGCTGTTACACTCAATCCGCTCAACCTTCCGCCGGGTGAGCACCCTGCCGCCATAGCTCCTGATGACACCGACCATAGCGTCGGTCAGCGTGCTGCTGCCCCCGACAATGCGGAAACTACTCTGGTTGTAGAAATCGGCTATAAGTGCATGGGCATAGAATGGCGTGACGTCCTTTTCACCGGCATAAAGCGGACTGATTCCCGCAAGAACCTGTCGCAACGTGGGGTCGCTTACCACACTGTCGATAACCTCGCCGACGCTTACTATTTGGTATTTGGCGAAGGTCGCAATGTCAGCATCTTTATTGAGCGTGTGCATCGGCGACGATGCAGCCACCTGGTCAATCAAGTCGCAGTAGCGCAACAGTTCGTCACGGTTCTTCGGAAAACGGCGGGCCAGCGAATCTACGAATTTCTCTCTTCCGTTGGCTAGCCTGTATTGTTCTCCGCGAAACGAAATGACATCATATCCTGTCGGGTCCATCCTTTCCAGACTGATATCATCGGCCACACCCAGATAGTGCAAAATCGTATGGAGCACCTGACCGCGGTCGGCACTCCCGATATAATGCATGCCCGTGTCGAAGACCGCATCACCGCGACGGAAGCACTGCAGACAACCTCCCGCCTGCAGACCTTGTTCAAGAACAGTCACTTCGTAACCGTTCTTCGCAAGGATGCAGCCGCACGACAGGCCACCCAGTCCACTACCTATGATGACACACTTCTTCATCGTATTTCGTGACATACATCTTGTGCAACCGTTTTGTCATTTCCCTATAGTCGCCCATCTGCGAGGAATCGTCGCGTCGGATTCGAGGCATCACTTCCAGCGAAAGCTGTCCGGGATGCAGATGGAATGATGTCTTTGGCAGCACATCGCCAAAACCCTTGATGAAAACGGGTACAATGTCGAGTCCTAGTTTCTCTGCCAGATAGAACGCCCCGCGATGGAATCGCAGGATATGGCTGTCGGCCGAACGTGTTCCCTCGGGAAAAATCATGACCGAATAGCCTTTACTCACTTTCTCTGCTACGGTATCTGCCATCTGGCGCGTGTCGGTAATAGGAAAATAGTCGGCATAGCGAATCACGATACCATAGAAGGGATTATGCCAAACCCAGTTCTTCGTCAGTATAATCAGCTTAGGCGTCAGCATCATGATGGCCATAAGGTCGAGGTGCGACTGATGGTTACTGATGATTACCGACGGTTTTTCGAAAGTCTCTTTGGGGGTATTAATAAAGGTAAAAGTGGTTCCCGGGATGTGGTTCACCACAAAGTTAGCCTTTCGCTGAAGAATGCGATGGTATTTCAGCTTGTTCTCGTCGGTTTTCCCACCCAGCGTTATCAGGAAGAATCCGCGCACGGTCATCTCCACGGCAAGGCCTAAGAAATAACAAAAGGAGAAAATGGTGTAGGCCGTCTGGCGCACCACATACAGGATTCTTTTCATGCGAAGATTCTTCTGACGGCTCGTGCCGCCATGCGGGGATATCCATAAACCAGAGCAAGCACACACAACACGGTGTTAAGGATGCTGATACGGACAAAATCATATACAGGGCGGAAATGACTCACCCGCTCATCGGCAGGGGGATAATAAACCTTTACCGGAACAGAGATTATCGGGGTTCCTGCCCATGCGGCAAAAACAAGCAACTCGAGTTCTGCCTCGTAGCGGGAGGTGATGAGGCCTAGTCCCCGCAATGCTCCCAACGGATAGAGCCGGTAACCGCTCTGCGTGTCTTGCAGGTCGATGCCTGTCTGCAGACGGAACCAGAAATTGGAAAAACGGTTGGCAAAGGTATTCCCTCGCGGCATGTTTTCTTCTGTCAGATTGCGTGCGCCCACGATAATGGCATCGGCATGGCTGTCGAGCTGTTTGATGAATGTCGGGATATCGTCGGCAAAATGCTGCCCGTCGGCATCAATCGTGATGGCATGGGTGAACCCCATTTCACGGGCTTTCCTGAAACCGGCCACCAGCGCATGTCCCTTACCCCCATTGGGCTGACAGGTGACTATGGTGATAAGTTCCGAAAGAGAACTGAGTTCTGCCGACGTGCCGTCGGTGCTGCCGTCGTCGACCACAATCACCTGACTGCAATACTGGCGGACATCCATCACCACCTGTCTGATGGTCCTTACATTATTATATGTAGGGATGATAACACACAACCGCCCGTTGTCCGTTCTGGAATTCATCAGTCAACGACTCTATATTGCAACGACATCTTCACGAACTGCGTCTCACCTCGCTCAATGCTCACACTGGTACTGAGCAGTCCGTCTTCCATACGGGTTTTAGTGAACAAGAACTCCGGTTCTTCGTGCGGACCTACAAGGTTCTTGAACTTGATGTTGGAACCCTTGCAGAAGACGAGTTTCTTGCCGTATTCCTGACTGAGTATCTCGGTGGCCATCTGCAACAGGCAAACCCCCGGAGTAACGGGATTGCCCGGGAAATGCACCCGATAGTAGTCGTGACCGGCATTTAGCCGCGTGCGACATCTGAAACCGCCATCGACAGTCTCGGTCGAGATGATTTGGAAAAAGTCATTGATCAGTTTCATTGCTGGCGGTTATAGGGGTATACACATAGTGAATATTATATCTGTCATTATCAATGGCAATGTCACCGTTCTCTCGGAACGTAATCCGCCTCTTCCCAACGGAAATGTCCTTGCCCTCACGTATATGCTGGAAGGCAAAACCGAAATCTTTTTTCAGCACCTTGCGGATATACCACCGGTCAAGAGGCTTAATCACATTGATAATCTTTACCTTGCCTTTGTTGATAATAAAATCAAAAGCCTTCACCCCGAATTCATTGACAACGGTTCCTGTGGTCTGCCCGTCAGGAGACTGACTGACCATGCAGATGCCTGTGATTTCCTGACCACGGGCCTGCATGAAAAACGTGTACTCGCTGCCTACTACAGAGTCGCCTGCCGTCTCTTGGGCACGACAGGGCAACACGCTGAGCAGAACCAGGAGGTTAATTAGTAGAAAACATCTTCTCATTGATGGGCACGTTTAGCTTCACTCCGGTGAGCCGGACTACTGTGCTGTCGCCAGTCTTTTCCATCATGATGACGCTGTCGACCATGGTCAGCGTGGGATTGAAGTGTATCTCTATGGTCTGATAAATCTGTTTCAGTTCCTTCTTCTTGGGATACAACTTGGCAAAATAGGCTTTGTCCGTCTTGTACATCTCAACCTGGAAGTCGGATGTCTTTTTCAGGCCACCGCCGGTGATGCTGTTGAGGATGATGTCCGTAATCTGGCGGAACATCTTGTTTTTCTGCACGTCGATGTCCTTGGTCGTCTTCGCCGACTTGATACGCACCTTGCTGCCGTTGAGAACGAAGATGTAATCATAGGGCGAGGTGTATTGCCAGCGCAGTTTATTGTCTTTCTTAAAGTACATGACACCCTTCGATGTCATTTCCTTCTTCAACAGTTTCATTCGCTTGGTCTGGGTAAAGTCGCACTGCATGCTGGTCATTGCCGATGACGACTTCTCGATTTTATCCAGAATTTGTATCTGTTGCTGTGGGGTGAGCTTGGCTTGTCCCCACGACTGCATTGCCGCAATGGCAACCAGTATGGTAAATAGGATTCTCTTCATAGTTTTGGTGAAATTTGGTTGAACGTTATTTATCGTGCAATGAGCACGCAGCCCGTCAGTATCAGGAATACGCCTATCCATCGCTGCAGGGGAATTTGTTCGTGAAAGAAAATGATGGCGGCAAACATGCCCATCACATAGCTCAGGCTGACCATCGGATAGGCCATGCTGAAAGGAAAGTTCTTGACGATATACATCCACAGGACGGAGCCGGCCGCAAAGCATAGTCCGCAGCAGACGAACTGCCAGTTGGTAAACAGCCTGCGGAAATACTGCCACGTGAAGGAGAAATCGCCCACTTCGGTAAGGCCGTATTTCATGAGCACCTGCCCACCGGTGAGCAGCGCACACTGAATCAGCGATATGGGTAATAGCTTAAGTATCATTATTTCTTCAGCAAGACGAACGAATAGTCACGACTATTTGTCACATTGACAAAAAGAATGTTCCCCGGTGATGCACATGTTGAAGCGGGCGGTTCAGCATACATGAACTGGGGTATCACGCCCCGTTTCAGACAATGAGCTGCTGCATAGATTCCCAGCGCCGAAGATGTATGGTTTTCTCCGAAGATATGCTTATAGTGCAGATGTGGCAGGTCGGGGAATAGTTCCCTGACAAGTTGATGATAGGGTTCGTCGTTCGTGTCGTTTCCGTTAATGCCTGTCATCACGGCTGAAAGGTCTGTCCATGACAATCCCGCCTCGTGCAGCATCTTCTCCACCTGCAGCTTCAGTCCATCGTGATCGGGACGGTGGGAAATACTGATGCCTGCCAACTCGCAGAGATGATCGGGAGAATCGTCGGTGTTCAGCAGCATCGACATGGTCACCTCGCTGCAGGGAACCATGCCGCTTACCCCGACATAGCCCGTCTTGGCAAGCAACTCGTAATAATTATCGACCATTTCATCGAAGCCGCCTACCAGTGCCGTGGAAATCCTGCCCAGACAAATCTGCATCCATGCGTCGAGCAGGGCCAGGCTGAAACTGAGCGCACCATGCGAATAAGTGGTGTTGTAACCATTATTCTTGGTGTATATGGACAGCGTAGAGCCAACGGTGTTGTGGGTTGACTGCATGAAATAGGTGGGACTGAGGGTCTGCTCTCCGTTTTCAACCATGGCATCAAGAAAACGCTCGGAATAGTCGAGACTGCCGAGACTGGTGCCGGTGATGATGGCATCGGGATGATGCACACCGGTTTCGTCGAGTACCTTCAGCGTGGCAACGAGCGCACGTTTCATCAGGTTTCCCATGCGACGCACGTCGTTGGGGGCAAGATAATCGCGGAAAGCGGGATTTACGGCCTTCACCAACGCATCGTCGTAACGGATGGGTTCGTCCATCCACTGTTCCGACAGTGGCTGTTGCATGGAGATTTGCTCAGCCGCCTGTATATAGATATGTCTGTGCTGCATGTCAACCTTCATATCGTGAAAGAATTATTGACGAGTCGTTGCCGCCGAACCCGAAGGCATTGCTCATGACATGACGGAGTTCGACAGGTGAATGACTGCCGGTAACGGGGATAATGCCGCCATCGATGGGCGTCTCCCAATTAAGGTTGGGAGGCAGGAACTGCCGGTTCATGGCCAGGATGCAAATCACGGCCTCGACGCTACCTGAAGCGCTGGTGGTGTGGCCCGTAAACGACTTGGTACTTGAGACAAAGGGCATTTCGCTGCCGAACACCCGCTGCAGGGCGACACTTTCAGACAGGTCGTTGTTAGGTGTTCCCGTGCCGTGCGCATTCACATACTGGATGTCGGCCGGCTCGAGTCCTGCCATCTGCAAGGCTTCGGTCATGGCCAGGAAAGCGCCCTCGCCATTAGGCGACGATGCGGTCTGGTGGAATGCGTCGCAAGCATTGCCATAACCATCGAGACTGCACAGCGGACGGACTCCACGGCGACTGACGGAAGCGGCGGTTTCCATGACCAGATAGGCAGCTCCCTCACCGAGATTCAGTCCTGCGCGGTCGGCCTCGAATGGCCTGCATGGCCGACGGTCGCGAACCACCAGCGTGTTGAATCCGTGCAGATGGAACTTCGAAAGGCTC
>JAEEGH010016779.1_pt1 | contig 15715 bp, 13 predicted proteins | sample 9134181 | NCBI WGS metagenome assembly JAEEGH01 (sample SAMN16246544, study PRJNA631951) | gut metagenome | biome: gut microbiome; feature: rumen; material: DP-attached | host: Bos | place: Iran: Karaj | collected 2018-10 | reverse complement strand
TCGGGACCTGTACCACGTATATGCCGCGGGGAACGTCGGCAAGAGGAATGGTGCAGGATGTATCGGAGGGAGTATAGCTGGCGACAAGAATGCCGCGGGCATCGAAAAGCTGCACCAGCTTCATCTTCTCGCTACGCACAGTGACCGAGGAGGTGGCAGGGTTGGGGAATATGTGAACGGTGGCCATCTCGCCGGGAGTGACTTCGGGATCGTCTATGTCGACCGAAACGCCACGGGTGAAGTAAGGCTTGTAACCCTGGGCGATAGCAGCGATGAAGGTAGAGGCGGTGTTGACACCCGCAGGGACCTGTATGGTACCGTCGCCGTTGGCATCGGTGAACGTTGCCGCATAGACCTGATGGGTGGCAGAGTCGATAACCGAGACATAGGCGTAGGGTACGGTATGCACATGCAGGGGGTTGGTGGCGTTATCCACAGTGAGCTGCAGGGTTTCGGCCTGACCGAGCCAAGGCATGAGCGACGGGTCGCCCATAAGCTCGTAGATCTCCCAATAGTACTGCTTGAGACTCGAGCTGGAGTTCTGCACCGAGATATTACCTGCATAAATGACTTTACCTGCAGTGACGGCACGATTGGCGAAGGACTCGCCATGGGTATGGAACAGCCTGTCGTAAGCACCCAGCTTGGAGGAATTGTAGTCGAGGTTCATCGAGCCCGAGATATTGTTGCGTACACCAACAGCCCAGTAGAAGTCTTCATCCCAGTAGGTGTAGTTGGTGCCGCCAATATAACCTATGGCTCCCTGACGGGCACCGCGGCGGATAAGCGCCTCACCAAAGCAGACGCTCTTGTCGAACTTGTTGGACAGGCAGCAGTTGCCAATCATAAATGAGGGTTTGCCGACGTTGTTCATGGAACTGACGTTCGAGACGGTAAACTCGGGATACGACCATTCGTTCCAGTCGCCGTGGGCAGAGTAATTAATCCAGCCCACACCATTGGAATAGAGGGTACGCAAAGCATTAGCTGCCGTACGCGACGACCCCGTTACAGTAACGCCATCGGGGACATTGGTCGTGTTGTTCTTATAGTATGAAACAGTAGTGAAGCCATTGTCGGCAGTGATATAATGCTTGGCGGCATAGTCCATTGCGGGGTCGGCATGCGTATAGCCGTGGTCATTGGTGTTCGTGTACCAAGTCTGGTCAACGCCAGCAACAAGGACTGCTTTCGAGAGATAAGTTTCGTCATCGAACATATACTTCTCGTACTGCAGAGTTTTGAGGGTGATATTACCGAGAGTGGTAGTATCAGTTGCCGAGAAGCGGCCCGAGTAGCAGTCGGGAAGGTCGTCGCCCGACGTCCACGACACGAAGTAGAGGTCGGTGATATGGTCGTTGTAGCCGCTGGAGAGACGCGAGCTGAAAGCAGGAATCTGCTCGTTGTCACCACATATAATAATGTACGTGGGGGCAGGCGCGGCGGCAGTGGCGTTGTTATAAAGTCCCTTTAGGTAATTTGCAATAGCGGTATTCGAACTCAAGCCCTGCTCATCGGTATAGACAACATCAACCAGCAGTCCCTGTGTGCGCTTCCAATCGGCAAAGACATCGAGGCGGTGGCAGCGGAGGCTGCTCGGGCTCAAGATAACCATACGTACAGGTGCCGACGTCGAGGAGATGTCCTTGGGCGAGAATAGCGTATTCAACGTAGTGCCCGCCGAGAAGGCCTGCGTGTGATAACGACGGAAGTGCTCGACAGTGGCGACCGAGTCAACACCGACATAGCGGAGCGTTATGTCGGCCTTGCGGCACACGACGGCCTTGCCAGTCACAGGATTGACACTGACGGGCGAGAACACCAGTTGTGCCAGACGACGGTCGCGGGCAATACCAGCCACTTCGACCTTAGCCAACGGAGCACCGATGAAAGCGTCAGTGGCATAGGCGTCACGGTTGATGACAACAGTGGGCTCCGAGCGGTCTGACTTGCAACGCGAGGGCTGCAGCGGCGCCAGCTGCATAGCAACACCAAGGTCTACAGTGTCGTAAACAGCCCACTCGACATCCACCTCTATGTCAGAGCAGAACGGAACGGTGAGCATACTCGTGCTGACAGGGAGCTGCGGCATTCCAACCTCGCCACCGGCAATGAAGCCAGGCATCTCGAGCTGGAGATACTTGTCGCCACAAAGGGAGACCTCGCCAACAATCATATCAGGCGTATCGAACGACAGGCGAAGACGCGAGAAACTGTCCTCAACGACATACTGTGCACTGGAGGCAAGCGACATAAAGAGGAGCAGCGACAGGGATAATATTATTTTTTTCATAGTTGAAAGTATTTAAATCTTGAACATTTTTTCGATTTCGTCATTTGGAGCCGTGATGGTTATCTGTTCGTGAGTCACAGGATGAACGAACGATAGCTTGTAGGCATGGAGGGATATCGACCCGTCGGGATTGGAACGCGGCGCGCCGTATTTGAGGTCTCCCTTGATGGGGCAGCCGATATTGGCCAGCTGGCAGCGTATCTGGTGATGACGGCCAGTGAACAGATTGACGTCGAGCAAGTGATAGCCGCCTTCCGAGACAGCCACTTCGCGGTACTCAAGCCGTGCAAGCTTGGCACCAGGACGGGCGGCACCAAAGACATAACTCTTATTGCGTTCCTCGTTTTTGAGGAGCCAGTCCTCAAGCAGTGCCGCAGGCTGCGGCGGAGCATTGCGGACCACAGCCCAGTAATGCTTCTCAAAGTTACGGTCATGGAGCGCCACCGACATACGAGAAAGGGCCTTGGAGGTCTTTGCCAACAGAACCACACCAGATACAGGACGATCGAGACGATGTATAACACCGCAGTAAACATTGCCAGGCTTGTTGTCGCGTTCCTTAAGGTAGGCTTTGACAAGCTCGGCAAGAGGGGCATCGCCAGTCTTGTCCCCCTGGGTTATCTGCCCAGGGAGCTTGTTGATGGCGATGAGGTGGTTGTCCTCGTATAGTATCTGGTCGGCAATCATACTATCTCGGCAATGGGGCTTATGGCGTTGCGGACTTTGTCCTGAAGTTGTACACTGATGGGGAAGTCGAGGGGCAGGAAGAGGTCGATGCGTGAGCCGAACTTGATGAAGCCCATCTCCTGGTTCTGCTTCACAGTCTCGCCCTCTTTGGCGTAGCACACTATTCGGCGGGCCATCACACCTGCCACCTGGCGTATCATAATACGGCGTCCGTTGGTGAGGCGCATGCCCACCTCGGTACGCTCGTTGAGGTCGCTGCTCTTGGGGTAGGAGGCAACGAAATAGTTGCCGCGACGGAACTTGACATACTCCACCAGGCCGTCGCAGGGGTAACGGTTCACGTGCACGTCGGTGCCGCTCATAAATATAGACACCTGCATGCACTCTTCTTTGAGGTAGGTCTTCTCGAAGACCTGCTCGATGGTGACGATGGTGCCGTCGGCTGGCGAGATAAGCTCGGCGGCATTCTCTGTGAATATACGGCGCGGGATGCGGAAGAACGACACCACAAGCAGGTCGAATATCAGCAGCGCCACAAGGAATATGGTGTGGAACACCGTCCAGTGGTGCACTATCAGCAGCATTGCCAGCCATACCAAAGCGGTCACGCCAAGCGTAAGCAGTATGATTGTCCTTCCTTCGCGATGTATCTTCATATTCTAACAAATAAAGCGATGTATACAAAAACCATAGGCACTGCGATAAGCAGGCTGTCGAAGCGGTCGAGGAAGCCGCCGTGACCAGGCATTATCTTGCCGCTGTCTTTCACGCCCACCGACCGTTTGAGCATGCTCTCCACCAAGTCGCCGAGGGTGTCGATAACGCTGCAGATGAAGCCCAGAACCAGCCAGTGGTACCATGCAATGTCGTGATTGAAGAGCGGCCCAACAAAGACTGCCACCAGCAGGGTGATGACCACTCCGATGGCAGTACCCTCCCAGGTCTTCCCAGGCGAGTGGCGCTCCCACATCTTGTGCTTGCCAAACAGCGAGCCTCCCATATAGGCGCCGTTGTCGTTCATCCACACCATGATGAGTACCATCACCAGCACATTCATATTGGAGTGCAGCATAGGCATCAGTCCCAGCGGTATGGCAGCATAGAACATAGGCACCATAGTGTAGGCGGCATCGCGGAAGGGCTGCTCGCTGTGGTACCACAGCTGAACCATAGCCGAGATACCAAAGACCACAGGCAGCACGACAATAACCGCACCTATCAGCTTAAGGCCGTTCAAGCCAGGCAGCGACTGCATACCTATAAGCGACACCAGCGTTATCACCGTGTAGGCATATCCCAGCGGCTTGCAGGGGGTGGCACCCTGAAGAGCAACGATACGGAAGAACTCAAAGGTGCAGCCGCAAGCTACAAACATCAGGAAGGCGCCGAAGATGATGGCACCCAAAGTGGGGTTGTTCAGCAGCGCACCGCTGTAGATGCACCCCAGGAACAGCGCCACATACACCACGGCGCTTGCCGCTCTAACCCAGAAATTCTTCATACCTCTTCAAAGTCTTGGTTGTTATTGTCAGCCTCTTCCTGCTCGTCGGTGTCGTCGGCAGGCTCGGCCACCTCGGAGGGATTCTCCCACGGACGCGGACCATAGATACGCTCTAGGTCTTCACGGAAGAGCACCTCTTTGTCATAAAGCTGGGTAGCCAGCTCGTCGAGTTGCTCACGGTGAGTGAGCAACAGTTCCTTGGCTTTCGCATAGGCCTCTTCGACCATACGTTTCACCTCGCGGTCGATGGTCTCGGCGGTCTTCTCGCTGAAGGGCTTGGTCAATCCCCATTCACTCTGACCCGTCGAGTCATAGAAGCTTATGTTGCCAATCTCGGGACTCATGCCGTAGTATGTCACCAGAGCCTGCGCCATCTTGGTGGCACGCTCTATGTCGTTCAAAGCACCAGTGCTTATCTTGCCGTACACAATCTCTTCCGACGCACGGCCCGCCATCAGCGAGGTCATTTCGTCGAACATCTGCTCGTAGGTGGTTATCTGGCGTTCCTCTGGCAGGTACCAAGCGGCGCCGAGGGCTTTGCCGCGCGGCACTATAGTAACTTTCACCAACGGGTTGGCCCAACGCAGCAGCCAGCTCACCGAAGCGTGACCGCTCTCGTGATAGGCTATGGTGTGCTTCTCCTGGTCGGTGAGCACCTTGGTGCGTTTCTCCAAGCCGCCGACGATACGGTCGACAGCATCCAGGAAGTCCTGCTTGTCTATCTGTTTCTTATTCTTGCGGGCGGCACAGAGGGCAGCCTCATTGCACACGTTGGCGATGTCGGCACCGCTAAAGCCAGGCGTCTGCTTGGCCAGGAAGGAACGGTCGACATATTCGTCGCTCGCCTTGTCTTTGTTGAGCTTGAGGTTCTTCATGTGGACGGCGAAGATAGCCTTGCGTTCCTCAAGGTCGGGGAGCTCCACATATATCTGGCGGTCGAAGCGGCCTGCACGCAGCAGGGCTTTGTCAAGCACGTCAGCACGGTTGGTGGCGGCCATCACAATGACATTGGTGGTGCTCGAGAATCCATCCATCTCGGTGAGGAGCTGGTTGAGGGTGCTCTCGCGTTCGTCGTTGCCACCCGTGATGCCGTTCTTACCACGGGCACGGCCCACGGCGTCAATCTCGTCGATGAACACTATGCAGGGAGCCTTCTTCTTTGCTTCTTCAAAGAGGCCTCGCACACGCGACGCACCGACACCCACGAACATCTCCACAAAGTCACTTCCGCTCATCGAGAAGAATGGCACTCCAGCCTCGCCAGCAACGGCTTTTGCCAGCAAGGTCTTACCTGTACCCGGAGGTCCTACAAGCAGCACACCCTTGGGTATCTTGCCACCGAGGTCGGTGTATCGTTTGGGGTTCTTCAGGAAGTCTACAACCTCCATCACCTCCTCCTTGGCACCTGCCAAGCCAGCCACATCCTTGAAGCTGACGTTATTCTGCTTTGTGGCGTCGTACTGCTTTGCGGTCGAACGTCCGAAGCCGAAGATGCCTCCGAAACCGCCACCGCTATTGCTGTCGCCACCCATCTGACGACGCGTGACGGCACTCATAATCCAGAAGAAGAAGATAAGCATCAACAGCGGACCGAAGAAGACCAGCAAATCCTTCCAGGCATTGCTACGGGTTTCAATCTTATAGCTTATATACTCACCCGTCTTCTCCTCTACCCTTGCAAGCTGGTTGTCGAAGTGCTCATAGGTGCCTATGTTGTACACATAGTAGCCCTGAGGCCCGCGACCAGTCATAGTATGCGTGATAATGTCACGGTAGGTGACGGTGTCGCGGTTCACAGCCTCACGCTTTACCTGTATCTCGGCATACTCCTGGTTTATCACCGTGATGCTCTCGTAGTCATGTTTTTCAAGTATCGACTCAAGGCGCTCCCATGTGATGGGCTGCTTGCTAGCCGAGCCGCCGCCACCGCCGAAAAGTCCCCATATCAATGCCAGCATTATGCCGATATACACGATATAAAGCAACTTCGACCACCACGGACGCTTGCCGCGTGGGGCGTTGGGCTTGTTGGGCTGCTGTTGTTGGTTATTCTGATTTGCCATTGCTCTTCTTGGTAGTTTTTGTTGTTACGGACACCTCTTCGCCGTCGCTCCACAGCTCGTCGAGGCGGTAGAATGCGCGCTTGTCCTTCTGGAAGATATGCACCACCACGTCGAAGTAATCCATCAATATCCATTCGGCGTTATTGTAGCCCTCCACCTTGTGGGGGTTCAAGCCCGTAGCTTTCTTCACCGTCTCGAAGACGGCGTCGCTCAAAGCCGACACGTGCGAAGGCACATTACCTGTGGCTATCACGAAGAACTCGGCAGGCGCTCCGTGCACCTTGCGCAAGTCCAGTATACGCACATCCTCAGCTTTCTTCTCGTCCATTGCCTGTGCCGCCAGTCGGGCCAGCACCAACGATTCTTTCTCCGTATTCATCTATTCTATTTTGTTCGCTTTCAATGTTCTTATTCCATTACGCTCCTCAATCTCCACCCTCACATATCTCTCTGGCAACAGTTCCTCAATCTTCTCCGTCCACTCGGTGAAGCAGTAGCAGCCGCTGTAGAAGTATTCTTCATAGCCTATGTCGTAGGCTTCGGCCACCGATTTCAGTCGGTAGAAGTCGAAGTGATACACAGGTTCACCCTCACGGTCGCTATACTCGTTGACGATGGCGAAGGTGGGGCTGCACACGTTGTCCTCCACGCCCAGCTCGGCACAGATCTCCTTTATCAGAGTGGTTTTCCCTACCCCCATCTTACCGAAGAAGGCGAAGAAGCGGTCGTCGGCAAACTCCGACAACAACTTCCGTGCAACCTCGGGCAACTGCTCTATGCCTGCAATCTCAACGTTCATCATTCATCACTCATCATTAACGCAACCTGTCGGCGGCGCGCACTTTCATCTCGTCTTTCTTGATGCCGCGATGGGCAAGGATGAAGAACACTATTGCCACTATCGGGGCATAGGCGCCTGCCAGCCAGGTCACTTGAAAGTCGTCCAGTTGCATCGCACTCACCATGGTCTTGCCGTAGGCGTCCACCGCCCAGAAGAAAAGCAGGAAGACATATACGACGTTGAGCAGGAAGCCCACCATCACCACGCGCATCTGGCGCACACGGTTCTTGTAGAGGAAGATGCTTAGCAGCGCTATTGCACCCACAAGGATGGCCAACACCACAAGCGGCCAGGTCTTGAAGCCGCTCATCTTCTGACTGTACTCTATCGTTGAACCCAACGTGAGCAGTTGCTCCTCGTTCATCGTCACATCGCCCTTGGGCAGCAGGTTCAGCTCCGACTGTACCGTTTGCTGCATCGACTCAATCTCGGCCTGGTAGGTCGCCACAGGGGTCATAAAACACAGTGCCATGCAGCATGCTGCCAGCACCAACCAAAAACTCTGTATTCTCTGTAACATAATCTCAATTTTCAATTTTCAACTCCGACGCCTTGCGGGTCTTGTCCACCACCGTGGCGTCTTTCACATACATAAATCCGGGGTTGCCGCGCATCATCGTCTCAATAGCCGTGGCGTCGGCAAACAGGTAGTCGAGCCCGCTGATGCCGTTGTCGGCCATCCAGGCCTGCACCTCCTCGGGCAAAGCCGCGGTGAGCATCACTATGCGCATCCCGTTATCCTCAGCCATACGCAGCGCCATACGCACCTCGCGCACGCCATTCTCGTCGACCTTGTCAAGGTGGTGCACCGTCACTATCACCAAGCCGTCCTCGGCAGGCAGTAGGTCGGCGGCATGATCTTCACCCTCCAGGTCAAGCATCGAGAAGCCGGGAGCCTTCACCTCGAAAGGCTCGTCGCTGGTCGATTGCAGTATCTCCCAGCGGTCGAAGTCTTTATACTCCTCAGGCACCGACGCCCAGTCGCCGTTCATATAGTCAACCATCTGTTCCTCGCCAGTCTCAAGGTTGCGCATCAGCATGTGGTTCATCGGTTCGCGCACCTCTATCATGTTGTTGCCAATCTTCCACGGGCGGAAATCGATCACAGGCTCATGCTTGATGTTGTAGATGCCAAACACCAGCATGGCGGCAACGGCAAGCAGGAACACGATGGCGTCACGCTCGAAGCGGCGTTTGCGACGCATGTTGCGCGTCAGGAATATCCACACCGTCGGCACATCCAGGGCAACATTCTTCCAGAAAGTCTGCCAGTTAGTCAGCTTCACAGCGTCGCCAAAGCAGCCGCAGTCAGTCACCTTGTTGGTCAGCGCGTCGACAAAGGTGGTGACGGTGAAGAACAGCATCATCAGCACTAGCAGCCAAGCCGACAAGCGGCGGAAACTATTGGTAATGAGCAGCACACCCACCACAAACTCGGCGCATATCAAGCCCATAGACAGCACTCCGGCCAACGGCTGTGCCCACTCGAAGGTCAGCCCGCCGATGCTCCAAGCCGTCATATACTCCTGCACCTTGAAGGCGGTACCCATCGGGTCGACCCCCTTAACAAACGACGAGAAGAGGAACACAAGTCCCACCACCCATCGGCAAATCACATTCAACGTGTAATTCAGTTTAGTATCCTTCATTTTTCAACCATTTAATCTAACCAGGCAAAACAGCGAATAATTGACGATATCCATATATCCGCCCTCAACGCCTTCGCTCACTAGCGTCCTGCCTTCATTGTCCTCTATCTGCTTGATGCGCAGCAGCTTCATCAGTATCAAGTCCACCATCGAGCTCACCCGCATCTGCCGCCAAGCCTCGCCGTAGTCGTGGTTCTTGTCGTCCATCAGGTCGAGCACACGCTTCATCTGCCCGTCGTAGAGCCTCATAGCCTCATCCAACGGCAGCTCCAAATCACACTTTCCACCTTCCAGCTCTTGCTGCACCAGCGCCATCACCGCATAGTTGACCATCGCCACAAACTCATCCCTCACATCGTCCCCCACACGGTTCTCTCCACTCTCTTGTATACTCCTGATTCTGTTGGCCTTAATATATATCTGATCGGTAAGCGAAGGCAGCCGCAACACACGCCACGACGTGCCATAGTCACGCGTCTTCTTCTCGAACAGCGCACGGCACAACGCCGCCTGTTCCTCTATTTCCTGCCTCGTATCGGGCTTTTTTATGTCCTTTTTACTCATATTTTGCTTATAACGCCACCCCTCTTTCTTTATTGTATAAATAAATAAAAAAAATTACCCACACCACTTTCCTTGCCTTGTATCTTCCTTGCCATCAACACAATAAGCTCAAAACCAAAACACAACACGCTGTAAATCAACCCCTTCCCCGCCATTTCTCTACTCCTCCTCCACTCTTCCTCCGCTCTTCCTCCGCCCTTCCTCCGCCCTTCCTCCTACCCTCATCCCACCCTCATCCGCCAACCCGACGCCCCAAAATAAATCTTCCCCCCCGACACAATATCCGCCCCTTTCTCGCGTTAGTTAAGAGCAATGAAAAAGAACGCCTTCGAGAGCTTCACCTTCGCGACCCGCAACGGCCTCGCCACCTTCGACCGCCCCGCGGTGATGGGCATACTCAACATCACCGACGACTCCTTCTACGACGGCGGCCGCTACCGCCAACCCGACGCCATGCTGGCACACGCACGACAGCTGCTCGCCGACGGCGCCGACATCATCGACGTCGGTGCATCATCCTCCCGCCCTGGAGCCACACTTCTTCCGCAAGACATTGAAGCCCAGCGCCTCAGCGAAGCCATACGCCTGCTACGAGCCGAACTCCCCGACGCCATCATCTCCGCCGACACCTGCTTCGCCCTTCCCGCTCGCGCAGCCATCGACGCAGGCGCCGACATCATCAACGACATCGGCGGCGAAGACACTGACAGCCAGCTCTTTGCAGCCGTGGCCGACATGCAGGTGCCCTACATCCTCATGCACGGCGGCAAAGAACACCTACAACGCCGCACAATCGACACCCACGACCCCGTCGACACCCTGACCAAATTCTTCTCCCAACGCCTCGACCAACTCTACCGCCTCGGCGTCAAAGACATCTTCATCGACCCCGGCTTCGGCTTCGGCAAAACATTGGAACAGAACCACATGCTTCTCGACCGCCTCAACGAGCTCACCACCCTCTTCCGCCAGCCACTCCTCGCCGCCCTGAGCCGCAAACGCATGGTCTACACACCCCTCGGCGTCACCCCCGACCAAGCCCTCCACGGCACCATCGCCCTCGACGCCATCGCCCTCGACCGCGGCGCCCGCCTCCTCCGCGTCCACGACCCCCGCCCCGCCCTCGAAACAATAAAACTCCTAACCCTCAACCACACCACCAACCCACCCCGACAATTCAAGTAATTCGCCCAAAAACAACCCGCATAGCATTCGTTCAATTCGTAAAAATTCGCCGTTAAAAACCAATTCGAGTAATTCGCCCCCAATTGACCGGATCCCGCCCAATTCGTAAAATTCGTAAAATTCGCCGTTTTAATAACCCATAACCCTTAACCCATATTCCCATGTTTCCCCTCGCAATCCTCGGCCTCCCAGCGCTGCACGTCATCGACATCATCGACATCCTAATCGTCGCAGCGCTAGTCTATTACATCTACCGCATGTCCCGCGGCACCAACGTCATGCTCATCTTCTGGGCGCTCCTCATCCTCCTCATCGTCTGGCGCGTCGCCGACGCCCTCGGCATGCGTCTCCTCGGCGCCCTCCTCGGCGCCGTGGCAAGCGTCGGCCTCATCGCACTCGTCATCATCTTCCAGCCCGAAATACGCAAATTCCTCCTCTTCCTCGGCACCAAGACCCAACTCGACGAATCCCTCTGGAAACGAATCCAGTTCTGGCGCCGCAACATGCAGAACAAGAGCGCCGTAAGCTACGAAGCCTACGTCAACGCCTGCATGCACATGTCACAAAGCAAAACCGGCGCCCTCATCGTCTTCAAACGCCACAACGAAGTCGAAGAACTCATCAACACAGGCGAACGCATCGACGCCCTCGCCTCCAGCCCACTCATCGAAGCACTCTTCTTCAAAAACTCGCCCCTCCACGACGGCGCCGTCATCGCCAGCGGCAACCGCCTCCTCGCCGCACGCTGCATCCTCCCCGTCACCTCCCGCCTCGACATCGACCCCAACCTCGGCCTCCGACACCGCTCCGCCATCGGCGTCACCGAACAGCTCGACGTCCTCTCCGTCATCGTCAGCGAGGAAACAGGCGCCATCAGCTACGCCATCAGCGGCGAAATCCACCACAATATCAGCCCCGTGGAACTCCGCCAAGCCCTCGAAAAATACGAGTGCTGACCCCACCCCACGCAGCCCCGTATAAAATAAATAATACTATTTTGAAAAAAAGTTGTACTTTTGCAACTCGTTTCGGTGTCCCCTGCACCCCCCGAAATGTTAAAAATGAAAAAAAATTTTGCCAGTTGAAATAATCATATTACCTTTGCAGTGTACTAATAAACTAATACACTGATACAACACCACAACAACTCACTGACAACCCGCCATTTAGCAAACAAATATCAACAACAATAACAAACAAAAAAACAACAAAAAAAATGAAAAAAAGCATTTGGATTCTGCTGCTGGCAGTACTGTTCAGCGGCGCCGCCTTCGCCCAACTCCCCGGAGGCGACAAACCCGCCAAGAAGAGCGACCTCTCAGCCAAAGTGCCCCTCGACAAAAAGGTACGCTACGGCAAGCTCGACAACGGTTTCACCTACTACATCCGCAACAACAAGAAGCCCGAAAACATGATCCAGTTCCGCCTCGTCTCCAACGCAGGCTCCATCATGGAACGCGACGACCAGCAAGGCCTCGCCCACTTCTGCGAGCACATGGCCTTCAACGGCATCAAGGGCTATCCCCACAACACCATGATCCAGAAACTCCAGGAACACGGTGTCGAATTCGGCCGCGACATCAACGCCTACACCTCCTTCGACCAAACCGTCTACTACGTCAACATGCCCTCCAACGACCCCGAGATGGTCAAGATGGGCATCGAGATCCTCGACGGCTGGGCAGGCAACATCCTCTTCGACCAGAAAGAAATTGAGTCCGAGCGCGGCGTCATCCACGAAGAGTGGCGCGGTGGCGTCGGCCACGGCGACCGTCTCCGCAAAAAAACCTGGCCCATCATGCTCAAAGGTTCGCTCTATGCCGACCGCCTCCCCATCGGCAAGGAAGAAGTCATCATGCACTTCGAGCGCCAGAGCATCGTCGACTTCTTCAACGACTGGTACCGTCCCGACCTCCAGGCCATCGTCATCGTCGGCGACCTCGACGGCTTCGAATACGCAGGCCTCAAAGGCGACAAAGCCATGGAACAGAAAGTCAAAGACGTCTTCAGCACCCACCAGTTCCTCGGCAAGGAAAAACTACCCCGCCTGAGCTACGCCATTCCCGACAACAAGGAACCCCTCATCGCCATCGCCACCGACAAGGAGGCCACCAGCGCCACCCTCGAAATCTTCTGGAAACACAAAAAAGGTGTCAACGGCACCGTGGGCGCCTACCGCGCCATGCTCGTGCGCAGCCTTATCGGCATGATGATTAACGAGCGCTTCCGCGACGTCACCGAGAAGCCCACTGCCCCCATGATGTATGCCAACGGCGGCTACAGCGGATTCCTGGGCCGCGAAATCGACGTCTTCGAGGTCGGTGCCTCGCCCAAGGAGAACCGCATCGAAGAAACCGCACAGCTGCTCCTCCAGCTTGTCAAGCAAATCGACGACCACGGCTTCCTCCAGGCCGAGCTCGAACGCCAGAAAGAAGACCTCCTCAGCACCTACACCAAACTCGCCAAGGAAGAGAACAAGACCCAGAGCAACAGCCTCGCCGACGAGTACACCAACCACTACCTCGACAACGAGCCCTGCCCCGGCATCCGCCAGGAATGGAAATACGCCAAAGAGTTCATCCCCGAAATCACCCTCGAGGAGTGTAACGCCCTCGTCAAGACTTGGATCACCGACGAAAACATCGTCTTCTACCTCACCGCCCCCGAAAAAGACGGCTTCAAAGTCCCCACCGAGGCCGAAGCCCTCGCCATCATCAAAAACATCAAAAACATCAAGACCGAACCCTGGGTCGACAACTTCAAAGACGAACCCCTCTTCAACGAGACCGTCGCCGATGTCACACCCATCCAGACCGCCAGCAACAGCACCCTCGGCTACACCGAGTACACCTGCCCCAACGGCGTCAAGTTCGTTGTCAAGAAAACCGAGCTCAAAGCCGACGAAATCCTCATCAGCTCGTTCTCCTTCGGCGGTACCGCCCTCTATGGTGACGCCGACTGCTATCAGGCCGACAACGCTGCCGAGTTTATCGATGCAGGCGGTATCGCCAACTTCAGCGCCACCCAGCTCAGCAAGAAACTCAAAGGCATGAACCTCAGTATCAGCCCCAGCATCAGCGGCCTCACCCAGGGCTTCAGCGGCAACTGCTCGCCCAAAGACCTCGAGACCACCCTGCAGCTCATCAACCTCTACTACACCGCCCCCCGCAAAGACCAGGAAGCCTACGACCGCGAGATCGAGAACACCATCCAGCAGGTCAAGTTCGTCCGCGACAACCCGCAGGTGGCCTTCCTCGAGACCTTCTACAAGACCGCCTATCCCAACGACAAGCGTCAGGTGATCATCCCCACCGAGGAGAAAGTGCGTAGCCTCAACCTCGACCGCATGTACGAAATCTACCGCGAGCGCTTCGCCTACGCCAACAACCAGACCTTCTTCTTCGTCGGCAACGTCTCCGACTCCGCCATCGCCCTCATCGCCAAATACCTCAACCACCTGCCCACCCTCAACGCCGTCGTCAAAGACCGCATCATCGACCGCACGGCCGACTTCGCCAAAGGCATCGTCCACGCCGAAGCCGTCAAAGGCATCGAGAAACAGGGCATGCTCCTCATGATGGGCCAGAAAAAAGTCCCCAACGAAGAACTCGACGCCAAGACCCGCATGGCCCTCCAGCAACTGGGCGAGTGCCTGAGCATCACCGTCACCGAAATCATCCGCGAGAAGAACGGCGACGCCTACAGCCCCAGCGGCACTGCAGGCTCCAACCGTAACATCGCCTCCGACAAAGGCGCCGTCTACTGGCAGTACTATATCGGCCTCGACCCCGAGAAAGCCAAAAAAGTCGAGAAAGACTGCATCAAGATTCTCAAAGACTACATGAAGAAAGGCTGCGACCAGAAGACCCTCGACAAAGTCCAGGAACAGATGATCGTCCAGCACGACAAGAGCGTCCAGAACAACAGCTGGTGGCTCAGCAACATCCGCAGCACCTACATGACTGGCGAGGATAGCGACTGGCAGGTGACCGAATACAACAAGATGGTCAAATCCATCACCCTCGACGACATTAAAGCTGCCGCCGCCAAGTATTTCGACCTGAACAACTACGTCGTCGTCACCCTCCGTCCCGAGGATGGCGCCGTCGGAACTGCTGATTGATGAACACCTTGAGAAATCAAGACACAACCAAACACGACTATGGGCACGCGCTACTTGTGGCGGGTGCCCATAGCCGTATGGGTTGTGCCATCCTGGCGGCACGGGCGGCGCTCAGAAGCGGCTGCGGGCTAGTGACGACCCACCTGCCTTCCCGTTGTGTCGATCCGATGCAAGCAGCGTTCCCCGAGGCCATGGTCAGCATCGACCCCTCCGACACCCTTTTCTCCACCCCGCCATCACACCTTGACCGCTATGCGGCCATTGCCGTCGGCCCGGGAATTGGCACCGAACCGGCGACAAAGGAGGCACTCCACGGGTTGCTCAAAGCACGTCCCGCGGACATCCCTTTGGTACTCGACGCCGATGCTCTGAATATCCTGGCCCTGCATCCCGAGTGGTTGCCATTGGCCAGTGGTGCCATAATAACACCCCATGCCCGTGAATACCAACGCCTTTTCGGCGATACCGACCCCGCTGCGATGGCAAAGCAGCACAACCTCATCCTCGTCAAGAAATCGCACCGCACGCGTGTCTATTCCCCTGACGGAATGACATATGAGAACCATACCGGCAATGCCGGCATGGCCACCGCTGGAAGCGGCGACGTACTCACAGGCATCTTGCTCGGCATGTTGGCATCCAACCACTTACACGCAGACCCATTCCAGATAGTCTGTCGTGCCGTTGAAATACATGGCAAAATTGGTGACATCGCCATCGAAAAACAGTCGGAATCAAGCCTTATCGCCAGCGATATGGTAGACAATCTTCGATACGTATCGACCGATATAACAAGCGATTAGAACTAA
>JAEEGH010016778.1_pt1 | contig 15715 bp, 23 predicted proteins | sample 9134181 | NCBI WGS metagenome assembly JAEEGH01 (sample SAMN16246544, study PRJNA631951) | gut metagenome | biome: gut microbiome; feature: rumen; material: DP-attached | host: Bos | place: Iran: Karaj | collected 2018-10 | reverse complement strand
CTTCCATTGACAATATATGTAGTGGTGCCGCCTTCTCTTAAGAATTCCAAAGACGGGGATTCTATTCCGTAATTCAATGCCAATATATCTTGCAAAGTCTTTTCATCCATGATTGTTATTCCTCTTGCAACTGCCTAAAATAGATCACATTATTGTCGGGATCGTAAAAACTCATATTTACAGCACCCCAAGGACGTTTTGAAGCATATAATCCGATTTGCTTCCTCTATTTTGCTTAATATTCCATAACATCAATTTTCTTTTGAAGTACCCCGGCATAGTCGTGGGCTGTTTTGCCGACTTTCTCAGGGTTTATAGGGTAATGGATGTTATAAAGAAGTCCATTATCGCCTGTCCTGTCGGCCAGATGGCCTTCATCGATATGCGCACCTATGATCTCTATAAAGGTCATATTCATTACGCGTCCCCCACTGTGCTTGGTCAATTATTCCGAAAGATATCTTACAAAGAAATATTATCCTATAGAATTGATACAGGAATCGCACCAATCCTTCACTTTTTGGCCCATTTCTTCGGCTGATAAATCATCTATCATAAGCCAATCGACATTTTCTTTGTTCAGAAACCACTTTCGTTTCAAAGGCATCAAGTGCAGAAGATGGTGCTCAAAAAAGTTTCTGGTACGGGTATCATCATGCTGTTTATGGCTACGAAGAATATCATCAGATGCATCTAAAAATAGAATGCGATTTGGCATGCAGCTTCGAACTTCCGTGAGTTCTTTATTCAGAGCATTTTCCACTTCCCAGTCCTCACCAATGCTCTTAGGATAGTTAAGTGTATAAAACTCTATTTCCTCAGCCCCAAAATCCATAATACTGTATGGATATTTAACAGCTTTTTCATATCTTAGCACTTCCTTTCGAAGCCAGAGTTTTTGAATTTCCAGATAATCTTCATAGCGATTCTTGTCAAGATTACGGCATCTTATCTCCTCGATAATATCCGTATTATCTTCATAACTGATATTAATATAAGGTGCTTTTTCCTGAATATATCTAACGGCAGTCGTTTTCCCGACAGCCATGCACCCTTGTAATGACAATATCATGGTAGTTCTACTCCTGTTTCAGCGTAGTATTCTTTTATATATCTATTCTTTATCTGCATAATTCATGCTGGGATCTGCATCCGGATCATAATAACCATAATGCTCCAGTAGATATGATAATCGACTTGAGTTTGGCGGGTTATCATCGAATGAGCCAACATAAAGAATCTTTCCATCAGAAATTGTTATTTCAAGCCCATGCTCAGGTTCCCAATCACAGCTTCCTTCTACATGGAATTCCACAATATCACTTCGACAGTTATTATCAACTATTACCGAATGTATAGATATGTGACTTAGAATAGACTCTTCTGTTATAGTTCCGATCCTTGCTTTATCATTATCATCAAGAAACTGCTCAAACCAGCCATAATACCTGAACAAGTATTTCCTGAGCCTGGCTTCCATATCTTCCTGCATGGCATCTAAAAAAGCCAGGCACTTCTTAGCGTAAGGGATCTGCTCTTCTTTTTTGCATAACAAAGAAAAATCGTCTCCCCATCTTAAAGAAGATGTCTGAGCCTTGATCAAGCCGGAATCGTATCTTTTTATGCTGGTTATTATATAGTCACTCTTAAATAATTCTTTTAGTATAGATTTAAAACTCATATTTTCGCCTGTTCCAAAACCTGTTTTTTTAAACAAACCGGAATTAAAACGTTTTTACTCCTGCGCATATAATGCTTTTTTTATTTTACCCGCAGTAGTAATAAACTTCTTTGGGTTTATTTCTTCTCCAAACGATTTGTCCATGATAGTTGCTATCATTTTGGCAATATCTTCAACCGAATCCTTCTCTGTAATCATTTCAGACAGTTGTTTCGAGTAACTATCAAATTCGTCATTTGGTGCATGACAGGCAAGCAGCTCCCAATAATCGTATTCATCGATATATTTCTTTATAATCTCAAATTTATTTATATTTTGCACTTTCAACCCCAAATTTGTTTATTTGCAGAAGAGTTACATCTATCTCAGCAATTCTGGCAGCATCATCAATTGTTGCCTCACGAATCATATTTTCATCCTCGTAATCTTCTATAGTGTAAGCTTATTTCAATGACAACTCAATTTCAGCAATTTTATCTGTAATTGCGTTGAACCTCCCAGTTCTCGTAAAGCCCATACGATAATAAAGTCTTTCTGCATTAACATTGTTCTCAAGGATTTATCCTATAATTATCTCCATATCTTTTTTCATCATATATCTGTTTCCGTCATCACGGAAAACTTTATATCCAAGCCTTTCATATAATCGAAATGCATCAGTATTGGATTTTTCAACATGAAAAAGAATGTGATGTATACCAATTTCATATGCATAGGTCTCTGCTTCATGAATTAAAGCGCTTCCGATTCCATGACCTCGATAGCTTTCTGTCACAGACAAATCATCAAGATAGATATAATCTGCTTCCGGCTCATGATGAACTTCAATCGATAAATACGCCACTACAGATTCATCCTCTGCTACCAGAATACGTTCTTCGCCATTGGTCCAGTATCGATCCAAACAGCCTGGTTCGTAGCCCTCAACATCTTCTGTATGATAAATTGTCTGAAGCATTTCTATAAACAAGTCTCGAATTCTCTGTTCATCTTCTGGAATTGCTATTCTAATTGTATACCCCATCTTTAAATCCTCTTATAAATTTGGAAGTTGTGCGAGTAACTTCCCACATTTCATTCAAAAGAAATGAATTTTGTACCTGAATATACAAGTGTTCCCTCATCTCCAACGCTAAGCAAATCATAAATCTGACGTTCTACCTGGAACTCCTTTGTTTTATCGCCAACTGAGAAAGATACATAATAACGTGTAGCCCTGTCCCACATAGATTTATTATCATCTTGCATTGCTGCCATTCCAAGCATCGAGTTAACACTTGATGCTGCAAATACAGGTGGATTCACTAATTCTTCGAAATTTTTACTTAATACTTTTGCCTCAACACTTTTTTTGAAAAACATACAAATCCCCCCATTCTTCCTGATATATAAGAAATTCTGAATTTTTTCTTAACTGATAATTGCGATTTATCGTTCTATTTATCTCTTGTCCATTATCAGCCATTGATCCATTCCGAGATCATTAACGGTCCTCCTGTCATACTCGGTCCCCGTGAACCTGATCTTGCAGCGGAATTTCGGATAGGTCTCATTTAAGTACTTAATGCAGTTCTCCGCTTTGCTCTGAAGTTCCCTGTCCGTTAATACACGTTCTCTCTTGTCCCGTGCTCTTGTTCCGGTCTCCAATTCGAAGGGATAAGGACGTTCACGCTCGAGATTCTTCTTGGCCTTAGCATAACCTTCTTCGTCACTTACCCTGCCTATGTGATAGTAAATACCTGCGATCCCGTCTTTGTAGATTCTATAAGAGGTTTCATAATTACTCTCTCTTCCGAATGAAACGAGTTTTCCTTCATCAAATTCAAACGTGCTCTTATTTTGCGACCATATGTCTTTTGCTCTGTGCATATGTTAACCTCAATCTTCAACTTATGGATAGTTTTTTAACGCGAATGCTGGGCCCGCCTGCTGACACGCGTATGGCCTGACCGTTCTTACCGCAAACGTAGCTGTCAAACAGTTCATAATCATCACCCACTGCATCCACATCAAAAAGAGTACGGAACACGTTGCCCGTCAGCATGTGCACGCGGACAGGCTCACATACTTTTCCGTCCCCTTTTTAAATCTCAAACACTTTTCCATCTTTCCATAAATGCCGGCTGGTTTTTATCATCTTCAAACTCTTCGGATGACTTGCGGATAAGCCTGGTGCCAACAGGACTGTCTATATGATTTATAACTACAGGATCTATCCCCGCGATTGAATAGACCTTGCATAGCTCGACATTCTCTACATTATTGATATATTCATCGTCCTCATCCCCTGCAAAGAACTGCCAGCCGCTGTCTTCATCATCATGAAGTTCTTCTCTTAACATAAAGCCGACTTTCCAGCCGTCTCTTGTAATCTTCTTCGATACAACGCAGAGTTTACCCATAAGCTCTTTGCGGCGTATAGATGGTTCATAATATTTCTTGTTATTAATAAATTCTGCCAAGGCATCATCATCCGTAAGTACATCACTTTCTATACGGTCTATGGCAGCGTCCCATATTCTCTTATCATCGGCATTGCATCTTAAGCATACTGCAAGCTTCAACAAGTCAGATTCATCGGTATCAAGTTGTGTCTGTACTTCTTTGGCCAGATGCTCTCCGTTTTCGTCATAAAGATATAAGTCAATCCAGCCATCTGTATAAACCGTAGCTTTTACGGCACCAAGGTTCTTCTCATCGTTATAGAACACCATGAAAGTCGGCAGATGATTATTTACAAACCAGTCGAACTCCGTACCGTTCTTACCATTCATATAGTAGACTTTGCCATTTTCTTCCAGAGCATCAGATGAAACTTCCGGAAGGTTTTCTTTCATGGCGTTTTCAATTATTATCTGGATGTCATTAATTATTCTATGCATCTATTCTGTATCATTCCTTATCGCTCTATTATTTGTATAAAAAATATCAAAAAGCAATATCTTTATAACCTACTTCTGTTACTTCTCCATCCTCGATCAATACGGCAACGCCGTTATCTTCCAAATCCTCTCCGCCCCAGTCACGGTCGAACAAAATATATACAGGATTTTTTCCTTTGGACTCCATAACATACTCTGAATCAATTATGATAGAAGCCATATGTATTTTCTTTACTAATTCTTCTTCGGTATTAATATCCGGCCACCATAATTCATATTCCGCCTCATCATCAGGGCCGTAAGCACCCTTTTCTTCGTCGTTATAATAATCCAATATTGCAGCAGCTATCTTATGCTGCAACTCTTCCCATCCCTGCAATAAGGCTTCAAATGCATCGTGCTGAAACTGTGAGATTTCTTCATCCTCGTCACACATAATTGTCACTTCAACAGATTGCTCTTCCCCGCCAAAGATAACATTCTTATGAGCAATATATCCGTAATCCTCGCTATATTCTATGTTTCCAAATGTCTTGTCTGTCATTTATTTGTCCATCCTATTTGTGTTGCTTCTCCTGTTTCATAATAATCTAAAAGCACTATATTATTATCCTTATCAATCATCATATTGTTTATAAAGCCATCCTCATTGGCGCAACACTATCTGCACAATTCACATCTTAGAATCCCATTGCCTTCGCAACTACCTGAGCCTTATCTTCTCCCATAAGCATACGTAATAAGGCTATTGCAACATGAGGCGCTGTTTCAGGGCAAAAGCTTGTTATTATGTTCTTATCAATCACAACGCTCTGATCAGGGATTACTTCTACCCCAAACTCTGCAAGCTGCTTCTGTCTTCTGCCATCTCCAAGATGATATGTTGTAGCCTTTCTTCCTTTAAGTATTCCGCTTGCGCCGATCGGAAGCGCCCCAACACAGATAGATGCAATATATTTGTTAGAGCGTTCGAATTCTCTTATAAGATTCAAAAAGCGTTCATCATATGCTTCTTCATAAAATCCAAACTCTTCAAATCCGCCAGGAATTGCCAGCGCATCATATTCAGATACATCTATCTCATCAAAGCTTTTATCTGCCAAAATTGGAATTCCAAACGTTGATATTACTGTCTTAGAAAATCCGGCAGTTACGACTTCCACAGGCATATCATAATCATTCCTTGCCCATCCCATAACATCCACAAATGGAGCAAATTCCATGGTCTCAAATCCCTTGCAGCAAAACAGTAATACTTTCATGTACGTCTCCTTTTTCCTAAGATAATGTTATTCTATTTCAGTCTTTTCTTTAAGAATCTCTGGTAACTCCTTCGATATTCCCGCTTCTTGATGTAGGATATAGCATGCGGAAATGATCAAACATTTCCATGGTGCAATTTGAATAGTCCAATATTCCAAGATTAAATCGCCAGCTTTAATAAGTGGATGATGATAGCGTTTGCGCTTTTCTTATCATGTTTCTGCCTCCGCCTTATCAAATTGGTGCATTAGGCTAGAAGTTAATTCTTCTCAAACAATATATTGTTTACCTGCTCCGTAAGATATAACTCCGCTTCCGTCTCTACCAGATTATAGCTGTCTATTACTGCCTTATCATGCTTCTTCAGCACTTCCTCGTATCCGTATGCAGTATCCTTCTTTTTAGGAAAGCGTATTGAACTATCAAAGCTATTCTTTATGACAAGCCCATGTCTTCCGCATATATCTATCCATTCATCCTTGGTATAGAACTTTATATGCCCATCCTTCTTAAGCCGCATATAATCGTCAATGAATCTTTCAGTATCACATTGATTAGGACAGGGATCAGATACGAATAGCATCCCGCCGCTTTTCAAAACTCTGCTCACCTCTCCGATACTATGCTCTATATTTGGGAAATGATGTAATGCATACCTTGTCACAACCAGATCAAAGGTATTCGCATCAAAAGGAAAAACTATGCCATCATAACTTACAAACGACAAATTCTTTATCCCTTCTGCGACTGCTCTTACCCGGTTTGTTTCTAGTGCTGAATTCACGATATCCAGACCGATCACATCACAGTAGGGATTGTTCTTAGCAATCGGAAATGAAAGATATCCGCTCCCGGTTCCAAGGTCAAGTATCCTCATACCTTTCTTCACGTCAATAAAACTTAAGATTCTCTCCAGGTGTTCAGCGTCCTGAGTCTGTCTGTTGTAAAAATCTCCTACAGCAAAGCTTTTTTCAAATTCTTTTCTTGTTTCAGCAATACTTGATCTGATATCCATCACAGATGTTTCTCCATAACGTCAAAGCAAAGATACTCCCCATTTTCTGTCTCAATCATGTTGTATTTTGTAGCTACATAACCACGTTTGAGATATATTTGTTTTGCTGGTAGTGAGGCATCAAGAATAATACGATCATGCTCATTGCTTATCATTTCTTCAGCAAAATCCATTAGTTCTTTTCCATATCCTTTACGCTGAAGCTCCGGAAGAACAAACAGTCTATTTATCTCATTTTCTGCCACTGTTACAGTTCCAATTTCAGTTCCATCTATTTCAAGCAGAAATACTTTCCCAGCATCAATATCCGCTTTGATTCTTTCATCTGAATGATGGTCGCTGAAAAACTGTACTGCCCCGCTCGGATAGTACTTGGGGTAAACTGACCATATGGTAGTCTGAGTTATGTTTTTTACAGAATCAAAATCTGTCTCTTTTGCAGCCCTAATCATTTCTGTCCCCTCACAAGCTTGAAGTTGCTAATTATTCAAAAATCAGTTTTATGATCTTTAACCACTAATTTATGCCCCAGCACTTCTTCACTTGTTACGAAATATAGTTCATCATTTTCCTTGCTTGCCTTCGGGATTTTTGTAGCGTTCGCATGAATATAGAGTTTTCCTCTGTATTCAGTTTTCCAAATTCTGGTTCTTCATCACATTGTTTATAAAGCCATCCTCATTGCTACAACACCATCTGCACAATTCACTTCTTCGAATCCCATGCGCTTGTATAATCCATATCCAACGCTCATCACTGCTGGCTTTGTGGTAAATGTAACTTCTTTAAAACCCAGTTTTCTACTTCTATTAAGCATCTCATTCATAAGAGCTCTTGCATATCCTTTGCCACGATAATCTGGCTTGATATACAGCCTTTTCGCTTCACAAGTATCATCATCAATACGCTTAATTGCAATTGTAGCGATAGGATTCTCATTTTCAAACCCAATCAAAAGTGCTCCGCCATTGTAATACGTGCCAAGATCATCTAATTCTTTATCCAATGATACAAAACAGGTCTCAGCACCTTTTATCGCAGAGTATTCTCTGATCAATTTTTTTGCAACTTCGTAGTCAGTACAATCCTTTATTTCAAACATGTCTCTGTTCCTTTTCTTATAGTTGATTTTAAGAGAAATTAAAATCCGCCCGGAATCGCAAGTGCATCATATTCAGATACATCTATCTCATCAAAGCTTTTTATCTACCAGGATCGGAATTCCAAATGTTGATATTACAGTCTTAGAAAATCCGCAGTGACAACTTCCACAGGCATATCATAATCATTCCTTGCCCATCCCATAACATCTACAAATGGAGCAAATTCCATGGTCTCAAATCCCTTACAGCAAAATAGCAATACTTTCATGTGCATTCTCCTTTTTCCTAATATCAGTTTCCAAGAACTCAAACAGCCTGATCCGGCGAAAAAGCCTTATGTCAAGTTATCCTAACCATTTTGCAAAGCAGATTGCTCCGTCAAGTTCATCATAAGGAGGATAATTCTCAATCTGTTCATATCCATGCTTTGTATATAGGTGAACGGCCTCTGACATCTGAGGTCTTGTCTGAAGAATTGCACGTTTGAATCCACGTTCTAAAGCCTTTGTTTCTAACGCATCCATCATATAAGTAGATATATGATTACCTCTGAATTCAGGATCAACCCATACTCTTTTGATTTCAACATCCGAATCAGAATATGCCTTTAATCCTGCACACCCCACTGCTACGTCTGAAGCATAAGCTATCAGAACGTCTGATATACTCTCCGAAATGTTATAGGGGACAAACGCTTCACGATTCTTCAGACCACCAACTATATTGCTATAGTATTCTTCAGTCTTAAGATAAAATTTATAGAAATCTTCATTTCTTCCGTCGGTCCATCTGTAATCTATCATCATAGTCTTCACCCTCAAGAATCGATAATTTGCTCTTCATACCATACGCATCTGACTGAGTATATCCTGTTTCCATAATCTTTAAGCTTTGTGAGACCATCTTTTAACGGATCCATGCAGATATATTCGCCTTCTACCGCTCCTATGATCAAGACAAAGTGATGATAACTAAAAATAGTGTTTCGATGAACCTTTACTATTGGATAATAGCCTTGTGCCAGGCATTCATCGATAGCATTAACGTCTGGCTTATCATAAACCTTGGTATTAAAGCCGGGAATCTCATCCAATTTGCCCCATTGCAGATTTCCATCTTGATCAAATACTCCGTTATCAGATAACAGGGTTGCAACTTGTCCTGGATTAAGAGGATTGCCACTTCTTGATATAGCTGTTGCTATACATGTGGTTATACAACCTGATGATTCCATGGTGAATTCTGATTCTCCAAGATGCAGTTCTTTCCATTTTGGATCATCCTGTCTGTAGCTGACTAGTTCTCCATCAACATCATACGCTGTCTGGCATTGTACATTTACACCGCCACGATTCTTGATAAGCTGAGAAACACTCACAAGTCCAATAACAATTACTAATGTAATAATTAGTATTTTTTTAGTATTACTTTTCATTACTATTTCCTTTTGGGCCTATTAATACATCAGATCTTCACAGTCTCGCCCGCTTTTACATGAACGTCCTTATCGCCATAAGTGAACCAAACGTCTACAGCTGAAGGGTTCTTACACATTGTCATATCTGTATTGAAGATAAGATCTGAAAAAGCCTTGCAATAGTCATAGACTTCGATATTAGTTGCATACCAGATGTCGTCTCTGCCTGATACGTATTCGCAGAACTTCTCGATTACGTCCCAGTTGTCTTTCTCTTCAAACTCATAGCTGTGTCCCCAGAGATAGAAAAGCATTGGAGACCAGCTGCCCTTAGTTTCAACAAAGCGCTTTGCAAGCTCCATAAGCTGAGGATCAGCGTGGTGGCATGTTGCAGGGAGTCTTAACCAGTCTGTTGGAATGCGGAAGTCATGTGTTGAATTTACAGTTCTTGCATAGCATATGCCGCAGTTTTTAAGGATCTGCACGCTTGCATCATCGTAAGCTCCGTATGGATAAGCAAATCCTCTTACAAATGTTCCGAATACTTCCTCGAGTTCTTTACGATCTCTTGAAATCTCATCTGTAGCAATATTAGAAGGAAGGCCTACGAGCGCTGCATGTGTATAGGCATGAGCTGCGATCTCCCAGCTGCTCTTACTATATACTTTCTTGAGTTTACTAAGGGACATTCTTCTATGAATAGTTCCGGGTTCATATGTTGTGCCCTCTTTGGCAAAAGCACCGCTGTTTAAGTTAAAGGTACCCTTAATGCCATATTTATTAGTGATCTCTACAAGTCTTTCGTCCTGTTCTACGCCGTCGTCGTAGCTTAAAGTAAGCGCCTTTGGAAGTCCGCCCGGGAATCTCATTATCATGTTAGCCATTGTCATTTTCTCCATTCTATATATCAAAAATATATGCTTCACCTAACAACTGATCTTTATAAGTTTAGGAAGCCGTTATCAGTCTTAAGTCCAAGTGATAACTATCATAATTATATTATCAAAAAGAGCAGCCCACTATTCAGAATTGAATGTAAGCTGCTCAATCAATGCTAATCCAGTAGTAATAGTAGGTCAGGTATTTATTAAGTTATCAACAAGGTGCATCACAGATATGCTTCGTCATAAACTATGACGTGATATTGTTGTGTAGTCTGTTTATTTATTATACTAAATTATCTGATCAGAATCAGAAAGATGATCCTATATTATTTTTAAAACTGATCCGGACCTTACCTCCACCAGTCTCCTTAGAATTAGCAAGAACAATCTCGCCGCCGTGCTCCTTTGCAGCTTTCTTTGCAAAGAATAGTCCGATACCATAATGAGAACCGCCTGTTCTACTGGAATCATCCATAAAAAACTGCTCTGTGCCATGGGCAAGAGCTTCAGGTGTGAAGCCACTTCCGGAATCCTCAACAGTAAAGGCAAGTTCTAAGCCATTGTAAGTTGCTATAATATTTATTATACCGCCCTTAGGTGTATGCTCAGCAGCATTCCTCACAGCATTCATGACAGCCCTGACAACGTGGTCATACACGACGCTGATAATGACCTCGCTATTTTCATCATCCGGCACCGCCTGCACATTTGTATCTTTTACAGGTGAAAATTCTTCCTTCCAGTTAATCTGAAGCTGATAAACTTCTGAAAGTCCCATAGTCTGCTTTTTGATATCAGCCAGAATCTCAGAAACTTTCACATTGACAGGTGCCTGCTCGATACCTTCCTGAGACTTCGTAACTTCTATGAGGGTCTGCACATAGTTCTGAATCTGAAGTGCACTTCCCGAAATATAGTCCGCATAGTTCTTCTGCTCATCCGTAAGTTCTGTCTCTAATAAAAGCTCGGAATTGCCGCGAACTACTGTAAGAGGAGTCTTGATATCGTGAGCAAGAGCTGACATCTGCCTGCTCTTTTCCTGCTCAGTCTCCCACTGCTTCTGAAGCGAAGTCTTAAGCGCATATCGCATGTCATCCAGTGCCACCAGGCATTCATCAATCTCCCTGACACCTGAATAATTGATCTTAAAATCCAGGTTCCTGTCGCCGATCTGCTCTAAGGCCCCTCTCATGGGAGTCATCTTCTTTCGGATTACCGATCCGAATCTCTTTGCAAAAATCTGCATGATTCCAATACAGCAAAAAAAGATGAATAATATCATAAGATTATCAGGGTTTGGCAGATGTTCATTCATCCACATTGACTTATACTGAGACTTAAGTCTGTACTGCAAGACAACATATTCATCCTTGCGGTGAACAACCTTATAGAATTTACCATCACTATAATTATTATTTGATAATACCTTCCATGCAGTTTCCACATCCTTTTGGCCAAGATTCCCTGAAAGGACTTCTCCATCCTCTGAAAAGACCACATAGCGGCATACGTCAGGAATCAGATCTTCCGTCACTTCACTTGCTGTTTCAATCTGTTCAAAAGCTTCATTTATCCTATATTCAGCATAGTTAGCCGGGTAGAGCACTCCGGCATTTATAAGAAGACCAAACGCAAAATAAGAAATAGCAGCCCATATGATGAGTGCAAATCCCATTAAAAAAGTATAGACCTCAAACATGCTTCCAAGGCCCAGCATCCCCCTCTTATTCCTTTTATCCTTGCTCTTTACTCTTCCCATTTATATCCAATCCCCCAAACTGTCTTAATCGGCATATATTCATAACGTGAGAGCTTCGTTCTTATATTTTTGATATGCGTGATTATCGTGCTGTCACTACTCTCACTGTCGTACCCCAGTACCTTTTCCAATATCTGTTCCTTGGAAAAAATCTGACCGCGGTTCTTAGCCAAAAACTCGCATATGTCATACTCAGCCTTTGTGAGGTTTATTTCCTTTTCATCAATCATCATCTTTCGTGATTCAAGCATAAAGCAGATCCTGCCAAGTGATAGTCTTGCCACATGCTCACGCTTTTCTCTTCTAAGGTGCGCTCCGATTCTTGCACGAAGCTCCATAACTCCGAAGGGCTTGCAGATATAATCATCTGCTCCAAGGGCAAGTCCATTTACAAGACTTCCCTCATCCGTCTTTGCGGTGATAAATAAAATCGGACAATCAACTACATTCCTTATCTTTGAACAAAGTTCAAAGCCGTCAATTCCGGGCATCATCACGTCCAGTAATATCAGGTCGAAGCGTGATAGCTTATCCATCTCAATTTTCGTAGGATCATCAATTTTTGTAACTGTGTGAGAGTCCTTAACAAGAACATTTCCAATCATGTTTAGAATGGCTTTTTCGTCGTCAACTGCAAGTATGTTTGCCATATTCTTCATCCTTTTTTGTAAAAATATTTGGAGCCATTTATTCAGAAATCTTACTACCTTCGTAGTTTGCAGCAAAAACATAATATCCGGCAAAGCATACAATGACAACTATCAGGTAAATCGCTGCCTGTGACTTAATCTGAGAAAGCGCCGATCTATCAGCAAGCTCGTATACAAGGTATGCATCAGGCATTTTAGTTGCCCATGAAAACGGCACGACCTTCCATACATACATACCTAGACCTGTAAGAAAAAGTGCACTGATAAGTCCTGAGAGCAGTCCTGCACCTATCGCAAAAGCTTTTCCAAAAACAAATGCAAAAATCTCAAATATCAGATAAAGCGGAATCGCGGAAAGCCACATCACAAGAGAAGCTATAACAAACACTCCCATTGAAGCGCTGCTCTGCCCGTGAATCATATTAAAGCCGGATCCGAATAAAACTGCTGTGAATACCAAAGCAAATAGACCAAGTAAAAGTAATGCTACTACCTTTGAAAAAAGCGCTGCAGTCTTACTTCTCAAAGTAAGAAGATTCTGGAACGCTCCAGCATTTTGCTCCTGCTCCATTGTACTTGCAACGAAGATTCCAATCAATACAGGAAATGCAGATCCAAGAGCCTGATAAAAAGCAATTATCTTATCTATCTCTTCCCATCCGGAACCAGCATAATAAGCAAGAAACACTGCGCTTACCAGTATCGGGATTATGATATGACTGATTGTCACAGGACTTCTTTTCATTTTATAAAACTCTGCACGAAGACATCTAGTAAACATTATTATTTGACCTCTCTTTTTTCAAACCAGTTAAGATATAGATAAGTTAAAACCACAAACCAGACCAGGGCGATGAGAATTCCGGGAAAGATTACAGAAGCGTTAAGAAGCGGATCTCCTGCCTGCGCTCTCAAACCGTTTGGAAGTACATGAAGAAGCGGAGTAACAATTCTCATAGGTACTGCAGATAAGAACAAAAACCATTTTCCTGAAGGTGCCACGATAGTTCCAAGCACGGTTATGAACAGGCAGGCTATGAGTTCAACGACCATTCCGAATTTTTCGCTAAGGAATAAGAAAAGTGGAATCTGCCAAAGGTGAACTATAGAAAGAACTAAAACAGTTATAGCTGCCCCAACTACCGGAACACTTGTTGTTAGAAAGGCGCCGCCCATAGTAGCTCCCGCAAAAAGCACTGTATTTGATACAAGTACAAGGATTCCAAGATAGGCTATTTTCCCAAGCATCAGATTTCTTTTCTCTATAGGAAGAGTCTTGATGTTGTAGTATCCGTTTTTCTTTTCTCTCATTATGGAAAGGTAACTTACAATAGCGATCATTCCCGGAAGAAGAAGCACATACCACCAGTTCCATACACTCTCTGCGTATGCGTTTGTCATTCCTGTTGTAAGCACAAACGCCATAACAAGTGTGATTATCGGGAATACAAATATGAGTTTACTGCTCATGGTCCTTTTTTGTTTTAAAAACTCTGCTTTTATTATGTTAGTCATTGATGTCGTCCTTTCAGTTAATCTATTAAGTGGTTGGAAGTTTACTCTCTTTATGCGATATTACTAAGATTACGATTTTTCTTAACAACCTCCATAAAAAGGTCTTCAAGATTCTGTCCGGGAAGAAGCTTTCCTTCATATCCGAGAACTCCATTTGAAATTATTCCAATGTAATCTGCACACATCTGAACCTCTGAAAGTATGTGGCTTGACAGGATCACTGTGATTCCCTGTTTTGGAAAAGATCTTATAAGTTCTCTAAGTTCTTCAATTCCGATAGGGTCAAGTCCGTTTGTAGGCTCATCCAGAATAAGGAGCTTTGGATCTGCAAGAAGCGCAAGTGCAATACCAAGTCTTTGCTTCATCCCCAGTGAAAACTGACCAGCTTTCTTTTTGCCTGTGTTTGTAAGTGAAACTGTTTTTAAAACTTCATCAATCCTGCTCTTGGGAGCTCCAAGAAGGATCGCTCTTACTTCAAGATTCTCTCTTGCTGTGAGGTTTTCATAAATCGGCGGATTCTCGATCAGTGCTCCGATCTTATCAAGAACGCTCCTATTCCAAGGCTTCCCATCGTAGATGATCTCGCCGGCTGTGGGCTTCATGATTCCTGTTATCATCTTAAGTGTTGTTGACTTTCCTGCACCATTTGGTCCGAGAAGACCATATACGCAGCACTTCGGTATATTAAGTGAAACTTTATTAACAGCTTTCTGATCTTTAAATGTCTTACAAAGTTCGTTAGTTTTAAGCATCATTTCCATTATTTTTCCCCTTTATTTTCAAAGTATATTTGTTTTTGTTATCGCGGTTTTTCAACCTGAAAAAAGAATACGAAGAAAAAATAAAGATTTGATGAAGATTATCAGGAAAAATAAAAAAAGCCCGAAAATATCAATGACAAAGTAGTCTTCTTAGTCATTGACATTCCCGGACGGGTTCTGCATCTTCTGAAAATACTGACCGGATATCCCCGGCACTGTCTTAAGAGGTAATGATATACTCTATACTCTTACTTCTTGCCATAACACTCTGTCACCTTATAACCAAGATTCTCAATTTCTCTAGTAATAAGGCTATCATCCACATCTTTTTCATAACGGACAACAGCCTCTTTTTTACGCAGATTCACCTTAGCTGATACGCCGTCTATTCTGTTAATGGTGCGCTTTACTTTATTAGAACAGTTCTCGCAGTGCATCCCGTCTATCTTGAACACTTTAGTCCGGATTACAGGTCCAGAGAGTTTCTTATCAGGCTCTTTCTCAACTGATCCGCCGCCTCCGCAGCATCCTCCCTCCCATTTAAAGTGACTTATACTACCCTTTAGTGCTATGAAAACAACTGCCGCAAGAATAGCTATGACAATTACATTAGAAAAAGACATTGATGTTCCTCCTGTGGATAATTAGTTACATTTATTAGGCCGCAACAAGTTAGCGGTCCCTAACAATTATAGCAGTTTCTTTCCATTTTGACTATAATTTTTGTAAAATATAGTTGACATTATGTAAAGCCGGTGCTATATTCAGAATGTAAGATATATTTT
>JAEEGH010016770.1_pt1 | contig 15718 bp, 12 predicted proteins | sample 9134181 | NCBI WGS metagenome assembly JAEEGH01 (sample SAMN16246544, study PRJNA631951) | gut metagenome | biome: gut microbiome; feature: rumen; material: DP-attached | host: Bos | place: Iran: Karaj | collected 2018-10 | reverse complement strand
CATTCTGTGCCATCACGCCCTCGGCAATGTGGCGGAACACCACGCCGCTCATGCCGCCACCCGATGCAGGCAGGCCGGACTTCCGCAGGCAGACGATGCACGAATAGCGGGGATTGTCGGCAGGGAAGAAGCCGGCAAACGACAGCCAGTAGCGTGTGACGCCCGAATGATAGCCACCATGTTCGTCAGCAATTTGTGCAGTACCCGTCTTGCCCGCCACCTTAAAGGCGCGTGACAAGGGTGCGGCTTTGCGACCCAACCCCTGACTGACCACATGCTCTAAGATGGTCTGCATCATCTTGATGGTCTCGGGCTTAGCAATGCGGTCCTTCAGCACGACGGGCGGATACTCCCTGACGGTCTCACCGTCTTTCAACACCTTGGTGACGAATCGCGGCTGCATCATCTTGCCGTCGTTAGCAATGGCATTGTAGAAAGCCAGTGTGTTGATGGGCGCAATCTGTGTCTCGTAGCCTATCGACATCCAGGGAAGTGTCGTCTTACTCCAGTATTTTGAGCGGTCGGAGGTTTTCGTATCCACCTTGCGGATGTTGGGAGCACGGTAGCCCACGAGTGGCAGCTTCAGGTCTTCGCCGATGCCCACGCGGTAGAGTCCTTGGACATATTTCTCGGGATGGCCGCCGTAGAACTTGTCGATGACGTAGCTGGTGCCGATGTTGGAACTCACCTCCAAAGTACGGGCCACGCTGATGTCCTGATAGCCGCCTCGGCGCCAGTTGTGGTCTTTCATCAATCGGCCGTGCATCTCCATGATGCCGCTGCCGGTATGGATGACGAAGTTCGTGTCACGGGGAATGACACCGTCATCGAGAGCCACCAGGAAGGATGCCACCTTGAACACAGAACCGGGCTCACAACGATAGCTGATGGCCGAGTTGATGGCTTCGGCATATTGTCCGTCACCCACGCGGGCCATATTGACGATAGCCTTCACGTCGCCCGTCTGTACCTCCATCAGGATGGCCACGCCCAAGTCGGCATTGACTTCGGGCAGCTTCATCTCCTCTATCAGGGCACGCTCAGCCAAGTCCTGCATGTTCACGTCGATGGTTGTCACGATGTCAGTACCGTCTACAGGCGGAATCTCCGTGATGTTCATGATCTTGTTGAGCACCTTCTGCTGGTGTACCAGTCCATTCTGGCCGCGCAGCAGCGAGTCGAACGACAGCTCTATGCCGCAACGGGCAGAGTCGATCTCGCCAAACATAATGCCCACCGTACGCTGTGCCAATGAACCGAAGGGGCGGTTGCGGGCGTTGAACTCGTCCCAGTGGAATCCGCTCTTGTACTTACCCATGTTGAAGACGGGCAGCTTACGTACCTCCGTGAAGGTGTTGTAGTTGATACGGCGCTTCCAGATAGGCCAGTGGCGTGCTCCTACGGCACCACTCTTCGTGACTTTCAGGCGTCCCTCCTCCAAATGGTGGCGGAATTCCTCGGCCGACTTCTCAGGGAATATCTCGTGCAGCCCGTCGCAAATGCTGTCGAGCTTCAACTGCCACAGCGAATCGCGCTCGGCACCACCCGTCTGGAAGTCCATGTATATCTTGTATTCGGGGATGCTGCTGGCCATCAACTGACCGTCGCAGCTCAGGATGTTGCCGCGGTTGGGCTTCACGGGGATGGAGTCGTGCTTCAGGTGCTCTTGGACGGTGGTCCAATAGCTTTTCTTGGCAGTCATGATATAAAGGGCCTTGCCGATGATGGCAATTCCTATCACCGTCAGCACTACCGCAATGGTAAAGTAGCGCGGCATCACCTTGTTGCTATTGAACTTACTCATTCTTCACCTCCACTTAAAAAGCCCTGCTCGGGTATATTTATTATATAAGGTGGCTGGTCGCTGATGCGCAACAGCGAATCGTGGTTCTCCCTGAGCACCTTCAGCACCTGACTCTCGCGACAACGCTCGGTCAGCGTGCTCGAGCTCGACAGGGCCTTGTACTTGGCATCCTTCAACTGCCCTTCCATTTTGTCTATCAAAATCATGTCCTGCTGGCACTGGTAGCGGACGGCCACGTACACCACCGTGAAGAACACCACCAACACGAGCGGCCAAATGTTACGACGCATCAGGTCGGCCGATAGGAAGTCGCCGCCCAGTATCTTGCGGAGCGTCAGCGCACCCACAGGTATCGTGTCGTCTTCGCTCACGTTCTGCTTGATTTCCTTCAGCTTGCTCAAGGCTTTCTGTTCCTTGGCTTTCAGCTCTTCCTGCATGTTCTTCTCTTCTTCTGCCATGTCTCTATATCTTCTCTGCTATTCTCAGTTTGGCACTTCTGCTGCGGGGGTTGCGCTGCTGCTCCTCGTCGGTAGGGACTATCACCTTGTTGTTCACAAGTCGGAACGGGGTTTCCGCCCGTCCGAAGAAGTCCTGCTGCACACGCCCTTCGGCATTGCCGGCCTTCATCACGTTTTTCACCAGACGGTCCTCCAACGAGTGATAGGTGATGACCACCAGCCGTCCACCAGGTCTCAGCATTTGTGTGACACCGGCCAGCATCTCCTTCAGCGCCTCCATCTCGTGGTTGACCTCCATGCGCAGGGCCTGAAACAACCTGGCCATCTCCTTCTTCCACTGGGTGCTCTCCGGGTCGGCTCCCAACAGTCGCAGCAGGTCGCCCGTGGTTTCAATACGGTGCTGTGACCTGGCTTTGACGATTTGCGAAGCGGTCCTTCGCGCATTCTTCAGTTCTCCGTAGAAGTAGAGCACGTCGGCCAGTTGCTGTTCGTCGTAGTTGTTCACGACGTCGGCTGCCGTCAGCCCTGCACGTCGGTTCATCCGCATGTCGAGCGGAGCGTCGAAACGGAAGGAGAACCCGCGGGTCTCGTCGTCGAAGTGGTGGCTCGATACGCCTAAGTCGGCCAGCACACCGTCTATCTGCTCCACACCGTAGTAGCGCATCCATTGCTTGACGTACCTGAAGTTACTTCTGACGAAGGTAAAACGGCCGTCTTCAACGATGTTCTTCTCGGCATCAGCATCCTGGTCGAATCCATACAAGTGGCCCTTCTTCCCTAAATGCCTCAGTATCTCCTTGCTGTGGCCGCCGCCACCGAAAGTCATGTCCGCATAGATTCCGCCGGGTTGGATAGCCAACCCGTCAATGCTTTCATCCAGAAGCACTGGTACGTGGTATGTCTCTGCCGTGACAATCATCTATCCTAATATGTTTCGCCAGGAACGTTTTCCTGTGTCATAATGCTTTCAAGTGCCTGACCGAATTCTTCGCCGTCCATCTTCGATTCCTCCACTTTTTCGTTAGCCCATATCTCGATGGTGTCTCCCATGCCGATGAACTTGATGTTCTGCTGTATGCCGGCCATCTGGAGGTAGCGCTTGGGTATCAGGAAACGTCCGTTTCCATCGAGTGCCGTCATCTCTACCTCCGACACGAATTGGCGGAATATTTTCTGGTGCTGGGCGTTGTATCTGTTCAACTTTCCCCGCAACGTGTCCATCTGCTCGTTCCATACGCTTTCCGGATACAGCACCAGACAATCCTGGAAGATGTCCTTGCGCAGCACCAGCGATTCGCTGCCCGATGCTTGCAGCATCTTGCGGAAAACGGCTGGCAGAAAGGCTCTTCCTTTCGCATCAGTCTTGGCTTCTATGTTACCTAAAAAACGCATAGTCATATTCTACTTGAAGAATTCAGCTACAAAGTTACACATTTTCCCCCACAATCCGCCACTTTACGCCACAAAAATTGAAATTTAACATCTTTTATTGATTTAGGCAGGGTTTAGAGGGGGGCTAACCAACAAAAATCATTCTCTTTTGCACTTTTTCGCTTAAAATGTGTCGTTTTTCAAAGAATTGTGTTACTTTTGCAACATAATTCAAGCGAATAACTAAGAAATGGTTGCAATAAAAGAGAAAACAATCGACATTGACAACATTCTGAAAAGCAAGATGGGGGCAAAGGCCAAGTATGTTCCGCGTCCGTTAGTGGCATGGCTCAAGCGCATTGTCCACCAGGATGAGGTGAACGATTACCTTTGGGAAAGCCGCCATCTGGTAGGAACAGAATGGCTGGAGGAGTGCGTACGTTATCTCGATGCTACGCTCAACATCGTGGGCAGCGAGAACCTGCCAGACAAGAATGACGGGCGACTCTACACTTTCGTATCGAACCACCCATTGGGAGGCGAGGACGGCGTGGCACTCGGAGCCATCATCGGCCGCCATTACGACGGGCGTTTCCGCTATCTGGTAAACGACCTGCTGATGAACCTGCCAGGACTGGCACCACTCTGCATCCCCATCAACAAGACAGGAAAGCAGGGACGCGACTTCCCAAAAATGGTGGAAGCAGGATTCCAGAGCGACTACCACATGCTGATGTTCCCAGCAGGACTGTGCTCACGACGCAAGAACGGGGTCATACGCGATATACCCTGGAAGAAAACCTTCATCTCGAAAAGCGTCGAGTACCAGCGCGATGTCGTGCCTATCCACTTCAGCGGCCAGAACTCCGACTTCTTCTATCGCTTAGCCAACTTCTCCGACCGCTTCCTGCCCTTCAACCTTGCCATGCTGTTCCTGGTTGACGAAATGTACAAAAACGTACACAAAACCTTCCGTATCGCCATCGGCAAACCTATTCCCTGGCAGACTTTCGACAAAACCCGCAAGCCAGCTGAGTGGGCAGAATGGGTCAAAGACAAAGTCTACGAACTGTAAATTCTTATACCTTAATATAAATGGAACAAACAATCATCGCCCCCATCCCCAAGGAAGTGCTACTCAGCGAACTGACGCCTGAACGCCAGCTCCGCATGACCAACAAGAGCAACAACGAAATCTACATCATAACGGCACACAATGCGCCAAACGTCATGCGCGAGATAGGCCGTCTGCGTGAGATTACTTTCCGCGAAGCGGGAGGTGGCACGGGCAAGGACTGCGACATCGACGAGTTCGACATCTGCGACAACTGCTACAAGCAGCTCATCGTCTGGAACCCTGAGCAGCAGGAAATCATAGGCGGCTACCGTTACATAGCTGGTACCGACTGGGATATGGACGACAAGGGGCAGCCCATTCTGGCCACCAGCCACATGTTCCATTTCTCGGAGAAGTTCCTGCGCGACTACAAAGACCAGACCATAGAGTTAGGTCGCTCGTTTGTGACACTGCCCTACCAAAGCTCGCGCATGGGGGCCAAGAGCCTCTTCGCCCTCGACAACCTGTGGGACGGCCTCGGAGCCCTCACCGTCATCAAGCCCAACGTCCGCTACTTCTTCGGCAAGATGACCATGTACCCCTCCTACATCCGTAAAGGGCGCGACATGATTCTTTACTTCCTGAAGAAGCACTTCGATGACAAAGAGAAGCTCATAATACCGATGAAACCGCTGAAAATTGAATCTGACGAAGAGGAACTCAAAACCCTGTTCTGCGAAGACGACTTCAACGCCGACTACCGCATTCTGAACCGCGAGGTACGCAAGTTAGGCTACAACATCCCTCCGTTGGTCAACGCCTACATGAGCCTTTCGCCGACGATGAAACTGTTCGGAACTGCCATCAACGACGGCTTCGGCAACGTCGAGGAGACGGGTATCCTTATTGCCGTTGACGAGATTCTGGAGCAGAAGCGTGTCCGCCACATCGACTCCTTCATCCGTCAGCACCCCGAAGCCCTGAAGATTACCAGCGGCGCCAATTGTGTGATTTACAAGGAGAAGTAATTCGTTTCGTTATTCTGACGCACGGCCTTTCTCGGCTATGCACTCCATTTCGACAAGCCACGCCGGACGGCAGACCTTGGCGTGGGTAATGATGTGGGGCACGCTGGGGAAGGTTTGCTGCATGTAGGCTTCGATGGCATCGGCATCGGCAAGGTCACGCAGATAAATGATGAAGTATTTGACGTCGTTCATGGTGGCTCCGCCGTCGGCGAGCAGGGCACCGATGTTCTCGAGCAGCCTTTCAGCCTGACGGGTGACATCGCCGACGTTGATGACTTCGCCGTGACAGTTGATGCTGGCCGTACCCGAGATAAAGTACTCGTACTTGTGGGGCAGGGTGATACGTGCTCCACGTTCGAACGCCACACCGTATTCGTGTGTGGGGTTCAGGTGGTCGAGGGCTTTGAGATAGAGTATGTCATCGGGACGGACATTGGGGGCAGTCAGGAAGTCGATGGCTACGCAGACGTTCTTGCCCATAGCACGTCCACCGATGCCTGTACTGGCGATGAAGTGCGTCTCGGTAGTGAGGCCGTGCTGCCGGAACACGTCGTTGCGGGCCTTCACCACGCCGTCGTAGTTTGTGTCGATGTCGCGGACGTAAATCCACGTCCTGACGCAATGCTCCTTCAGACTGAGGCCCTGGGCTTCGAGGAGCGCCAGGTACTTGTCGAACAGCATGATGGTCTGCATGTAGGAACCGAAGTTCATGACTTCTTCATCGGTGAGCCGCAAGCTGTGCATGGTGAAAGCTTCGGGCTCGTCGGTAGTCTTGAGCAGGAGTCCGATTTTGGCACCCCCGATGGGCGACTGCTGTATGATGGTGCAAGCGGCCTGACTGAGGTGACGGGTCATAAGCGGCGACTGGCGCAGCTCCTCTTCCTGGTTGGAAATGTCGCTGAGGAAAACCTTGGTATAGCTGAGCGTGCGGTGCTGCTGACGCTCAGCCTCCAAATTGTCTTCCACTCGCTGGCAGATTTCTTCAAGGCGCTGGGCAAAGAGGCCTCGGCCTGCATCGGTGAATATCTCGTAGTGATTCATTCTTTTGACGGTTAATCTATCAAGTATTTATCCATTCTTTATTTCTTCAGTTTTCCCACGTACTTCACGGCGTCGCCGCTGCTGTTTTTCAGCAGGCGGGCAAAGTCCTGGGGCTTCACCTCGACGGGGCCTTTCATGAACTCCGGGATGTTATAGCTCTTCATGAATTGGCGGTGGTAGTCGGGGTCGGCCTGCGGCAGTTCGAAAGGCTTCGAGCCTCGTCCGTCAGCATCGATGTGGGCTATAAAGGGGCGGGTGTATCCTCCGTCGTCGCGCCGGCTGCTGAAGATGACCCACCGGCCGTTGGACGACCAGGAGTGATAGCTCTCGGTGTCGGCAGAGTTGATTTCATCCATAGGACGGATGCTGCCGTCAGCCAGATTCATGAGGCAAAGGTCAGCCTCGTGATGCCAGATGTGGAACACGCCGTAGTTGCCAATGGTGAACATCAGGTAACGTCCGTCGGGCGATACGCGGGGCAAAGTGACACTCCGGTCGAGGCTGTCGGCACGGTACACTAACTGACGCGGGCCGAAGGTATAGGTGTCGGGATCGAACGACTTCTTGTAAAGGTTGTACCTGATTTCCTTGGCCCGCATGATGACCTCCGTATCGTGGCTGACGGTATCGCGGAACTCGAAGTGGGCGCTGCAGTAGTAGAGCGTCTTGCCGTCGGGTGCCCAGCAGGGGAACACCTCAAACTCGGTAGAGTCGTTCTCGATGTTGGTGACCTCGTTCTTCTGCACATCGTAGGCTATGAGGTCGCTGGCCGAGTCGAACACCTCGATTTTGTTGAGGTTACGGGTGTGGAAACTCTGGCCCGTATGGTTCGTGGAGTAGACGATGAGCGGCAGCCAGGGATGCCAAGCGGGGTAGACACCTGCCGAGATGATGGAGTCATTGCGCATGTTGATTTTGCGCAGCTGGCCTTCGTACTTGATGACGGTGCCGCCGTCCTGCTGGCGGGCGTGGAACTGCATGCGGTTGGGGTCGTACTGCTGGTAGTTGTGGCAGTTGACGCATTGTCCGCTAATCTCGGTGCCGCAGAGCATGTTGTCGACCATCACCTGCTCGTCGTAGTTCTCCAGGCAACGCTGGTTGAGCGTCAGTTCCTCATAGGTGACGTAGGAGGGCGAGATGAGTCGGTAGCTGATGTAGGGGTCGATGCTGTCGTTCGACACGTAGATGTTGAAGGGCTTGTAGCGGCTCCATTGTTCGCCTGAGCGGACAAACACTTCGACGCCGATGGCCTTCCCTATGGCATTGGCCGTCAGCGTATGCCACTGGTCCATGTCGGGCTGCACCTTGTCGCCGCCGCACACCACCTCGGCATCGCCGGCACGGAAGCGTGCCACCACTTCGTCGGCCTGGCCGTCCCATTCGAAGGTCAGGGGAGCGATGTTCAGGGGGATCGTTACGTCGCAGTAGTCGGGGTATATATGCGGAGATTGGTTGACCTCGGCGAATGCCTCGGGGACGGCTGCGTTGTGGCAGCCTGACAGGAGGGCTGGGAAAAGTATGAAGGCCGAGAGGTAGAAAAGCCAGGCGCTCTTTACCCGTTCCCTTTTTCTTGATGTTATCTTCGTTCTGTCGTTCATCATTGCTTCACCTTTTTACCTTTAATATAGCTTCTGGTTCCTGATGAGGAAATATTCGTAATAGAATGTGTTGCCGAAGCGCGGATAGAACATATCCTGCATCTGGGCCTCGCTCATTCCCTGACATTTCTGGGCCAAATCCATGAAGTCACGGTAGGTCTTGACGACCGACTCGTCGAACGGCATGTGGCTGATGTCCACCTGATGCTCCAACTGCCCGTACAGATAGGCGGCTTCCTGGAAGTGGATGGGCATGTGCTGGCCCTGATGGCTGTTGGCATACGGGAAGAAGCGCAACCAGAAGGTCTGAATGTCCTTCGACCACAATGCCGAATACATGGCCTGCTCCTGATACAGAGGGTCGTTGCTGCCCGCATAGAGGAACTGGTTCATCAGGAAGTATTCCACCAGCGCATTATCACTCGCCAGCATGTCGTCGCTCTGCATCAGATGCAGAATCGGGTTGAATTCCTTGTCCTCCTTGACGGCCTGCTGGTTGCCCAAGAAGCGTTCGTAACGCTCGGCCCACTCCCGATGGTAACGTGTATGTTTCAGCATGTCAATGTACTTGCGTGCCACACGGTCCTCGCCGTTGACCAGCGAGCAGCGCACGAGGTATTTCACATACTCGGCCCGCCAGCCCATCTCCACGCCGTCCTCCAGGCACCAGCGGTAGCAGAAGTTCAGCTGACCGTAATGGTAGTAGACCGAGCGGCCCACCACCTGCGTCATACGCACCATAATAGGTGTGTCGCTGGCTTTTGCACCCGTCTTGTAGTGGTACATCTGGTCGCCCTGACGACCCAGCCGGAACAGGGCCAGGTTCTTCATCATGACGATGGAGCGCGTCGGCTCGTCATCACAAATGGCAGCTTCGGCCAGTACGCCCTCCCAGTTGAGGTCCTCCATCAGCCGCTGCATGCGCAGTTCCTTGTGGAAGTTGTAGTCCTTGTACCACACTTGGTAAACGCCGAAGACCAGCACAGCCAGGATAACCACCTGACAGCCCGCCCATATCCAGAGGCGCGACACGGCGCGTTGGCGGCCACGCTTGTACATCACAGCCATTGCCACCAACGAGGCTACCAATATATAATAAGGTATATAGTAGTCGGCCGTCTCCTTGTCGAGCACGAAGAGAGGCAGGCCCGTTACGTAGATATTCTGCAGACCCGTCTGGTAGAATACATAGTTGTAGTAAAACAGCGGCAAGAAACCTATAGCCAGCAGCGCCACGACAGTAGCCACGATGCGCCCCACAAGCCGCATGTCCTCCAGCCGCCACGCGAGCACCGCCATGAGTCCCGCCGAGACCAGCCCGTAGAAACCAATCAACGGATAGAGTGCTGCCGTGCTGACGACGATGAAAATCTGGCGCAGGAAGAACTTGTCGGGCAGCAGCCGGAACAGCCACACGCAGGCTACGGCGACGGTCGTGCCGATGGTGGCGGCAAAGAAATGGCCACGCAGCTTCAGGTAGTACAGCCAGTAGCCCAGGTCAACGTCCGTCACCAGCAGGGCGGCAACGGGAATCAGCAGCACCACCGCCCACTTCATAGGCACCCGGAAGGTGCGCCCCGTCACCCACATCAGCGACGCCCACCACAGGCAGAGCAGGGTGACGCCTAACCATTGGTGATAGAAAAATTCCGTGAAATAGGTACCCAGCCACGTCAGCAACCATCCCGACGTCACCATCTGCTGCTTCAGAAACAGCGGCGTGTCGAGAAACAGGTTCAGCTCCTGTGCTTTCCACAGGTACTCACTCTCGTATGTCAGCAGGCACCAGGCCGTCGCCACAAGTGCAGTCAATAGGATGACAGGCCCTGCCAGTCTCAGTTTGTCCTTCATAATTCACCTTTAGAGCTTACAGAGCGCAAAATTACTAAAAATTCTCCACCCTGCAAAGTGTTCGGCATAAAATCGGGGAAATATTAACATAATGATGACCGTCATCTGGCCTCCATTACAGCTTGCTTTTGTCAGTTTTGTAAAGAAACTTGGCGTAAAAAAGTACTCCTGCAAATGGCTCTTTTAGAAACGGGAAGGGAAAGAAAAGCACCCAAATCGGCAAAATATTTGACAAAACGGAGCAACCTTGGACTTTGGGTAGGGTAAACTGGGGGTTTAGGTAGGGTAAACCCTGGGTTTAAGTAGGGGTAACTACCCGTTGAAACCGTCCTTTTTGGACGTTTTCAGGGGCCTTTCAGGGGGTTCTACGAGGGTCGTTTTTCATAACGCTCACATTGTCAGCGAATTGCAAAACGCCCAAAACTCGCGTATTTCACGCCCACTTGCCCGTTGCTGACTTTCACGCGATTCTCAGCGGCCCATTTGTAAAGATAAATCTCCAATTCATCCTGCTACCACCCTACCCTGCTCGCTGACAACCCGCTCTTCCTCGTCTGCATTTTCGCCCGCTTTTCGCAAGATTATCGGGGAAAATGCAACGTAATTCTAAATAAATTCGTATCTTTGCAACATCAATTCGAAAAGTATGGAACAGTATGTGAATGACGCGGTGGAACTGCTGAAACGGCTGATAGCCACCCCCTCGATAAGCCGCGACGAGGGGCGGGCAGCCGACGTGATGGCCGAACATTTGAGAATGTGGGGACTGCCTTTCGGACGCGAAGGCAACAACCTTTGGGTGGGCTGCCCCGACTGGGACAACAACCGGCCTACGCTGATGCTGAACGCCCACATCGACACGGTGAAGCCCGTAGCGACGTGGACTCGCGACCCCTTCATGCCCAGCATCGAGGACGGCGACTCGCTCTACGGACTGGGCTCGAACGACTGCGGCGGCGGCTTGGTGGCCACGTTGCAGACCTACCGCATCATGCTGGGAGGAGCCCGCAACTACAACCTGCTGTGGGTATGCTCGGCCGAAGAGGAGGTGTCGGGCAAAGACGGCTTCAGCCGCGTGCTGCCCCTGTTGCCCAAAATCGATGTGGCCATCGTCGGCGAGCCTACCGGCATGTTGCCCGCTACGGCTGAGAAGGGCCTGATGGTCATCGACGGCTATGTTCACGGAGTGAGCGGACATGCCGCCCGCGAGGAAGGGGTGAATGCCATCTACGAGGCCTTGGACGACCTGCAATGGCTGCGCGACTACAAGTTCCGCAAGTCGAGTCCGCTGCTCGGTCCGACGAAGATGACGGTAACCGTCGTCGAGAGCGGTACCCAGCACAACGTGGTGCCCGACCTGCTGCACTTCGTCCTCGATGTGCGTACCAACGAGTTCTACCAGAACGAGTTCGTCTTCGAGTTCCTGCGCAAGCGCCTGAAGAAGTGCGAGCTGAAGGCCCGTTCCTTCCGGCTCCACTCGTCAAGCATCTCGCACGACCACCCGTTGGTGCTGCGTTGCCTCCAGATGGGCAAGACGCCCTTTGGCTCGCCCACGCTCAGCGACCAGGCGCTGATGCCGTTCCCGTCGCTGAAGTTAGGCCCCGGCCAGTCGTCGCGCAGCCATAGTGCCGACGAGTTCATCCGCATTTCTGAAATCCGCGACGCCATCAACACCTACGTGCGGCTGCTCACGGGCCTGCATCTGTAACTTTTTGGGTGGATTTGTTGGCTGTCTCGGATTTTATGATTACTTTTGCAGCCGAAATCAGAAAAGCAAGGAAATGTTAGAGGTAAGAAATCTGCGCGCCAGCATTGGCGACAAAGAGATATTGAAGGGTATCGACCTCGTCATCAACGACGGCGAGACCCATGCTATCATGGGGCCCAACGGCTCAGGCAAGTCGACGCTCAGCGCCGTGCTCGTGGGTAATCCGCTCTACGAGGTGACCGAGGGCGAGGCGTGGTTCAACGGCAAGAACCTGTTGGAGATGAAACCCGAGGACCGTGCCCACGAGGGTCTGTTCCTGTCGTTCCAATACCCTGTGGAGATTCCCGGCGTCTCGATGACCAACTTTATGAAGGCGGCTATCAACGAGAAGCGGAAGTACCAGGGTTTAGACCCCATGAATGCGGCAGAGTTCCTGAAGCTGATGCGCGAAAAGCGCAAGATTGTGGAACTGGACTCGAAGCTTGCCAACCGCTCGGTGAACGAAGGATTCAGCGGCGGCGAGAAGAAGCGCAACGAGATATTCCAGATGGCCATGCTGGAGCCGAAGCTCTCGATACTCGACGAGACGGACTCTGGCCTCGACGTCGACGCCATGCGCATCGTGGCCGAAGGCGTCAACAAGCTGCAGACGCCTGAAACCTCGTGCATCGTCATCACCCACTACGACCGGCTGCTGGAGATGATTCGCCCGCAGTTTGTCCATGTGCTCTACCGGGGACGCATCGTGAAGACGGGTGGTCCCGAACTGGCCAAGGAGATACAGGAACATGGTTACGATTGGATCAAGGAGGAAATCGGAGAGGAATGAACGCAGAGCAGCAATATATTGACCTCTATGAGCAGGCACGGGATGTAATTTTCGCCCATTCCATCGGGGAAATGAACGCCGTGCGCGACCAGGCTTTCGAAGATTTCCGGCGGCTGGGATTCCCGTCGCGGAAGGTGGAGCGGTACAAGTACACCGACATGCAAAAACTCTTCGAGCCCGACTACGGCTTGAACCTGAACCGCTTGCAGATTCCCGTCGACCCTTACAAGGCCTTCCGTTGCGACGTGCCCAACCTGTCGACATCGCTCTACTTCATGGTGAACGACATGTTCTATCGGGGGTATGGTGGTACGGAGGCGCTCCCGAAACACAAACTGCCTGAGGGCGTCATTATCGACTCAATGTGCAATCACCCAGAGGTGGTGGCTCAGTATTACGCGCGGCTGGCGAAGACCGCCGAGGATGGCGTGACGGCGCTGAACACCCTGCTGGCGCAGGACGGTCTGTTGGTCTATGTGCCTAAGAACGTAAAGGTGGAACGGGCCATACAGGTAATAAACATCCTCAAAGCTCCCCTCTTCTCCCCCCCTGGGGGGAAGACTCCTGCTGACCAAAGCCTCCCCCAAGGGGGAGGACGGGAGGGGGCTCTCATGGTGAACCGCCGCGTGCTGATCGTCGTTGAGGAGGGTGCCGAGATCAAGATGCTATTCTGCGACCATGCTGCAGACGACCGCAACTTCCTCGCAACGCAGGTGATTGAAGCCTACGTCGGCGAGAATGCCTCGCTCGACCTTTATTGCCTGGAGGAGACACATCATAAGAATGTACGCGTGAGCAACGTCTATATCGACCAGCAGCGCAGCAGCCGCGTGAACCACAACGTCATCACCCTGCACAACGGTACCACCCGCAATAAGCTCGACCTGACGCTATCGGGCGAAGGAGCCGAGTGTGCCTGCTATGGCTGCGTCATCGGCGACAAGCATCAGCACGTCGACAACAACACGCTGATTACCCACCGCGCTACCCATTGTACGTCGAACGAGCTCTACAAATACGTGCTCGACGAACATGCTACGGGAGCCTTTGCGGGACGGGTGCTGGTGGAGCCGGGTGCCCAGAAAACCTCGTCGCAGATGACCAACCAGAACCTGACGGCCACAAAGGAGGCCCGCATGTACACCCAGCCTATGCTGGAAATCTATGCCGACGACGTGAAGTGTGCGCACGGCTCGACCGTCGGCCAGCTGAACGATGCAGCCCTGTTCTACATGCGTCAGCGCGGCATCTCCCTGAAGGAGGCAAAGGTACTGCTGCAGAATGCCTTTATCAATGAGGTGATTGACAAGATGCAGCTGGTACCGCTGCGCGACCGCCTGCACCACTTGGTAGAGAAGCGGTTCCGCGGCGAACTGAACAAATGCGAGGGATGCAAGCTCTGCAAATAGGAATGAAACATTATTAAAACATAGAAACCGAAAGATGAGAAAGAATTTTGTTGAAGAACTCCGCTGGCGCGGAATGTTGGCACAGATGATGCCTGGTACGGAAGAATTGTTGCAGAAGGAGATGGTGACGGCCTACTTGGGCACCGACCCCACCGCTGACTCCCTGCACATTGGCCACCTCTGTGGCATCATGATGCTACGTCACCTGCAGCGCTGCGGCCACAGGCCCATCATTCTGGTCGGCGGTGCCACAGGCATGATTGGCGACCCCAGCGGCAAGTCGCAGGAGCGCAACCTGCTGAACGACGAGACGCTGCGCCACAACCAGGAGTGCATCAAGGCACAGGTGGCCAAGTTCCTGGACTTCGAGAGCAAGGATGAAAATGCGGCCCTGATGGTGAACAACTACGACTGGATGAAGGACTTTACGTTCCTCGACTTTGCCCGCGAGGTGGGCAAGCATATCACCGTGAACTACATGATGGCGAAGGAGAGCGTTCAGCAGCGCCTCAACGGTACGGCCCGCGACGGCCTGTCGTTCACGGAGTTCACCTACCAGCTGCTGCAGGGCTACGACTTCCTGTACCTGTACCAGCACTACGGCGTGAAGCTGCAGCTGGGCGGCAACGACCAGTGGGGCAACATGACCACGGGTACCGAGCTGATACGCCGCACCTTGGGCAACGAGGTGGAGACGTTCGCCCTGACCTGCCCGCTCATCACGAAGAGCGACGGCAAGAAGTTCGGCAAGACGGAGTCGGGTAACATCTGGCTCGACCCGAAGCGCACCACACCTTATAAGTTCTACCAGTTCTGGCTCAACGTCAGCGACGAGGATGCCGAGCGTTACATCAAGATCTTCACATCGTTGGACAAGGAAACCATCGATGCGCTGGTGGAGGAGCACAAGCAGGACCCAGGCCGCCGTGTACTGCAGCGTCGCCTGGCCGAGGAAGTGACCGTCATGGTACACTCGCAGGCCGACCTCGACATGGCCATCGAAGCATCCAACATCCTGTTCGGCAAGGCCACGAAGGAAGCATTGGTGAAACTCGACGAGCAGACGTTCCTCGATGTGTTCGACGGCGTAGAGCACCACGAAATCAGCAAGGAGCAGTTGGGACAGCCCGCCATTGAACTGTTCACGACCGTAGCACCGGTGTTCCCCTCGAAGGGCGAGATGCGCAAGATGGTGCAGGGCGGCGGCGTCAGCCTGAACAAGGAGAAACTGACCGATCCGCAGCGTCCCGTGACGGCCGACGACCTCATCGACGGCAAGTATCTGCTGGCCCAAAAAGGCAAGAAGAACTACTACCTGCTGATTGTGAAATAAGAAAAGGTAGTAAAAATTTGGCGGTTCGCTAAATTTTTACTACCTTTGCAGCCGCATTGGACGATGGTGTAATGGTAACACTACAGGTTTTGGTTCTGTCATTCCCGGTTCGAATCCGAGTCGTCCAACCAAAAAAACGCTATGAAAAAACTATTCTTCCTACTCTTATGGCTGCCTGCCATCTGTCAGGCGCAGACCAGTCGGATAGCCACCTTGCAGAATGCCCGCAAC